>JAESFZ010000127.1_pt1 | contig 153047 bp, 145 predicted proteins | sample 9269561 | NCBI WGS metagenome assembly JAESFZ01 (sample SAMN14515552, study PRJNA621657) | algae metagenome | isolation source: Tildeniella nuda ZEHNDER 1965/U140 and co-occurring heterotrophs from wet... | place: Switzerland: Stansstaad, Zurih | collected 1965-01-01 | reverse complement strand
AAGCCGAAGAAGGCGCGGCGGGCGGCTTCGCCGGCGGCGCGGAGGGGGGCGAGTTCTTCGTTATAGGCGTCCTCATAGGCCGCGGTCTCGTCGCGATCGAGAGTGCGTTCGTAATCGGGGTCGCCGAACTGGCCTTCCTCGTCGCCGATGAAGTCGTCGGGCGGCGGGAAATTGGTGCGCAGCTCGTTCTTTTCCTTGTCGTGCCAGACGGTCATCGCTTCGGCCTCTTCCTCGGGGGTCGCGGGCGGCGGCGGCGCGATATCGGAATCGGCGGAAAATTGCGCAACTTCATTCGCGATCGGGGTGCTTTGCCATAGCGAAGCGAGCGGGTTCGCACGGTTGTCGCGGCCTGCGAGCCAGCAGGCGAGCGCGGCGGCCATGCCGGTTTTGGGACCGGACGGGGCACCTTCTTCCTCGCTCGGCGGAAATTCGAGGTCGAACAGCGCGAGGAACCCCGGCCAGTCGCCCGCGACGATCTGCGCCAGCATCGCCTCGCCCGCTTTCGCGCGCGTTTCGACCATGCGGTCGAGCCGCGCGAGCATCGCGAGGCCGAGGCGGCCGTCGTGGCGACGGCGGCGGGTGAAGCGGCGATGGTCGTCGGGGTCGACCTCGCTCGTCTCCTCATAGCCCCAGATCGCGCGCTCGAGCAGCTGGTCGGCGAGCCGGTCGCGCGCGATCAGCACCGCCGCGGCCCAGCCGATGCGAAACGCCGCGCCCTCGGGGCGCTGTTTCAGCTGATAGGCGGCCGCGGGCGACATGCACACCATCGCCGCAGCGCTGATCACCGAGCCGGTGGCGGCGAGGGTTTCGAGGAAGGTCCGCTGGAGCGCGGGGGTCCAGTGATAGCTGGCCGGCGCGGGGATGTCGGCGGGGTTCGGGTTCGAAGTATCGGGGCTTTCCATCGAGTCGTTCCTTTTGGTAAGGTGAAACTGATAGAATGAACCATATGGGTACATTTTAGGAAAGCGGTTTTTTGTGCGGGGTGTCCTATTTTGTGGGGGGTGGTTTGTAGGACACAGCGCGTGCATTTTTGTTCGCGCAGAGGCGCGGAGGGCGCGGAGATGTTGTGCCATCGGCTTTGCGGACTTTGCGCCTCTGGGCGGATTGATTTTGGGGTGTGGCGGGTTTCGGGCGGAAGCGGACGTTTCCCAACCCCTCCTCTTCAGAGGAGGGGCAGTGAGACTTGGTCCGGCGTAGCCGGGCCTTAGTCGAACGGGGTGGTGGCCGAAGGCTTACGCCCAGCCGAGAGCACCACCCCGCTGCGACTAACGAACAAGTTCGTAAGTCTCGCTGCCCCTCCTCTGAAGAGGAGGGGTTTTAGGTCTGGAATCCACCCCAAATCCGATGAACCACACCTCCCCCTCGCCCCAATAAAAATGCCGCCGCGTTTAGGGGCGCGGCGGCATGGGGTGACCGGGGTCACCGTGCGTTGGGGTGTGGCTTTACGGGCAGCGCGAGTCGCGGACCGGGGGGCTGCCGTCGCGGGTCTTCCAGCTGCGGTCGGGGGCCATATATTTCTCGCCCGGCCTGGTCTTGTTGATCAGATTGCAGCCGGTGACGAAGGCGAATTGCTCGACCGTGCTGCCCGCGGGGGCGCCGCTGGTGTAGGCGGCCTTGCGCTTGATGTTGATGTCGTCGACGATCGCACGCACCGCCGCGGTCGGCGTCGAGGCATAGCCGAGATAGCCGTCGGGCTGTTCGCCGACCTGGCCCGCGGCGCGGGCGGCCTCGTAGGCGGGGTCGCGCTGCGCCATCGCCGAAGGCACCATCAGCGCCACGGCGGCGGTCGCGGCCATGGCGGCCATCGCAAGTCCGGTGGGTTTCCAAATCTTGGTCATCATCTCATTCATTCCCTGTCAGAATATCGAGCTATTCTGTTCGATCAGCTTCTTGGCGTCGCCATCAAGCCTGTACACGATTTCCTGCTTGATGTTGATGTTCAGGTTGATCTCGATCGGTTTGTCGGGGGTTTCTATCTGGACGCAGCCCGCAAGGCCCGCAACCGCGATCGTCAATCCCGCCAAGCGACCGCCGATGGCCAGCCTCCTCGCTTTTCTTCCTGTCGTCTTCATTGCACGGGCTCGCTTGCTGGAGGCTGAACGGTGGGTTGGTTATTCGCGGCGGCTGCGGCGGCGTCCTGCTGCGCCTGGATCAGCGCGCCGAGATTCTGTTCGATATAGACGGTGGGATCATAAAGCCCCTTCGCCGAGGTGATCAACTGGCGGAACGGCGCCTGGATCTTGACGTTGAAGACGAAGGGCAGTTTCGCGACCTGGCGGGTGATGAAATTCTGCGTCGCGCCCTCGCCCTGGCCGATGCCCCCAAACCGAATGTCGGTGACCATCTCGCCGTCGAGGTCGCCGTTGAGGACGATGGTGAGGTCGTCATATTTGAGGCTGCGCAGCGCGCCGAAGGCGAAGTTGGCCATTGCGCCGAGGTCGTGGTTCGAGAGCTCGCCGACATAGGCGAGCGTGCCGCCGCCGTCGCGCGCGTCGATGCGGCCGTTCACGATGCGGCCGCCGAGGCCGTCGAACTCGACGGGCAAAGTGCCGTCGAACTTGCCGGTGGCGTTGATGTTGTCGAAGCCGAAATTCTGGAGGAAGATCGCCGCGTCGACCCCGACGAGGTCGAAGGTCAGGCGGCGCGGCTGGTCGGCGTTGAAGTTGAGCGTCGTCGGGTGGAGCTCGAGCCGCCCGCCCGCGAAGGGCCAGCTGCCGCCCTGGATGCGCACGCGATTGTCGCCGAGCAGCTGATATTCGATCTCGCCGCCGGTCACGGGGATGCCGGGGTTGACCTCGGCGAGGCTGATCTTCTGGTTCGGGGCCGATCTGAGGCCGATGAGGTCGTCGAAGACGAGCGTCGTCGTCGCGCCGGTGACGGGGCCGAAGGCGGCGGCGAGGTTGGTGTTCGCGGTGGCGAAGGTGCCGCGGCTGGTCACCCCCGCGGGCGACCAGTCGATGCGGCCGTCGCCGACGACCGAGCCCTGGACATTGGCGACGACGCCGAGCGCGAGGCGGGTGAGCTGGTCGGGCTGGAACGCGTCGTTGAAGCGGAGTTCGGCGATTTTGAGGTCGGCGTGGCCGGTGCCGGTCGCGAGTTTGTGCTGGATGACGGTGTCGAGGACGTGCGTGCCGGTGGTGCGCTCGTTGAAGGCGGCGGTGGCGTCGATGGTGCCGTTGGCGAAGCGGAGATTGGCGGCATTGGCGATGAGCGGGGCGAAGCGGGCTTCGGGCTCGGCGTCGGTGAGCAGGAGCGAACCGTCGAGGCCGAGGGTGCCGTTCGCGAAGCTCCATTGGCCGCCGATTTCGCTCATGTCGAGCGGGACGGCCCCGATCTTGCCTGCGGCGCCGGTCAGGTCGCCGGCCATGCCTTGCGCGGTGGCGCGGCCGGCAAGGCGCTGGGCGCTGAAGCGGGTGGCGGCCTCGCCCTCGCCGAGGCGCACGTCGGCGAGCGCGAGGGTCCAGCGGAGCGTGGCGAGGTCGATGTCGCCGGGCCCCGAGGTGAAGGCGAAGGGTGACGAACCGCTGGCGCCGCGGAGCGCGATGCGCGGGATGCGGATCTGGCCCTTGACGCCGCCCGCGCCCGCGGCGAGCAGGGGCTGGCCGGCGCGGCTGCAGAGGTCGAGCGCCGGGGCGGCGAGGCGGAAGCCGCCGATGCTGAGGCGATCGGCGGCGATACGGCTGCAGCCGCCCGCGAGGGTGAGCGTGCCGGTGGCGCTGAGCGCGCCGTCGAGCGGGATGCGGAGGCGCTCGACGCGGCCGTCGGCGATCGGCCCGCTGAGCTGGGCGGTGGTGGCGAAGCGCATCGCGCCGCCCTGCCCGCCCGAGAAGCGCACCGGGAGCAGCGCGAGACGCGCGCCGCCGGCTTCATAGGGGTCGAGGCGCGCGAGGCCCGAGAGCGTGCCGTCGGCGCGGCGGTCGAGGGTGAGCGTGCCCTCGGGGAGCCGGCCGCCGCCGAAGGCCCAGCCGCCCTGGAGGGTGAAGGCGGGCGCCGCGGCGGCGTAGAGGTACGCGATGCGGCTGTCCGAATTGCCGGTGAGGCGCGCGCCGCTTTCGGCGACGAGGTCGGGGGCGATGAGCTCGATGCGCGCGGTATCGCCCTCGCCCGCGAGCGCGAAATCGGCCTTGCCGCCGACGTCGGCGAGCATCGCGGCGATGGCGGACGTGGCTTTCGAGGCGAGCGGGCCGATGGGGGTGGCTTCGAGATTTTTGGTGCTGGCGGCGATGCTCTGGCGGAGGCGGGTGCTGGCGGCGGCGCGGGCGAAGGTGAGCGTTCCGGCGAGCTTGGGCGCGGCCTTGCCGACTTCGCCCCTGGCGTCGAGGTCGACGCGGTTCGCGGCGAAGTCGGGTCCGGCGAGGCGCAAGGCTTCGCCGTCGAAGGTCAGCGCGGTCTTCGCGGCATTGCCATTGAAGGTCGCGAGCAAGGCGACGCGCTCGGCGCGCATCGGACCCGCGGCGAGCGCGGTGAGCGCGGCGTCGGCCTTACCGTCCCAGCTGGTGAGGTCCTCGCCGAGCGCGACGTCGAGCGCGACCTGCGGCGATGTCGCGGTGACGCTGCCGTCGGCGCAGGCGAGCGAACGGCCGCGGAGCGGGCCGGTGAGGCGCGGTTTGAGGCTGTTGATGGTGATCGGGCCGTAGAAGCTGAGGTCGCTGCCGGTGCAGCCGGCGGCGGATACGCGCGGGGCGACGAGCGCGAGCGTGCCCGCGAAATTGCGCTGGAGATGGCCGCGGCCGCTGAGCGCGGCGCCGACATTGCCCCACGGGGTCTCGACGCGCGCGCGGGCGTCGGTGAGCGTCGCCGAGAGGTCGGGCAACGCGAAGGGATCGGTGCTGGTGGGATCGCGGAACTTGTCGAGCGCGCCGAGCGACAGGCGGCCGTCCCGAAAGCGCCCGTAGAGGCGCACGCCGTCGGCGGTGATCGACGAGACATAGGGTCCGCCCCAGCCGTAGCCGAGCGCGATTTCGACGGTGCGCGCGGTGAGATCGGGGCGCTTGGGGTCGCCGATCACGACGTTCGAGATACGCTCGGTGCGGAAGCCGATCTGGTCTATCGTGTAGGTCGCGGGGACGCCGAGCTCGTCGAGCTTCTCGCGCACGAATTTGTCGGCGATCGGCTCGCGCGCCAGCCACAGCACCCCGACGAGCACGACGAGCGAGCCCGCGGTCAGCCAGCGCTTCTTGACGCGGCGGCGGCGGCGGGGCGCGGGTTCGGGGTCGGCGGCGTCGGTCATCGCGCGGTCGTTCGTTCCTTATGCGCCCCGACGGGTTCGCCCTGTGCTGCGAGATAACGCCGAAATGGCGCAATTGGCTCCGAAAGACAGGACGTTGCCATCGGTTCGAATCCTTATGGCCGTTGAGTGCGCCCCACAAGCTGCTATTCGGGCTGCATGGGGGATGAACCGGATCACAAGGGGCACCGCGCAAGGCTGCGCGCCCGGCTGCTCGACAGCGGCGGCGAGGCGCTCGCCGATTACGAGCTGGTCGAATATCTGCTCGCGCTGGCGATCCCGCGGCGCGACACCAAGCCGCTGGCCAAGGCGCTGCTCAAGGAATTCGGGTCGCTCGCCAAGCTGCTGGGCGCCGATCCCGATGCGCTGCGCCGCGTCGAGGGCCTGAGCGAAGGCGCGATCGCGGCGCTGAAGATCGTGCAGGCGGCGAATCTGCGCATGCTGAGGGGCGAGCTCGCCGACCGGCCCTTGCTGTCGAGCTGGGATGCGCTGCTCGATTACCTCCGCGCCGACATGGGCGCGCAGGACATCGAGCGGGTGCGCGTGCTGTACCTCAACGCGCGCAACATGCTGATCCGCGACGAGCTGGCGAGCGAGGGGTCGATCGACCAGTCGGCGATTTACGTGCGCGAGGTGGTGAAGCGCGCGCTCGAGTTGGGCGCCTCAGCGATCATCCTGGTCCACAACCACCCGAGCGGCAGCCCCGAACCGAGCCGCCAGGACATCGCGATCACCCGCGAAATCGCCGCCGCGGCGGGCAAGCTGGGGATCGTCTTGCACGACCATATCGTGGTCGGCGGCAGCGATTATCGCAGCATGCGGGGGATGGGGTTGTTGTGAGGATCGGAAGGCTCGATCGCCGCCACCGACATATGCGGCCCAAGGAGGGCGAATGACCATGATCGCGCTGATGATGCTGGCGGGCATAAGCCGCTGCGCCGCGCCGGATTTCTGTCCCAGCGACGAGCAGCTTCTGGCCGCGGTGCGCGGCCGGGACGGCGCGGTCCTTCAGCAAGCCGTCGACGATGCGGCGCAGAACGATCCGGGAAGCATCGTCATGATCCACGGCGAGCGGATCCGGCGCGTTTCCGACGTACTTTGCGGCGAAGCCATAGCGCGCGAGCGGCCCGACGAGCCGCCCGCGGTGCTTTGCAAGTTCACCGTCCGCTATTGGAGCCGCGACGCCCATAGCGTCGCGCGGATGGTCAAACGGCCCGACGGTTGGGCAATCGACGCATCGCTTTCGGTCAGCCGCGACCGGCGATAGCGGGGCCGGTAGCAGACGAGCGGTTTCGCCGTCGGTCGCGGAGCTGGCGGCCCGGTCGCAACATCGGACGGGAATATCGGATGACCGAACAGAATGGCTGGCACTGGGCGCTGTCGAATATCGGGCCCGCGCCGCTGATGCTCTGGCTGGAGCCCTGGGCCGACGAGGTCGCGGTGCCGGGGCGGTCAACGGTGACGCTGCGGATCGAAAACAGCGCGCCGCGAGACGAGGGGCTAGACGTCGAAGACGGCGACGAACATCTGGTCGTGTGGGCCGCGAGTGGCGATCGTATCGAAGTCGCGGTGGACGGGATCGTCGTCAGCACAGGCTCGGCGATCATCGCGGTGCCGGACGCTTTCGGGATGTCGCCGAAACGGCTGCTGGGCGTGCTTTTCGACGAGCAGCCCAGCGCACGGCTGGCCGGGCGGGCGGCGAGCGGGCCGCATCCGTCGCTTTGGAGGCGGCTTTTGCGCCGCCTTGGGTTCTGATCGCCGACGCGGGATGGCGGTTTTGGGGTGGTTAGCTGACATCGTGTGCAAACGTTGTATAATCGCCCGATGGCAGCCCATGAAGAATATAAGTCCTATCAGATTTGGTGGCGAGAGACCGGCGAACAGTTCGTTGCCCTTTTGCGGACGGCGGCAGATCAGGAGCCGCCAGCAATCATCACGGCCAGCGTCAGCGAAGGTATGGGTATCCTGAAGAGCCGCACCTTTGCAGCCATTGATGCTGGAAACGTGGAAGCGTATCGCCCTAATTTGTCAGCCCCGAATGAGGCGTCGCCAGTTCGCGCGTTCGCATCCTTTCTCACCGCCAAGGAGCGGGAACTCGGAGAACCGTTGTCAGCGCTTCCGGCTGGCCCGGAGCGCCTTTCTAAAGGATGGGCCTTTTACTATCAGTCGCGGGCTTATGTTGAGAGGGGTGCTTTGGACCAAATGCTAGTTGGACACGGACCCGTAGTGGTTACTGACGATGGGCGCCTCATAGAGGGGGGCTCATTAGATCGCGATCCCGAAGTGATGCTCGCCCGTTAATCGACGTACGTCCGCTATCGGTCGCTTCCGGTCATTCCTGCCGAACCGGTAGCGACCGTCCGAAGTGGGGTGGGGAGCGGACGTAGCCAGTTCCTCCCCGGAACGGGGAGGTGGCAGCCCGCAGGGCTGACGGAGGGGTCGAAACCTCGCGTCATGATGCACGGTTCCGGCCCCTCCACCACCCTTCGGGCGGTCCCCCTCCCCGTTCCGGGGAGGAATTAGAAACGACAGCTAACGCCCGATACCGGCCGCCGCCGCCGCAACAAAACCGCTTTCCTAATAAATCGCGCTATGGTCTATCATCGCGGATGACGCATATTTCGCCGCCAGCGCCACCAAGGGCCGCCGCGCTAACCCCTTGTTCGCACGCGCGATGGGGCGTCAACTTAGTCAACTTCCGCGGCGCAAATACGGCGATCGGCTGGACTGCCGAGCTACCCCTGCAGCCGCAGCGCCACGTCGCTGACGAACCGGGCCTCGTCGCCGTCGGCCAGCCACGGCGCCTCCGCCGCGATCGCGCCGAGCAGGTCGGTCAGCGGTTCGACCTCGCTCTTGTGGTAATTACCGAGCACATGGCCGGTGACGCGGTCCTTGTGCCCCGGATGGCCGATGCCGATGCGCACGCGGCGGAAATCGTCGCCGATATGCTGGATCATGCTGCGGATGCCGTTATGCCCCGCCGCGCCGCCGCCCTGCTTGACCTTGATCTTCATCGGGATGAGGTCGAGTTCGTCGTAGAAGACGGTGACGTCCTGCGGGGTCAATTTGTAGAAATCGAGCGCGGCGCGCACGCTGCGGCCGCTTTCGTTCATGAAGGTGCCGGGTTTCAGGATCAGGACGCGGTGGCGCCCGATGCGGCCGTCCTGCAGCCAGCCCTGGAATTTCTTCGCGGGTGCCGGAAAGCCGTGCATGTCGGCGATGACGTCGGCGGCCATGAAGCCGACATTGTGACGATGCATCGCATATTGGGGCCCGGGATTGCCGAGGCCGACCCAGAGCTGCATGGCAGTGCCTTTCTCCAGGTCCGGAAGGGGCCGCCCTCGAAAGCGAAGGCGGCCCGATCAGGTTCAGGCTTCGGCGGTCTCGCCGTCGTCCTTGGTCGTGTCGCCGTCGCTGGACTTCAGCGCCGACGGGGCGACGATCGTCGCGATGGTGAAATCGCGGTCGGTGATCGCGCTCTCGCTGCCCTCGGGCAGGGTGACGTGGCTGATGTGGATCGAATCGCCGACGTCGAAGCCGGTGACGTCGATCGCGATGTCGTCGGGGATCTTGTCCGCGTCGCAGACCAGTTCCAGCTCGTGACGCACGATGTTCAGCACACCGCCGCGCTTCAGGCCGGGCGAGGCTTCTTCGTTGGTGAAGAGCACCGGAACCGCGACATTGACCTTGGCATCCTTGCTGATGCGCAGGAAGTCGGCGTGGATCGGGCGATCCTTGACCGGGTGGAAGGCGACGTCCTTGGGCAGCGTGCGGATCTGCTTGCCGCCGACGTCGATCATCACGACCGAGTTCATGAAGTGACCCGTCATCAGCTGCTTCATCAGCAGCTTTTCTTCGACGTGGATCATCAGGGGTTCTTCCTTGCCGCCATAGACGACGGCGGGGACGCGGCCATTGCGACGCAGGTCACGCGAGGCTCCCTTGCCTCCGCGTTCGCGCGTCTCGGCCGTCAGCGTCAGCTGATCGCTCATAATATTTCTCCGAGTACGGTTACACAGTTCCGCCACGCCTCCAGGGATGACCATGGACGGAAGCGCGGGCGCATAGCGGGGAAGCGGCGGAAATGCAAGCGCCGCTGCGCGGCCGCGCCCGGCTCAGGCCTCGCCCGCCAGCGGGAAGGTCACCGACACGCGCGTGCCCTTGCCGACTTCGCTCTCGATGTCGAGCTGGCCCTGGTGCCGCTCGCTGATGTGCTTGACGATCGCGAGGCCGAGGCCGGTGCCGCCGACCGAGCGGCTGCGCGCCTCGTCGACGCGGTAGAAGCGCTCGGTCAGGCGCGGCAGATGGTCGGGTGCGATGCCTTCGCCCTCGTCGCGCACCGACAGTCGTCCGCGCGCGCCCTCGCGCAACAGCTCGACGGTCACTGGCGTGTCCGCGCGGCCATATTTCATCGCGTTGGAAATGATGTTGTGCGCCAGCTGCCCGAGCTGCGCCTCGTCGCCGAGCATCGGCAGCGGTTCGGCATCGAAGCCCGCGACCACGTCCTTGGCGCGCGGATGCTCGCTGTCCTTGAGCTGCGCGATCGTCGTCCGCACGATCGCGGTCAGGTCGACCGGAGTGGTCGGGCGGCGAAAACGGTCGGCTTCGACGCGCGAGATCGAGAGCAGGTCGATCACCAGCTGCTGCATCCGCCGCGCCTCGCGCTCGATGATCGACAGGAAACGGTGCCGCGTCGCGCCGTCGGCTTCGTCGTTCATGTCCTGCAGCGTCTCGACATAGCCGAGGATCGCGGCGAGCGGCGTGCGCAGTTCGTGGCTGGCGTTGGCGACGAAGTCCGACCGCATGCGGTCGGCGGCGTCGATCGCCGAACGGTCGGACAGGAAGATGATGCGCTCGCCGCCCGAGAGAGCGGCGATATGCATCGTCCAGCGCTGGCCGGGACGTGGGAAATCGGCGAGATGGATTTCCTGCAGCGTGTCGGGGCTTCCCGCGGTCGCCAGCGCATCGATCGCGCCGGGGTGGCGGATCGCGGTGCGGATATCGGCGCCGACGATGTGGCGCCCAAGCAGGCGGATCGCGGCGTCGTTGGCGATGGTGACGATATGGTCGTCGGTGCCGATCAGCGGCTCGCGCTCCTGATCGGCCCAGCGCGCGAAATCGGGATGGCGCAGCAGCGATCCTGGCAAGGCGGGCAGGGGCTCGGCAGGGGGCTCGCCGGCGGCTCCGGCCGTCGTATCGGGCGCGGCGCCATGGACCACCAAAATCGCGACGATGCCCGCGACCACCAGGATCGCGATCGTCAGCGCGTCGCCGCCGGCGAGCATCGCAAAAATCGCCGCGATGGCGACCAGGGTCAGCGCCACGACGAGGCTGGAGAGTCGGTCGAACATCGGCGCTCCGCCTCGCATGAAGCGGGGGGAGCGCGCAAGCGGCTTTACCGTGATTAACGCTTCGACCGCGAATGTCCCGAAACGGGAAGCGCGGCGGCGGGCGCGGTCTTTTGCTTTTCCTTGGGCTTTTGGTGGTTTATGCGCCGGTCATGGACGAACAGGATCAGCCGACCGGCGCGGGTGCGCCCGAAACCGCCGATGGCATCGAGGCGGTGCCGACGCGCCGCCGTGCGCTGATGCTCGGCGCGGTCGGCGTTTCGGCGGCGCTGACGATCCGCCCGGCCTTCGCGCAGACCGCGGTGTCGGTGATGAACTGCCAGATCCCGGTCCCCGACGTGTCGGGTGCGGGCAAATATATCGATGCCAAGGGCAATCTGGTCCCCGCGGGCACGCAGGGCGCCTTCCCGGGCTCGCCGCGGCCGTTCACCGGCGAGGAAGTGAAGCGTGCCTTCCGCGGCCAGACGCTGCCCGGCACCAGCTACAACCAGTCGCAGGCCTACCTCCAATATATCCGGCGCTTGCAGGCGGGGCAGAGCGGCTTTACCTGTTTCGCATCGATCCAGATGCCGCGCTGATCATCGCTCCCCCGATCATGCGATGCGCGGCATCGCAGATAAAGGGACAGTTGTGAAATTAGCCTCGCTCAAAGGTGGCCGCGATGGCCGGCTCGTCGTCGTTTCGGACGACCTCGCATGGTACGCCGACGCCGGACAGATCGTCCCGACATTGCAGGCCGCGCTCGACAATTGGGCCTATGCCGCGCCGCGGCTCGCCGCGCTGGCCGAGGACCTCAATCACGACGCGATCCCCAAGGAGCGCTTCCATGAGCGTGAGGCGGCCTCGCCGCTGCCGCGCGCCTATCAATGGGCCGACGGCAGCGCCTATGTGAACCATGTCGCGCTGGTGCGGCAGGCGCGCGGCGCCGAAATGCCCGACAGTTTCTGGCACGATCCGTTGATGTACCAGGGCGGCAGCGACGCTTTTCTCGCGCCGCGCGACCCGATCCCGCTCGGCGATCCCGCTTGGGGCTGCGACATGGAGGCCGAGGTCGTGGTGGTGACCGGCGACGTGCCCGCGGGTATCGACCCCGTCGCGGCGCGCGACCATATCCTGCTCGTCGGCCTGACCAACGACGTGTCGCTGCGCGGGCTGATCCCCGCCGAGCTCGCAAAGGGTTTCGGCTTCTTCCAGTCCAAGCCGTCGAGCGCGATGTCGCCCGTGTTCGTCGCCCCCGATGCGCTCGGCGACCGCTGGAAGGACGGCAAGCTGCACGGGACGCTCTCGGTCGATCTCAACGGCCAGGCGCTCGGCCGCGCCGACGCGGGGGTCGACATGACCTTCGACTTCGGCGCGCTGATCGCGCATGCGGCGAAGACGCGCGATCTGAGCGCGGGAACGATCATCGGGTCGGGCACGGTGTCGAACCGCGACGCCGACGGCGGTCCGGGCAAGCCGATTTCGCAAGGCGGCCTCGGCTATTGCTGCCTCGCCGAAGTGCGCACGGTCGAGACGATCCTGGAGGGTGAACCGAAAACACCCTTCATGCAAAAGGGCGACACGGTGCGCATCTGGATGGACGACGACCGCCACCACAGTATCTTCGGGGCGATCGAGCAGACCGTCGGCTGACCAAAAAAAAGGGGAGCCGTTTCTGGCGGCTCCCCTTTGTCCTTGTCGCGTCGTTTTCAGGCTGCCCCGGCGGTCAGCCGCCGCCGCTCATTGCGCCGCCAAGGGCGTCCTTCAGCGAGCAGGCGGCCGGACCCAGGATCACGATGAACAGCACCGGCAGGATGAACAGGATCAGCGGCACCGTCATGATCGCCGGCAGGCGCGCGGCCTTTTCCTCGGCGCGCATCATGCGCTCGTTGCGGAATTCGGCCGAGAGGACGCGCAGCGCGCTGGCGAGCGGCGTGCCGTATTTCTCGGTCTGGATCATGGTCGTGACCACGCCCTTCACCGATTCCAGATTGACGCGATAGGCGAGATTCTCGAACGCTTGGCGGCGTTCGGTGAGGAAGCCGAGTTCGATCGAGGTCAGCGCGAATTCTTCGCCCAGTTCGGGATAGGCGCGGCCCAGTTCCTTGGCGACGCGGCTGAATGCGGCGTCGACGGTCAGACCGGCTTCGGCGCAGATGACGAGCAGGTCGAGCGCGTCGGGCAGGCCCTTGCGAACCGCGTCGGTACGCTTGGCGCGCTTGTTGTCGACGAACAGGTCGGGTGCCTTGTAACCGAGGATCAGCGCGGCCATCAGCGCGCCCGAACGCTTGACCGGGGTCAGGTCGGGCCACATGTCGATGCCATAGATCAGGAAGGCGGCGAGGCCGCCCAGCACGATCGGCATGATCAGGCGGCCGAAAATGACCGCGACCGCAAGGTCCTTCGAGCGGATACCCGCCTGCGCCAGCTTTTGCTGGACCTCCTTGATCTGGTCTTCCTGCAGCACCTGCAGCTTGCCCAGGAAGGTGCGCATTTTGTCGGCGGTCTGGTTCTTGCGGACCAGCTTGGCGCGGCGCTTCGCGGTCGAGGCGGTGATGCCCGCCTTCAATTGTTCGCGGCGTTCGTTGAGCGCTTTCACGCGCTTCGCCATCGGGTCGCGGACGGTCAGCGCGCCATAGAGCGCGACGAGCACCGCGCCGACGCCGACCGCGGCGAGCACGGTGCCGATCCACACGACGTCGATGCCCATCAGTTTCGGGCCGCTGGTTGCCCCGGTGAAGGCGTTGAGGAGCAGATTGCTGTTCATTTGTCTGCTCCCGTCAGATTTCGAAGCTGATCATGCGCGACATGATGAACGCGCCGATGCTCATCCAGACGAGACCGCCCAGCCCGGTGATGATGAGACGTTCCTCGACGAAAAAGCCCTGAAGATATTCGGGGTTCATCATCCAGACGATGCCGAAGACGAAGAAGGGGAGCGCGCCGACGATATAGGCCGATGCCTTGGCTTCCGACGACATGGCGCGGATCTTGAGCTTCATCTGCGCGCGCTTGCGCAGCACGTCGGAGAGGTTCGCCAGCGTTTCCGCGAGGTTGCCGCCCGTCTCGCGCTGGATCGCGATCGTGATGCAGAAGAACTGGAACTCGGGCGTGCCGAGCATCTCGGCCGATTCCTGGAGCGCCGATTCCATCGTGTTGCCGATGCGGATGCGCTCGACGACGCCCTTGAATTCCTCGCCGACCGGGCCCGGCAATTCCTGGCTGACGACCTGGAAGGTCTCGGTCACCGGCAGGCCCGATTTCAGGCCGCGCACGAGCAGGTCGATTGCGTCGGGAAAGCGCGTGTTGAACTTGGCGACGCGCTTCTTGATCAGGCTGCCGACGACGAAATAGGGCAGGCCGATCGCGGCGAAGGTACCGACCAGCGCCGCCATCAGAAAGGGGCTGCGGATCGCGATCAGCAGGCCCGTGACGACCAGGAAGATCACCATCGATGCGAGCATATACTGGCTGACGGACCAGGGCTTACCCGTGCGCCGCAGCCGCTTTTCCATCTCTTCGCGGCGCGGCATCAGGCTCGACAGGTTCGACCCGCCCGTGGAGCTGGACGCCTGGATCGTCTTGCGCATCTGCGCGGCGACCACCGCCTCGGTCGAGGCGGCGTGCCGGTCCTTGACCATCGCGAGGCGCCGCGATTTCGCCTTGCCGGACGACGGGCCGCCGAGCAGGATCACGAGCATCGTGAAGGCGAGGAACGCGCCGCCGATGATGAGGATGACTGACAAATCCATGATGCGATTTCGTCCGCTTCTAGTCCATGGCTGGCGGCGGCCGGGCTAGCCGACCGCAGTCATGCTTATTTCTTCTTCAGGATCACGCCGCCGATGCCGCCGATCTTGCCGAGCAGCGAGCCGCCCGACTTGGCCTTGGCTTCGGGCTTCGGCGCTTCCTCTTCGGCGTCGGCGCCGTCGAGGATCAGGCGCATCAGCCCGTTCCACACCTGGCTCGACTTGGTGCCCTTGCAGATCTCGGCATAGGATTTGCCGAGCTTCGCCGACTGGCTGACCAGCTTGGGGTCGAACGGGATGGTGATGTCGATGGGGCGCTCGATCGAGGATTCGAACTCCTTGCGCGACAATTCGCCGACCGCATTCTGGAACTTGTTCGCGACCAGGATCACGCGCGCGCCGGGGACATTCTGCTTGAACCACGACAGGAGGCGGATCGTATCGCGCGCCGAGGCGAGCGTGACATCGCTGACCAGCAGGATCGTTCCCGCTTCCGACACCAGGTGCGGGAAGGGGATCAGCACATGGCGCGGGATGTCGACGATCGTCATCTCGAACGCGTTGCGCAGTTCTTCCTCGAGCTGGAAGAAGGCCGAACCGTCGGTCAGCACCGGCTGGTGGATCGGCGCCTCGGCCGACAGCAGGCTGAGCTTGTCCGACGCGCGCACCATCGCGCGCTCGATGAACAGCCCGTCGATGCGGCTCGGGTTGTCGATCGCGTCGATCAGCCCGCGGCCGGGTTCGAGGTCGAGCGTCAGCGCGCCGGTACCGAAATGCACGTCGAGGTCGAGCAGCGCGGTCTGGCGGCCGGCCTGTTCGCTCATCGCCCAGGCGAGCGAGGTCGACACCAGCGAGGCGCCGACGCCGCCGCGGACGCCGACGACCGCCATCATGTGATGCGGCTTGTCGTCGACCATGTCGGCATGTTTCGGAGCCGACAGCATCGCCTGCGCCATGGTCAGCGAGTCGCGGACCTGATCGATCGACAGCGGCTTCAGCAGATAGTCCTGGATCCCGCTCGACAACAGGTCGCGGTACAGGCGGACGTCGTTGACCTGGCCGGCGGCGATTACCACCGTGCCGGGTTCGCAGACTTCGGCGAGCGCGTTGATGTCGTTGATCGGATCGCCCGATTCGGACATGTCGACGAACAGGATGTTCGGGCTCGCCGAGACCGAGAGCGACTGGACCGCGTTGCGCAGCCCGCCCTTGTTGCACTTCTCGATCGGCCAGCCCATGTCGTTGGCGGCCGCGCGGATCAGCTCCAGCGTGTCGTCGTCGCAGACGAAGGCGTTAAACGGTTCGCGCAGCCCGGCTGCTTTGAAAGGCGCGTTCACTGGCTGCCTCCTTCGCTGGTCGAGTTCTGCTTGAGCGCGCCCGCGCCCGTCGGCGGTTTTTCGCGATAGGTCTTGATCGCTCGGGTCGCGGTGCTGGGGTCGTAGCCTGCGTCGCTCGATCCCTTGATCAGATCGTTGGGGTCGGCGACCATAGCGGCGAGATTGCTGTTCGTCGCGCAGCCATAGTTGGACGAGGTCGAATTGGTGAAATTGATCGACGATTTGCTCGCCCAGTCGGGGCAGCCCGGGACATGCGCCGAGGCGCGCGTCACGACGACGCGGACGCTGCCCTCCGGCACGGCGCCGGTGGTGACCGGCAGCGCGTCGCTGAGCAGCAGGCCGCGGCGTTCGACCATCGAACGGATCGTCGCCTGCGCGTTGCCCGAGCCATAGGGCGAGGGGTCTTCGACCGCGATGCGGTCGCCATAGCGCACGCCCATCGCATCGAGCCAGCCCTGCAGGCGGCCCTGTTCGCTCGGCGGCAGCTCGCCGCCGCTGGTCGCGACGTCGAACTGGTAGATCGAGTTGCGCACCAGCGGCTGGTGCACCGAATCGAGGCTGGCGTTGGTGTGGGCGGTGCCGGTGCAGCCGGCGATCGTCGTCGCCAGCGCCAGGACGGTCCAAGTTGCGATCTTCTTCATAAACTTGCTCCTGAAAACCAGCGCGTCACTTGATGCTGAAACCCGGCGACACCTCGGCGCCGCCGCGCAGGCGGTCGGCGTCGGCGGGCGACGTCTCGAGCCGCGGCTTGGGACGGTCGCCGCCGGTCACGCCGTTGGTCGTCTGACCGAGCAGCAGGCGCGAAAGGTCGTTCGCGTCCTGGAATGCGTCGGTCGGCAGCTTGATCTCGTTCGCCGACACCGGCTGGACCAGATAGGGCGTCACGACGATCACCAGTTCGGTTTCGCCGCGGCGGAAGCTGTCCGATTTGAACAACATGCCGAGCAGCGGCACGTCGCCGAGGCCGGGCATCTTGTCGATCGCACCGATCGACCGGTTGTTCATCAACCCCGCGATCATGAAACTTTCGCCCGAGCCGAGCTCCACCGTGGTTTCGGCGCGGCGCACGGTCAGCGCGGGAACCTGGAAGCCGTCGAGCTCGATGGCGCCCTCGGTCGAGAGTTCGGACACTTCGGGGCGGACACGCAGGCTGATGCGGCCGTTTGACAGCACCGTCGGCGTATAGGCCAGGCTGACGCCATATTTGCGATATTCGATCGTCGTGCCCGCGAAATTGCCCGGGATCGGAACCGGGAATTCGCCGCCCGCGAGGAAGTCGGCGGTTTCGCCCGAAATCGCCGTCAGGTTGGGTTGCGCCAGCGTCGCGACTAGGCCCGAGCGCTCGCCGATATCGAGCGAAGCGATGAGGTCAAGGCCGAACAGGCGCCCCGCACCCGCCAAACTGCGAACGCCGCTCGGCGACGAAATATTATAATCGGTGCCGAACGTCGTGCTGTTCAAAATCTCGCCCGTGATCGGATTATAGGGGCGCGGCACCGGGCTACCCGGGAAAATGGCAGTCGGCGCATTGGGGTAGGTGATCGTGCCCGGCGTGCGGCCACCAAACACGCCGCCCAGAAAGCCGTTGCCAAGCGGACCGTCGCGGTCGCGCGTCAGCAGGTTGCCGCTGATTTCCTTCACCAGCGAACGGTTCACCTCGGCGATGCGGACCTGCAGATTGACCTGCAGCGGCGTCGCGGTACGCAGGCGCGACAGCACCTTGGTACCGTCGCCGACAAAGGCCTGCACGAGCCGTTCGGCCTCGGCGGCGTCGTCGGGCGACTGGACGGTGCCTGTGAGCAGCACGAAGCCGTTCATCGTGTTCGCCGAAACCTTGGCATCGGGCATTGCCAGCGCGAGCATCTGGTCGATGGTCTCGATATTGTTGCCGACGCGCGCGACGGTCGAATAGACGACGCGGCCGCTGGCATCGGTGGCATAGATGCTCGTCTCGCCGGGCGTCTTGCCGAAGATATAGAGCTGGCGGCTCGAGCGGACCTGGACGTCGGCGACCTTGTCGTCGGCGACGAAGACGTCGGTCATCGCCGCGGGCAGACTGATCAGGCGGCCGCGTCCGACCGACAGGTCGACGCTGCTGCTGGCATTCTGCACCGCCTGGGCCGAAGCCTGCTGGGCGGGGGCGGACACCAGGGTCGCCGCGACCAGGCCGATGGCCAGGGTGCGGGCCAGGGCCGCTGCCTTGAAATTGGCTTTGCTGTTCATCTTACTTACCCCCAACCGGAACTTCGGTCACCTGGCCGCCGCGCGTGACGCGCACGACCGGACCGCGGGGGGCCGCCGGTGCGGCTCCACCCATGGGCATCGGTGCCCCACCAGAATAATTCGGCTGCGGACGCGGCTGCGACACGCGGCCGCTGACCGGGATCCAGAAGCGCGACACGTCACCGCCGGTGGTCGCCGAAGCGCGGCCCGAGGTCGGACGCCCGGCGGCTTCGGCCATCATCTTCTTTTCGGCCGCGGTGCCGCCCTTGGTCGGCACGTCGACCGCGCCCGAGGCGATGGCGGCGTCGAGATCGCCGGCGCTGTCGGCCAGCGGGCGCAGCGCAAGCGACAGCTTGCCCATGCCTTGCGCGACCGCGATCCTCTCGGCGATTTCGGGCGTGGCTTCCAGCGTAACCGAGCCGAAGGTGCGAACAGGAGTCTTGCCCGTCTCGTCCTCGGCGTCATAGCGCTGGTCGGTGGCGAGCACGCGGACATTGTTGACGATGGTCTCGGCGGTGAACAGCTGTTCGTCGGGATAGCTGCTGCTACCTTCCTTGATCTTGATTTCCTGGGCCAGTACGACGTCGACGCGGTCGCCCGGGAAGACGAAGCCCGCGACACCCTGTTCCTGGCTGACCTTGACCGTCACGGCGCGCATGCCCGGGCCGAGCGCCGCGGCAAGGAAGCCGCGATCGTCGGGATGGACGAGCGCGCCCTGCGTCAGCGGCTGGCCCGCGGTGATCGGATAGCGCACGACCGTGCCGACCAGGCTGTTCGTGTCGGTCTTTTCCTTCAGGAAATAGGCCTTCTCGACCAATTCCTTGGGCCAAGGCTGGAAACGGAAGCTGTCGGGGCCGATTATCGTCCCGACCGGCAGCTGGCGCGTGGCGACCAGGATCATCGGACCCTGGGCCTCCGGCGCCGCGGCAGCGCGTGCCTGCGGAGCCGATGCGCCGCGCATCATCTGGTTGACCCCGAACGCCGCCCCGATCGCAATGACCAGCGCGCCGACGATCAGCATAATCTTTCGCGTATCCATGACGATTTTTCGCCTCCTGCACTCACCAGACGCGGCGGTGCTTGCCCTCAACTCGACCCGATAACCTGAAACTGGTTAAGATATTGTTGGTGAAGCGCCCAAAGGCCTGCGGCCGCTATGGCGACCCCATAGGGCACCTCAGGCTTGTCCTTCGGGCGCGTCACGATCTTGTGCACCAGCATGACTGCGGACACCGCCGCGCCGGCCAGCGCCATCACCATCAGCGCCTGCGTGGCGATCGGCGTCGGCACCCACAAAAACACGGCAAAGACGTTCTTCACGTCGCCGCCGCCCATCCCGCCGATCGCGTAGAGCAGCAGAAAAAAGGCGAAGACCGCGAGCGCGACTCCGACCACGATCGCGGCATGGGGCCACAGCGACCAGCCGGCAAAATACCAGAAGGGGATGGCAAAGGCCGCGATCTGCCCGTTGAGGCCGTTCGAAATCTCGCGCCAGCGCAGGTCGCTGATCGCCGAGCAGATCATCAGGATCGCCGCGAGCGTCATCAGGAGCAACTGGGGGACATGGCTGGTCATGGCCCCCGTCCCTAGAGATCATGACTTACCAAATGGTAACCATGTTCGGCGGGGCCCCGCTTGCAATCCGCCCGCCAGCCGATATGCGCCGGGCATGGCCTCCGCACTCCCTTCGGACATCGATGTGCTGATCGTCGGCGCGGGCATCGCGGGGGCCAGCCTCGCTGCCGCGCTTGCGCCGCACCGCGCGGTGCTGATGATCGAGGCCGAGGATATGCCCGGCTATCACGCCACCGGGCGTTCGGCCGCCTTCTGGCAGGAAAGCTATGGCGGGGTGGGAGTGCAGCCGCTGACCGCCGCGTCGTTCGACGCCCTCGCGTATCCCGATCCCGGCTTTTCGGACCACCCGTTCCTGCTGCCGCGCACGGCGCTGATGATCGGCCGCCGCGACGAGGCCGCCGCGGTCGACACCTTTGTCACCGAATTCGGCGGCCAAGGGGTCGAAGTGTCGCGACTCTCCGCTGCCGAACTGACCGGGCGGATCGACGGACTGCGGTCCGAATGGAGCGAAGGCGCCTACGAGCCGTCGTGCCGCGACATCGACGTCGGCGCCTTGCACGCGGCCTATCTGCGCGCGGCGAAACGCGCGGGCGCGCAATTGGCGGTGCGGACGCCGCTGGTCAGCGCGCGCCGCACGGGCGAGGGGTGGGTGGTCGAAACCGGCGATGGAACGCTCCGGGCGGCGGTGATCGTCAACGCCGCCGGCGCCTGGGCCGACGAGATCGCTATCGCGTGCGGCGCGGCGCCGGTCGGTATCCAGCCCTATCGCCGCACGCTGGCGCAGGTCCGGCTGGGCGTGCCGACCCCTGCCACGCTCCCTCTGATCGGGCACATCGGCGGCGATTTCTATTTCAAGGGCGAGGGCGAAGGCCGTATCTGGCTGAGCCCGCACGACGAGACACCCAGCGACCCGTGCGACGCCGCGCCCGAGGAGATCGACGTCGCGCTCGCCATCGACCGGCTGCAATCGGTCGTCGATTGGCCGGTCGCCGCGGTCGAGCGTAAATGGGCGGGACTGCGCAGCTTCGCGCCCGACCGGTTGCCGGTGTTCGGGTTCGACGCAGCGGTGCCTGATTTCTTCTGGTGCGCGGGGCAGGGCGGCTTCGGCATCCAGACCGCGCCGGCGATTGCGGCGCTGGCGGCGGCGCAACTCGGCGCGCTCGTGCCTTCCGGCGCCATCGCGGCGATCGATCCGGTCGTCTACGCGCCGTCGCGCTTCGCCTGATCCCCCCATCGACCCGCTTGCGCGACGCGGCGGGCGGTCTAACATGGGTTAGCCGCACGGACCGGCGGCCTAATGTTTGGAGGTATCCATGGCCCATTATTTCGAGATCAAGCAGAACAAGGCCGGCGAATATGTCGCCTATTTCAAATATAACAGCGAAACGATGTTCTGGACCGAGGGCTATTCGAGCAAGGCGTCCGCTGTGAACGCCATCGAATCGATCAAGAAAAACGGTCCCGGCGCCGAGACCAGGGAAGCCGAATAAGCGATCGGGTGCGGGCGCCTCAGCGCGCCCGCGCCGTTCGCATGATCTCCAGCGCGGCGTCGCTCGCCAGCTGGTCGGCCATCTCGTTGTCGGGATGGCCCGCATGGCCCTTGACCCACAGCCACTCGATGTCGTGGCGTTTCGCCTCGGCGACCAGCCGCTGCCACAGGTCGGCGTTGGCGACAGGCTTCTTCGCCGCGGTCTTCCAGCCGTTCTTCTGCCAGCCGAACACCCATTTGGTGATCCCGTCGCGGACATAGACGCTGTCGGTCGACAGCTCGACCTTGCAGCGGCGCTTGAGCGCGGCCAGCGCCTCGATCGCCGCCATCATCTCCATGCGGTTGTTCGTCGTATCGGGCTCGCCGCCCGACAAGGTCTTCACGACGTCGCCCCAGCGCAGCACCGCGCCCCAGCCGCCCGGGCCGGGGTTGCCCTTGCATGCGCCGTCGGTCGCGACGATCACCGTCTTGCCCTCGCTCATGCGGCAGCGAACAGGTCGGCGGCGTCGGAGGCCTGGTAACGGCGCAGCCGTTCGAGGAAGGGCGAGGGATCCTTGCGCGTGACCAGCGCATCGGCAGGCGTGTGGACCCAGTCGTGCGCGCGCGTGAGCAGGAAACGCAGCGAGCAACCGCGTGCGAGCAGCGGCAGCGCTTCGCGCTCGGCATCGCTCAGCGCGATTTCGCTCGCATAGCCCGCCATCAGCGCGCCGGCTCGTGCGCGGTCGCAGCTTTTTCCATCGCTGGAGAATGCCCAGGATGCGTGAGTGACCGCGACATCGTAAGCGCGATAGTCGGTCGCGGCGAAATAGAAGTCGATGAGGCCCGTCACCTCTTCGCCGAGCATCAGGACATTGTCGGGGAAGAGGTCGGCGTGGACGACATGCGCGGGCAGGTCGGTGGGCCAGTGGGCGTCGAGATAGTCGAGTTCGGCTGCGACCACGTCGGCCAGCCCCGGCCGCACGGCATCGAGATCGCCCGTCGCCTCGGCAATAGCGCGCCAGTGGCGATGCCCCATGCTGTTCTCGCGCCCGCCTGGATAGTCCGCCAGCGCGCGGTGCATGCCGCCGAGCGCCGCGCCCGCCGCCCGGCACTGGCGCGCGGTCGGCCTGGTCAGCGAAATCCCGGGCAGGAACTGGATGATGCACGCGGCGCGGCCCGCGATCCGCTGGATCGCTTCGCCGCCGCGGTCACGGATCATCGCGGGCACGGCGCAGCCGCTCGCCGCGAGATGCGCGAGCAGATCGACGAAAAAGGGCAGGTCGCCGACGCTGACGCGTTTTTCGTAGAGCGTCAGGATGAAGCGCCCGCCGCTGGTTTCGAGGAGGAAATTGCTGTTCTCGACCCCCTCGGCGATGCCCTTGCACGACACCACCGTCCCGATGTCGTAGCGGGCGACGAGCGCGGCGAGATCGTCGGGATCGACTTCGGTGTAGACGGCCATCAGGCGGCAGCGGGTTCGAGGCCGCGCGGCAGCTTGAAGATCATGTTTTCCTCGGCGATGACGACGACTTCCTCGTCGATCGGTCGCTGCGCCGCGACGGCTTCGATGACTTCGCGCACCAGCGTCTCGGGCGCGCTGGCGCCCGCGGTGATGCCCAAAGTGCCGATATCGGCCAGCCACGCCGGATCGACGTCGGTGCCGCGCTGGACGAGGTGCGCGGGGGTGCCCAGCCGCTCGGCGGCCTCGACCAGCCGCAAGCTGTTCGAACTGTTCGGCGCGCCGATCACGATCATCCGGTCGCAGCGCCCCGCGATCGCCTTCACCGCTTCCTGCCGGTTCGAGGTAGCGTAGCAGATATCCTCGCCGCGCGGCCCGGCGATCGCCGGGAAACGGTGCTGGAGCGCCGCGATGATATCGCGCGTGTCGTCGACCGATAGCGTGGTCTGGGTCAGGAAGGACAGCTTCTCGGAATCGGCGGGCGCCAGCGCGGCGACGTCGTCAACCGATTCGACGAGCGTCATCGCGCCCTCGGGCAGCTGCCCCAGCGTGCCGACGACTTCGGGGTGGCCGGCGTGGCCGACGAAGATAATGTGCCGCCCGGCCTCGTTCGCGCGCTCGGCCTGGCGATGCACCTTCGACACCAGCGGACAGGTCGCGTCGATATAGTCGAGCCCGCGCGCCTCGGCCTTGGCCGGCACCGCCTTGGGTACGCCGTGTGCGCTGAACACGACGGGTACGCCGTCGGGCACCTGGTCGAGCGATTCGACGAAAATCGCGCCCTTTTCCTTCAGCGTGTCGACGACATAACGGTTGTGGACGATCTCGTGCCGGACATAGACGGGGGCGCCATAGCGCTCGATCGCGAGTTCGACGATGCGGATCGCGCGGTCGACGCCGGCGCAGAAACCGCGCGGCGCCGCGATCAAAACCTTGAGTTCCGCCGCTTCACCGCGCTTTGCGGGGGGCAGGGGGTGGGGAGCGTTCATCTTGCGCGCGCTCTAGCGCAGCATGGCATATGGGGTAAAGCGGCTTGTCCGTGTTGCGCCTCGTTCATCCCCCCGATAAGAAGCGGCGCGCATGGAGCAGGGATCGTTCGTCCTCGTGGCTCCGGCCCAGTTGGAAAGCCTGCCTCTATGAATCGCATTTCGTCCCCGCCTTTCAAGTTTTTCGCCGTCCTGTGCGGCACGGCGGCCATGGCGACGGTGGCGGGCTGCGCGAAGGACAATGAGATCGATCTGTCGGGCGGCGTCGGCATCACCGCGACGCGCTCGGCGTGCCCTGCCGTTGCGGTGCCGATGCACACGGGCGATATCACGTTGTTCGACCCGGCGACCAGCCGCGACGCGGCGGCGATCGACGTCGTGGCGACGATCACCAACCTGACCCCGCAGTGCAACGACACGGGCGAGAAGGTCTACCAGCTTGCCAGCTTCGACGTAGTTGCGACGCGCCGCGACGCGGGTCCGGCGCGCTCGGTCACCATCCCCTATTTCTCGACCGTGGTGCAGGGCGGCACCGCCGTCGTCGCCAAGCGGCTGGGCAATGTCACTGTGACTTTCGCCGACGGCCAGATCCGCGGTTCGGGCCGCGGGCAGGCGTCGGCCTATGTGGACCGCGCGGCCGCGACCTTGCCGGCCGACATCATGGAACGCATCACGCGCAAGCGCAAAGCCGGCGACCAAGACGCCGCGATCGACCCGCTGAGCGTCCCCGAAGTGCGCGCCGCGGTGCAGCGCGCCAGCTTCGAACTGCTCGTCGGCTTCCAGCTGACGCAGGAACAGCTCGAATATAACGTCCGACGATAATCCTGCGGCGGCGCGCCTTCGCGCCGTTCGCCTCGCTTCGCCCTGCGGCGCCACCGGGCGACGCAGGGCTTTTCGCGTTGCCCAAGCTGCTATAGGGCGCGCGCCAGCACTATGATCAAAGATAGGCCCAAGCCCGTGACCCTGTTCAGCCGTTTCACCGACCATATCGGCACCGCCCTCGACGCCCTTGCCGCGAAAGGCGCGATCCCCGCCGGACTCGACCGCGCGTCGATCAGCGTCGAACCGCCGCGCGATCCGGCGCATGGCGATGTCGCCACCAACGCCGCGATGGTGCTGTCGAAGCCCGCGGGCATGAACCCGCGCGCGCTCGCAGACCTGCTCGTGGCCGAACTCGGCATGCTGGACGAGGTGACCGAGGCGAGCGTCGCGGGCCCCGGCTTCATCAACCTCCGCCTCGCCGACGACAGCTGGCGCGCCGAACTCGCGCTGATCCACGCCGATGCTGGCGATTACGGTCGCTCGGCGATGGGCGCGGGGCGCACCGTCAACGTCGAATATGTCTCGGCTAATCCGACCGGGCCGATGCACGTCGGTCATTGTCGCGGCGCGGTCGTCGGCGACGCGCTCGCCGCGCTGCTCGAATATGCCGGACACCAGGTGATCCGCGAATATTATGTCAACGACGCCGGCGCGCAGGTCGATGTCCTCGCGCGCTCGGTGCACATGCGTTACCGCGAGGCGCTGGGCGAGGATATCGGCGCGATCCCTGAGGGGCTCTATCCCGGGGACTATCTGATCCCGGTTTCGCAGAAGCTGGCGACCGAATATGGCGACCGCTTCGCCCAAGCCCCTGAAAGCGCGTGGCTCGGCCTGTTCCGCGCCGAGGCGGTGAGCGCGATGATGGACATGATCCGCGCCGACCTCGCCAAGCTCGGTATCCACCATGACCTCTTTTCGTCGGAGGCCGAACTGCAGGCCGCGGGCAAGCCCGACGATGCCGAGGCGTGGCTGCGCGCGCACGACCTCGTCTATGACGGCGTGCTCGAAGCGCCCAAGGGCGAGACCCCCGAGGATTGGGAGCCGGTGGAACTGCCGCTCTTCCGTTCGACCAAATTCGGCGACGACCAGGACCGGCCGATCAAGAAATCGGACGGCAGCTGGACCTATTTCGGTGCCGACCTCGCCTATCATTTCCAGAAGAGCCAGGACGCCGACGAGCTGATCGATATCTGGGGCGCCGACCACGCCGGCACCGTCAAGCGGATCAAGGCCGCGGTCGCGGCGTTGACCGACGGGAAAAAGAAGTTCGACGTCAAGCTGGTCCAGATGGTCCGGCTGCTCAAGAATGGCGAGCCGTTCAAGATGTCGAAGCGTGCGGGCAATTTCGTCACGCTCGCCGATGTCGTCGACGAGGTCGGCAAGGACGCCGTGCGCTTCACGATGCTGACGCGCAAGGCCGACGCGCAGATGGATTTCGACTTCGCCAAGGTGGTCGAGGCATCGCGCGACAACCCGGTATTCTATGTCCAATATGCGCATGCGCGGATCGCGTCGCTGAAGCGCAAGCTTTCCGATGCGGGGATCGCGGCAGCCACGCCGAACCCGGCGCGGCTGGAAGAGCATGAACTGGCTTTGGTCAAATTGCTCGCGCAATTCCCGCGAATCGTCGAATCGGCGGCCGCCGCGCGCGAGCCGCACCGCATCGCTTTCTATCTGGGCGAGGTCGCCGCCGCCTTCCACGCCTGGTGGAATATGGGCAACGACCGGCCCGAGGTTCGCGTCATTATCGCCGATGACCCCGAATTGACCGCGACTCGCCTTTATTTGGCCGATGGAATCGGGCAGACCATCCGGAACGGGCTCCACTTGATGGGGGTGGAAGCGCTCGAGGAGATGCATTGATGGCCGAGGACAAGGACGCCGCGACGGACGCCGGACTGGGGCTGGGCGACGAGGATCGGCTGCCCTGGCTCGAAGCCGCCGACGAATATGAGGATGATGGCGAGGTTTCGCCGACCCGGCTGCTCGTCATGGTGCTGGGCGGGCTCGTTCTGATCGGCGCGGTGCTCGGCGGCCTGTGGTGGATCCAGAATGGCGGCGCGCGCGGGCAGGGCGAGCTGATCGCCGCGCAGGAAGGCGATTACAAGGTCGCGCCGAAGAACGACGCGGCCAAGACGTTCGAGGGCGAGGGCGACGCGAGCTTCGCCGCGAGCGAAGGCGTGCTGCCGGCGGGCAAGGTCGATCCGACGCGCATGCCCGAGGAACCGGCTGCGACGCCTGCGGAGCGTGAGGCCGCGGCCAAGGCCGCGAAAAAGGCCGAAGCCGACAAGGCCGCTGCGGCCAAGGCGGCGGCTGCGAAAACCGCTCCCACGGAGAAGGGCAAGCCGGTCGCGACCTCGGTCAAGACCGCCGAAGCGGCAACCAAGGCTGCCCCTGCCCCGGCGGGATCGGCGATGATCCAGCTCGGCGCATTCAGCAGCGAGGAAGCCGCGGCAAAGGCGTGGATCAACCTGACCAAGCGCTTCGTCTATCTGTCGGGGCTGAGCAAATCGGTGTCGCCGGCGACGGTCGACAGCGGCAAGGTCTATCGTCTTCGCGCGGTGGCGGGAACGACCGCCAATGCGCAGAGCCTGTGCGGGAAATTGCGCGTTGCCGGTGAAAATTGCGTCGTCGTCCGCTGAAACGGCTCGCCCCGTCGCAGCGGTCATTGGTTCGCTAACCTTGTCATGCCATCATTCCAGCATTGGTGGCCGCTCGAGGGGGCGGCAGCCGGTGGAGATTGACGCATGATTCCCGCCATCTTCGGCCTTTCGGGCCTGACCCTCACCGACGACGAGCGCGCCTTTTTCCGCGACAGCGATCCCGCGGGTTACATCATTTTCGGCCGCAATGTCGAAAATCGCGAGCAATTGCGGCGGCTGACCGACAGCCTGCGCGACCTCGACGGGCGCGACAATCTGCCGATCCTGATCGACCAGGAGGGCGGGCGCGTCGCGCGCATGAAGGCGCCCGAATGGCCCGATTTCCCGAGCGGCGCGGCGTTCGACGCGCTTTATGAGCGCGCGCCGGCGAGCGCGATCGAGGCGGCAAGGCTCAACGCGATGGCGCTCGCCTCGATGCTGTCCGAGGTCGGGATCACCGTCGATTGCCTGCCCTTGCTCGACGTGCGCCAGCCGGGCGCGAGCGACGTCATCGGCGACCGCGCGCTCGGCAGCGAGCCGATGCGCGTCGCGGCGCTCGGCCGCGCGATCCTGAGCGGGCTGCAGGACGGCGGCGTCGTCGGCATCGTCAAGCACATCCCCGGCCACGGCCGCGCCTTGCTCGATTCGCACAAGGAATTGCCCATCGTCCACGCGCTCGACCGCGACCTCCAGACCGACCTCGCGCCCTTCGCGGCGCTGCGCGACGCGGCGATGGCGATGACCTGCCACGTCGTCTTCACCGCGTGGGATCCCGACCGACCCGCGACGCTGTCGCCGCTGGTGATCGACAGCGTGATCCGCCAGCGCATCGGGTTCCACGGGCTGCTGATGAGCGACGACCTCGACATGGAAGCGCTGTCGGGCGACGTCCCCTCGCGCGCCGCCGCGGCGGTCGCGGCGGGCTGCGACATCGCGCTCAATTGCTGGGGCAAGATGGACGACATGGTCGGCATCGCGAACAGCTTAGACCCGATCAGCATGATCTCGCGCGCGCGGCTCGAAGGCGCGATGGACCGCATCGCGGGCACGCACGACGCGCGCCAGTTCGCGCTGCTCGTCGACCAGCGCGACGCGCTCTTGGCGCTCGCGTGATTGGGGCCTGACCTGAATGGAGGAATTGCCGCTCGACCTCGACTTGGCGCCGGCGGCCGGCGAGCGCGAGGATGCGCTGCAACTGAGCCTCGACAGCTGGGAGGGGCCGCTCGACCTGCTGCTGACGCTCGCGCGCAGCCAGAAGGTCGACCTGCGGCAGATTTCGATCCTCCAGCTGGTCGAGCAATATCTGGGCTTCATCGCCGAAATGCGCGCGAAACTGGAGGTTGCTGCCGACTATCTCGTGATGGCGGCGTGGCTCGCCTACCTCAAATCGGCGCTGCTGCTGCCCAAGGATCCGCTCGAGGAACCGTCGCCCGACGAACTTGCGCTGCGGTTGCAACTGCGGCTGCAGCGGCTCGCGGCGATGCGCGAGGCGGCGGCGCGGCTGCTCGCGCGCGACCGCATCGGGCGCGACGTTTTCCTGCGTCCGAAGCCCGAGGGGCTGCGCGACGTCAAGCTGCGGCGCTGGGACGCCAGCCTCTACGACCTGCTGTCGGCCTATGGCCAGGTGAAGGCGCGCACCGAGCCGGTGGTGCATATGGTCGCGCGGCGGCCGGTGATCACGCTCGACGCGGCGCTTCATCATCTGGAGCGGCTGATCGGGATCAAGCTCGACTGGGCCGAACTCGCCGATTTCCTGCCGCCCGACTATGACGGCCCCTTGCGCCGCTCGGCGATCGCATCCAGTTTCGTCGCCGCGCTCGAACTCGCACGGCAGGGGCGCGTCGACCTGAAGCAGGAGGCCGCGTTCGAACCACTTTACCTGAGGGCTGCCCAAATGGGACAACAAGCGCCATGATCGACGACCGCGAACGCGCGATAGAGGCGATGCTGTTCGCCAGCGACGAGCCGCTCGACGCGCGGCAGGTCGCGGCGCGCTTTGCCGAGGAAATCCCGGTGGCCGAGGTCAAGGCGGTGATCCAGGCGATCGCGGCGCGGCATGCGGGCAGCGGGATCGAGCTCGTCGAGCGCGGCGGGCACTGGCATTTCCAGACTCCCGCCGACCTCGCGCATCTGCTGCGCCGCGAGCGCGACGATCCGCGCAAGCTGTCGCGTGCCGCGTCCGAGGTGCTGGCGATCGTCGCCTATCACGAGCCGGTCAGCCGCGCCGAGATCGAGGCGATCCGCGGCGTGCAGACCTCGAAGGGCACGCTCGACGTGCTGATGGAGGCCGAATGGATCGCGCCCGCGGGGCGCCGCGAGGTTCCGGGGCGGCCGCTGATCTACAAGACGACCGACGCATTTTTGCAGCATTTCGGGCTTAGCAGCCGCAAGGATTTGCCGGGTATCGAGGATCTGCGCGCCGCAGGTCTGCTCGACCCGGTCGATCTGGCATATGAAGAGGCGATGGGCGAGTTGGACCTGGTCAAGGACGGCGAAGAGGCCTGACGCTTTTTTCAATAGCAACGTGCATTCGGCAGGGCTTGCCCCTATATGGGCGGCTCAAGGAGATTTGAGATGGGTGGTTTGAGCATCTGGCACTGGCTGATCGTCGGGATTCTGGTCCTGCTGCTGTTCGGCAAGGGCCGCTTTTCGGACATGATGGGCGACGTCGCCAAGGGCATCAAGAGCTTCAAGAAGGGCATGTCGGAAGACGAAACCCCGCCCGCGCCCAAGCATCTCGAAGGCCAGCGCGCGCCCGACGCGGCGCCGTCGCCGACCCCCACCGCCGACCGCGACACGCTCTGACCGCGTTCCGTCTGCGGGGGATCGACTAAACCATGTTCGACGTTGCGCCCACCGAGTTGCTGCTCGTGGTGGTGGTGGCCTTGGTCGTCATCGGCCCCAAGGACCTGCCCAAGGCGATGCGCTTCGTGGGCAAGTGGATGGGCAAGGCGAAAGGCATGGCGCGTCATTTCCGAGCCGGCCTCGACACGATGATGCGCGAAGCCGAGCTCGAGGAACTCGAGAAGCAGTGGCGCGCGCAGAATGAGGCGATCATGCGCGAATTCCCGCGCGTCGACGACGATACGCCGCCCGCGGTCTCGATCGCCAAGGCGCTGCCCGAACCGGCGAAGAACGAGGGGGCTCTTGCGCCCGAAGCCGAGCCGACGCCCGAAACGCATGTCGTGCCGCCGAAGGACGGGCCGCTGCCATGAGCGCCGAGGGTCCGGTGACCGCCGAAGAGGATGGCGCCGGCGGCAAGATGCCGCTGCTCGACCATCTGATCGAATTGCGCTCGCGGCTGCTGAAGTCCTTGCTCGCGGTGGCGGTCGCGTTCGGGGTCTGTCTCTATTTCGCCGAGGATATCTTCCGCATCCTCGTCCGCCCGCTCGTCGAGGCGGGGCAGGGGCGGATCATCTATACCCAGTTGTTCGAGGCCTTTTTCGTCCAGATCAAGGTCGCCCTGTTCGCGTCGATGATGATCGCCTTTCCGGTGATCGCCAACCAACTGTGGAAATTCGTCGCGCCGGGCCTCTATCGGAACGAAAAGCGCGCGTTGCTGCCCTTCATCTTCGCCACCCCGCTGCTGTTCGCGGCGGGCGCCAGCCTGGCCTATTTCGTGACGGTGCCCGTCGCGCTCAAGTTCCTGCTCGGTTTCCAGGGCGACCTCGGCGGTATCCAGCAGGAGGCGCTGCCGTCGGTCGCCAATTACCTCAGCTTCATCATGCAGTTCATTATGGCGTTCGGTATCTGCTTCCTGCTGCCGATTCTGCTGCTGCTGCTGGAACGCTCGGGGATCGTCACGCGCCAGCAGCTCATTTCGGCGCGGCGCTATATGATCGTTGCCGCCTTCGCGATCGCTGCGGTCGCGACGCCGCCCGACATCCTGAGCCAGTTCCTGCTCGCGGTGCCGCTGATCCTGCTTTACGAGCTGTCGATCTTCGCGATCTGGTTCACCCAGCGCCGACGCAAAACAGGCGCCGAAACGGCGCCTGTCGAGCCTCTCGAAGAGGCCAAGTAGCGGGTCGGAACCCGGTCAGTCGATGGCGTCTTCGCCAGCTCGGCCGACCGATTCGATATCGCGGCCCGCACCCTGCACCGCGTTGCAGCCAGCGACCAGAAAGCTTGCCATCAACGCCAGAATGATTGCGCGAAGATTCGTCATCGTTCCTCACCTTTGTTTTTTCGGGACCAGATGCAAAATGGCCCGGCACGCTTCGAGGGGGGGGGAGGGAATACGCGCCGGGCCAATGTTGCTGAGCAGCGCTGCGGGGGGGCGATGACCGCTGCTCGAATGGGAAACGACCGGTGCGGTGGATAAGTTCCCAAAAAAAGTTCGGGGCGCGTTTTTTTTTTCGATTCTTTTGAATCGCTTGCGATTCCAGCGCTTTGTTAGCCGAACGACGTGAGCCCGCTCGCGACCGCGAGGCCGAGAAAGGCCAGAAAGCCCATCGAGTCCGTCGTCATCGTCACGAAAATCGAGCTCGCGACCGCGGGATCCTGGTCGAGGCGGTCGAGCAAAAGCGGGATCGCGACCCCCGCGACCCCCGCGACGAAGATGTTGACGATCATCGCCGCGGCGATGACGCCGCCGAGCAGCGGGTTGCCGAACCACAGCGCAGTCGCAACCCCCGCGATCGCGGCGATCGTGCCGCCGTTGAGCAGGGCGATCTTCATTTCGCGGAAGATCGCGCGCCAGCTGTTCGAGTCGGTGAGCTGGTTCATCGCGAGCGCGCGGACGGTGACCGCAAGCGTCTGGGTGCCTGCATTGCCGCCGACCCCCGCGACGATCGGCATCAGCGCGGCGAGCGCGACCATATGTTCGATCGCGCCGCCGAAAAAGGCGACGACGCTCGATGCGACGAGCGCGGTGCCGAGATTGGCGACGAGCCAGCGGACGCGCGCGACATAGGTGTCGCGGATCGGTTCGTTGATGTCCCCGTCGCCGGCACCCGACAGGCGCAGGATATCCTCGCCGGCCTCTTCCTGGATGATGTGGACGACGTCGTCGACGGTGATCATGCCGACGAGGCGCCCGGCCTTGTCGACGACCGCGGCCGAGATCAGCGCATATTTCTGGAAGCGCAGCGCAACCTCTTCCTGGTCCATGTCGACCGGGATCAACGTCTGTTCGCGCTTCATCACGTCGCCGATCGCGATGTCGCGCGGGGTGCGCAGGATCCAGCTCAGCTGGCAGGTGCCGACGGGCTTGTGGAGCGGATCGACGACGAAGATTTCCCAGAAATCGCTGGTGAGGTCGGTGTCTTCGCGCAGCCGGTCGATGACGTCGCCGACGGTGACATGTTCGGGCACCGCGACGAACTCGCGCTGCATCAGGCGGCCGGCGGTTTCCTCGGGGAAGGAGAGCGCGTCCTCGATCGCGGCGCGATCCTCGGGCTCCATCGCCTCGAGGACGGCTTGCTGCTCGTCCTCCTCCATATCCTCGATGATCGCGACGGCGTCGTCGGTATCGAGTTCCGAGGCGAGTTCGGCGACTTGCTCCGGCGCGAGCAGGTCGATCAGCTCCTCGCGCACATAGTCGTTCATTTCCGCGAGCACGTCGGCGGAGAGCAGGTCGCCGATGACCGCGGCGAGCATCGGGCGCTCGTCGGCGCGCGCAAGTTCGAACAGGTCGGCGATGTCGGCGGGGTGCAGGCGGCCGATGCGTTCGCGCGCGGCCTCGCTCTCGCCGGCTTCGGCGAGGTCGATCACGTCGCGGACGAATTCGGGCTTCAGCCGGTCGTCCTCGTCGAGTTCGGTTTCGGGGGTTTCGACCAGCACGTCGTCGGGCGGCAGGGAATCTTCGCGTTTGTCCATCGCGCGGTCCTCCCTGGCTGTGCGGTGTCTCCGCCTCCCCCTAGGCCCGCGCCCGGCATAAGGCAACGCCGCGCGGGAGGGCTGCGCAATTTCTGCGTGGCATTAAGGCGCCGCGCGGCTATGGGACCGCCAATCCCTTTTTCAGGAGCTTTTCATGACCGAACAGACCCTCACCCTGTCGCTGTCGACCGGCGATGTCGTCATCCGCCTGCGCCCCGACCTCGCGCCGCTGCACGTCGAGCGCATCGCCGGCCTTGCCAAGGAAGGCTTTTACGACGGCGTCGTGTTCCACCGCGTGATCCCGGGCTTCATGGCGCAGGGCGGCGACCCGACGGGCACCGGCATGGGCGGCAGCCCGCTGCCCGACCTGCCGCAGGAATTCAACGCCGAGCCGCACGTCCGCGGCATCTGCTCGATGGCGCGCTCGCAGAACCCGAACAGCGCGAACAGCCAGTTCTTCATCTGCTTCGACGACGCGCGCTTCCTCGACCGCCAGTACACCGTGTGGGGCGAAGTGATCGAGGGCATGGAAAATGTCGACGCGCTGCCCAAGGGCGAGCCGCCGCGCGAGCCGGGCAAGATCGTCAAGGCGACCGTCAGCGAATAAGAGAAAGTCCCCGCTTCGGCGGGGATTTTTTCAGTCGCCGATAAAGCCGTTCAGCCGTTCGCAGGCGGCGACCCAGTCCTCCTTGAACGCCTGGACGACCTGGCCGGCGCCCATCGCCTCGTTCATCAGGCCGACGCCCTGGCCGACCCAGTAAGTCGCGAGATGCTTCGCACCTTCGTGGCCGCCTTCGGAGAGCTTGTCGACCTGGCGCAGCGCGGGTTCGCTGACCAGCGATTGCAGCGGCATCGGCAGCGGCTTCGGGGCGCCTTCGGCTTCCCACGCATCGGTCCAGGGCGAGCGGAGCTGGCGCGAGGGTTTGCCGGTGCGGCTCTTCGAGCGCACCGTGTCGCGCGACGAGGCGGCGAGCATCTTTTCCTTTACCACCGGGTTTGTCTCGGCCTCCGCCGTGGTCAGCCATACCGAGCCGGTCCAGGCGCCGTGTGCGCCCATCGCCATCGCCGCGGCCATCTGGCGCCCGGTGACGATGCCGCCCGCGGCGAGGATCGGGGTGGTCGCGCCTACGGCTTCGACCGCGGCGGCGACTTCGGGGACGAGCACCATCGTCGCGACCTCGCCGCAATGGCCGCCGGCTTCGCCGCCCGCGACAACGAGGATATCGACCCCGGCGCGGACCTGCGCGAGCGCATGGTCGCGCGTGCCGACGAGCGCGGCGACGGGGACGTCGTTGCGCTTGCCGAGTTCGAGCATCAGCGGCGGCGGCACGCCGAGCGCGTTGGCGATCAGCCCGATCGGGTGGCGGAAGGCGACTTCCAGAAGTGCGGCGGCGCCCGCGTCGCTCATATTGTCGCCGAGGCTGGAGCTGGCGCTGCCGACGCTGCCCGCGTCGACGCCATGCTTTTCGAGGAGATCGGCGACGAAGGCCTTATGCTCGTCGGGGATCGCGGGGCGCGCGGCCCGTTCCTCGCCCTTGCCGGCGAAGCTGTTGGGGACGATCAGGTCGACGCCATAAGGTTTACCGCCGATATGCTGGTCGATCCACGCCAGTTCCTCTTCGAGCCGCTCGGGCGGGATGCCCGCGGCGCCGAAGACGCCCATGCCGCCCGCCTTCGACACCGCGACGACGACGTCGCGGCAGTGCGAGAAGGCGAGGAGCGGGAATTCGATGCCGAGCATCGCGCAAATGGGGGACAGCATGAACCTCTCCGATCTCTTCTATCTTCACCTGTATCGAGCATGTCAGCGCTAGTTTACGTAAACGTCAAGTTGATTTGCTTGGGGGGAGCTTTATCGCGGGCGGCATGAGCGATTTTTCCCTGACCGGTTTCGACCTGGACGCCTTTGTTCGCAGCACATTTGCCGAGGATTTGGGGGTGGGCGGCGATGTGACCTCGGCCGCGGTGATCCCCGCCGACGCGCGCTTCGAGGGGGTGATGGACAGCCGCGATGCGATCACCGTCGCGGGGCTGCCGATCGCCGAAGCGTTTTTTCGTGCGCTCGATCCGGCCATGACGATCGAGATACTGGTCGAGGAGGGCGCACAGGTGCCTGCCGGGACCGACCTGATGCGATTGTCGGGCAATGCGCGTGCGATGCTGACCGCCGAGCGGTCGGCGCTGAACACGGTGCAGCATCTGTCGGGGATTGCGACGCTGACGCGGCAATATGTCGACGCGCTGGCGGGCGGGGCGACCCTGCTCGACACGCGCAAGACGATCCCCGGGCTGCGCGTGCTGGAGAAATATGCGACGCGGATGGGCGGCGCGACGAACCATCGCATGGGCCTGTGGGACGCGGCGATGATCAAGGACAATCATGTCGCGGTCGCTGGGTCGGTCGAGGAAGCGGTGCGGCGCGCGGTCGCCGCGGGAGTCGCGAACATCATCGTGGAGGTCGACCGGGTCGACCAGGTCGAACCCGCGCTCTCCGCAGGCGCGACGCACCTGCTGCTCGACAATATGGACCTCGCGATGCTGCGCGAATCGGTCGCCATCGTCGGCGGGCGCGTGCCGACCGAGGCCTCGGGCGGGGTGCGGCTCGACACGATCGGCGCCATCGGCGCGACCGGGGTAACCTATGTGTCGGTCGGGCGGCTGACACAGTCGGCGCCGGCGGCGGACATCGGGCTCGATTTTGCGCTGGCCTAGCGCCGCCGCGGCGCTCCTGGCGCTCGCCCCTAACGCTGCTCATGCGCAGGCTCTGTCCTGCAAGGCGCCCGACCGCATTCCCGTCCCGCGTCTCGAACAGCCGAAGCGCGGCGAGCCGGTGCGCACGCCGCCGACCGCGGGTTATCTGCTGAGCCTCAGCTGGTCGCCGCAGCATTGCGCGGGGGTGCGCGATGCGAAGGATAAGCGCGACCGTTTCCAATGCTCGGGCGAGAACGGGCGTTTCGGCTGGGTGCTGCACGGGCTGTGGCCCGAGGCGGCGAATCCCGGCTATCCGCAATGGTGCCGCCCGGCGAAGATCGTGCCGCAGCCGGTACTGAAACAGCATCTATGCATGACGCCCTCGGCGCAGCTGCTGCAGCACGAATGGGCGAAGCACGGGACATGCATGAGCCCGAACCCCGCGGCCTATTTCAACGCGGCGGCGATCCTGTTCGGTGCGGTACGCTTTCCCGACATGGCCAAGCTCGCGGCGAAACCGCAGACTGCGGGGTCGATCCGCGCGGCGTTCGTCGCGGTCAATAAAGGGATCCGGCCCGAGATGCTAGCGGTGTCGATCGACGACAAGGGGTGGCTGAAAGAGGTACGTTTCTGCCTGGGGCCGCGGATGAAACCGCGGCGCTGCGCGAATTTCCAGCGCGGGATTGCCGACAAAAGGACGGTGCGGGTGCGGGCCATGCCGCGTTAACGCTCACGGCGCCGGGCGTCCCGCGGCGGGACGCGCGCTGGCGACCCACGCGTTAACGATTTTTTAACCTTATCGACTCGTTAACGCAGGCGTAGCTTGCGGGGCATGGACGATTTCGACTCCGAGCTCCGCATCGATATCCGCGACCGCATCCGCGACCATGGCCAGCGCCAGCTGGTCATCGCCCGCATGAGCGCGCCCGCCGACTGGGAAGGCGCACTGCGCCACGCGATCCAGCAGCACCGCGAGCCGGTGAAGGTCTTCAAGGGATCGGACCTGAAGCTGTTCGTGCAGAGCTTCTTGATGTTCTTTACGGCGGCGATGGTGTTTTTGATGTGATGCGCCGTCGCGGACGGCAGTAGCTGCCCGAATATCCGCCCCACGCGAAGCGATGGGGAGGATCGTTAAACCCGAACCCCTCCATCCTCGTCGCCCGCCTTGGCCGGGCCATCGTCGCACGCCTTGTGCAGCTTCACCGCCAGCCAGGCCGAGACGATGCACATCACCGCGCTCATCAGCAGCTGGTCGACGACGCCGACACCGACGAGGCCGAGGCCGATCGCGAGCAAAGAGCCCGCGACCATCGCGCCCGAATTGACGATATTGTTCGCCGCGACCGTCCGTGCGGTCTGGTCCTTGGGGACGGTGGTGGTGAGGAAGGCGTAAAGCGGGACGACGAACATGCCGCCGCTGATCGCGATGCCGAGCAGGGCGCCGAGCAGCGGGATGACGTCGGCGTGGCCGAGGAAGCCGTCGATGCCGTACATCACGCCCGACGGGTCATGCTCCCAGTTGCGGCACACCCAGTAGAAGGCGAGCACGAAGACGCCCATGACGATTACGCTGGCGGGACTGTAGCGCGCCGAGACCTGCCCCTTGAGCAGGCGGTTGACCGCGACGGAGCCGATCGCGATGCCGATCGAGAAGATCGCGAGGAACAGGCTGGCGACGCTCTTGTCGGCGTGGAGGATATTCTTCACCAGCGGCGGGAACTGGATGAACAGCACCGCGCCGATGGTCCAGAAAAAGCTGATCGACAGGATCGCGAGATAGAGGCGCGGGATGTGCATCGTGCCGCGCACGAGCGTGATCGACGAGCGCACGATATGCCAGTCGATCCCCGTTTCCTCATGCTCGGGCGGCGCGGGGGGGACCTTGCGGCCGGTCCAGTAGCCGAGCACGGCGACGAGCACGACGCCGAGTGCCGCCCATTCGACCTCGATCACGCCGGCGAGGATCGTGCCCGCGAGGATCGCGATGTAGGTGCCCGCCTCGACGAGGCCCGTGCCCGCGAGCACCTCGTCGCTCTTCAGATGCTGCGGCAGGATCGCATATTTGATCGGGCCGAAGAAGGTCGAGTGGATGCCCATCGCGAACAAGGCGAGCATCATCAGCGGGATGGCGAGCAGGTGGACGGCAAAGCCCATCCAGGCGAGCACGAGCCCGAGCCCGCCGACGAGCATGATCAATATCTCGCAGAATTTGACGATGCGGATGATCCGCGCCTTGTCGCGCGTGTCGGCGAGCTGGCCGGCGAGCGCCGAGAGCAGGAAGAAGGGGATGATGAACAGCGCCGTCGCGACCGCGCTGAACATGGTTTCGGAGGCTTCGTCGTTGAACACGCCATAGACGACGAACAGCACCATCGCGTTCTTGAACAGATTGTCGTTGAACGCGCCTAGCAGCTGGGTGACGAAGAGGGGCAGGAACCGGCGTTGCTTCAACAGCGCAAAAGAGCCGGTCATCCGTGGTTCCATCCCGTTAAAAATCGCGCGAGCATCCGATGTCCCCCCGGCAATATGGTTGTCGCCCGGCGGGCTTATCGGCTAGGGCGGACAGGGTCAAAGCCTAAAGGCCGCGCAAGCGGGAAACAGGGGTCATGCTCAGCCTTCCGAACATCCTGACTTTGTCGCGCATTTTGGCCGTTCCCATATTGCTGTTCCTGTTGTGGCCGGGCGTGGTCGAAGGGTCGCTGCAGCCCAAGCCGATCGATTATGCGCTCGCCTTCGGCCTCTACTGCCTGATGGGCATTACCGATTATTTTGACGGCTATGTTGCACGCTCGCGCGGGATCGTGTCGCGGCTGGGCGCTTTCCTCGACCCGATCGCCGACAAGATCATGATCGCGGCGGTGATCCTGCTGCTGGTCTTCACGCGCGACATCGACGGTTATCATGTCATCGCCGCACTGATGATCCTGCTGCGCGAGATCATCGTGTCGGGGCTGCGCGAATTCCTCGCGACATTGCAGGTGTCGATGCCGGTGACCAAGCTCGCCAAATGGAAGACGACCTTTCAGCTCGTCGCCTTCGGCGCGCTGATCCTGGCAGGGGCGCTACCCGCGATGGTCTGGATCAAGACGGTTGGGCTCGCCTCCTTGTGGGGCGCGGCGGTGCTGACCCTGATCACCGGCTGGGATTATCTGCGCGTCGGCCTGAAGCATATGGATTGAACGCGCGATGCTGAAGCTCAGCTATTTCGCCTGGGTGCGCGAGCGGATGGGGACCGGCGAGGAGTCGGTGACGCTGCCCGATGACGTGCGAACGGTCGCCGACCTGATCTTGTGGCTGGCGGGCCGCGACGAGGCTGGCGCGCGCGCCTTTGCCGAGCCGACGCGCATCCGCGCGGCGGTCGACGGGCATATGGCGAGGCCCGGCGCGGTGGTGCCGCGGAGCGGCGAAGTCGCACTCTTCCCGCCGGTCACGGGCGGATGATCCGCGTCGCGGTCCAGAGCGCGCCGATCGACGTCGCGGCGGAATATGCGGCGCACGACGCCGGCGGGCACGGTGCGAGCGCGAGCTTCGTCGGGCGGGTGCGCGGCGACGATGAGCTGACCGAATTGTTCCTCGATCATCATCCGGTGCTGACCGCCGGCGGGCTGGAGGCGCTGGCGGGCGAGGCGGGGGTGCGGTGGAGTCTCGGGGCGCTGACGTTGATCCACCGCGTCGGAGGCATGGCGCCGGGCGAAACGATCGTGCTGGTGCTCGCGAGCAGCGCGCACCGCGCCGAAGCGCTGGCGGCGGTCGAGTTCCTGATCGACCGGCTGAAGACCGATGTGATGCTGTGGAAGCGCGAGACGTTCGGGGACGGGCGCGCGGCGTGGGTCGAGCAGCGCGGCAGCGACCACGAACGCGCGGGGCGGTGGGGCTAACCCATTTCCATTACCGTCATCCCGGCGAAGGCCGGGATCTCGCCGGTGCGTGAAAGCGATAGGATGAGATCCCGGCCTTCGCCGGGATGACGATGAAATCAGGCCGCCCGATGCTGCCTGAAGATCTCCGCGAGCATCTTGAACTCGTCGGCGCGCGGGCTGCCCTTGCGCCAGACCAGCGCGATCGTGCGCCAATCATGGTCCGAATCGAGCGGGCGGGTGTCGATGTCGGTGTGGTCGAGGATGCCCGCTTCGATCGCCATCTGCGGCAGCATCGTGATGCCGAGGCCGTTGTCGACCATCTGGACCAACGTGTGGAGCGAAGTGCCCATCATTCGCGCGCCGGCGCGCAGTTCGGGCCGGTTGCACGCGGCGAGGGCGTGGTCCTTCAGGCAATGGCCGTCCTCGAGCATCAGCATCTGCGCGGGATCGATCTGATCGGCGCTGACCATCGCGGGGAGATTTTCGGATTGTTCGCCGGGGAAGGCGACGAACAGCGCGTCGTCGAACAGATTTTCGGCCTCGACGTCGCCGCAGGCATAGGGGAGCGCGAGCAGGACGCAGTCGACCGCGCCATGGTGGAGCGACTCGCACGCCTGCGCGCTCGGTTCTTCGCGGAGGAACAGCTTGAGCGCGGGACGCTCCTTGCGCAGCAGCCGCAGCATGTTGGGGAGCAGGAAGGGCGCGATCGTCGGGATCACACTCATGCGCAGCTCACCGACGAGCGGTGCGGCCGCGGCGGCGGCCATGTCGGCGAGTTCCTCGGCCTCGCGCAGGACGCGGTGAGCTTTCTCGACGATCTTGTCGCCGAGCGCGGTGAAGCGGACGACGCGGCGCGTGCGCTCGACAAGCGTCTGGCCGAGCAGGGTTTCGAGCTCGCGGATACCCGCCGACAGCGTCGATTGCGTGACGTTGCACGCGTCGGCGGCGCGGCCGAAATGGCCGTGCTCGTGCAGCGCGACGAGATATTGCATCTGTTTGAGCGAGGGCAGGTAATTGTGCATTGATCGGATATAGCAATCGTTCGTGCGAATTTGAACAAGTCATTCGATCATTTGATGCGTCCGATCTGCGGTGCATCCGGTTGCCGGGGATGCCATGTCCATGATAGCCCTGCGCAATTCGGGCGGAGGGCGTGGCGATGGCGGTTTCGCGGTTCCTGATCGGGGGTGTTGCCGGGGTGTTGCTGCTCACCGGCGGGGTGTTCCTGTGGAAGGGGCAGACGCAGCTCGCCGAGGAAGAGGTCATCCCCGACGCACCGCCCGATCCGGGGCCGATCCCGGTGGCGGCCGCCGGGGCGCCGAAGCGCGGACCCGCGCCGCCCGCCTTGCCGGCGGCGAAGGAGGCCTCGCGCGAGGAACGGCGCTTCAACCGCTACGACCGCGACCGCAACGAGGTGGTGAGCCGGATCGAGATGATGTCGACGCGCACCCCGGCGTTCCGCAAGCTCGACAAGGACGGCAATAATCTGCTGACCTTCGAGGAATGGGCCGGGGCGACGGGCGAGCGCTTCGCGGGGGCGGACCGGGACAAGTCGGGCGGGCTGAGCCGCGCGGAGTTCGCGACGACGGCGCCGAAACGGGCGGTGGTCGCGAAGTGCAAGTGCTAGGCTGAAACGCCCTCGGCCAGCTTCATCCATTCGGCGAGCTTCGTCCGCGCGCGCTGCGTATAGCCGAGCTTGCGGTCCTTCTTGCGCACATCCTCGGCGAGCGGCGGGAAGAGGCCGAAGTTGACGTTCATCGGCTGGTAGCTCGTGGCATCGGCGCCGCCGGTGATATGGCCGAGCAGCGCGCCGAGCGCGGTCTCGGGCGGCGGCGGGGGCAGGGGGCGGCCGGCGAGTTCGGCGGCGGCGAAGCGCGCGGCGACGAGGCCGATCGCGGCGCTCTCGACATAGCCCTCGCAGCCGGTGATCTGCCCCGCGAAGCGTATGTGCGGCGCCGATTTGAGGCGGAGCTGCGCGTCGAGCAGTTCAGGCGAGCGGATGAAGCTGTTGCGGTGGAGACCGCCGAGGCGCGCGAATTCGGCCTTTTCGAGCCCGGGAATGGTGCGGAACAGTTCGACCTGTGCGGCGTGCTTGAGCTTGGTCTGGAAGCCGACCATGTTCCACAGCGTGCCGAGCGCATTGTCCTGGCGGAGCTGGACGACGGCATAGGGCCAGCGTCCGGTGCGCGGATTGTCGAGGCCGACGCCCTTCATCGGGCCGAAGCGCAGCGTTTCGGGGCCGCGTTCGGCCATGACTTCGATCGGCATGCAGCCTTCGAAATAGGGGGTGTTCGTCTCCCACTCCTTGAACTCGGTCTTGTCGCCGTCGACGAGTCCCTGGACGAAGGCGTGATATTGCTCCTTGTCCATCGGGCAGTTGATATAATCCTTGCCGTCGCCGATCGGGCCGACCTTGTCCCAGCGGCTCGCCATCCAGGCGATGTCCATATCGATACTGTCGCGATAGACGATGGGGGCGATGGCATCGAAGAAGGCGAGGGCATCCTTGCCCGTCGCGGCGCCGATGCTGTCGGCGAGCGCGGCGGCGGTGAGCGGGCCGGTCGCGACGATGGTCAGGCCGGTGCTCGGCAGCGTGTCGATGCGTTCGCGGACGATGCTGATGTTTGGGTGGTTTTCGAGTGCGCGCGTGACGCCGCCCGAGAAGAGGTCGCGGTCGACCGCGAGGGCGGAGCCAGCAGGGACCTTGGTGGCGTCGGCCTCGCGCATGATGATCGAGCCCAGCGACCGCATCTCGCGGTGGAGCAGGCCGACGGCGTTGCTGTCGCCGTCGTCGCTGCGGAAGCTGTTCGAGCACACCATCTCGGCGAGCGTGTCGCCCTGGTGCGCGGGGGTCATGTCGCCGCTGCCGCGCATTTCGGACAGGCGGACGCGATAGCCCGCCTCGGCGAGCTGCCATGCGGCTTCGGAGCCCGCGAGGCCGCCGCCGATGATGTGGATGTCGTGCGCCACTTTTACCCTAATCGTTGACTTGCAGGTGATGCGCCGCGCAGTAGGCGCGTTGGGCCAAAGATGCAAAGGGGCGGGCGATGGGTGAGCGAAGCTGGGATCGGGCGCAGTGGCTGTGGTGGCTGGCGCTTATCGGCGGGATCAGCTTTTTCGTCGCGGTGTTCCTGCGGCTCGACGGGCCCGCGATCTGGGCGTGGAAGACGACGGGCGTGGGTTTCCTCGCGCTCTGGGCCGCGGCGAATGCACGCGGCCGCGACGGCTGGCTGATCGCGGCGGCGCTGGGTTTCGGGGCGCTCGGCGACTATCTGCTCGACGCAATCGGGCTGGAGAAGGGCGCAGTCGCGTTCGTGATCGGGCATCTGATTGCGATCGCACTCTATCTGTTGAACCGGCGGCCACAGACAACGGCGTCGCAGCGGTTGCTCGGCTGGCTCGCCATGCCCGCGACATTGGTGATCGTGTGGGGGATGCTGAGCCCGCAGCCGGGGTGGTGGCACGCAGCCGTTTACTCCTTGTTCGTCGCCGCGATGGCCGCGGCGGCGTGGACCAGCCGTTTCCCGCGCTATCGCACCGGGATCGGCGCGATGCTGTTCCTCGCGAGCGACCTGTTCATCTTCGCGGGCGAGGGCGGGGTGCTGAGCAAAGACGTCACGATGTGGCTCGTCTGGCCGCTCTATTTCGGCGGACAGGCGCTGATCGCCTGGGGCGTCGTGAGCACCTTGTCCGCCGAAGCGCGGCGTTCCGCCGCCTAGGCTTCGCCGACCAGCAGCGCCTCGATATCGCCGATCGGGCGCGCGGTCATTTCCTTGACATGCTCGCCCGCAATGCGGCGCTGGGTTTCCTTGTGCCAATGCTGGCGCAGTTCGCCCATGGTGCGCGCGGGGGCGACGACGACGAGGTCGTCGAACTCGCCCGCAAGCGCCATCGCGTTGATCTTTGCGCTGACATCCTTCGCGAAGCGGTCTTCCTCGATCTGGTGGAAGTCGGGTTCGCCCATCGTCCCGCCCGACAGGCCGGTGCCCGCGGGGGCATAGGACTGGCCCGAGGGGGCGGTCTTGATGTCGCTGTTCTTGCGATCCTCGCGCTCCTCATGCGCCGCGGTGCGCAGGTCGATGCGGCCCTTGTCGCCCTCGTTGCGCAGATACAGCGCCTTGCGGCCGTCGGCGACGAGGACGAGCGTGTCGTGGGACAGGGGCATGGATGTTTCTCCTTCGGTGGTGAAGGGGAAACGCGCGGGTGCGGGGCGGGGTTTCGGCGGGGTATCGGGCCCAGGGGGCGGTTGGTCGGGTTGGGGGCGGGCAGGGCACGGTTGCGGTCACAAAGATCCTCCCCACGCGAAGCGATGGGGAGGTGGCAGCCCGTAGGGCTGACGGAGGGGTCGGCGACGTCAGACGTTAGCGCAAGGCCAGACCCCTCCACCACCGCTTCGCGGCGGTCCCCCTCCCCAACGCTTCGCGATGGGGAGGATCTTTGCGTCCGTTTCTTATCCCTAAGGCGTCATCCGCCTATCAAGCGCCATCCCACGCCGCGATCGTCGTGCGGTGGAGCAGGCGGTCGTAGCCGTCGTAGCCGCCGGTGGCGCGGTGGAGGACCGAGCGGTTGTCCCACAGGATGAGCATGTCGGGCTCCCATTTGTGGGTGTAGCGGAATTCCTCGCGCCCCTGCCAGTGGAGCAGCTCGACGATCAGCGGGATCGCCTCGGCATCGTCCATGCCATCGATGCCGATGATATAGCCCGCGCAGCCGAACAGCCCCTCGCGGCCGGTTTCGGGATGCTTGCGGATGATCGGGTGGAGCTGCGTATCGAGCGCCTCGTCGCCCGAGACGATGTCCATGCTGCGATTCTTGTCGTTGGCGCCGTACATGCCCGAGGGGGCATAGCCCGCGCGGGCGCTGTGGATCGCCTGCCTGCTTTCGATCCTGGCGCGCAGCGAATCGGGCATTGCGTCGAGCGCGGCGTGCTGGTTCGAAAATTCGGTGTCGCCGCCGACGGGCGGGATGGTGATGCCGAGCAGACAGGTGCCCGCGGGCGGGCGGGCCTGGAAGCTCCAGTCGCTGTGCCAGTTCTCGGCAAAGAGCGGCGCGGTCTCGTCGTGGCGGCGGCGCACCGCGATGACGTGCTGGCGGCCGGGGATCGGCTTAATGAAGGGATCGTCGCCGAAACCGCCGAAATAGCCGGTGAAGCGTTCGAGGTCGTCGTCGCTCATCTCCTGCCCCGGAAAGGCGAGGACATGGTGGTCGAGCCAGGCGGCACGGATCTCGGCAACGGTGGCGCGGTCGAGCGGCTGGGTCAGGTCGACGCCGGTAACGCGGGCGCCGCACGACTGGCCGCTGGGGGCGATGGTCAGGGTCATGGCGCGATGCTGCGCCTGTTGTCGCGCGGCGTCAATCGGGCGCGGCAGGGCGCCCCGAAAGCTCGCCGAAGCGAGGCGCGGGGGGCTTGGGGGCGGATGCAATTCAGCGAGGCGCCATCTTCGCCGCCCTAATCTGGGTCCGAGGGGTTCAGATGGAGAAGATCGATGTTCCTGCTCAAGAAACTGGCGCTCACCGCGCTGATCGGCGTGAGTGCCGTTGCGGCGCTGCCCGTCGAGGCCGAGGCGCGCGACCGGCACCACCGCCATGGCTATTACCGCGACCACGATCGCTACAGCGATTACCGCCGCGACTATCGGCGCGATTACCGCCGGGATTATCGCCGCGACTATCGCGAGCGCCGCTATAACTGCCGCCGCGGCAGCGGCACGACCGGGCTGATCGTCGGCGGTGCGGCGGGTGCCTTGCTCGGCCGCGAGGTCGATCGGTACGGCGACCGCCTGCCCGGCACGATCATCGGCGGCGCCGCGGGCGCGCTGATCGGGCGCGAGATCGATCGCGGCGGGCGTCGCTGCTGATATGGCGCGCGCTGCGGCGCTCCGGACAGGAGCGCCGCCGCCGTGCGACGATTTTTGCGGCGCGCCGGTGAATATCGGCTAGACTGGCCGCGGCGGCGTGTATTCCGCCGATCGTGGAGGTCGCCAAATGAAAGCCTTGATGAAATACGCCCTGCCGCTGAGTCTCGGCCTGTCGCTCGCCGTGCTGCCCGCGCCGTTGGGCGCCGCGCTGCAGCAGGGGGCCAAGGCGCCCGATTTCACGCTGAAGGCGGCGCAGGGGGGCAAGGAGTTCGACCTCTCGCTGAAGTCGACGCTGCGCAACGGCCCGGTGGTGCTCTATTTTTTCCCGGCCGCCTTCACGCCGGGCTGTACGGTCGAGGCGCATCTGTTCGCCGAGGCGAACGGCAAGTTCAACCAGCTCGGCGCGCGCGTGATCGGGGTGACCGCGGGCAATATCGACCGCGTGGCGGAGTTTTCGCGCTCCGAATGCCGCGACAAATTCGCGGTCGCGGCCGATCCGGGCGCGAAGGTCGCAGCGAAGTTCGACGCGACGATGCAGGCGCCCGACGGGCGGACGCTGTCGAACCGCACCTCCTATGTGATCGCCCCCGACGGGACGATCCTGCTCAGCTACACCGACAGCAAGCCGCAGGCGCATGTCGAGAAGACGATGGCCGCGGTGCGCGCGTGGAAGGGGCGGCTGAAGTGAGCGGATTCGAGACGGGCGTGCCGGTTAAGGCATCGGCGCCCTAGCGATAGAGTTTCGCGAAACGATGCTCGATACCTGCCGTTTCGGCCGCGACATCCGCCAGCACCGGATTGGTCGCCAGCTCCTCGAAGAAGTCGCCGATATCACAGTCGCGCGCTGCTTGCAGGGCGATTTGGGCATTTGCGGCCGGTAAGAAAGGAATGAGCTGCACAGGCTCGTCGAAATCACCGGAATAATTTCCGGCCAGGCCGTGCGACCGATCCCAAGTCACTCCATATGATCCGATCTCCGGAAACCGGGCCGGTTGATCGATCTCACCGGACAATAGGGGGTGTGCCCCGATCAGCCAAACGACCATCTGCGCTCGCCAATGGGAATTCGAAATCGCCAATACCGAACGAAACCATTCGCGGACCTCGTCGGGTTTTAGATATTTCAGGCAGAAGAACAGCGATGCCGAGAGGAGACCGTCGGCGTCGAACCAGCCGGATATCCCGTTGGGCAATTTGTTCAGGCAGCCCGGAACGCCGTGTCCGTTCCAGAACGGCGCCGCCATGATGTAGGCGCCGAGCGTTTGCAACGCGTCGATACGGAAGCCGGCGTAAGGCCATGGTCCGTCCGAATCGGGATGCTGCTGCACGAATGCGGACACGAGAAGCTCGACGGGATGATAGACCTGCGGCCCCCAATTCCTGCCAATCAGGCGAGGCAGAAGAAAATGGTACCATTCGGTCCATTCGCCGCGTTGACCGAAGCAGCACGGCCCCGACGCGAGCTCGCCGAGCACATGCATGATTTCGTCGTCGTCGACCGTATCGAGGTCGAGCAACAGTTGCGGAAACATCCGGCGTTCCTCGGACATGAACCAGGCTTCGCCCATCGGCTCCGTCGGGCTCGGAAACATGGCCGCCATTCTGGCAAGCACAGCCGCGTTCGGGCCGTGGCCGGGTTTCCAGAGAAATGCAGGTGCGTTCTTCTCTGTCATGTGCGGGGACTTAGCCATCGATACCTAATATCGCCTTTCGGACTTTCAGTGCGAAGCGAGAGCGGGACCCCGGGGCGAGCCCGGGGTGACGCGAGATGGAAGGCGCCGCCTATTTCGGCCGCCCGCTATACCCCGCCGCCTTGCGCAGCTCGTCGGCGTCCATGACATAACCGTCGCTGACCACCGTCACCACGCGGCGGAGCGCGCCGAGGTCCGTGGAGGCGTCGCCGTCGACGAGGACCATGTCGGCCTCCTTGCCCACCGCGATCGATCCCGTGCGCTGGTCGGCGCCGACGACGCGGGCGGGGAGGATCGTCGCGCTCTGGATCGCCTCGGCGGGGGTGAAGCCCGCCTGTTTGTAGATTTCGAGCTCGCGGATCAGCTCGATGCCCCATCCGTCGGTGCCCGCGACGATCGGAACGCCCGCCTTGTGCAGCCGGCCGACGAGGTCGACCATCTTGGCGTAGCTCTTGCGGTAATCGTCGCGCGTATAGCCCTCGACCAGCGGATAGCCGCCCGCGGTGAACGCCGACCGTTCGATGACGGGCGAGACGATGCCCATATAGGGCGCGTAGGCGGGGTGCGGCTTGCCGCCGTCCTGCGTCAGCATGCCTTCGAAGATGACGATCGTCGGGTCGACGATGGTCTTTTTTGCCGCGAGGTCGGCGACGAAGCCCTTCATCAGCGGCGCGTCGAGGTCGACGTCCTTGAAGAAGCGCGCGGGCCCCTCCATCCGCTGGCGCGTGTTCGCCTTGTCGATCACCTCGCGCGGCATCGATTCCATGACGACGAAATTGAGGTGGGTGAGTTCGTCATACCCCGCGGCGACCGCCTCGCTGGGCTTCATGCCCGCGGGGACATGGCCGTGGACGTGGAGGCCGAGCTTGTGCGCCTCGGCGGCCGCGGGGGCGATCCACGCGGGGTTCATCGAAGTGTAGAATTTGACGCCCCACAGGCCCGCGTCCTTGACGCGGCGGACCGCGGCGATCGCTTCCTCGGCGCTGCTGACCACTTCGGCGCCCTGTGCGGCGAGCGGGTCCTTCTTGTCGATGATCACCGAGATGAAGGGCTCGCCCATCAGCAGGCTTCCCTCGGTGCGGCGCTTCGTCGCCTCGACCGCGCGGTCGAAGGTGGTGCCGGGGCTGCGGAAGCTGGTGATGCCGTTCGCCATATTCGACAGCACGTCCCAGTCGTCGCCGATGTGGAGGTGGCTGTCCCAGATGCCGGGGACGAGCGTCTTGCCCTTGCCGTCGATGATGCGGGCGCCCGCCGGGGCCTTGAGCGAGCCCGCGGCCCCGATCGCGGCGATCTTGCCGTCCTGCGCGAGCACCGCGCGGGCGGGCAGGAACTCGCCCTTGTCGGCGTCGAACAGCTGGACATTGTCGAACAGCACGGGGGCTTTGGCGGCAGGGGTGAGGAAGCGCTTGGCGACCGCGGCGACGGCCTCGGCGGTGGCGGCTTCCTGCGCGTTGCGCAGCTGCTTGAGCGCGCCCTCATAACCCGCGGGGATCGTCGAGATATAGCTGATGTCGGCGAAATAGCGCTTCTGCTCGTCGAGCCAGACGGGGAGCGGCGAGGGGAGGATGCCGTGCATGAAGGCGAGCTGGACGGTCTTGGGGCCGCTGGGCCCCTGGATGGTCTGCGTGCCCGCGAGCGTCAGGCGGCCCTTGCCGCTGGGCAGGAAGGAGAGCCCGGCGTCGCCCGCGGCGGCAAGCGCGTCGATCATCGGGGCGCCCGCGATGCCGACCCCGCCCGCGGGGATGTACCAGCCGCCGGCGGGCGCCTCGCCGCTGTCGTTGGCGGTCTTCCACGTCGCGCGGCCGTCGGCGACGCGATAGCCCTCGGCGGCGTCGCCCGACATGGTGACGCCGCGCACGGTGGTCGCGGCGACGGTGCCGTCGGGGGCGAAGCTGGTGACCTGGTCCATCTCTGTGATCCAGCCGCGCAGTTCCTGCGACCAGCGATAGGCGGTGCGGCCGTCGGCGAGCTGCCAGCGCCACTGGTCGCCATGCTTGCCGGCTTCGGAGACGACGACATAGTGGACCGCGTCGGCGGGGGGCTTGAGCAGTTCTTCCTTGGGGACGGGCTTCGATGCCGCCGTGGGGGCGGGTGCCGCCTCATGCGCGAAGGCGGGAAGGGTGGCGGTCGAGGCCAGCAGGGCGGCGGTCAAAAGCAGGCGCATCGTGTCAAATCTCCCCAGTCGCAAAGCGTTATGGTGGGTGGGCCATTTGGACGCGCGAAGCAAGATACGACCAAAGGCCGGAAATGTTCGTTCAACAGATGCCTTGGCGAGGGGGCCGCTTTCAGTCGCGCTTCTGCAGCCCGATGACCGCGTGCATCGGCAGCTCGGCGTAGATGTGCGGAAAGAGGTCGCCGCCCCGCGCGGGTTCCCAGCGGACGCTGTCGCCGAGGCAGGCAAGGTCCACCTCGGCGATCATCAGGCCCGACTGGCCGGCGAAATATTTCGCGATCGTCGCCTCGAGCTGCCCGGCGGTCGAGAGGTGGATATAGCCGTCGGCGATATCCACCGGGGCGCCGCGAAAGACGCGCTCGCGCTCGAAATCGGCCCATTGTTGTGCGGTGAGCACCTTGAAGGCCGTCGGCGGCGCCGTCATTCCGACGGCGCCTCGGTCTCGGGCGTCTCGGGCGTCTCGGGCGTTTCCGCCGCGGCGTCGCCCTCATCCTCGTCGCTGTCCTCGATCAGCGCCGCCGACACGACATGCTCGTCATCGGCCACGTTGAAAAGCTTCACGCCCGCGCTGCCGCGGCCGATGACGCGCATCGAATCGAGCCCCATCCGGATGAGCTTGGCCTGGTCGGTGACGAGCATCAGCTGGTGTATCTTGGTGGCGGGGAAGCTCGCGACGACGAGGCCGTTGCGCGCGATATTGTCGATGTTGGTGATCCCCTGGCCGCCACGGCCGGTGCGGCGATATTCATAGGCCGACGAGAGCTTGCCATAGCCGTTGGCGCAAACGGTGAGGATGAACTCCTCGCGCGCCGCGAGTTCGGCCATCCGCTCGCCGGCGAGCGTGGGCTCGTTCTCGTTATCCTTCCACGGCGCGGCGCGGAGATAGGCCTCGCGCTCCTCGCTGGTCGTGCCGACCTTGTGCAGGATCGAGAGCGAGATGACTTCGTCGCCGTCGGCGAGGCGCATGCCGCGCACGCCGGTCGAATCGCGGCTCTGGAATTCGCGCACCTCGTTGCCTGCGAAGCGGATCGCCTTGCCCTGACGCGTCGCGAGCAGGACATCGTCGTCTTCGTCGAGCAAGGCGACGCCGATCAGCCGGTCGTCCTCGTCCTCGCCCTCGAACTTCATCGCGATCTTGCCGGCCGTGCGAATGCTGGTGAAGGCGTCCATGCTGTTACGACGCACATTGCCCTTTGCGGTTGCAAACATGACGTGCAGCGCGCCCCATTCATTCTCGTCCTCGGGCAGCGGGAGCACGGTCGAGATCGTCTCGCCGGTGGCGAGCGGCAGCAGGTTGATCATCGGGCGGCCGCGCGTCGCGGGCCCGCCCTCGGGCAGGCGCCACACCTTCATGCGATAGACCTTGCCCGCAGTGGAGAAGAACAGCACCGGGGTGTGCGTCGAGGTGACGAACAAATTGGTGACGACATCCTCGTCCTTGGTCGCCATGCCGGCGCGGCCCTTGCCGCCGCGGCGCTGGGCGCGGAAGGTTTCGAGCGGGGTACGCTTGATATAGCCGTCGAGGGTGACGGTCACGACCATCTCCTCGCGCTCGATCAGATCTTCGTCCTCGATGCCGTCGGCGGCGGGGGCGACGATCGTGCGGCGCGGGGTGGCGAATTCGTCGCGCACCGCGACGAGTTCTTCGCGCATCACGCCATAGAGTTTGACGCGGTCGGCGAGGATCGAAAGCAGTTCCTCAATCTCGGCCGCCAACTCGCCGAGTTCCTTGCCGATTTCATCGCGGCCGAGCGCGGTGAGGCGGTGGAGGCGGAGGTCGAGGATCGCCTTCACCTGCACTTCGGACAGGCGGTAGGATGTGCCTTCCTCGGTCTCGCCCTCGATCGCCTCGACGAGGCGGATGTAAGGCGCGATCTCGCCGATCGGCCATTCGCGCGCGAGCAGGGCTTCGCGGGCGGCCGCGGGCGAGTTCGAGCCGCGGATGATGCGGACCACCTCGTCGAGGTTGCTGACCGCGACGACGAGGCCGAGCAAGATATGCGCACGGTCGCGCGCCTTGCCGAGCTGATATTTGCAGCGGCGAGTGATGACCTCTTCGCGAAACTCGATGAAGGCCGACAAAATGTCCTTCAGCCCCATCATCTCGGGGCGGCCGCCGCGGATCGCGAGCATGTTCGCGGGGAAGCTCGACTGCGCCGGGGTGTGGCGCCAGAGTTGGTTGAGCACGACGTCGGCGGTCGCGTCGCGCTTCAACTCGATCACGACCCGCACGCCCTCGCGGTTGGTCTCGTCGCGGATGTCGGCGACGCCCTCGATGCGCTTGTCGCGCGCGGCTTCGGCGATCTTCTCGACCAAGCCCGACTTGCCGACCTGGAAAGGAATCGACGTCAGAACAATCGACTGGCGGTCGTTCCTGCCTTCTTCGATCACATGCGTCGCGCGCATCATGATCGAGCCGCGGCCGGTCGAATAGGCGTTGCGCGCGCCGCCCTGGCCCAGCATCATCGCGCCGGTCGGGAAGTCCGGGCCGGGGATGATCGCCATCAGTTCCTCGAGGCTGAGCGCCTCGCCGCCTTCGAGCTGGCGGTCGATCATCGCGACGGTCGCGTCGATCACTTCGCCGAGGTTGTGCGGCGGGATATTGGTCGCCATGCCGACCGCGATGCCGCCCGCGCCGTTGACGAGCAGGTTCGGATAACGCGCGGGAAGGACGGTCGGCTCGTTTTCGGAGCCGTCGTAGTTGGGCTGGAAATCGACCGTTTCCTTGTCGAGATCGTCGAGCAGGGTGATCGCGACCTTGGCAAGGCGCGATTCGGTGTAGCGCATCGCCGCCGGCGGATCGGGGTCCATCGAGCCGAAATTGCCCTGGCCGTCGATCAGCGGGACGCTCATCGACCAGTCCTGCGTCATGCGCGCGAGGGCGTCGTAGATCGAGCTGTCGCCGTGCGGGTGATATTTACCCATGACGTCGCCGACGATGCGCGCCGATTTGCGATAGGGCTTGCCGGCGACATAGCCGCTTTCATAGGCCGAATAGAGGATGCGGCGGTGCACCGGTTTCAGGCCGTCGCGCACGTCGGGGAGCGCGCGGCTGACGATCACGCTCATCGCGTAATCGAGGTAGGACGTCTTCATCTCGTCGACGATGTTGATCGGCGAAATGCCGTCGTCGGGCGATTCCATAGGCGTATTTTCTTCGGTCAAGACCCGGCCTTTTTTCTGCTTTTCGGGAGGTGGTTTGGGTCTAGCCGAAGGGGGCGGCAAAGGCCAGCGATTCGGGCGATTTTTGCAGGAATATTTCACCACCGAAACGCGCGGTTTTACTGTGCAAGATGACGTCATGGCGGCGCGAAAGCGGGGCTTGCCAATCGGCCTTCCGCGCCTAAAGGTCGGGCGGTGAGAACGACGCCGAGTTTCGCCCGCCGATGGCCCTGATCGCGCTGATCGGCGCGAGCGAGCATGTGCCCGACGGCGGGCTGCGCGCGCTCGTCACCGTCGCCGGCGAAACCCTGATCGAGCGGCAGGCCGCGCGGCTCGCCGACGTCGGCGTGACGCATATCGCGGTCGCGGTCGCGGCGGTGCCCGCCGACCTCATCGCGACCTGCGACCGCATCCGCCGCCGCGGCATGAAGGTGACCCCGGTGCGCGAGGCGAGCGACCTGCTCGCGCTGGTCGAGGGCGACGACCGGATCATCCTGGTCGCCGACGGACTGCGCGCGGGGGGCACGCATTATGCGGCGATCGCCAAGCCCGGATCGCCTGCGATCCTGGTCACCGGCGACACCGTGCTGACGCAGGGGTTCGAGCGCATCGACGCGACGCGGCGCTGGGGCGGGCTCGCCAGCATTTCGGACCATATGGTGCGCGAACTCGCCGAGATGCCGGGCGAGTGGGACATGATCCTGACGCTGCTGCGCATGGCGGTGCAGGCGGGGGCGCGGCGGCTCTATTGCGAGCCCGCGCTGTTCGAACAGGGCGAGATCGCGATCGTCACCGACCGTCCGACCGCGGCGCTGATCGAGCAATCGAGCCTGCAACGCGTCGAATATGGCGGCATGGGGCTCGGCCGGTCGGCGATCATGATGCCCGTGGTGCGGCTGCTGGGGCCGTTGCTCGTCAAATCCTCGGCGACCGCGCGCTACCTGCCCTATGTCACCGGCTTGCTCTGGATCGCGGTCGCGGCGCTGGCGGTGAGCGGGCTGGCGGCGGCGGGGGCGCTGGTCGCGATCCTCGGCGGCTTCGGCCTCGCGGCGATGCGCTTCGTTGCGGCGTTCCGCGCCGAAAGCGCGGCGCAGGACCGGGTGCGCCACCTGATCCGCAGCTTCGCCTGGCTGCTGCTCGCGCTCTTTCCATGGCTCGTCGCGCTCGGCGGGGTGCGGCACGAGATGCCGCCCTTTTCGGAAGCGGCGCTGGCGCCGTGCCTCGCCGCGGCGATCCTGCTCGCGCGCTGGCTCTATGAGGATTCGGGCGAGCGGCGGCGTTTCCACTGGCTGCTGCCCGACGCCGACCAGGCATGGATGATGTTGGCGCCGGCGCTGATTTTCGGCTTCGCGCCGCTGATGTTCGCGATCCTGCCGCTGCTCGGGCTGTTCCAGATCTTGCTGTGGGTGCGCCTCGCACGGCGGCGCGAGGGCTGATCAATCGCCGCGATCAAGGTTTAGTCGGCATTAACGCCAAGCTGCTATGCGCGAGTGAAGATGGCTGAGACCCCTCTCTTTTCGCAGCTGGCGTCGGTGAATCCGGCGCTGTCGGCGCGCCTCAAGGAAAGCGCGGCTTTCCTCGCCGCGCCCGCGGCGACGCGATTGTCCGAGGAGCAGCGCGCGCTGGTCCTGGGGATCGCGCGGCGGCTGGTCGAGAGCGTCGCCGGTCTGTTGGGCGGTGCGGTCGATTCGCGCGCCTTGTGGGACGATTGGGCGGCGCAGGGGCTGCCCGGCGCGGCGCAGCTTTCGGGGCGTTGCTTTGCGCGCGCCGAGGAGCATCGCTGGCGGAACCAGCCGGTGCAGGATGTCGGTGAGACGGTGCCGCCGCGGGTGATCGCCGCCGATGCCGCGATCGACGTACCGGTCGCTGCGGGCGATCCGCTGACGGCGATCGACCGCGCTTATCTGGCGCTGCAGATCGCCGACCGGCGGCGTTTCGACGCGCTGGGGCATCCGCGCATTGCGATCGAGGATCTGGATCTCGACCTGCTGCGAGCGCTGCTGCTCGACATCGCGGCTTGGGCCCTCGTACAGGCGGGCAAGGATGGCGCCGAGGCGGCGCGGCTGGGCGAAGCGGTGCGCGGCGCGCTGGCGCAGCACCGCCCCGAGCGCGGCATCGACAGGGCAGCGGTGGATTATCATGCGGCGCTGGACGGGGCAGGAACGCTGGCCGACAGCGCGGCCGCGGCGATCGCGCGCCACGACTGGCCGAGCTTCATCGCGCTCGCCGCGGCGACGCACAAATATCGCTACGACGCGATGGCACTGGCGCTGATCACCGCCGAACCCGCGCAGCTGGCGCCGATGCTGGCGCCCCTGCTACGCGACCAGGCGGCGCTGGTGCCGCTCGAGGGATCGCTCGCCATGCTGCCGGGGCGCGCAGTCGCGAGCGCGGCGCCCGACGATTATACCGCGGCACTGCAGGCGCGCGCGGCGCTGTTCGGTGAAGCGGAAGGTGCGGCATGATGGCTGAGCGCGTCATTCGCGGCCGCATCGACCGCGGCGGTAACCTCGTCAGCGGCGACGCGCCGTTGCTGCGGCTGCAGCAGCGCGCGGGCGGCGGTGAGGGCAGGCCGCTGGCGCTGCCCAATCTGGCGCGGCTCGTCGCGCTGGCGCAGCGACTGCAGCGCGAGATCAGCCGGCCGCTGGTCGCCGCCGACGACCATAGCGACATCCATGCGCTGGTGCGCATCCTGCCCGATGCCGAGGGCGCGACGCTGGAGATCAGCGATTGGCGCACGCGGCCGGTGATGCAGTCGCAGATCCCCCCGGTGACCGAGGTCGCGGCGGTGTCGCCGCGCGCGTGGATGTGGGAAAGCGACGTCCAGCTGCGGTTGATCGCGCTGACCGCCGGCGCCGAGGCCGATCCGGTTCCGGCCGAGTGGGAAGGGCGCTCGCTCTCCGAATTGTTCGAATTGCAGCCCGACGGCGACGGGCATTTTGCGGTACTGCGCGCGCTGGCGCGGCAGGCGCGCTTTGCGGGGCAACTGGTGCGCACCGACGACGGCAAGGGCGGGCGGATGGCGATGACGCTCGCCGCCGAGCCGCTGTTCGACGCGACGTGGGGCTTCACGGGCTTTCGCGGCACCGTGCTGCCCGACGATGCGCCGCAGCCGGCGCCGGCACCCGCGGCGCTCACCGATCCCGCCTTCGGCTCGCTGCCTTTGTCCGATCCCGCTTTCGGGCGGCGGATCGACGGCGCGCTGCGCGGGCCGCTGGCGCGCATCATCGCGACCGCCGAGACGATCTCGGGGCAGTTCGACGGGCCGATCCGCGCCGATTATGCGCGCTATGCCGGCGATATCGCACATGCGGGACGGCATCTGCTGGGGCTGGTCGACGATCTCGCCGACCTCCAGAATATCGAGCGGCCGGGGTTCAAGGCGGCGCGCGACGAGATCGACCTCGGCGACCTGGCGCGGCGCGCGGTGGGGCTGCTCGGCATGAAGGCCGAGGAGAAGGGCATCCGCATCGATGCGCCGCCGGTCGACGACAAGATGCCCGCGACGGGCGAGTTCCGCCGCGTGTTGCAGGTGCTGCTCAACCTGCTCGGCAATGCGATCCGCTATTCGCCCGAGGATTCGATGATCTGGATCCGCCTCGACCGCGACGGCGACCGCGCGACGGTGACCGTCGCGGACCAGGGGCAGGGGATCGACGCCGCGCAGCAGGCGGTGGTGTTCGAGAAGTTCGAGCGGCTGGGCCGCACCGACAGCGGCGGATCGGGGCTGGGCCTCTATATCGCGCGGCGACTGGCGCGTGCGATGGACGGCGACCTGACCGTCGATAGCGCGCCGGGGCAGGGGGCAAGGTTTACGCTGAGCTTGCCGGCGCGGGACGCCTGACCAGCATCGGAAAAGATTCGCGCAGAGGCGCAGAGGGCGAAGAGATGAGGCGTCAGCCCCACGGTAGCGATCGACTTCGAACAAAATAAAAGGGGCCGCAAATGCGGCCCCTTCAAATTCTCTGCGATCTCTGCGCCTCTGCGCGCAAAATTTAAGACCGCGAGGTCCGATCAGCGCTTGTCGACCGGCACATAAGCGCGCTGCGTCGGGCCCGTGTAGAGCTGGCGCGGGCGGCCGATCTTCTGCGCGGGGTCCGAGATCATTTCGTTCCACTGCGCGACCCAGCCGACGGTGCGGGCGAGCGCGAAGAGCGCGGTGAACATCGTCGTCGGGAAACCGATCGCCGACAGGATCACGCCCGAATAGAAATCGACGTTGGGGAACAGCTTCTTCTCGACGAAATAGCTGTCGTTGAGCGCCATTTCCTCGAGCTGGAGCGCGACTTCGAACACCGGGTCGGTGACCTTGAGCGCGTCGAACACCTCGCGCACGGTCTTCTGCATCACCGTCGCGCGCGGGTCGTAATTCTTGTACACGCGGTGGCCGAAGCCCATCAGGCGGAAGGGATCGTCCTTGTCCTTGGCGCGCGCGATATATTCGGGGATGCGCTCGGGGCGGCCGATTTCGCGCAGCATGTTGAGCGCGGCCTCGTTCGCGCCGCCATGCGCCGGGCCCCAGAGGCACGCGATGCCCGCGGCGATGCACGCGAAGGGATTGGCGCCCGACGAGCCCGCGAGGCGGACGGTCGAGGTCGACGCATTCTGCTCATGGTCGGCGTGGAGGATGAAGATGCGGTCGAGCGCGCGCTCGACCGCGGGGACGACCTCATATTCCTCTGCCGGCACGCCGAAGGTCATGCGCAGGAAATTGCCGGTGTAGGAGAGGTCGTTGCGCGGATAGACGAAGGGCTGGCCGACCGAATATTTATACGCCATCGCCGCGATCGTCGGCATCTTCGCGATCAGCCGGTGGCTGGCGATCATGCGCTGGCGCGGATCGTGGATCTCGGTCGAGTCGTGATAGAAGGCCGAAAGCGCGCCGACGACGCCGCACATGACGGCCATCGGGTGCGCGTCGCGGCGGAAACCGCGGTAGAAGGTCGAGAGCTGCTCGTGCAGCATCGTGTGACGGGTGATGGTGTTGTCGAACGCCGCCAGTTCGTCGGCATTGGGCAGTTCGCCGTTGAGGAGGAGGTAGCAGACCTCCATGAAGCTCGAATTTTCGGCGAGGTCGCCGATCGCATAGCCGCGGTGGAGCAGCACGCCCTCGTCGCCGTCGATATAGGTGATCTGCGATTCGCAGCTGGCGGTCGAGGTGAAGCCGGGGTCGTAGGTGAAAGCGCCGGTCTGGGCGTAAAATTTGCGGATGTCGACGACGTCGGGGCCGACGGTGCCCTTGAGCACCGGATTGTCGACGGTCGTGTCGCCCAGGGTGATTTTCGCAGTTTCGGTCATGTCATTCCCCTGTTCTTGCGGCGGGAGAGTCGCGGTGGCTACGCCCCTGCCGGATTATTGTGCGCTGCGTCAAGTCGCCCCAGGCTGGCATCGCGGCCCAGCAGCAGCAGCACGTCGAAAATACCCGGCGATACGGTGCGCCCCGTCAGGGCCGCCCGCAGCGGCTGGGCCAGTTTCCCGAGCCCGACGCCGGCCGCTTCGCTTTCATCGCGAACCGCGGCCTCCACCAATTCTTGCGACCATGTCGGCAGCGCGCGCAGACGATCGGCGATCGAAGCGAGCATCCCCTCCGGCGTGTCCTTTAGCACCGCCGCGGCCTTGTCGTCCATCGCCAGCGGTTCGGGCACGAAGAGGAAGGTCGCGCCGTCGACGATCTCGTGCAGCGTCTTGGCGCGCGGCTTGAGCGCGGGCATCGCCCGCGCGAGCAGATCCTGCTCGGCAGTCGTCAGCTCGCGGCCGAGCAGCGTGCCCGTCATCGGCGCGACGAGCGCGGCGAGCCGGGTGTCGTCGGCCTCGCGAAGATAATGGCCGTTGAGATTTTCGAGCTTCTTGAAGTCGAAGCGCGAGGGCGAACGGCCGACATGATCGAGGTCGAACCACTCGGTCGCCTGCTCGCGGCCGATGATCTCGTCGTCGCCATGCCCCCAGCCCAAGCGAAGGAGATAATTGTTCACCGCTTCGGGGAGATATCCCATCTCGTCGCGATAGGCGTCGACGCCGAGCGCGCCGTGGCGCTTCGACAATTTGGCGCCGTCGGCGCCGTGGATCAGCGGGACATGCGCATAGACCGGGCGGCGCCAGCCCATCGCGTCGATCAGGGCGAGCTGACGGAAGGCGTTGTTGAGATGATCGTCGCCGCGGATCACGTGTGTCACGCCCATGTCGTTGTCGTCGACGACGACGCTGAGCATATAGGTCGGGGTGCCGTCGCTGCGGAGCAGGACGAAATCGTCGAGTTCGGCATTCTGGACGGTGACTTCGCCCTGCACCTTGTCGTGGATCGTCTCGGCGCCGTCCTGCGGCGCGCGCAGGCGCACGACGTGCGGCACCGCGGGGTCGCCGTCGTCGCGGTCGCGCCAGGGGCTGCGGACGCGGAAGGGCAGGCGCTTTTCCTGGGCCTCGGCGCGCATCGCGGCGAGTTCGTCCTGCGTCAGGTAGCAGCGATAGGCCGCGCCCTTCGCAAGCAGTTCATGCGCGACTTCGGCGTGGCGGCCGGCGCGCGCCAACTGGAACACGGTCTCGCCGTCCCAATCGAGGTCGAGCCACTGCATGCCGTCGAGGATCGCGTCGATGGCGGCGTCGGTCGAACGCGCGCGGTCGGTATCCTCGATGCGCAGCAGGAACTTGCCGCCATGGTGGCGCGCGAACAGCCAGTTGAACAGCGCGGTGCGCGCGCCGCCGATATGCAGGAAACCCGTAGGCGACGGGGCGAAGCGCGTGACCACGTCGGCGCCGGTCGCTTCGGATGAAATTGCTTGATTTTCGGTTGCCACCACGGCCTCTTTCACTCACTTTGCCGGCCCCGGCGGAGGTCCGGGGGCGGGGTTCGGGGGTGCCCCTAGCATGGCAACAAGGCCGCTTCAAACGCCCATTGGTCTGGCGGTCGCCGCGGCGATGCGGCGGCTGTCCGAAAGCATCGAGGCGCGGCTCGACGCCGAGCGCGAGCGGATCGCGCTGTGGCTGCCGGTGATGCTCGGGGCCGGGATAGCGGCCTGGTTCGCCTTGCCCACCAAGATGCACTGGATCGCCCTGTTGCTTGCGTTTTCGGCGCTCGTGCTCGTCGGGCTGCTCGCCGGTTGGCAGCGGCGCGCGGGGCGGATGCTGGTCCTTGGCAGCACGGTCGCCGCGGCGGGGATGCTGCTGATATGGGGGCGGGCGCTATGGGTCGAGGCGCCGGTGCTCGCGGCGCCGGTGGTGACGCAGTTTTCCGGCGTGGTCGAAAGCGTCGAGCCGCTGCCGGCGAAAGGCCAGGTGCGGCTGATCCTGCGCCCGCACGGCCGCCCCGACCTGCCACCGCGGGTGCGGCTGACCGCCGACGGGGCGCAGGGCGCGGGGATCGCACCCGGCGAAGCGGTGGGGCTGCGCGCGCGGCTGATGCCGCCGCCCGCTGCGAGCCTGCCCGGTGGATATGATTTTGCGCAGCGCGCGTGGTTCGACCGGTTGGGCGCGGTGGGGTCCGTGCTGGGCGAGATACGGCGCGCGCCGGGAGCGGGGCAGGGCGAGCAGACGCTGCGCGCGCGGCTGAGCGGCCATATCCATCGGCAGGTCGACGGGTCGGCGGGCGGGATCGCCGCGGCGCTGGTCGCTGGCGACCGCGGCGCGATCGATCCCGCCGACGAGGAAGCGATGCGGCGCAGCGGGCTCGCGCATCTGCTGTCGATCAGCGGGCTGCATGTGACCGCGGTGGTCGGCTTTGCGATGCTGCTGGCGATGCGGCTGCTGGGTTTGAGCCGGCGGTTGGCGCTCGGCGGCTATGTGCTGCCGCTGGCGGCGGCGGTCGCGGCGCTGGCGGGGGGCGGTTATACGCTGCTGGCGGGGGCCGAGGTGCCGACCTTGCGCTCGTTTATCGCGGCGCTGCTGGTGCTGGTCGCGATCCTGCTGGGGCGCGAGGCGCTGACCTTGCGGCTGGTCGCGGCGGGGGCGCTGATCGTGCTGCTGTGGCGGCCCGAGGCGCTGGCGGGGCCGAGCTTCCAGCTTAGCTTCGCGGCGATCACCGCGATCGTCGCGCTGCACGAGGGGCGCTGGATGCAGCGGTTCATGGAGCGGCGCGAGGAGGGCTGGCCGCTGCGGCTGGGGCGCGGGATCGTCGGGCTGCTGGTCACCGGGCTGGTGGTCGAGGTCGCGCTGGCGCCGATCGCGCTGTTCCATTTCCACAAGGCGGGGCTGTACGGCGCGCTCGCCAATGTCGTCGCGATCCCGCTGACGACCTTCGTGATCATGCCATTCGAAGCGCTCGCCCTGCTGTTCGACGCGGTGGGGCTCGGCGCACCCTTCTGGTGGGTCGCCGAGCAGGCGCTGAAGCTGCTGATCTGGCTCGCGCACAGCGTCGCCGATGCGCCGGGGGCGGTGGCGACGCTGCCGGTGTTTCCGCCCTGGGGTTTTGCGCTCGCAGTGTTCGGCGGATTATGGCTGCTGTTGTGGCAGACCGGCTGGCGGCGCTGGGGCGCGGTGCCGTTGCTCGCGGGCATGGCGGTGCTGTTCGTCCAGCCGCGCCCCGACCTGCTGGTGACGAGCGACGGCAAGCATGTCGCAGCGGGGCTGCCCGATGGCAGTTACGCGCTGCTGCGCGACCGCGCGGGCGATTATGTGCGCGATTCGGTGGCCGAGGCGGCGGGGATCGATGCGCCGCTGGGGGCGCTCGCCGAGCTCGAGCATGTGGTGTGCAACCGCGACTTCTGCCGCTGGCGCCAGCGCGGGCGGACGATCCTCGCGGCGCGCGGGCGCGACCGGATCGAGGGGAGCGAGATGGCGGCGGCGTGCGCGGCGGCCGACGTCGTGATCAGCGATCGCTGGTTGCCGCGCGAATGCGTCGGGCGATGGCTGACGATCGACCGCGACAGCCTGCCGCAGACCGGCGGGCTCGCGCTTTACCTCGGCGGGCGGCCGCGGGCGGTTGCCACGCTACGCGGCGGCGACGAACATCCGTGGCGCCGTCCGCCGCAGGTCAGTGGTAACGACGAAGCAATCCCGACAATTTCCCCTGCACCATGACGCGCTCGGCCTCGTAGCGCTGCGGCTCATAGGCGCTGTTCGCGGGGTCGAGGCGGATCATCTTGCCCTCGCGCCGGAAATATTTGAGCGTCGCATCCTGTCCGTCGACGAGCGCGACGACGATGTCGCCCTCGCGCGCAGTGCTGACCTTCTGGATCAGTGCATAATCGCCGTCGAAGATGCCCGCCTCGACCATCGAGTCGCCCGAAACCTCGAGCGCATAATGTTCGCCCGCGCCGAGCAGCGCGGCGGGGACGGCGAGATTGTTGTAATCCTCGAACGCCTCGATCGGCACGCCCGCGGCGATCTTGCCGTGCAGCGGAACCTCGACGATGTCGTTCGCGGCGATCGGCTTGAGCTGCGGCGCGGGCTGGCGCAGCGGGATCACATTTTCACGAACTTTCTGCATATCGGCGATCTTGCCGCCCTCGGGAAGCTTGACAACTTCGAGCGCGCGGGCGCGATTGGGGAGGCGGCGGAGGAAGCCGCGTTCCTCCAGGGCGCTGATAAGGCGATGGATTCCCGACTTGGACTTGAGGCCCAGCGCTTCCTTCATCTCCTCGAACGAGGGCGAGATGCCGCTCGCGTCGAGCTTTTGCTGGATGAAGTGGAGCAGTTCATGCTGCTTGGCGGTCAACATCGGGCGTTCTCCATGAAGCCGGTTCGGACATAAGGAGAACGATAAAGGAACAGATGCGAACTTGTCAAGCGATGTCGATATAGGCGGCGACATCGCCAGCGGCGCGGGGGGCCGCATCGATCTCGCGCAAGACGAGTGCGGTCGCGGCGGCGAGCGGAAAGGTGCGGCCGCTGTCCTGGCTGTCGAACACCGCGAGGCCGCCGCCCAGCACCCGCGCGCGCAGATAGTCGCGGCGCTTGCCTCCGGGCCCGAGCGCGGCGCGCAGCGGCGCGTGGCGGATTTCGGGGAGCGGCGCGGCGGCGCCCGCTAGATGGCGGACGAGCGGGATCAGAAACAGGGTTGCGGTGACGAAGGCCGACGAGGGGTTGCCGGGCAGGCCGAGGAGCAGCGCGTCGCCGATCGTGCCGGCGATCAGCGGCTTGCCCGGGCGCATCGCGATTTTCCAGAAATCGAGCGCGCCGCCGGCATCGTCGAGCGCGCCGCGGACATGGTCATGGTCGCCGACCGAGGCGCCGCCGACGGTGACGATGACGTCGTGACGTCGCGCCAAATCCTTCAGAACCTTCGACAAAGTTTCGCGGTCGTCGCGGATGTGGAGCGGCAGGCCGACGACCGCGGGCTCGGCCGCGAGCATCGCGGCGAGCATCGTGCCGTTGCTGTCGGGGATCTGGCCGGGGGCGAGCGCGCGGCCCGGCTGGACGAGCTCGTCGCCGGTGGTGAGGATCGTGACACGCGGGCGCGCGCCGACGACGAGCTGTGCGCCGCCGCCCATGATCGCGGCGGCGATCGCGCCGGGGGTGAGGCGGGTGCCCGCGGCGACGAGCGTCGCGCCGGTGGCGAAGTCGCTCGCGCGGCCGCGGACATGCTGGCCGGGGAGCGTCGGGGCGGGGTCGGTCAGCGTGAGCGTGGCGCCGTCCGTCGCGACATCTTCCTGGATCAGCACGGTGTCGGCGCCTTCGGGGAGGGGCGCGCCGGTGAAGATGCGCATCGCGTCGCCCGGGCCGAGCGGCGCGGCGGAGACGGCGCCCGCAGCGATCTCGCCGGCGACGGTCCAAGGCCCGGGCAGGTCGGCGTGGCGGATCGCATAGCCGTCCATCGCCGAGAGCGGCGCGGCGGGCTGGTCGCGCCGGGCGATGACGTCTTCTGAAAGATAGCGGCCAAGCGATTCGGAAAAAGCGACTTTTTCGGGCGCGAGCGGGGCGCGGAGTGCGAGCAGGCGGGCCTGCGCTTCCTCAACCGGGAGCAATTTGCTCATGCCGCCGACCAGTCGCCCGAGCGGCCGCCGCACTTTTCGAGCAGGCGGATGTCGCCGATCACCATCGCGCGGTCGAGCGCCTTCGCCATGTCGTAAAGCGTGAGCAAAGCGACCGAGGCGGCGGTGAGCGCCTCCATCTCGACCCCCGTGGGGCCGGTGGTCGCGGCGGTGGCGGTGACGGCGATGCCATCGTCGACCCATTCGAAGTCGACCCCGACCTTGCTGAGTGCGAGCGGGTGACAGAGCGGGATGAGGTCCGACGTGCGCTTGGCGGCCATGATGCCCGCGATGCGCGCAGTCGAGATGACGTCGCCCTTGGGAGCGTTGCCGGTGCGGATCGCTTCGAGCGCCTCGGGCGACATGGCGATGCGGCCGGCGGCGACGGCGCGGCGCTGGGTCGCGGGCTTGGCGCCGACATCGACCATATGCGCGGCGCCGCTGTCGTCGAGATGAGTCGGTTTGAGCGTCATCGCCGCGAGCGAAGCAAGGTGGGGAGTGAAAGGCAAGGGGCGGTTTTGCGGGTCGACCTTCGCGGATGCCAGCGGCGCTGTGTTTTTTTCTCGCACGAAGGCACGAAGGCACAAAGAGGGCTGGCCTTTCGACGGTCGTCGATATCGCTGACCAACTGCGATTTTGCCGGCTGCTGCAAGCCGGCGGAGGCAGCCTTACACGGCTTCTTTGTGGCTTTGTGCCTTTGTGCGAGATATTTTTGGGGCTTACCCCTCGAGCAAATCCTTCGTCGCTGCGGTCACGTCCGCTTGCCTCATGAGGCTTTCGCCGACCAAGAAGGTGTTCACGCCGCTTTGCGCGAGGCGTTGGCAGTCGGCGTGGGCGGCGATGCCGCTTTCGCCGACGAGCAAGGTGCCGGCGGGAACCAGCTTTGCGAGGCGTTCGGTGACCGCGAGGTCGGTTTCGAAGGTCTTGAGATCGCGGTTGTTGACGCCGATCAGGCGCGACTGGAGCTGCGAAAGCGCGCGGTCGAGTTCGGCTTCGTCATGGACCTCGACGAGGACGTCCATGCCGCGCTCGAAGGCCGCGGCTTCGATCTCGCGCATCACGCCGTCTTCGAGCGCGGCGACGATGATCAGGATCGCGTCGGCGCCGATCGAACGCGCCTCGGCGACCTGCCAGGGGTCGATCATGAAATCCTTGCGCAGTACGGGCAGGGAGCACGCGGTGCGCGCGGCGATCAGATATTCCTCATGCCCCTGGAAATGAGGCGCGTCGGTGAGCACCGACAGGCACGCCGCGCCGCCGGCTTCATAGGCGCGGGCGTGGTCGGCGGGGTTGAAATCGTCGCGAATCAGTCCCTTGGAGGGCGAAGCTTTCTTGATTTCGGCGATCAGCGCGAATTTACCCGCGTCGATCTTCGCCTGAAGCGCCTTGTGGAAACCGCGCACCGGGCCCGCGCCCACCGCGTCGAGATCGGCGATGCTGCGCGACTGGCGGCGCTCGGCGACCTCCTCGGCCTTGGTCGCGAGAATCTGGGTGAGCTTGTTCATTTGTATGCGATCCAGCAATCTAGCAGCGTGTTGGCGAGGCCCTTGTCGATGGCTTCGGCGGCTTCCTCGGCGCCTTCGGTGCGCGTTTCGACCGCGCCCGCGACGAGCAGAGCCTCGGCGGCGTTGTAGAGCACGGCGTCGCGATACGCGCCGGGTTCGCCCCGGAGCAGCGCGCGGAGGGCCTTGGCGTTGAATTCGGCGTCGCCGCCGCGCAGTTCCTCGAGCGGGCGCGACGGGAGGCCGGCGTCGGCAGCATGGCTGCGCTGCATGACGACGCCGTCGGGAGTGACCACCGCGACTTCGTTGCCGCCCGCGAGCGACAGTTCGTCGAGCCCCTCGTCGCCCGAGATCACGCGCGAATGCTCGGTGCCGAGGCGGTGCAGCGCCTCGGCATAGACGGGGACATAGGCGGGGCGCGCGATGCCGACGAGCTGGCGCGAGACGCGCGCGGGGTTGGCGAGCGGACCCATCAGGTTGAAGATCGTCCGGCGGCCGAGCGCGCGGCGGATCGGCATGATGCGCTTCATCGCCGGGTGGCGCGTGCCCGCGAAGAGGAAACAGATGCCGAGATCGGCGAGTTGCGCCTTGGCCATGCGGTCGGCGCGGTCCATGTCGAGGCCGAGCGCTTCGAGCGTATCGGCGGCGCCAGATTTGGACGAAGCGGCGCGATTTCCGTGCTTTGCGACGGGAACTTCGCACGCCGCCACGACGATCGCGACCGCGGTCGAGACGTTCAACGTGTGGTGGCCATCGCCGCCCGTGCCGCAGACGTCGATCGCGCCGGTCGGCGCCTCGACGGGAATCAGCCGGTCGCGCATCGCCTGCGCCGCGGCGGCGATCTCGACCATCGTTTCGCCGCGGTCGGAGAGCGCGGTGAGGAAGCCCGCGACGTCATCGTCGCTGCCGCCGCCGTCGAGCATCGTCGCAAAGGCGTGCGCGGCCTCGTCATGATCCAGCAATTGCGCGGGATCGGGGAAGGGGCCGAAGCGGCTCATGCCGACTGGCGTTCGCGTACAGGCAGGCCCGCGCTCGCCATGAAGTTCGCGAGCATCGCATGGCCATGTTCGGTGGCGATGCTTTCGGGGTGGAACTGGACGCCGTGGATCGGCAACTCGGCGTGGCGGAAACCCATCACCGCGCCGTCGTCGCTGGTCGCGTTGATCAGCAGGCTCGGCGGAATGTCGACGACCTCGAGGCTGTGGTAGCGCGTCGCGGTGAGCGGCGAGGGCAGGCCGGCGAAGAGCCCGCTGCCGTCGTGGCAGACGGGCGAGGTCTTGCCGTGCATCAGATGGCCGCGCTGGACGGTGCCGCCGAAATGCTGGCCGATCGCCTGGTGGCCGAGGCACACGCCGAGCAGCGGCCGCGCGGCGTCGGCGCAGGCCGCGACGAGGTCGAGGCTGATCCCGGCCTCGTTGGGGGTGCAGGGGCCCGGCGAGATGAGGATCGCCTCGGCACCGGTCGCCAGCGCTTCGGCAGCGGTCAGCGCGTCGTTGCGCTCGACGCGGACGTCGGCGCCCAGCTCGATCAGATAATGAACGAGGTTGAAGGTGAAGCTGTCGTAATTGTCGATGACGAGGATCATGGGGAGGGCCGTAAAGCGGGAAGCGGCATGAGTGAAGCAATAAGTCCTATTGCGGCGGGGAGCAGGGGTTGGGGGCCTTTGATCCTCCCTGTCGCGAAGCGATGGGGAGGTGGCAGCGCGAAGCGCTGACGGAGGGGCTTTGGCGCTACCATGGCCGCCCCTCCACCACCCTTCGGGCGGTCCCCCTCCCCATGGCTTCGCCACAGGGAGGATTATCGGCTACTCCGCCATCAGCTTCGCCAGATCGTCCTTCCAGAACTTCGCCCAGGTGTGGGTGCCGTGGCCCTTGGTCTCGGGGCTGGCCGGGATCAGGATGAACTTCGCGCGCGGCATGCGCGGGGCGGCTTTTTCGGTGATGCCATAGAGCGGCGGGTTGATGAAATCGTCGGCGCTGTTGATCCAGAGCACCGGGACGGTGATCTTTTCAAGGTCCGCCCAGGGGTTGTAGGTGCGCGAGCTTTCGAGCTGGTAGATGGTGTCGTTGGCGTCGTTGCGGCCGTAGACGCGCGCGAATGCCTCATCCTTGTTCTTTTCGGCGGCCTCGCGGGTGGGGAATTGCGCCTGCAGCGCATAGGGGTTGGCGCCGGCGATGAGCGTCAGCGTCGCGGCAGTGCGCAGGCCCGCGGCGGGCGGCGCGCTGTAGTTGCCGTCCTGCCACGCCGGATCGGCCTTGATCGCGTCGATCGACAGCGTGCGCCACATGCGGTTCTGCCCCGCGATCTCGACCGGCAGGCAGGCGAAGGGCGCGAGGCGCTCGGCGAAACCCGGGTATGCTTCGCCCCAGACGAAGGCGTGCATGCAGCCCATCGAGGTGCCGAGAATGAGCTTGAGCTTTTTGACGCCAAGTTTCTCGGTGAGCAGGCGGTGCTGCGCGGCGACCATGTCGGCATAATCATATTTCGGAAATTTCATGCGCAGGCCGTCGCTGGGCTTCGACGAGCCGCCGTGGCCGATATTGTCGGGCAGGATCACATAATATTTCGATGTGTCGAGCGGCTGGCCTGGGCCGAAGAGCTCGCTGGCGAACTGCGGCTGGAAGAATTGTTTCCCCGTGCCGCCGGTACCGTGGAGGATCATCACCGCGTTGGTGACGTTGCCGGCCTTGTCGCGCTGCGGGGTGCCGAGCGTGGTGTAGTGGAGTTTGAGCTCGGGCAATTTCTCGCCGGTTGCGAAGGTGAAGTCCTTGAGGATCGCATCGGCTTCGGTGGCGCTTTCGACCTGGGCGTGAGCGGGAGTGGCGGCTGCGAGGAGCAGGGCGAGGTGGGCGATATATTTCAGCATGGGGCGAGGCTAGTCCGGGGAGCGGTGGGTGACAAGGATCAGCGGGCCGAGGGGGTAGCGGCCGTCGATGCGGCCGCTCGCCGGGTCCCAGAGCGCCGAGACGGTGCCGTCGAGGAAGAGCGCGTCGCTGGTCTTCGCATGATCGCGCATCAGCGCGGCGAGGGTGCCGAAGGCGACGGGTTCGTCGGAGATGACGAAATGCGCGCGGCCTTGCGGGTCGACGCCGACCGCGTTGCGGATTTTCAGCGAGGTGCCGTCGGGCGAAATCTGGGGGTTGAGCGCGCCGCCGATCAGCAGCATCGGGCCCGACTGGGTGCCGAAATTGGGGCGCTCTGTGACCTTGGTCGCGAAATCGTCGCTGGTCATCACCTGCCAGCCGCTATCGGGCTCGCCGAAGAAGACGCCGTTGGGCTTCAAGTAGAAATTGCCGCCGCCGTCGCGCGTGTTGAGCGGATAGAGGCGCTCGCCATTTTCGGCATAATAGCCGATCGGCTCGCTGCCGGTGTCGTACATGCCGCCGTTGACCGCGAAGGCGACCGTCGCGGCACCGACATCCTCGGCGAGGCCCGCGAAGCCGCGGTAGATGACGCCGTTCTTGCCGGTGATTTTCGTCGAGATGCGGTGCTGGCCGGGGACGGCGATGCATTCGGTGAAGCGTTTGCCGTCGAAGTTGACGGGCTTGCAGGCCGAGGGCTTGGGCCGCTTGGCGGGGGAGGCGGGCTGGTCACCGTCGTTGAGGGTGAACCAAGTCCCGGCGATGACCGCGGCGCCTAGCAGGAGCGCCGCGAGCCGTTTCACTGGCCGTAGCCGGGGGTGCCTGCCAGCCGCACCGCTTCGCGGGCGGCGGCGAAAAGCGCGCCGGCCTTGGCCTCGCACTCGCGTTGTTCGTAGGCGGGGTCGCTGTCGGCGACGATGCCGGCGCCGGCCTGGACGTGCATCTCGCCGTCCTTGACGATGGCGGTCCTGAGCACGATGCAGCTGTCCATATTGCCGTCGGGGGCGAAATAGCCGACGCCGCCGGCGTAGGGGCCCCGAGCATCGGCTTCGAGTTCGGCGATGATCTGGCAAGCGCGCACTTTCGGCGCGCCGCTGACGGTGCCCGCGGGGAAGCCCGCGAACAAGGCGTCGATCGCGTCCTTGTCGGGCGCGATGCGGCCGATGACGTTCGAGACGATGTGCATGACGTGGCTGTAATATTCGACGGTATAGCTGTCGGTGACGACGACGCTGCCACCGACGGCGGCGCGGCCGACGTCGTTGCGGCCGAGGTCGAGCAGCATCAGATGTTCGGCGCGCTCCTTGGGATCGGCGAGCAAGCTGTCGCGATTCTCGACGTCCTCGGCGCCGGTGCGGCCGCGTGGGCGGGTGCCCGCGATCGGGCGGATCGTGATCTCGCCGTCCCTGACACGGACCAGGATTTCGGGCGAGGAACCGATCAGCGCGAAGCCGGGCAGGTCGAGGAAATAGAGGAAGGGCGAGGGGTTCACGCGGCGGAGCGCGCGGTAGAGGTCGAAGGGCGGCAGGTCGAACGGGGTCGAGAAGCGCTGCGACAGCACGACCTGAAAAATGTCGCCCGCGGCGATATAGTCCTTCGCGGTGGCGACCATCGACGCGAAATGCTGCGGCGTGATCGCCGGATTGGCGGCGATGGCGGTCGGATCGGCCAGCGTGGTCGCGCGCTCCGCATGCGGGTTGGCGCTCGCGAGGCGCGCGGCGATCGTGTCGAGCTTGTCCTGCGCGGCGTCGATCATCCGGTCGATCGCGCCCTTTTCCTCCGGCCAGATCGGCGCGATCAGGAAAAGCTCGTCGGCGAGGCGGTCGAAGACGAGGATCACCGTCGGGCGCACGAAGACCATGTCGGGCAGGCCGAGCCCGGCGCCCGGCGCGCGCGGGATGCGCTCGACGAGGCCGATGGTCTCGTAGGCGAAGAAGCCGACGAGCGTCGCGAGCGCCTTGGGCAAGGCCGCGGGCACATCGAAGCGGCATTCGGCGACGAGGTCGCGCAGTGCCTGCAGCGCGGGTGCGGCGACGGGGGCGAAAGCGTCGCGGTCGTGCTGCCAGCCGCGATTGATGCGCGCAGCGTCGCCGCGCACCTCGAGCATCAGATCGGGGTCGAGCCCGAGCAGGCTGTAGCGTCCCCGCGTCTCGCCGCTTTCGACCGATTCGAGCACCCAGTCGCCGCGGCCGGGCTCGATCAGCTTGAGCGCCGCCGAGACCGGGGTCTCGACGTCGGCGATCAGGCGCTGCCAGACGACCGCGCCGTCGCCGCGCGCGAGCGCCTCGAGCGCTGCTGCCCGCCCTTCGAGCGCCACCTTATTGCGCGACCGGGGTTTTACCGGTCAGTTCGTCGCGCAGCTGTTTGACCAGCTTCTGGTTGATCTTCACCCCGACGCGGCGCTTCGCCTCGGCGATCAGCTGCTCGGCGAGTTCGGGGCCGAACTGCTTGGAAAGCGATTGCGAGAGGCCGGCCACCAGCGCAGGCTCGACTTCCTTGGCGTCGGGGCGCTTCACCTCGCCGAGCTGGAGCACCATCCAGCCGCGGTTGCCGGGGATTTCGAGCGTCTTGACCGTGTTCGGCGCCATCGAGAAGAGCAGGGCGAGTTCGGGCGGCACGCGCTCGCCATTGCGGCCGAGTTCGCCGCGGCGCCCGCCGATCGTCTGGATGCTGCCGACCTGCGGCCCGGCGGCGCGCACGGCGTCGGCGAAGCTCGCCTTGCCCTCGACCGCCTTGACGATGCCGCGCGCCTTGTCGCGTGCGATCTTCTGGCCCTGCGCCAGTTTCCAGTCGGCGAGCAGATCGCCGCGGATCTGCGCGAAGGGCGGCGGCGCGGCGGCGACGATCGACTTCACGGCATAGACCGCGAACTTCTCGTTCTCGACGAGCTGTGCGAGGTGCGTCTCGCCCTCGCTCGCGCCCTGGAAGGCCTGCGCCATCATCGGCGCAAGGTCGGCGGGGAGCGTATAGGCGGGCTGCGCCGGGGCGCGGCCGCTGGGCAGGATCGCGGGGGTTTCGACGAGGGTCAGCTTGCGGTCGCCGGCGATCTCTTCGATCGACACGCCGCCGTTCGCCGCGTCCTGGACGGCGTTGTAATAGGTGATCAGCGCTTCCTCGGCCTTGTTCTTTTCGAGCTGGGCGCGGATTTCGGGGGTCGCCTGTTCGAGCGTCTTGGCGGCGGTGGTGGTGATCGCGTCGACCTGCGCCACCGACCAGCCGAGGTCGGTCTGCGTCGGGCCGAGCACGTCGCCGCGCTTGGCGGCGAAGGCGGCCTTGGCGGCGGCGGCGTTGGTCAGCCCCGAATAAGCGGTCTGGGTGACGTCGCCCGACGGCGCGGCGGTGAGCCCGGCGGCCTGCGCGGCGGCGGCGAGCGAGGTGCCGCCGCGGACCTTGGTGGCGATCGCGTTGGCGGCGGCCTGATCGGGGGCGATCACCTGCATGAAGCGGCGCGTCTCGCTGGCGGCGAAGCGCGCGGCATTCGCCTTGTAGAGGTCGGCGATTTCCTTGTCGGTCACCGCGGGAACCGGCGCGACGTTACGGTCGAACACCGCATATTGCAGGATCCGGCGCTCGGGGATGCTGAAGCGCGAGCGATTGTCCTTGAGATATTGCTGCAGCACCGCGTCGCCCGGATCGTTCGACGGGGCGAAGCTGCTGGCGGGGATGAAGGTCGCCTGGCCGCGGCGTTCCTCGACGAGGAGTGCGGCGTAGGGAAAGGCCATGGCACTGCCGGTGCGCGGGGTGGTGCCCGCGGGCGCGCCGAGTTGCTGCATCAGCAGCAGGGTTTCGATCTGGCGGCGCAGCTGCAACTCGCTGACCCCGCTCTCGCGCAGATAGGCGTTGTAGCGCGCCTGGTCGAAGCTGCCCGAGACGCCGGCGAAGGCGTCGGCGATCTGGCCGTCGACGAGGCGCTTGCTGACCCCGAAGCCGAGGTCGCGTGCGAACTGGCGGAAGGCCGCGCCCTGGATCACGTCGTCGAGCACGGCGTCGAAGCCGCCTTCCTCGATAAAGGCTTCGCGCGTCAGGCCCGGCTGCTGCTGGCGCGCGCGGTCATAGGCCTGGTTGATGCTCTGGCGCAGTTCGGCGAGGCCGATCTGTTCGTCGCCGACATCGGCGACGGTGGTGTCGCCCATGCCGCCGCCGAAACCCGTGTTGCCCACGTCGCTCAGCGCAAAGAGCACGCCGATGAGGCCGATGAAGGCGAGGGCGAAAATCTTGCCGAAGGTGGAGGAAAAGAGGCTGCGGATCGCGGTAATCATCGAGCGGGCATTCTTTCGAGCGGGCGCGCGGACGCGCGGTTCGGTGCGGCTTTAGGCGGGACGGGCGAAGGCATCAAGGCGGGAAAGGCGGCTTGCCACCGGCGCCCGCGCGCCGCTAGGGCGGCGGCAGGCAGAGATATTGGAGGGAGCGAAGATGGCGCGGCGGAAATATGTGGTCGGCAACTGGAAGATGAACGGGCTGTCGGACGCGGTGACCGAAGCGCAGGCGATCTTCGCCGCGGCGGGCGAGCATGGCTCGGTCGACGTCGCGATCTGCCCGCCCTTCACGCTGATCGGCGCGATGGCGGCGGCGCTGCCCGGGGCCGCGATCGGCGGGCAGGACTGCCACGCTGCGGCGTGGGGCGCCTATACCGGGTCGGTGTCTGCGGCGATGCTGCTCGATGCCGGCGCGACGCTGGTGATCGTCGGACACAGCGAGCGGCGCGAAGGTTGCGGCGAGAGCGATGCCGATGTGAAGGCCAAGGCCGAGGCGGCGTTGGCGGCGGGGCTCGACGTGATCCTGTGCGTCGGCGAGCCGCGCGCAGTGCGCGAGTCGGGCGGGGCGATCGACCATGTGCTGGCGCAGGTGCGCGAATCGCTGCCGGACGCGTTCGATCCGGCGCGGCTGGCGATCGCCTATGAGCCGATCTGGGCGATCGGGACGGGGCTGGTGCCGACCGTGGAAGATGTCGCGGCGATGCACGGCGCGATCCGCGCAGCGCTGGCCGAGCGGATCGGCGCAGGGGCCGAGGTCATGCGGCTGCTTTATGGCGGGTCGGTGAATGGCGAAAATGCCGCAGAGCTGCTGGATGCGGGCGATGTCGACGGCGCGCTGGTGGGCGGCGCGAGCCTGACGGCGGCGAAGTTCATGCCGATCGTGGCGGCTGGGGCGGGGCTCTAACCCCAGCTACCAACCCCGTTCGTATCGAGCGAAGTCGAGATACGCCTGGGCAGCGCATGCGGTCGCGTGTCTCGACTTCGCTCGACACGAACGGGCAAAGAGTGGGCATATCGGGTGTGCGGGTCAGGCGCGCGTTCGCGCGCCATCCTTCGCGGGTTGAAGAAATCGCCCGCCCTCTCTATGTGCACCGCCAGACCGGCCGCGGTGCGGCCCCATGAATTTCCGGGAACTATCGATGTCGAACCTCTTCACCTTCCTGCTCGTCGTCCAGGCCGTCGTTGCCGCCGCGATGATCGGGGTCATCCTGATGCAGAAGTCGGAAGGCGGCGGGCTCGGCGTCGGCGGCAGCCCCGCGGGCCTGCTTTCGGCGCGCGGCGCGGCCGATTTCATGACGCGCGCGACCACCGTGCTCGCCACCGCCTTCGTCGCGCTGTCGATCATCCTCGCCGCAATGGCGTCGGTGCGCGGTTCGGGCGGTTCGACGATCGACACCTCGCTGTCGAAGGCTGGGCAGGCCACTCCGGCTGCCGGCGGCGCTTCGCCGCTGACCGGTCCGGCGCAGGCCCCGGCAACGGGCGCTCCCGCGACCGGCGCGCCGCAGGCGCTGCCGAGCGACGATCCGCTCGCCGCCGCGGCGGCCGCAGGCGCGCCGCCGGCCGAGGCGCCGGCTCCCGCCAAGAAATAAGCGGCGGCGCCGTAGGGCGCCTCCCGCTCCCCGCATTCGCAGGCGGCGGAATTATTTCCGCCGTTCGCGATTCGACGGCTTGCGCCGTCCCCCTCCTGTTGAGTAAGTCTTTCCTCCCATGGCGCGGTTCATTTTTATCACCGGCGGCGTGGTCTCCTCGCTTGGCAAAGGTTTGATGGCGGCCAGCCTCGCCGCCCTGCTGCAAGCGCGTGGCTATCGCGTCCGCATTCGCAAGTTCGATCCCTATCTCAACGTCGATCCGGGCACGATGTCGCCCTATCAGCATGGCGAAGTCTATGTGACCGACGACGGCGCCGAGACCGACCTCGACCTCGGCCATTACGAGCGCTTCACCGGCGTCGCGGCGCGGCAGAGCGACAATGTCACCTCGGGCCGCATCTATCAGCAGATCATCACCAAGGAACGCCGCGGCGATTATCTGGGCGCGACGGTGCAGGTCGTCCCGCACGTCACCGACGCGATCAAGGCGTTCGCGCGCACCGATATCGACGACCTCGACTTCGTGCTGTGCGAGATCGGCGGCACGGTGGGCGACATCGAATCGCTGCCATTCATCGAGGCGATCCGCCAGCTCAGGAACGAAGAGGGGCGCGACAAGACGCTGTCGGTGCATGTGACGCTGGTGCCGTACATCGCCGCCGCGGGCGAATTGAAGACCAAGCCGACGCAGCATAGCGTGCGCGAACTCGCCTCGCTCGGCGTCCAGCCCGACATATTGCTCTGCCGCTGCGAAAAGCCGCTGCCCGAGGGCGAGCGCGCGAAGATCGCGCAATTCTGCAACGTGCGGAAGGAAGCGGTGATCCCGGCGCTCGACGCCGATTCGATCTATTCGGTGCCGGTGCAATATCATGGCGAGGGGCTCGACGGCGAAGTGCTGCGCGCTTTCGGCATCCACGACGCGCCCGAGCCCGACCTGTCGCGCTGGTACGACATCATGGATCGCAAGCAGCACCCCGAGGGCGAGGTCACGATCGGCGTCGTCGGCAAATATGTCTCGCTGCCCGATGCTTATAAGTCGCTCAATGAGGCTCTCGTTCACGGCGGCATGGCAAACCGGGTCAAGGTCAATATCCGCTGGCTCGACGCCGAGATGTTCGAAAGCGGGGACGATCTGGCGGCCAATCTCGAGCCGCTGCACGGCATCCTCGTCCCCGGCGGCTTCGGCGAGCGCGGGTCGGAGGGCAAGATTTCGAGCGTGCGCTTTGCGCGCGAGCGGAATGTGCCCTTCTTCGGCATCTGCCTCGGCATGCAGATGGCGTGCATCGAGGGCGCGCGGAACACGAGCGGGATCAAGGACGCATCGAGCACCGAATTCGGCAAGACCGACGAGCCGGTCGTGGGCATGATCACCGAATGGATGAGCGCCGAAGGGCTGCAGCAACGCGGCGCCGACACCGACCTCGGCGGCACGATGCGGCTCGGCGCTTATGAAGCGAAGCTCTCGCCGAATAGCCATGTCGCCGCGGTCTATGGCGCCAACGAAATCAGCGAGCGCCATCGCCACCGTTACGAGGTCAACGGCGCCTATCGCGACCGGCTCGAGGACGGCGGGCTGGTCTTCTCGGGCATGTCGCCCGACGGCATGCTGCCCGAAATCGTTGAAAGACCGGACCATCCGTGGTTCATTGGGGTGCAATTCCATCCGGAGCTCAAGTCGAAGCCCTTCGACCCGCACCCGCTCTTCGCCGGGTTCATCGAGGCGGCGGTGAAGCACAGCCGGCTGGTCTAGGGCACGCTCTAACAGGGGAAAACGGGGCTTATGGATCATGCGAAACTCGCCGAACTACAGGGCCCCGACAGCATATTCTCCGGCCTTTCGGTCCAGGACTGGGCCGATATCGCGGGCCGCGCGGTGCAGATCCAGTTCGGCAAGGGCAAGGAATTGCTCTGCCAGGGCGATGCCGGCGACAGCCTGCTGATCCTGACCAGCGGCACCGCGCGCGTGTCGATGTTGACCGCGGGCGGGCGCGAGATCGTGCTCGCCTATGCCGAGCCCGGCGCAGTGCTCGGCGAGATCGCCTTGCTCGACGGCGGCGAGCGCACCGCATCGGTGACCGCGACGAGCGCGGGCGGCGGCCTGCAGCTCGGCCGCAACGCGCTGCGCGATTTCGTCACCAGCCACCCCGAATTCGCCTGGTCGCTGATGCAGCAGCTCGCGCGGCGGCTGCGCACCGCCGACCAGACGATCGAGAGCGACCGCGCCTATGCCTCGGGTCCGCGGCTCGCGCGCTATTTGAAGCGGCTGATTCGCAAGGACAGCCCCGACACCTCGCACCGCGTCGAGCTCAGCCAGACCGAACTCGGCAATTTTGCGGGCATGAGCCGCGAGCATATCAATCGGCAGCTCAAAAGCTGGGAGGAATCGGGGGTCATCTCGCTCGAACAGGGGCGCGTGCGCGTGCTCGATACCGAGATGCTCGAGGATATCAGCGAGAGCGAGGGGTAGGAATCACAACGCCCGGGCCTCTGGAGAGACCCGGGCGCCTGTGACGAACTACCGCCATCCCCCTTTTGCGTGGACGAGGCGAAGCGTCCACACTCCCCGGAACCGGGCCTTTAGCCGCGTGATCCAGAAGTCATTGGGCTAGGCCCCCGCGGACGGCTTGTCACCCTCTGGCGGTTAGCATGCGATGCTTTTGCAGGCGCCTGTGGCACATGGGCAACAGATTTTGCGAATCGCTCGCAAGTGGATCGCCGCCATCGCGCCCATTGCCAGCGCGGGGGCGCCCCCCTAAAGCGGCGCTATGACCGCGATTTCCCGCCGGTCCGAGGGACCGACCCGCTCATGATATTGCGTCCGTACGAGCGCACCATCTTCAAACGCTATCTGCTTCCGCATCGCGGCGAGGGTTTCATCTTCGTCGCCGCGGCGTTCAGTTTCACCGCGGTGATGCTGGGGGTCGCCGCGCTGGTCATCGTGATGAGCGTCGTGAACGGCGTACGCGGCGAGCTGTTCGACAAGATCGTCGGGCTGAACGGCCATGCGGTGGTGCAGGGCTTCGGCGGGCGCATCGACAATTGGCGCGACGTGCTGAAGGAAGTGCGCGCGACGCCGGGGGTGACCGAGGCGACGCCGATCGTCGAACAGCCGCTGCTCACAACCTTCAACGGTCGGGTCGAGGGGGTCGCGGTGCGCGGCATGCTGGTCGCCGACATCCGCAACAACAATATATTGAAGGGCGAGGTCAAGGCCGGCAGCCTGGCGCGCTTGATCGACGGGTCGGGCGAGGTCGCGCTGGGCTCCGAACTGGCGCGCAACCTGGGCGCGACGGTCGGTTCGCAGATCACGATCATCAACCCTGCGGGGCGCTCCACGCCGTTCGGGACGGTGCCGCGCGAGATCAGCTACCGCGTCGGCGCGATCTTCGAGATCGGGGTCTATGACTTCGACAAGACCTATATCATCATGCCGATGGCCGACGCGCAATTGCTGCTGCTCACCGGCGACCAGATCGGGCTGATCAAGGTCGAGACCGAGGATGCCGACAAGGTCGGCGAGATCCTCGATCCGCTGGCGCAGAAGCTGTCGGCGCAGGCGGTGGTCTCCGACTGGCGGTCGATGAACAGCAGCCTGTTCGAGGCGCTGTCGGTCGAGCGCGTCGCGCTGTTCGTGATCCTGTCGCTGATCATCCTGGTCGCGGCGTTCAACATCGTGTCGTCGCTGATCATGCTGGTGCGCGCGAAGACGCGCGACATCGCGATCATCCGCACGATGGGCGCGCCGCGCAATTCGGTGCTGCGCATCTTCGTCGCGATCGGGGTGTCGATCGGCGTCGGCGGGACGATCGTCGGGCTGATCCTGGGCTTTACCCTGCTGTTCTTCCGCAAGGGCATTCTAGCGGGGATCGGCTATCTGACCGGACAGAATCTGTGGGACCCGTCGGTGCGCTTCCTCACCGAGCTGCCGTCGAAGCCCAATCCGGTCGAGATCGCCGTGGTGGTCGTGATGACCATCGTCTTCAGCTTCCTCGCGACGCTCTATCCCGCCTTAAAGGCGGCGAATACCGATCCCGTGCAGGTGCTGCGCTATGAATGACGTGCTGCAACTGGTCGGGTTGACCCGGCATTTCGAGCAGGGCGGGGCGCGGATCGACGTGCTGCGCGGGGTCGATGCGCGGCTGCGCCCGGGCGAGATCGTTGCGCTGCTGGGCCCTTCGGGGTCGGGCAAGTCGACGCTGCTGCAGGCGGTGGGCCTGCTCGAGGGCGGCTTCGGCGGCAAGATCATGATCGACGGCGAGGATGTGACGCGCTTCGACCAGGATGCGCGAACCGCGACGCGGCGCGAGAAGATCGGCTTCGTCTATCAGTTCCACCATCTGCTGCCCGATTTCAACGCGGTCGAGAATGTCGTGCTGCCGCAGCTGATCCGCGGCGCGGACCAGGCCGAGGCCGAGGAACGCGCGGCCGAACTGCTGACGCGGCTGGGACTCGCCGAGCGGCTGCACCACAAGCCGAGCAAGCTGTCGGGCGGCGAGCAGCAGCGCGTCGCGGTGGCGCGCGCGCTGGCGAACCGGCCGCTGCTGGTGCTCGCCGACGAGCCGACGGGCAATCTGGACGAAGCGACGTCGGACAAGGTGTTCGACCAGTTCGTTTCGCTGGTCCGCGACCATGGCTCGGCGGCGCTGGTCGCGACGCACAACGAGCGGCTGGCGGCGAAGATGGACCGTGTGCTGCGCTTGCACGAAGGGCGGGTCGCGGCGTAGCATCGGGCCGCCGGGGACAGGAGGGGAGCGTCGACATCATGCGTCTAACCCATTTTGTCCTTCTGGCGGCCGCGGTGCTGCCCGGCGGTGCCCTCGCACAGGCGCCGGTGGTGCCGCCTTCGGCGACGCAATTGCCGCCTGCGCCGCCCGCGGTCACGGGACCCGCGCCGGCGCCGCCGGTTTCGGCCGCGCCGTGCACGCGCCCCGAATATCGCGCCTTCGATTTCTGGGTCGGCGAGTGGGACGTCTTCGCGAACGGCAGCAGCACGCAGGTCGCGACGAGCAGTATCGAGAGCATGTTCGGCGGCTGCGCGATTCGCGAGACGTGGAAACCGCTGAAGGGCGCGGGCGGCGGGTCGTTCAGTCATTATGATAGCGAGCGCCACTATTGGCGGCAGGCGTGGGTCGACGGCAGCGGCGCAAGGGTCGATTTCGACGGCGGCCCGGTGGACGGCAAGATGATCCTGACCGGCCACTGGGCGAATGTCGTCGCCAAGGGGCAGGACGGGCTGATCCGCATGACCTACAGCAAGGAGCCGGACGGCGCGGTGCGCCAGCATGGCGAACAGTCGGTCGACCATGGGCTCAGCTGGACGACGAGTTTCGACTTCATCTACAAACCGCGCAAAACGGGGGAGAATTGATATGGGTCTCTATGATCTTTCGGCGAAATTGCCGGGCGGGGCGACGCAGTCGCTGGCCGATTACAAGGGCAAGGTGCTGCTGATCGTCAACACCGCGTCGAAATGCGGCTTCACCCCGCAATATGAGGGGCTGGAGGAGCTGTACCGCGACTATAAGGATCGCGGGCTGGAAATCCTGGCTTTCCCCTGCAACCAGTTCGGCGCGCAGGAACCGGGCAATGCCGAGGAAATCGCGAATTTCTGCTCGCTGACCTACGACGTGTCCTTCCCGCTGATGGCGAAGATCGACGTCAACGGCGACAATGCCGATCCGATCTTCAAGCATCTGAAGAAGGAGAAGACCGGGCTGCTCGGCAGCGGGATCAAATGGAATTTCACCAAATTCCTGGTCGACCGCGACGGCAAGACCGTCTCGCGCCACGCGCCGACGACCAAGCCCGAGCAGCTGCGCAAAGAGATCGAGGAATTGCTGGGGTAGCGGGCGATTGTGGCAAAGGCTTTCGCAAGAGTGTGGAAGCCGCTGTCAACGATCCTCCCCTTGGCGCAGCCATGGGGAGGTGGCAGCGCGAAGCGCTGACGGAGGGGTAATATCGCGGGCATCATACCCCTCCACCACCGCTTCGCGGCGGTCCCCCTCCCCAACGCTCCGCGATGGGGAGGATCTTTGCGCCGCTCCCTAAGCCGGACGCAGCGCCGCCGCTAACCGACCGTCACCGCCGGCGGCGTCATCATCGGGCTGGTTATCGCGGCGGTGACCAGGCCGATCACGAAATAGGCGGCGATCGCCGCGACGATGAGGATGAGCACGAAGACCACCGCGCGGTCCTGCGGCACCTTCATCACCGGGGTGGCGCCCAGATAGAGCAGGTATAGGCCGTAGAGGCTGGCGAGCAGGCCCAGCGCCGCGATGGCGGGGACGATGCCGAAGATCCCGCCGATATAACCCGCGGTCCCGGCATAGGCCGCGAGCTTCATCGCCTGCGTGCGGTCCGACGTGCCGCCGAACGACGGCGCGAGCGCGTCGATGATGAAAGTGATCACCCACACCGAGACGAGCGCGAGCAGATAGCCGACGATCGCCTGCGTGAGGCCCGCCATCAGGCTGGGCTTGAAGCTGACCCCGAACAGCTGGATCCCGAACACCTGCATGCCGATGAAGCTGGCGATCGGGCCGATGGCGGCGAGGGGAACGACGTAGCGCATGAAGATGGCCTGCGCCGAGTCGGGTTCGGTCGCGACGACCTGCCACTCGCTTTTTGGCTGCAAAATCATGGCTTTGGCTCGCTCGATCAGGCTGGCGGAACCGTTCTTCATGGTCACTATTCCCTTGCTGCTTCGATAGAGGCGATTGGGGCATGGATTAGAGGCGGATGCAATGAACAAGGCCATTTTCGGGGGCGGCGCGCGAGATTGAGCATGGCCGAATCGCCGCTGTCACGATAGCGTCATCCGATGGCCTACAGCCCCTTTGTCCCCCTGCGCGTCTTTTCCAGCTACACGATGCTCGAAGGGGCGATCGACCCCAAGGCGATTGCGAAAGCGGCGCGCGAGCGCGGCTTTCCGGCGGTGGCGATCTGCGACCGCAACGGGCTCTATGGCGCGATGGCGTTCGGCGAGGCGTGCAAGGCGGCGGGGGTGCAGCCGATCGTCGGCATTTACCTGAGCGTCGCGCGGCCGGGGCCGCGGCTGGCGAACGGCGCGCCGCAGATCGACTGGCTGGCGCTCTTTGCGCAGGACGAGACGGGCTACGACAATCTTTGCGCCTTGGTGTCGGCCGCGCATCTCGGCCGCCCGGTCGAGCAGGACCCGCATGTCACGCTCGCGTCGCTCGCGGGGCGGACCGACGGGCTGATCTGCCTGACCGGCGGCGGCGAGGGCGCGCTGACGCGATTGCTCGCGGGCGAGCAGCAGTCGGCGGCGGAGGATTATGTCGAGCAGCTCGAAGCCTTGTTCGGCGGGCGGCTCTATATCGAGATGTCGCGGCGCGGCGATGCGGCGGAGAAGGCGGCCGAAAAGGCGCTGCTCGATATGGCTTATGCGCGCGCGCTGCCGATCGTCGCGACCAATCCGGCGAATTTCGTCGAGCCGCAGTTCCATGCCGCGCACGACGCGATGCTGTGCATCGCGCAATCGGCCTATGTCGAGAGCGAGGACCGGCGCGTGTCGAGCCCCGAGGCGTGGCTGAAGCCCGCCGAGGCGATGGAGGACGCCTTTTCGGACCTGCCCGAGGCGATCCGCAACACGCTCGTCGTCGCGCAGCGCTGCGCCTTCATGGCGCCCAAGCGCGCGCCGATCTTGCCAAGCCTTGCGGGCGACCGCGAGGGCGAGGCGGCGCAGCTCGCGGCCGATGCGCGCGCCGGGCTGGAGGCGCGGCTGGCGCTGATCCCTGACCTGTCGGCCGAGGACCGTCAGGCCTATGTCGCGCGCCTCGATTTCGAGGTCAGCGTCATCGTCCAGATGGGCTTTCCCGGTTATTTCCTGATCGTCGCCGACTTCATCAAATGGGCCAAGATGCACGACATCCCCGTGGGGCCGGGGCGCGGGTCGGGCGCGGGCAGCGTGGTCGCCTGGGCGCTGACGATCACCGACCTCGATCCGTTGAAGCTGGGGCTGCTGTTCGAGCGCTTCCTCAACCCCGAGCGCGTGTCGATGCCCGACTTCGACATCGACTTCTGCGAAACGCGGCGCGGTGAAGTGATCCGCTATGTGCAGGAGAAATACGGCCGCGATACCGTCGCGCAGATCATCACCTTCGGTAAGCTGAAGGCGCGCGCGGTGCTCAAGGACACCGGGCGCGTGCTCCAGATGAGCTATGGCCAGGTCGACCGGCTCGCCAAGCTGGTGCCCAACCATCCGACCGACCCCTGGACGCTCGACCGCGCGCTGAACGGCGTGTCCGAGCTGATGACCGAATATAAGCAGGACGACGGGGTGCGCCGCCTGTTCGACATGGCGCGCCAGTTGGAGGGCCTGCCGCGGCACAGCTCGACCCACGCCGCGGGCGTGGTGATCGGCGACCGCCCGCTCGACCAGCTCGTCCCGCTCTATCGCGACCCGCGCTCGGACATGCCGGTGACGCAGTTCGACATGAAATATGTCGAGAGCGCGGGGCTGGTGAAGTTCGACTTTTTGGGCCTCAAGACGCTGTCGGTGCTCAAGGAGGCGCGGCGATTGCTCGCGCTGCGCGGGATCGATGTCGATCTCGACGCGGTCGGCTGGGACGACCCCGCGGTCTACGAACTGCTCCAGCGCGGCGACACCGTCGGCGTGTTCCAGCTGGAATCCGAGGGCATGCGGCGCACGCTGTCGGCGGTGAAGCCGACCAATTTCGGCGACATCATCGCGCTCGTCGCGCTCTATCGCCCCGGGCCGATGGACAATATCCCGCTGTTCGGCGCGCGCAAGAACGGGCGCGAGGCGATCGCTTACCCGCATCCCCTGCTCGAGGGCATCCTCGCCGAAACCTACGGCATCTTCGTCTATCAGGAACAGGTGATGCAGGCGGCGCAGATCCTCGCCGGCTACAGCCTCGGCGGCGCCGATTTGCTGCGCCGCGCGATGGGCAAGAAGGTGCAGGCCGAGATGGACGCGCAGCGCGAGACCTTCGTCAAGGGCTGCGGCGAGCATAACCAGATCGCGCCCAAGGCGGCGAACGAGCTGTTCGACTTGATCGACAAATTCGCGGGCTATGGCTTCAACAAGAGCCATGCCGCGGCCTACGCCTTGCTGTCGTACCAGACGGCGTGGCTGAAGGCGCATCATCCGCACGAGTTTTTTGCGGCGTCGATGTCGTTCGACAGCCACCAGACCGACAAACTCTCGATCTTCATCGACGACATGCGGCGGCTGGGCGTGGGTATCGCGCCGCCGTCGATCAACGACAGCGAGGCCGATTTCTCGGTCGGTGAGGCCGATGGCGAGCTGGCGGTGCGCTATGCGCTCGGCGCCTTGAAGGGCGTCGGCGAGAAGGCGATGGAGGCGCTGGTCGCCGAACGCCGCGCGCATGGCGATTTTGCGAGCCTCGACGATTTTGCCGGGCGGATCGACCCGAAACTGCTCAACCGGCGCCAGATCGAGGCGCTCGCGGGGGCGGGGGCGTTCGACCCGGTCGAGCCCGAGCGGCCGCGCGCCTATGCCGGCGCCGAGGCCTTGCTCGCCTGCGCGAACAGCAGCGCGCACGAGCGCTCGACGGGGCAGGGCGGGCTGTTCGGCGGCGACGTGGACCTCGCGCCGGCGCTGCAATTGCCCGCGGCCGAGCCGTGGACGCTCGGCGAAAGGATGACGCGCGAGAAGGAGGCGTTCGGCTTCTATTTCTCGGCGCACCCGGTCGAGCAATATGAGGCGATCGTCGCGGCGCGCGGCGCGCGCAGCTATGGCGACATCTGCGCCAATGTCGTGATGACGCCGGGGACGCGCATCCCGATGACGATGGCGGCGATGGTCGAAAGCGCGCGCCCGCGCGTGTCGCAGCGCGGCAATCGCTTTTTGAACCTGACGCTGTCGGACCGCAGCGGGCAGTTCCAGTCGAGCTGCTTCGACGAAATGGCGGGCAAGGTGCTGGAAACGCTCGCGGGTTATGGCGGCTGTGCGATGCTCAACGTCGAGCTCGACCTGCTCGAGGGCGAGGAGACGCCGCGCGTCACGGTGCGCGGCGCGCAGCCGCTCGCCGATATCGCGGCGACCGCGGCGCTGCAGCTCGAATGCCGGATCGAGGCCGCCGAAGCCGTCGCGGAGCTGGCAAGACTTGCCGAGCGGCGCGACGATGCGCGCGGGGCGATCATCGTCACCACGGCCGATCCCGATACGGGGCGCGACATCCGCATCAACCTCGGCCGCCGCTTCGCGCTCGACCCCGACCTCGTCGCGCGGCTCGAACTGGTCGCGGGGGTGGTGGAGCCCAGGCTGTCGCTTGCGGCGCCGAAGGATTTCCGCGTGCGCGGATAGCGCTTGCGCCCCCGCCATCCTCGGCCTTATCCAAGGCAAAACCACAAAGAGGATGCCGAAATGGGAATGCAGGGCCAGCCGTTACTCGTCACCAGCCTGATCGACCATGCCGCGCGCGAGCATGGCGGGCGCGAGATCGTGTCGCGCTGGGCCGACGGCAGCATGACGCGCTCGACCTGGGGCGAGGTCGGCAAGGACGCGCGCCGCTTCGCCGCGGCGATGACGCGGCTGGGGCTGACCAAGGGCGACCGTATCGCGACGCTGGCGATGAACCACGGCCATCATCTCGTCAGCTGGTACGGCAGCGCGGGCATGGGCGGAGTGTTGCACACGGTGAACCCGCGGCTGTTCGACGAGCAGCTGATCTATATCGTCAACCACGCCGAGGACCGGGTGCTGTTCTTCGACGCGATGTTCCTGCCGATCGTCGAGCGGCTGCGCCCGCAATTGCCGACAGTCGAGCATTTCATCCTGTTCGATGCGCCTGCGCAGGACGGCTATCTCTCGTACCGCGACCTGATCGATGCCGAGGACGGGAGCTTCGAGTGGGTGGCGCTCGACGAGGGCGACCCGGTGGGGCTCTGCTACACCAGCGGCACGACGGGCAATCCCAAGGGCGTGATCTACGAGCATCGCTCGAACGTCATTCACGCGATCACGGAGATCCAGCCCGACGTGTTCGACATGGCGAACCGCAGCGTCGTGCTGCCGATCGTGCCGATGTTCCACGCCAACAGCTGGGGCATTCCCTTCGCCGCGGCGACGGTGGGGGCGAAGCTGGTCTTCTCGGCGAGCAACGATGCGCAGGTGCTGTGCGACCTCATCCATAATGAGGGCGTGACGCACAGCGCGGGGGTGCCGACGGTGTGGATCGCGATGTTCGCGCATATGGATGCGACGGGGATCGGTTACGGCAAATTGAAGCGCGTGATCATCGGCGGCTCGGCGTGCCCGCGCGCGATGATCGAGCGCTTCATGCGCGACGATATCGAGGTCGCGCACGCCTGGGGCATGACCGAAACCTCGCCGATCGGGACGATGGGCAAGCGCCCGTGGAACTGGGACGAGATGAGCTTCGACGAGAAGGTCGACAATGTCGCCAAGCAGGGCTGCCCGCCGTTCGGGGTCGAGCTGCGCACCGTCGACGACGACGGCGGCCTGCTGCCGCGCGACGGCGAGACGAGCGGGCGGCTGCAGATCCGCGGGCCGTGGATCATCCGCCGCTATTTCAAGGCGGGCGAGGATGCGACCGACGCCGACGACTGGTTCGACACCGGCGACGTCGCGGTGATCCACCCCGACGGCGTCATGCAGATCACCGACCGCGCGAAGGATGTGATCAAGTCGGGCGGCGAATGGATTTCGTCGATCGAGCTCGAAAATGCCGCGGTGGGCGCGCCGGGGGTGCAGGAGGCCGCGGCGGTCGGGGTCTATCATCCGAAGTGGGACGAACGGCCGATCCTGCTGATCGTCAAGAAGCCCGGCGCCGAGACGAGCGAGGCGGTCATCGTCGATTATCTGAAGGACAAGGTCGCCAAATGGTGGCTGCCCGACGAGGTGGTTTTCGTCGACGAACTGCCGCACACCGCGACGGGCAAGATCCTGAAGCGCCAGATCCGCGACGATTATAAGGATTACAAGCTGAAGTCGCTGGTGGGGGCCTAGAACAGCTCCATCTGCCCGTCGCGCTCGGGCGGGCGGAAGAGGTCGCTGCGAAGCGGGGGGAAGCTGCGGTCCATGCCATGTTCGCGCGCGGCGCGTTTGACGCGGGTGCGGATGAGCTGCGCCCAGACGCCATGGCCCTTCATGCGGGTGAAGAAATCGGGGTCGTTGTCGCGGCCGCCGCGGATGTCCTGGACCATATGCATGACCTTGTCGGCGCGGTCGGGATAATGCGCCGCGAGCCAGCCGCGGAACAAGGGCGCGACCTCATAGGGCAGACGCATCAATATGTAGGAGGCGCGGATCGCGCCGGCCTCGGCGGCCGCCTTCATGATTGCCTCGATCTCGTGATCGGTGATGGCGGGGATGATCGGCGAGATATTGACCTGCGTCGGCACCCCTGCGTCGATTAGCGCCCGGATCGCGGCGAGGCGGCGGCGCGGGTGCGGCGCGCGCGGTTCGAGCGTGCGTGCGATGGCGGGGTCGAGCGTGGTGACCGAGACCGCGACGCCCACAAGGCCGTCCTTCGCCATCTGGCCGAGCAGGTCGATGTCGCGGAGGATGCGGTCTGACTTGGTGGTGACGATCAGCGGGTGCCGGGTCTCCGCCAGCACCTCGATCACGCCGCGGGTGATGCCCCATTCGCGCTCGATCGGCTGATAGCCGTCGGTGTTGGTGCCGATCGCGAGCGGCGCGGCCTTGTAATTGCGCTTGGCGAGTTCGGCGCGGAGCAGCTTCGCCGCGTCGGGCTTGGCGAAGAGCTTGCTCTCGAAATCGAGCCCGGGCGAGAGATCGTGGAAGGCGTGCGTCGGGCGCGCGAAGCAGTAGATGCAGCCATGCTCGCAGCCGCGATAGGGGTTGATCGAGCGGTCGAAGCCGATGTCGGGCGAGGCGTTGCGCGAAATGATCGTCTTGGGATGCTCGACGGTGACGGTGGTGCGGAGGCGCGGGGCGGCGCCGTCGATGGTTTCGGATTCGTCGAGCCAGTCGCCGTCGGCCTCGCGGCCCAGCGAACCGGTGCGGGTCGGGCGAAGATTGGTCGGGGCACCGCGGCCGGGGATTGGGGGCAGGGGTTTGGATGATTCCACTGAGGGAGGATATCGTCTCACAAGGAACAAAGGAAGAACATTTATCGCGTCGTCATCCCGGCGAAGGCCGGGATCTCACCCTATCGTCAACCATCGACGGCGAGATCCCGGCCTTCGCCGGGATGACGAATGATGTGTTATTCCGTAAGTCTCGGGATCAGGTCGACGAAATTGCAGGGCTTGTGCCGAGAATCCAGCTGGGTCGACAAAATGCCGTTCCACGCGTCCTTCACCGCCCCGGTCGAGCCGGGGAGCGCGAAGATATAGGTACCGCGGGCGACGACGGCGCAGGCGCGCGACTGGATCGTCGAGGTGCCGATGCTCTGGTAGCTCAGCCAGCGGAACAGCTCGCCGAAGCCGGGGATGTCCTTGCCGTCGAGCGCGTGCAGCGCCTCGGGCGTGACGTCGCGGCCGGTGACGCCGGTGCCGCCGGTGGTGATCACCACGTCGACCTCGGGATCGTCGATCCAGTTGTGGAGGCGCGAGACGATCAGCGACTTTTCGTCGCGGATGATCGCGCGGTCGGCGAGGATATGGCCCGCGCCGGTGAGCAGGTCGACGAGCGTGTCGCCCGAGCGGTCGTCGTCGAGGCCGCGGGTGTCCGAAATCGTCAGGACCGCGATATGGACCGGCTTGAAGTCGAGGCTTTCGTCGATCGGCATCGGCCTAATCGGCGTTGGTCAGCCCGGGCGCGTAGCTCAGCCGCACCCGGTCCTTGCTGTCGGGGAAGCGCGGCCATTTGCCCTGCGCCAGCGCGGCGCGGCTGACCGAGGGTTTGCCCTGTTGCGCTTCGTACATCCAGTAGTTGCGCAGCACGATGCCGACATAGCCGCGCGTTTCCCAATAAGGGATCGATTCGATGTAGAGCAGCGGGTCGCCCCCGTCGCGGACCTCGGTCTGCCAGCGCGCGATCGGCGCTGGGCCGGCGTTATAGGCCGCGATGACCTTGGGCAGTTGGCCGCCGGTCGAGCCGTCGCGGCTCAAATATTCGAGATAGCGCTGGCCGAAATCCATATTGACCGCGGGGGTCTTGAGGTCGCCGGGGCCGCTGGCGTCGCCGTTCCAGCGCGCGAGGTCGCGCGCGGTGCCGGGGCGCACCTGCATCAGCCCCATCGCGCCCGCACCGCTGACCGCGGCGCGCTGGAAGCGCGACTCCTGGAGGGTGTGTGCGAAGACGAGCGCGGGATCGACGCGCCAGCCGCCGTTGGGCTCCCATTTGGGTTGGGGGTAACGCGTCGAGGCGGCGAGCTTGCGCCCCTGCGGCGTGTTGTGTGCGAGATAAAGCTGCGTTTCGGGCAGGCTCAGCGCATTGGCGATCGCGATCAGCTGCTCGTGCTGGCCGGCGTTGCCGATGCGCGCCTGGTGGCGGAGCGCCTCGCCGGCATATTGCTCCTCGCCGATCTCGGCGAGCGCGATCGCGGCGCGGACATTGGGCTGTTCCTCGAGCGCGCGCCAGGCGCTGCGGTCGGGGCGGGCGGTCTGCTGGCGCACGACGCCCTCGCCGAGCGTCTCGGCGGCGAGGAGGCCGTAGAAGGTTTCCTCGTTCGCGGCGGCGGCGCGGAGGCGCGGCTGGACCGCGGCGGGTTCGCCCGCGGCCATTGCGGCGCGCGAGGCCCAATAATGCGCCGCGGCGCGCAGCTCGCTGTCGGGGGCTTCCCTGGCGACGCGGTCGAAGGCGGTCAACGCGGTGCGATAATCGCGCAGACGCCACGCGGCGAGGCCCTGCGTCCACGCGCCCTGCGTGGCCCAAGCGCCGCCGTTCTGCGTGCAGGCGAGCGACAGGCGTAGCGCGTTCGCGTCGTCATTCTCGATATAATAGGACCAGGCGACCTTCTGTTGCCATTCGGCGCGCGACTCCGGCGATAATTTGTCGATCACCGCGTTGAGCAGGGCTTCGGCGCCCGCGGGGTCGTCGTTCTTGATGCGGTCGGGGATGCTGCTGGCGAGGCCGTTCGCAAAGGGGTCGCTGACGCTGTCGGCGCCGACGCGACGCGGGGCGCTGCCCGCCCAGCTGAGCCGCGTCTGATAGGGGAGCGCGGGGATGTCGGTCGCGCCGCGCTTCGCCGCTAGGCGGCCGAGCTGCTCGGCCTGCGGCAGGTTCGGCGCGCGCGCCAGGATCGGCATGATGTCGGCGACTTCGGCCTTGGGGCTGTTCGGCGCGACGAGCAGTTCGGCGCGCAGGAAGTCATTGAGCGGGCCGTTTTCGGCGCCGTCGAGCAGGGCCTTGGCCTCGGCCCAGCGCTGGCCGCGGATCGCGGCGATGACTTGGCCGTAGAATTGCTTCTGCTTGGGCGAGAGCACGCCCGGCACGGTCTGCGGCGCGGCGGCCATCGGATCGCCCGCGTCGGCGGCGATCGCCGGGCTGGCGGCGGAAAACAGGAGGGCGGCGGCGAGAGCCGTGATCTTTTTCATCTGTCAACGTCCCCGGTTGAACAGTTTGAGACTATCCCAGGCGGCCGCTTTCTGGGCCGGCCGGGCGAGCAGCATCGCGGGATGCGCGATTGCCACCGCGTCCACCTTGCCGCCATCTTGGTTAATATCGAGTAACCTTCCGCGCGCGTCGGGAAGCGCGAGTTTCGCCGCCATGCGGACGATGTCGCTGCCGATGAGAAGAAGGCGGCCGGGGCGGGCGAGGCGGAGGTGGTGCCATAGCAGCCGGTCGAGCTCGGCTGCCGCCGCCTCGTCGCAGCGTCCGCCGGGCGGGCGGGTGACGGCGAGGCTGGCGAGATAGGCTTCATCGCGCGTCGTGCCGATCGCGGCGAGCATCGCGTCGAGCAATTTGCCGGCAGGGCCGGAGAAGAGCGCGCCGTCGCGCTGGTCGTCGACCTCGGGCCAGGCGGTGAGCAGCATCAGCGGCGCGCCGGACTCGCCGACGGGGAGCACGCGGCGGGCGTCCCACTGGCTGCCGGGGACGTCGGGATGCTCGGCGAGCCAGCTTTGGAAGGCGGTCCATTCGGTGGGGAGCTCGACCGGGCCCTTGGCGACAGGGGTTTCGACGACTTCCTGCCGCTGCAGAGCGGCGGGCAGCGGGGCGATTACGGGTTCGGCGAAGACGGGTTTGGGCTTGGGTGCCGCGGCGTCGTTTGCGGGCGGCGGCGTCAGCCATCCGGCCGGCGCCTCGCCGACGAGCGCATCCACGCCCGCCAAGGACCACCAGTCGCTATAGCTTTGCGCCAGCAACATAGAGTTTTGCCCACCCATCGATTTGTTTCAAACAGGCAGTTGACGGACGCGTCAATTGGCGGGCATCGCATTTCGTGACAGAATGAGCGCAGGGCACGATGAATGTCCGCGCAGGGACGGCAGAAAGGTATTTGCGGTGAGCGAACGGGAATCGATGCCCTATGACGTGGTCATCGTCGGCGCGGGTCCGGCGGGGCTTTCGGCGGCGATCCGCCTCAAGCAGCTCGCGAACGAAGCGGGCAGCGAATTGTCGGTCTGTGTCCTGGAAAAAGGGTCCGAAGTCGGCGCGCATATCCTGTCGGGCGCGGTGATCGATCCCAAGTCGCTCGACGAACTGTTGCCCGACTGGCGCGAGCAGGGCTGCCCGATGGCCGAGGTGCCGGTGAACGACAACCAGCATTGGGTGCTCACCAAGACCAAGAAGTTCGGCATGCCGCACATCATGACGCCGGGCTTCATGCACAACAAGGGCACCTACACCGGCAGCCTCGGCAATCTCTGCCGCTGGCTCGCCGAGCAGGCCGAGGGGCTGGGGGTCGAGATTTTCGCGGGCTTCCCCGCCGCCGAGATACTTTACAATGAGGACGGCTCGGTTAAGGGCGTCGCGACCGGCGACATGGGCGTCGCGCGCGACGGCAGCCATAAGGGCGATTACCAGCCGGGGCTCGAGCTGCACGCGAAATATACCTTCTTCGGCGAAGGCGTGCGCGGGCATCTGACCAAGATGCTGAAGCCGCAATTCGCGCTCGACGCCGATTGCGAGCCGCAGGTCTATGGCCTGGGGGTCAAGGAATTGTGGGACATCGAACGCGAAAATCACGCGCCGGGGCGCGTGATCCACACGCAGGGCTGGCCGCTCGACGAACATTCGAACGGCGGCGGCTTCCTCTACCACCAGGCGAACGGGCAGGTGGCCTTGGGCTTCGTGACCTGGCTCAACTACCGCAACCCGCACACCTCGCCCTTCCAGGAAATGCAGAAGTGGAAGACGCACCCCGAGATCGCGAAGATCCTCAAGGGCGGCAAGCGCGTCTCCTATGGCGCGCGCGCGATCAGCGACGGCGGTTACCAGTCGGTGCCCAAGCTCGCCTTCCCGGGCGGTGCGCTGATCGGCGACAGCGCGGGTTTCCTCAACGTGCCGCGGATCAAGGGCACGCACACCGCGATGAAGTCGGGCATGATGGCCGCCGAGGCGGCGTTCGCGGCGGTGACCGCAGGGCGCGGCAGCGATGTCCTCACCGCCTATCAGGACGCCTATGACGACAGCTGGGTGAAGAAGGAACTCAGCGTCGTGCGCAACGTGCTGCCGCTCGTCGAGAAATGGGGCGATTTCTTCGGCACGATCCTGTCGGGCATCACGATGTGGGCCGAGACGCTGAAGATCAAAATGCCCTTCACGATGAAGCATCATCCCGACAACACGACGCTGTACCGCGCGGATATCATGGCGAAGCCCGATTATCCGAAACCCGACGGCGTCCTGACCTTCGACCGGCTCTCGTCGGTGTTCATCTCGAACACCAACCATGAGGAGGACCAGCCGGTCCACCTGCAGCTCAAGGACCCGTCGATCCCGGTCGAGTATAACCTGCCGATGTACGACGAGCCCGCGCAGCGCTATTGCCCCGCGGGGGTATACGAGATCGTCGGGCAGGATGTCGGCGACCCCAAATTCGTCATCAACGCGCAGAATTGCGTGCATTGCAAGACGTGCGACATCAAGGACCCGACCCAGAATATCAACTGGGTCACCCCCGAAGGCGGCGGAGGCCCCAATTATCCGAACATGTAAGCTGGGCCTGCTCGCGGCGGCGGCGCTGATGCCGTTCGCCGCGCAGGCCGCCGATGGCGGGGACGCGGCGCTCAACGCGCTCGCGAAGGCGCGGCTGGCCGAGGATGCGGGCGATCCGCAGATGGCGCTCGCAGCGCTGACGACGGTCGCGAGCGCGGCGCCCGAATTGCCGGGGCTGCGCGGGCGGATGCTCGAACAGGCGGTCGAGGCGGGCGATTTCGCCGCGGCGCGCAGCGCGGCCTTCCTGCTGTGGCAGGCGGGCGACCGGCGCTTCGACGCGCAGCTGGTGCTCGTTACCGACGCGTTGCGGCGCGCCGACTGGAAGGGGGCGCAGGCCTATGTCGCGGGGCGGAGCGACAAGACCGGCGGCGATGCGATCGCGCGGCTGGTCGGGCCGCCGCTCAGCAGCTGGATCGCAGTCGGCGCGCGCGAGGCGGCGCCCGAGCGGCACCTGCTCGGCGCAGGCGACCGCGGCCCGCCGCAGCCGGCGTTCCAGCTGGAGGCGGCGCTGGTCCAGCTCGGCGCCAAGCGCCCGGCCGAGGCCGCGGCGCTCGCCGACAAGGTGATCTTGACCGACCGCACGAGCCAGCTCGTCGCGATGCGCGTCGCGGCGGCGCTGGCCAAGGCGGGCGAGGGCGCGGCGGCCGAGCGGTTGCGCGGCCGGGTCGCGCTCGCGGCGGGCGAGCGCGAGGATCCGGTGCTGTTGCTGCCCGACCAGCTTGTCACCGGCCCGCGCGGCGGGGTGGCGCATTGGCTGGGGTTGCTCGCCGACGGCTTTGCGCGGACGCCGAACAGCAATCCCAAGGTTCCGCTGCTTTTTGCGCGCGTGGCCTTCTGGCTCGAGCCGAACGACTGGCAGGTGCGCGGCGCGCTGCTCGAGGCGCTCGCGGCGAACGGGCAGACCGACGCTGCGCTCGGCACGCTCGCCGAGTTTCGCGATCCGCCGCCGGTGCTGGCGATGCGCTATGCCGAGTTGGTCGCCGACAAGGGCGGCTATCCCGCGGCGGTGAACCTCGCCGAACGCGCGATCGCGCGCGAGCCCAAATCGCGCAGCCTGCTGGTGCGCTATGCCGATGTCGCGCGGCGCGGTGGCGACGCGGCGGCGGCCGAGCGCGCTTATGCGGCGCTCGAAGCCGACCTCGGCGACGACGAGAATGACAAGGCGCTGCGTGGCAGCCTGCTGATCGCGCGCGCCGAACTGCTGCTGCAAGCCGATGATTGGGACGGAGCCCAGCCGTTGCTCGACAAGGCCATCAAGCTGCGGCCCAACGATCCGAATGTGCTGAATTTCGTCGGCTATTCTTCGATCGAGCGGCGCAAGAATGTCGACAAGTCGCTCGAACAGATCGAGGCGGCGTGGGCGCAGGACCCGCAGAGCGCCGCGATCACCGATTCGCTCGGCTGGGCCTATTTCCTGACCGGAAAGCCTGGCGACGCGGTGCCCCTGCTCGAAAAGGCACAGGCGGGCGACCCGGCCAATGCGGTGATCGTCGAGCATCTGGGCGACGCCTATTGGGCGACGGGGCGGCATTTCCAGGCGCGCTATACCTGGCGCGCCGCGGCCTTGCTCGCCGAGGCCGATATGGCGACGCGGATCGAGGCGAAGCTGCGCGACGGGCTGACCCCCGCGACGACGGCGCCATGACCGTGCTGGCCGAGACGGGCTGGGCGAAGATCAACCTCGCGCTCCACGTCCGCGCGCGGCGGGCCGACGGCTATCACGAAATCGAGACTTTGTTCGCCTTCGTCGATCATGGCGACACGATCGAGGCACAGGTGGCGGACGCCGATGCGCTGGCGATCGACGGCGAGTTTGCCGAGGGGCTGAGCGCGGGCGGGGACAATCTGGTGCTGCGCGCGGTGGCTTTGCTGCGCGAGCGCTATGGTGCCGACCGCGTGCCGCCGCTGGCGGTCAGGCTGACCAAGCGGCTGCCGGTCGCAGCGGGGATCGGCGGCGGGTCGGCCGACGCCGCTGCGATGGCGCGGCTGGTGCGGACCCATTTCCTGCCCGAATTGGGCGACGCCGTGCTGGCGCGGATCGTGGCGCCGCTGGGCGCCGATGTCGCTGCCTGCGTCGCGAGCGCGACCTGCCTCGGGGTCGGGGTGGGCGAGGAGCTGACCCCGCTGCCCGAACTGCGCCTCGGCGGGACGCCGGTGCTGCTGGTCAACCCGCGCCAGCCGGTCGCGACGGGGCCGGTGTTCGCCGCGTGGGACGGGATCGACCGCGGGCCGCTCTATGGCGATCCGGCGGGGCGTGCGAAACTGCTCGCGGCGCGCAACGACCTGCAGCGCCCGGCGGTCGCGCAGTGCCCGGCGATCGCCGATATCCTGCTCGAACTCGGTGCACTCGGCCCGTGGCTCGCGCGCATGTCGGGGTCGGGGGCGACCTGTTTCGCGCTGTTCGATGCGCTGGCCGAGCGCGATGCGGCGTCGGTTAGGCTGGCCGAGAGTCATCCACACTGGTGGCAGATGGCGGGAACGCTGCGATGAGCGAGGCTTGGACCGCGCTCGGCATGCCGCGCGCGGGCGGGGTGCTGCTGATCGGCGACCATGCGTCGAACCATGTGCCCGCCGATATCGACCTCGGCATCGATCCTACGCTGCTCGGCGAACATATCGCGATCGACATCGGGGTCGCCGAGGTGGCCGCGCTGCTGGTCGAGGCGGGCGTGGTCGATGCGGCGATCCTCGGCGGGGTGTCGCGGCTGGTGGTCGACTGCAACCGCGACGAGGATGCGCCGGGCGCGGTGCCGATCGCGAGCGACGGGCATGCGATCCCGGGCAATGCACTCGACCATGATGGGCGCGAGGCGCGGATGGCGCGGTTTTTCCGCCCCTATCACGAGCATATCGCTGCAACGGTCACGGCGCATCGCCCGGGGATGATCCTGTCGCTGCACAGCTTTACATCGTCGCTGGCGAGCGATCCGGAGCAGGCGCGACCGTGGCAGGTGGGGGTGCTATACAACGAGGACGCGCGGCTCGCCGCGCCCGCGATTACGGCGTTGGCGGAGGAGGGGCTGATCGTCGGCGACCAGCTTCCCTATTCGGGCAAGCTGCTCAACGCGACGATGAACCGGCATGCCGAGGCCAATGGCATCCCCTATGTGGGGATCGAGATGCGACAGGATCTCGTCGGCGATGCAGCGGGGCAGGCGCTCTTTGCCCGAAGGCTTGCTCGCATGTGCAATAAACTGGCATTGTATATCGCGGGATAGGCGTGTAGAGGCGCGTTTCTTCGCTTAATTTTGAAATATTATTATCAGGATTGCTCAAAATGCCTTCATATCGTTCGCGCACCACCACCCATGGCCGCAACATGGCCGGTGCCCGCGGCCTCTGGCGTGCGACGGGGATGAAAGACGGCGATTTCGGCAAACCGATCATCGCGGTGGTCAACAGCTTTACGCAGTTCGTGCCCGGGCACGTCCATCTGAAGGACCTCGGCCAGATGGTCGCGCGCGAGATCGAGGCGCATGGCGGGGTCGCCAAGGAATTCAACACGATCGCGGTCGACGACGGCATCGCGATGGGCCACGACGGCATGCTGTACAGCCTGCCGAGCCGCGACCTGATCGCCGACAGCGTCGAATATATGGTCAACGCGCATTGCGCCGATGCGATGGTGTGCATCTCCAACTGCGACAAGATCACCCCGGGCATGCTGATGGCGGCGCTGCGCATCAACATTCCCGTCGTCTTCGTGTCGGGCGGGCCGATGGAGGCCGGCAAGGTCGTGATCAAGGGCAAGACCGTGGCGCTCGACCTGGTCGACGCGATGGTCGCCGCCGCCGACGAAAAATATAGCGACGAGGAAGTCGCCGCGATCGAGCAGGCGGCGTGCCCGACGTGCGGGTCGTGCTCGGGGATGTTCACCGCCAATTCGATGAACTGCCTGACCGAGGCTTTGGGGCTGTCGTTGCCGGGCAACGGCTCGACGCTCGCGACGCACGCCGACCGCAAGGGCCTGTTCCTCAACGCCGGGCGGCTCGTGGTCGACATGTGCCGCCGCCATTATGAGGAGGACGACCAGAGCGTCCTCCCGCGCAATATCGCGACCTTCGAGGCGTTCGAAAATGCGATGAGCCTCGACATCGCGATGGGCGGATCGACCAATACGGTGCTTCACCTGCTTGCGGCGGCGTTCGAGGCGGGGGTCGATTTCACCATGGAGGATATCGACCGGCTGTCGCGGCGCGTGCCGTGCCTGTCGAAGGTCGCGCCGGCGAAGAGCGATGTGCATATGGAGGATGTCCACCGCGCGGGCGGGATCATGGCGATCCTCGGCCAGCTCGAGCGCGCGGGGCTGATCCATGCGCATCTGCCGACGGTGCACAGTGCGACCTTGGGCGATGCGCTCAACAAATGGGACATCTCGCGCACCAACGATCCCGAGGTGCAGACATTCTTCAGGGCCGCGCCCGGCGGGGTGCCGACGCAGACCGCGTTCAGCCAGGGGCGGCGCTGGGACGATCTCGATCTCGACCGCGAGGCGGGGGTTATCCGCTCGGCCGACCATGCCTTCAGCCAGGACGGCGGGCTGGCGGTGCTGTCGGGCAATATCGCGCTCGACGGATGCATCGTGAAGACCGCGGGGGTCGACGAGAGCATCCTGAAATTCTCGGGCCCCGCCAAGGTCTACGAGAGCCAGGACGCTGCGGTTGCCGGAATCCTGACCGGGCAGGTCGAGGCGGGCGACGTCGTCGTCATCCGCTACGAGGGGCCGAAGGGCGGGCCGGGCATGCAGGAAATGCTCTATCCGACGAGCTATTTGAAATCGAAGGGGCTGGGCGCCGCCTGCGCGCTGATCACCGACGGGCGCTTTTCGGGCGGCACGTCGGGGCTGTCGATCGGCCATGTCTCGCCCGAGGCGGCCGAGGGCGGGGCGATCGGGCTGGTCGAAAATGGCGACCTGATCAACATCGACATTCCGTCGCGCACGATCACGCTCGCGGTCGCCGACAGCGTGCTGTCGCAGCGCCGCGCGGCGATGGAGGCGAAAGGCGAGGCAGCATGGCTTCCCGAGAAGGCGCGCCCGCGCAAGGTTTCGGTAGCACTTCAGGCCTATGCCGCGATGACGACGAGCGCCGCGCGGGGAGCGGTGCGAGACCTGTCGCAGCTGAAGGGGGCCAAGGGTTGAGGATCACCGGACTGGCGGCGCTGCCGCTGCTGCTGCTCGCGGCATGCAACGACAAGCCGAACAACGCCGATATCGCGGCGGCCGAAGCGAAGCAGTCGCGCGACGCGGCGAACGACGGACGGATCGACTGCGCGCTTGAGGGCGCAAAGCTGTTCGACCGCACCTGCACGGTGCAGGAAATGAGCGGCGCCGAAGGGGCCGTGCTGGTCGTCGGGCGGAGCGACGTGGGCTATCGGCGGCTGCAGATTACGACCGACGGGCGCGGGGTGATTTCGGCCGACGGCGCCGAGGTCGCGAATGTCTCGATCGTTGACGAGGGCGTGATCGAGGTGGCGATCGGGAACGATCGCTACCGGCTGCCGGCGGATACGGGCGGGGTGGATTGAGGTAGGCGGTTTTGGGGTGGCGGATTCAGAACCGTCCTCCATTTCCGTTGGTGTCGAGCGAAGTCGAGACACGCTTGGGAAACGCCAGCATTCGCGTGTCTCGACTTCGCTCGACACGAACGGGTTTATAGGGCGGCTTTGCGGTTAACCCCCCAATCTTGCTAGCACCCCGCACGGTTCTCACCCGCACCGAAACACGCTACCACATCCCCATGCCCGTTCCCGCCGATGCCCCGATCCTCAGCACCGCCGCGATGCGTGCGGCCGAGGTGGATTGCGCCGCATCGGGAACCTCGCTCGCCGAACTGATGGACCGCGCGGGCGCCGCGGTCGCCGATACCGCTTGGCGTATGGCGGCGGGCGGGCCGGTGCTCATCCTGTGCGGGCCGGGGAATAATGGCGGCGACGGCTATGTCGCGGCGCGCCTGCTCGCCGGGCGCGGGGCCGAGGTGCGGGTCGCGGCGCTCGGCGATCCCGCGACCGATTTGGCGCGTGCGGCACGGGCGCGGTGGGAAGGGCCGGTCGAGGCGCTGACAGCCGAGGCCGCACCGGCACCGCTGGTCGTCGATGCCCTGTTCGGGGTCGGGCTGACGCGACCGATCGGCGACCATCTGGCGGCGATATTGCGGCGCTTTGCCGGGCGGCGCTTGCTCGCGGTCGATGTGCCGAGCGGGGTCGATGGCGACGGGGGGCAGGATTGGGCGCCGCCGCTGCCCGCCGATGTGACGCTGGCGCTGGGGGCGGTCAAGCCGGCGCATATGCTGCTGCCGGCTGCGGCGCATTGCGGGCGGGTGCTGCTGGCGCCGATCGGGATAGCGGCGGACCGGGCGATGCGCACCGCGCCCAAGCCCATTGTAGCAGCGCCGGGCGCCGACGCGCACAAGTTCAATCGCGGGATGGTGCTGGTGCGTTCGGGGCCGATGCCGGGCGCGGCGCGGCTGACCGCTGCGGCGGCGCTGCGCGGCGGAGCGGGCTATGTGTTGCTGAGCGGTGCTGGGAGCGCATCTTTCGATGCGATCATTGCCGAAAAGAGCGACCGGTTCGGCGAAAGATTGGGCGATGCACGCGTGGGCGCGGTGGTTGTCGGGCCCGGTTACCCGGCGGGCCAAGATCTGGACCGCGACATCGCGGCGGCGCTCGATGCGGGCAAGTCGCTGGTGCTCGATGCTGCCGCGATTGCCGCGGCGCTGCCGCGCCTGCGGACGCTCGGCGGGGCGGTACCGGCGGTCCTGACCCCGCATGAGGGAGAGTTCGCCAAGGCCTTCCCGGGACTGGAGGGCAGCAAGATCGACCGCGCCAAAGCGGCGGCCGCCGATGCGCGGGCGGTGGTGATCTACAAGGGCGCCGATACCGTCATCGCCGCGCCCGATGGGCGCGTCGTCGCTGCTTGGCCGGGCAGTCCCTGGCTTGCAACGGCGGGAACCGGTGACGTCCTTGCGGGTGCGTGCGGGGCGATGCTCGCGCGCGGCGGTGATGCCTTCGACGCCGCGGTGGTGGCGGTGGGCTGGCATATTGCGCGCGCGCAGGCTATTGGCGCCGGCCTCGTCGCCGACGATCTGTTGGCCGACGACCTGCTGAAAGACTGACGTGAGCGAAACCGCCCTGATTACCCGCATCGCCGCGCGCGGCGACGGCGTCACCGACGACGGCCGCCATATCGCCGGTGCGGCGCCGGGCGACCGCGTGCGCCCCGACGGCATCCTCATCCCCGGCCCGAACCGCGCCGAACCCGCGTGCCGCCATTTCGGCAAATGCGGCGGGTGCCAGTTGCAGCATGTCGCGGAGGCGGCGCTCGCCGACTATGTCCGCGACCGGGTGATCGGCGGGCTCGAAGGCCAGGATGTCGCGGCGAGCGAGGTGCTTCCCGCGCTGCTGTCGTCGCCGCGCAGCCGCCGCCGCGCGGCGCTGACCGCGCTGCGGACGGGGAAGCAGGTGGCGATCGGTTTCAACGCGGCGCAGAGCAACCAGATCGTCGACATGCGGATGTGCCCGCTGCTGCTGCCCGAGCTGTTCGCGCTGGTCGAGCCGGTGCGCGAATTGCTGGGCCTGATCGCGCCGCAGCGGCGGCCGGTGAAGGTCAAGCTGCAGATGCTCGACCAGGGCGTCGAACTGGTGCTGGAGGGGGTGAAGGCCGAGGGGCTCGACGCCGCGATGGCGCTGCAGGATTTCGCGGGCGCGCATCGTCTCGCGCGTTTCGTCATCGACCAGGGCGACGGGCCCGAGACCCTGTGGCAGCCCGACCCGCCGACGGTGCGCTTCGGCGGGATCGCGGTCGAGGTGCCGGTCTTTGCCTTCCTGCAGCCGACGGTGGTCGGACAGGCGGCGCTGATCGAGGCGGTGACGAGGGCGATCGGGGATGCACCGGCTGTCGCCGACCTGTTCGCGGGAGTCGGCACCTTCGCGCTGTCGGTGCAGGCGGAGCGCAAAGTCTACGCCGCTGAGGGCGCGCGCGATGCGATCGCGGCGCTGATGGGAGCGGCGAACCGCGCGCGGGCTTTGGTCGCGACCGAGCATCGCGACCTGTTCCGGCGACCGCTCGTGCCGGCCGAGCTGAACCGCTTCGGCGCGGTGATCCTCGATCCGCCGCGTGCGGGGGCCGAGGAGCAGGTCAAGGAACTGGCGGCGTCGAGCGTGCCGGCGATCGCCTATGTGAGCTGTAACCCTGCGAGCTTCGCGCGCGATGCGAAGATACTGGTCGCGGGCGGGTATCGGCTCGACTGGGTGCAGCCGGTCGGGCAGTTCCGCTGGTCGACGCATGTCGAGCTGGCAGGGCGGTTTTCGAAATAGCCTGTCGCCCCCACCTGCGCGGGGGCGACGCCTGATATCAATGCAGCACGAACCCCATGAAGGCGTGCACGCACAGCGCGAGCAGCGCGAGGCTCGCCAGCGCGAAGATGGCGAAGCGCCACATCACGCGGTTGACCGTGACCTGCACCAGGCTGTGGAGGATGCGCAGCACCACATAGGCCCAGGCGATCTGCGTGTTGAGCCCGCCGCCCATGCCACCCACCGCGAGCGCCAGCGCGACCGCGTAGAACACCGTCGGCTGTTCCATCAGGTGGTTGTAGTTGTGCGCCTTCCACTGGACCTCGGGCGGCAGCACATCGTCGAGATTCTTGCCGGTGCCGCCGACCATCTTGGCGGCGTCGATCTTGGCGCGGCTCATCGCGGGGATGCGCGTCGCGTACATCCACACCCACATCACCATCGACCAGAGCGCGAGCGTCGCGACCGGTCCCAGAATAGCGTTGGTTTCCATCTTCTTCTCTCCCCCTCAACCCAGAGTTGCGATCACCGCGAGCAAGGCCAGCGCGAAAAGGCACAAGGTCGCCAGCGAAAAAATGGCGAAGCGCACCGGGATGCGGTTCACGGTCGACTGCCAGAAGCTGTGGACGATGCGCAGCACCGCATAGGCCCAGGCCAGCCACACGACATAGGCCGGATAACCCCCGGCGCCGTGGAGGATCAGGATCACCGCGTAGAAGATCGTCGGCTGCTCGCACAAATGCGTATAATTGTGCGACTTCCAGTTGGTGAGCGGCGGCAGCACGCCCTCCAGATCGACGCCGCGTCCGCCGGGTGCCGCACCCTTGAGGTCGATGCCCGCCTTGGCGAATGCCCGGAAGCGGGCCACCGCGGCCCAACTCAACATGACCAATGTCCACAACGCGAGCACCGCGCCCGGTGCGAGGATGTTCGGTGTCATATCGCTCCCCCCATTGTTTGGCCGCGATGCTAGGGATCGCGCGCCGATATGCAATTGGCCAAATTCACCCGCGCCGCGCTGCGAGTTCGGCACGGATCGTTTCGCCGTCGCCGTCGATCCGCGGCGCAAAGCCCAGGTCGCGCTCGGGCGCGGCGCCGTATTTCACCGGCGGCTGCATCTCGTAATAACCTCCGACGTCGGGATGGACGCGGTGGCGGAAGAAACCGGTTTCGATCAGGTGCGGATCCTCGCGGATGTCCTGCAGGTCGCGCACCGACATCGCCGGAATGTCGTTCTCGGCGAATAGCGCGAGCCATTCGGCGCTCGAGCGCACCGGTGTGCGCTCGGCGATCGCGGTGTAGACGAGCGGCATATGCTGCAGCTTTGCCTTCGCCGCCTCGAACTCGGGCGTCGCGAGCAGTTCGGGGCAGCCGAGCAGGCCGAGCAGCCGCGCGGTCGATTCGGGGGTGTAGGGCACGATCGCGAGATAGCCGTCGCTGGTCGGAAAGGGCTGGCGCGTCGGGTCGAGCTGGCGCGGATAGCCGGCGGGGCCGATCGGCGGGTCGAGCGTGTCGTCGCGCAGATGCTCGACCATCATGAAGCTGGTGAAGCATTCGAACATCGACACCTCGACCGCCTGACCCTCGCCGGTGCGGAGTTTGTGGATCAGCGCCGCAAGGATCGCCTGCGCGCCATATTGGCCCGCCACCTTGTCGGCGATCAGCGAGGGCAAATAGCGCGGGCGCGGGTCGCCGTCGACGCGGGGGAGCAGGCTGGTGGTGCCCGTCGCGGCCTGGATGACGTCGTCATAGGCCTGGAGGTCGGCATAGGGCCCGTCCTGTCCGAAGCCGGTGCCATGGACATAGACGATGTCGGGCTTGATCGCCTTGCAGCCCTCGTAATCGAAACCCAGCCGCGCGATCGCCTTGCCACGGACATTGTGGAAAAAGACGTCGGCGGTCGCGATCAACTCGCGCAGCACCGCTGCGTCGTCGGGGTTTTTCAGGTCGAGCGCGATCGAGCGCTTGCCGCGATTGACCGTCAGATGGACCGACCCCATCGTCGGGTCGGGGATGCCGTTGCCGAGATAGCGCGAGATATCGCCGAGCCCCGGCGCCTCGACCTTGATCACCTCGGCACCCAGGTCGGCGAGCATCTGCGTCGCATAGGGGCCGAAGATCACCGTGGTGAGATCGACGATCCGGATTCCCTCGAGCATGGCCACCGGCCTCGTCTCCCTCTTCTCGTTGTGCGTGGGGGAATGGTTGCGGAAGAAAACCGAAGAGGCAATGGTCGTTTGCGCCAAGGTGTCGTTTTAGTGCCCGCCGCTGCCGTGCAACCCGGCGCGATGTCGCGGCGTTTCGGGGCGGGGGGTCTGAGAGGAGATCTTCCGATGATCAGGACCAAAAATCTCGCCGCGCTGGGCATGGGAGCCCTGCTGCTGTCCGCCGCACCCGCGATGGCGCAGAGCGATAGCGCACCGCCATCGACCGAAAAGCAGAAGGTTCGGGTGGGCGATATCCTCGGCTCATTGTTCGGCGACCGGCTTGGCACCTCGACCTCGATCGAGGGGCAATGGGCGGTGGGGCGCAAGCCGCTGAATAGCAACCGCACGCAGTTCCACACCCGGATCGACACCGACGTGCGCGCGGGGACGCTGACGCAGGCCAATGGCACGCGGATGAAGTCCGAATATGACGATCTCGTCGCGCTCGAGACGCGCTACGGCGCCGACGGGCGCTTCACCACCGCCGAGCGCACCGAGCTCGGCGACAAATATGGCACGCTGACGCAGGCGCTATCCGAGGGCGGCTATGCCGACACGCGCGAGCCCGACGCGCTGGCGGTCGCGGACGGCAAGGCCGAATTCACCCGGCGCGTCGATGCGCAGGTCAGCGCGCGCCGGCTGACGCGCACCGCGGGCACCCGGCTAAAGACCGACTATGCCGCGCTGATCACGACCGAGGCGGGTTATGCGCGTGACGGCATCAGCGCCAGCGAGCGCGACGACCTCGACGCGCGGCTCGATGCGCTCGATGCGCGGGTGGGCGACACGAGTTACGGCAGCAACCCTGTGGTGCTCGACAACAAGACGCGGCTCGCCAATGTCGACAGCGCGCTGCGTACCAGCGGGCTCAGCACGAGCGCGCAGGCGCAGGTGCGCGTCGAAGCGGGCGATCTGACGCGGCTCGACGCCGCCTATGCCCGCGCGACACCGTCGAGCGATGATCGGGCGTATCTGGAGCAGCGCATCGCCGAGCTGGAGGTGAAGGCGAAGGTGAAGCGCTGATCACGCCGACGAAAGAAAAAGGGCCGGTCGCTTCGCAGCGCCGGCCCTACTTTTATCGCTTCGCTATCCTGCTTCAGAACAGCTTCGTCACCGTCGCGCTGCGGCGTTCGGGCTCGGCTTCGCCCGTGTAGAGGCTCACCATCGGTTCGTCGCTCACCACATGGGTCTCGTCCGCGCCGAAGCCGTTGAACTTGGTGCGCATCGCGCAGCCATAGGCGCCGAGCATGCCGATCTCGATGAAATCGCCGGCCTTCACGTCGTCGGGCAGGAAGAAGGGGCCGGTCATATGGTCGAGGTCGTCGCAGGTCGGGCCGTAGAAGCTGAACGCGGTCATCTCGGCGTCGCTCTCCGGCTCGCGGAGCAGCGTCACCGGGAAGCGCCAGCCGACATGCGCGGCGTCGAACAGCGCGCCATAGGCGCCGTCGTTGATGTAGAGCTCGTCGCCGCGGCGCTTTTCGACGCGCACGATCAGCGAGCTATACTCGGCGGCGAGCGCGCGGCCGGGTTCGCACCACAGCTCGGCCGAATAGCTGATCGGCAGGCTCTCGAACGTCCGGTGGATCGTGTCGAAATAGGCGCCGAGCGGCGGGGGTTCCATGCCCGGGTAGGACGATGGGAAGCCGCCGCCGACGTCGATGATGTCGACCGTCACCGCCGCCGCGACGATCGCGGCGCGGACGCGCTCCATCGCCTGCGCATAGGCATGCGGGGTCATCGCCTGGCTGCCGACGTGGAAGCAGATGCCGAGCGCGTCGCTGGCCTGGCGCGTCGCCATCAGCAGTTCGGCGACATCCTCGGGCTCGGCGCCGAACTTTGCGGCGAGGCTGAGCTTCGAATGGTCGGACGAGACGCGCAGGCGCACGAGCAGGTTGAGGTCCTGAGCGCCCTCGGTCGCGCGAACGATCTTCTCGAGCTCGTCCATCGTGTCGAGCGAGAAGGTGCGCACGCCATGCTTCCAATAGGCTTCGGAAATCGCTTCCTCGGCCTTCACCGGATGCATGAAGCAGAGCGTCGCTTTCGGCAGGGTGCGCGCGACGAGGCGGACCTCGGCGATCGAGGCGACGTCATAATGCGTGACACCCGAATCCCACAGCACGCGCAGCAGGTCGGGCGACGGATTCGCCTTGACCGCATACATGGTCGTGCCGGGAAATCGCTCGATGAAGAAACGCGCTGCGCGCGCCGCGGCGTGCGGGCGGACAAGCGTAACAGGTTCGACCGGCGAAAGTGCCTGAATCAGCCCGTGGGCGCTATGATGCTGGTGCAACTCAAGGGACCCCCAAAAATAACGTTAAACATCCAAGGCTGCCTTGCGGTTATTGGAAGTCCCCCTGGGGCAGCGGAGGGCGATATATGCAGGGGGGTCCCCCCTGTAAAGACCCTTTGGCGCAATTTTGTAACGCATCGGTAACAGGCGCGCCGAACCGGGCCTGACGCGCGGTAACCGGGGGACAAAGCCGCGGTTTCCCGCTATTGCTCGCGCCTTCTCCCGCGACAAGGACCATGGCCCATGAACCCGCCGCCCGACGTGAATCACACCTTTTCCGACGCCGAACTGGAAGAGCTGATCGCGTTCGGCACCGTCGAATCGCATGGCGAGGGCGACCTGATCCTCGCCGAGGGGACGATGGCGCCCGACTGTATCGTCACCCTGACGGGGCACACCGACATCTTCGTCCAGACCGACGAGGGCAGCCTCCGCGTCGGGTGGATGGAGCGCGGCCAGTTCGCGGGCGACCTGTCGGTGCTCACCGGCCAGCGGCATCTGTCGCGCGTCGTGATGGGCGCCCCCGGCGAGATATTGCGCATCCCGCACGAGAGCTTCCAGCGGATGATCGCGGGCAATTCGCATTTCTCCGACATCTTCGTCCGCGTGTTCGCGGCGCGGCGCGAGTTCGGCAACACGCGCGGTTTCTCGGCGATCATCGTGCTGGGCGCGGGGATCGACCGCAGCGTCTATGCGCTGCGCGACCTGCTCATGAAGCATGGCGTCGGGCATCGCTGGTTCGACCCCGCCGACGGCCCGGTCGCGGCCCACCTGATGGCCGAGCGCGGGCTGAGCGAGGATCAGCTGCCCGCGGTGATCCTGGGCGCGACCGACGTGCTGGTGCAGCCGACCCCCGAGGAGCTGGCGCAGGCGATGGGGCTCGACCTGCTGCCCGACGGCGCGACCGCCGACGTGCTCGTCGTCGGCAGCGGCCCGGGCGGGCTCGCCGCGGCGGTCTATGCCGCGTCGGAGGGGCTGACCGTGATCGCGCTCGACTCGCTCGCGCCGGGCGGGCAGGCGGGCACCTCGTCGAAGATCGAAAATTATTTGGGCTTTCCGACGGGCATTTCGGGCAATGAGCTGGCGCGGCGCGCGACGGTGCAGGCGCAGAAATTCGGCGCAAGGATCGTCGCGCCGGTGCGCGCGGCCGAGATCGGGCGCGATGGCGACGCATACTGCCTGCACCTCGCCGACGGGCGCAAGCTCAGGAGCCGCGCGGTCGTGGTCGCGAGCGGCGCGCAATATATGCGGCTGCCGATCGAGGGGATCGAGGCTTATGAGGGGCGCGGCATCTATTATGGCGCGACGCCGATGGAGGCGCAGCTGTGCGGCAATGCCGAGGTGACGATCGTCGGCGCGGGCAATTCGGCGGGGCAAGGCGCGATCTATCTCGCAAGCGTCGCGAAGAAGGTCTACGTGATCTTCCGCCGCGAAAGCCTGCGCGAGACGATGTCCGAATATCTGGTCAAAAGGCTGGAGGAACATCCGAATATCGAGATCATCGGATCGACCGACGTCGTCGCGCTGCACGGCGAGGACCGGCTCGCGGGGCTCACCTATCGCTGCCGCGACACGGGCGAGGAGGGGCATTGCGATTGCGGTTTCCTGTTCCTCTTCCTCGGCGCGACGCCGAACACGCGCTGGCTGCCCAAGGAAATGGTGTGCGACGAGAAAGGCTTCGTGAAGACGGGTACCGACATCGCGCCGATGGAACTGGTCAAGGCGGGCTGGTCGCTCGACCGCATGCCGAGCCGCTATGAGACGAGCTGGCCGCGCATCTATGCGATCGGCGACGTGCGCAAGGGATCGGTGAAGCGCGTCGCCTCGTCGGTGGGCGAGGGGTCGGTGGTGGTCAGCGACATCCACCAGGCGCTGGCGGAGATCGCCTCCTGATTCCGGTTGCAAATGTGACAAATCATCAGTTAACCTCTTGTTATCCATAAGAGTTGGACCGGCCCGCGAGGTCGGCCGACTGGCGCGATAGCGGTGAGGAGACGATCATGGCGGTGATTCCCGGCGGACCTGGCGACGATATTCTTCCGGGCACGCCCGATCCCGACACGATCGACGGCTTCGACGGCAACGACCGGATCACCGCGGGCGAGGGCGACGACATTGTCACCGGCGGGCGCGGCAACGACGTGATCAACGGCGAGGGCGGCAACGACACGCTCTATGGCAATGGCGGCAGCGATATCATTTCGGGCGGCACCGGCAACGACACCATCTATGCCGGCGGCGGCGCCGATACGGTGCAGGGCGGCGATGGCGACGACAGCATCTATGACATCGACTCGCCCGGTTTTCCGGGCAGCGGCGGCGGGGTCGATCGCTTCGAAGGAGGCATCGGCAACGACAGCTTCTTCATCGACCGGCTGAACCCGTCGACGCTGCAGGAAACGATCGTGATCATCGGCGACCCCGATCCGACGGTGACCGGCAATGACCTGGTCGATTATCGCAGCGCGCGGCGCGATATCGCGACCGTCAACCTCGGCGGCGGCGCCGACACCTTCATCCTGCGCGATACCGGCGGCGGGCGCGTCGACCTGAGCCTCGGCACGGGGCCTGAGCAGGACAGGATCGTCTTCATGGACGCGACCCCCGGTTCGGCGGGACAGGCGGGGCTGGTCGTCACCCAGTTCGGCGCCGAAGGCAATCAGTTCCTGCGCGGCCTCGACGTGATCGACCTGTCGCCCCTGCTGGCGTCGCTGACCAACTGGGACGGCGCGAACCCCTTTCTGACCGGGCATTTCCGGCTGGTCCAGGCGGGCAACAATGTCCTGCTCCAGGCCGATTTCGACGGCGTCGGTGCGGGCAGCTTCGCGACGCTGGCGCAGTTCAACGGCCTGACCGTCGCGCAGTTCGGCGAGGGTAATTTCATCAACATCCCGCAGGGCGGCGTGACGCGCGTCGGCGATGCGGGCGACAATGTGCTGAACGGCAGCGCGTTCGACGACAGCCTGACCGGCGCGGGCGGCAACGACGAGCTCTACGGCTTCGCCGACGACGATGTGCTGAACGGCAACGACGGCAACGACCTGCTCGACGGCGGGGCGGGCGCCGACACGATGACCGGCGGCGCCGACGACGACATCTATATCGTCGACAATATCGGCGATCTGGTGATCGAGGGCGTGGGCGGCGGGACCGACACGGTCGAGGCCTCGATCAATTACACGCTGGGCGCCAATGTCGAGAATCTGGAACTGACCGGCGCGGCGATTGTCGGCACGGGCAATAACGCCGCCAACATCATCACCGGCAACGGCCTGAACAATTCGCTGATCGGCGGGTCGGGCGACGATACGCTCGATGGCGGCGACGGCAACGACACGCTGAACGGCGGGGGCGGCAACGACACGTTGATCGGTGGCGCAGGGAACGATGTGCTGAACGGCGGGCCGGGGATGGACGTCATGGACGGCGGCGCGGGCGCCGACCGTTATCTGTTCATCCAGTCGAGCGTCAGCACGACGCAGATCGACCGTATCTATTTTTCGGCGACCGACGATGACCTCATCGACCTCAGTCTGATCGATGCGATCACCGGCGGCGGCGACAGCGCGTTCAGCTTCATCGGCACAGGCGCCTTCACCGGCGCCGCGGGCCAGCTGCGTTACGAGACGACCGGCAGCTGGAGCGAAGGCGACCGGTCGGGGTCGGTCTACAGCCTCAGCGGCGACCTCAACGGCGACGGCGTCGCCGACTTCGTCATCCAGGTGAACGCGCTCGGCACCGACCCGCTCGTCAGCAGCGACTTCATCCTCTAGGCGCGGCTGGGCTCAGCTCAGCCGCGTCTTGAAGTCCTCGTAACCGAATTCGCGGACCAGCTCGAGGTCGTCGGTCGCGCTGTCCCACAGCCAGATCGAGGGCAGCGGCACGCCGTTGAAGGTGTTCGTCTTGACCATCGAATAATGCGCCTGGTCGAGGAAAGCGAAGCGTTTGCCGATGCTCGCGCCGCCGGGCAGGCGGTAGTCGCCGATCACGTCGCCCGCGAGGCACGAGGGGCCGCCGAGTCGGGTCACTGCTGCGCCGCCCTCGCTCTCCTCGCCGAGCATCGCGGGGCGGTACGGCGCCTCGATCACGTCGGGCATGTGGCAGGTCGCGCTGATGTCGGTGATGCCGATGGGCATGCCGTTGTCGAACAGGTCGAGCACTTCGCCGACGAGGATGCCGGCGTCGAGCGCGACCGCCTCGCCGGGCTCGATCATCACCTCGCAGCCGGTGGTCTCGCGGACGCTCTTGAGAAAAGTGATGAGGTCATCGACCTGATAATCGGCGCGCGTGACATGGTGGCCGCCGCCGAAGTTGAGCCATTTGAGCTGGCCCAGATAGGGTGCGAGCTTTGGCTCGACCGCGACCCAGGTGCGCGCGAGCGGCGGGAAATCCTGTTCGCACAGGACGTGCATATGGATGCCGTCGATGCCCTCCATATGCTCCGGGCAGAGCTGGCTAACGGGGAAGCCGAGGCGGCTGCACGGCGCGGCGGGGTCATATTTGGGAACCTCGCCCTCGCTGTGCTGCGGATTGATGCGCAGGCCGATGTCGAAGCTCTCCCCCGCGGCGCGCAGCTCGTCGAGTAAGGGGCGGAAGCGCGCGATCTGGCCGGGCGAGTTGAAGATCAGATGGTCGGAGAGCTTCGCGATCTCGGGCAGGTCCTCCGCCTTGTAACCCGCGCAGTAGGTGGCGACCTCGCCGCCATATTCCTCGCGCCCGAGCTTGGCTTCGTAGAGCCCCGAGGCGCAGACGCCGTCGAGATAGTCGGTGATCGTCGATCCGAGCGACCACATCGAAAAGGCCTTGAGCGCCGCGAGCACGCGCGCGCCCGACGCATCGCCGATATGGCTCAGCACGCCAAGGTTCGCGCGGACCTTCGCCGCATCGACGACGAAGGCGGGCGAGGGGACGCGGGTGAGGTCGAAATGGGCAAAGGCCCCGGGATCGCCGGCTCTGGTTTCCATGGCCGCGCATGTAGGCATTTTCGCCGTGCGGCGAAACCCCCAAGCCCCGTGCCCTGTCGCCTCGGCCGGTTTCAGGCGGGCTTGATGGTGACGTTCCCGCTCGCGGTCTGCACCGAATAGTCGAAGGGCACGTCGTCCCAGCCGGTCTTCGCCGCGCCGTGCACGCCGTCGCGGCGGATGACCGCGATACCGCCGCCGATATCGTAGCCCGCATCGGCGATACGGCGCAGCGCCGCTTCGGCCGCCGCCTGCGGATGCATGCCGCCGCGCATCAACTCGACCGCATGATAGGTGGGCAGGAAGCGCATCATCACGTCGCCATTGCCCGTCGCGACCGCGCCGCCGACCGCCTGGTCGCCATAGGCGCCGGCGCCCGGAATCGGCGAATCGCCGACGCGGCCGGGGATCTTGAACTCGCGGCCGTTGGTCGAGCAGCCGACGCACAGGTTGCCCGCGGCGTCGAGCGCGATGCAGCCGACGGTGTCGTGCGCGCGCAGCGTATCGGACCGACCGCGCGGTTCGGGACCGAAGGCGTCGGACTTCGAATTGGTGGCGGCCCATTTCGGGAAGGCCGCCTGCGATTTCGGCCCGGTGAGCGAGGTTTCAGCAAAGCCCATGCGCGCCGCGAAGCGCGTCGCATCGTCGCCGACGATCAGCGTGTGCTGGGTTTGCTCCATCACCTTGCGCGCGACCGAGATCGCCTTCCTGACGCGCTTCAGGCAGCCGACCGCGCCGATATCGTGCGTCGGGCCCCATAATATCATCGCGTCGAGCGTGGTCTCGCCGACCTCGTTGGGGACGCCGTCGGCGCCGACCCAATAGTCGCCGAACTCCTCGACATGGTTGATCGCCGCCTCGACGGTGTCGATCGACGATGCGCCCTGCGCGAGCATCGGCCAGCCGACGGCATTGGCGCTGGGGCCGAAGTTCCAGGTCGTGAGGATGAAGGGCTTGCCCACCGGGATTGGCGCCGGCTTGGCGGGTTTGGCCGCCACCGCGACCGGCAGCGCGGCGAGCCCCGCCGCACCCACCGCAAAACTACGCCGCGAAATGCCCTTGTCGTTCGCCATGCTGCATTCTCCCCTTGGCGGGAGGCTAGCGGCATGCCGGTCAGGCGGCAATCGGCCCCTTGAAGATGAAGAAGGCGCCGCCCGCGATCAGCAGGAAGCCGACGAGGTGGTTGAGCGTCAGTTTCTCGCCGAGCCAGAAGACCGCGAACCCCGCGAAGACGATCAGCGTGATCACCTCCTGCATCGTCTTGAGTTCGGCGGTCGAATAGACGCTGTGCCCCATGCGGTTCGCGGGGACGACGAGACAATATTCGAAGAAGGCGATGCCCCAGGCGATCAGGATCGCGAGCCACATCGGCCGCGAGATATCACCCAGATGCCCGTACCAGGCGATCGTCATGAAGATGTTCGAGATGACGAGCATGAAGATCGGCAGGACATAGGGCGTCATCGTCATTTTTCCTTGGTCAGCGGCAGCACGTCGCGGAGCAGCGCGGCAAAGAAATGCCCCGGCTCCTCGACCATCGGCATATGCGCCGAATGTTCGAGCCAGACGAGCTTCTTCGAGGGCGCCCGAACCTGTGCGAACCAGTCGGCCGCCACCGGCGAAGGCACGGTATAGTCATGCCGTCCGAGCAGGAAGATCAGCGGAACGTCCAGCTTGCGCACCGGCTTGAAGCTGACGTCGGCGAGGCGCGGCCAGAGTGTGGTGACCGAAAAGGCGCTGCCCTTGCCCCACGCCTTCACGTCGTCGGGCCCATATTCGGGCGAGAGGCGCGGGGTCTGGAAATAATATTTGAGGTCGGGCTTGTTGTAGATCAGCGACCCGTAAGGGATCGCATATTTGCGCCAGCCGTCGGCCTTTTCGATCGTGAAGTCGCCCGCGGGATAGGGCGCGAGCGCGTCGATCGCGGCGACGGCTTCGGCGTTCCCGGCCGCGACCGCTTTCGCGCGCGCCCAGGCCATGCCGGCCTTTTCGCCTTCGCGGAAATCGATGCCCTGGCCGACGCCGACATAGGCGTAGAGCAGGTCGGGGCGCTTCACCGCGACCGACAGCCCGACGATCGAACCCCAGCTGTGCCCCATCAGCACGACCTTCTTCTTGCCATAGCGCTTCTGCAGCAGTTCGATGAGCTCGATCGCATCGTCGCGGTAGCGATCGGGGGTCATCGTCGGCGCGAGCGCTGCGGGATCGTTCAGCGGATAGCTGCGCCCCGCGCCGCGCTGGTCGTACTGGACGACGGTGAAGACATCTTCCCATGGGCGCTGGAAGGCCCAGGCGAAGGGCATCTCGACCGCGCCGGGGCCGCCGTGGACGAAGACGAGGATCGGGTTCGCCTTGTCCGACCCGCGAACATTGACGACCTGCCGCGCGCCGCCGAGCGTCGCTTCGAAGGTTTCCTGCACGCCGTTGGGGGTGACGATCTTGCCGATGTCGGCAACGATAGCGCGTGCGGGGGCGTAGGCGTCGTCGGTTTGCGCGGCGGCGGGGGTGGCGAGGACGGCCAGCAGCGCCAAGGCTGCGATACGAAACTTCATGAAAAACAACCTTTCGTCATCCCGCGCAGGCGGGAACCCGGTTCGCCGTGGCTACCGGGTTCGCGCGTCTGCGGGAATGACGAAAAAGGGAATGGACTCAGAAATCCAGCGGCCCCGCGAGTTCCTTCACCTGCCACGGCAGGCCGTGCTGGTTCAGCATGTCCATGAAGGGATCGGGGTCGAACTGCTCCATGTTGAACACGCCGGTGCCGGCCCACGCGCCGGTGACCATCATCGCCGCGCCGATCATCGCGGGGACGCCGGTGGTATAGCTGACCGCCTGGTTGCCCGTTTCGGCAAAAGCGTCCTCATGGTCGCAGATATTGTAGAGATAGAGCGTCTTTTCCTGGCCATCCTTGCCGAGGCCGGTCGCGATGACGCCGATGTTGGTCTTGCCTTTCGTGGTCTCGCCCAGGCTCGACGGTTCGGGCAGCACGGCTTTCAGGAACTGCAGCGGGACGATCTCGCGGCCTTCGTAGATTACCGGGTCGATGCGCGTCATGCCGACGTTCTGCAACACGGTCAGGTGCGTGATATAGGCCTCGCCAAAGGTCATCCAGAAACGGATGCGCTTGATCTCGGGGATATGGGTCTTCAGGCTTTCGATCTCCTCATGGTACATGAGGTACATCGTCTTTTCGCCCACCGCCTCGAAGTCGAACTTCTGCTTGACCGACATCGGCGGGGTTTCGACCCAGTCGCCATTTTCCCAGTGGCGCGCGACCGCGGTGACTTCGCGGATGTTGATCTCGGGATTGAAGTTGGTCGCGAAATGCTGGCCATGGTCGCCGCCGTTGCAATCGAGGATGTCGAGCGTGTCGATGCGATCGAAATGATGCTTCTTGAGCCAAGTGGTGAAGACGCTCGTCACGCCGGGGTCGAAGCCCGAACCGAGCAAGGCCATCAGTCCCGCGTCCTTGAAACGGTCCTGATAGGCCCATTGCCAATGATATTCGAACTTCGCCTCGTCGCGCGGTTCGTAGTTGGCGGTGTCCATATAATGGGCGCCGGTCGACAGGCACGCCTCCATGATCGTGAGATCCTGGTACGGCAGGGCGAGGTTCACGACATGCGTCGCGCCGATCGAGCGGATCAGCGCCGCGGTCGCGTCGATATGGTCGGCATCGACCTCGGCGGTGTTGATCGCGACGCCGGTACGCGCCTTCACCGACTCGGCGATCGCATCGCATTTGAACTTGCGGCGGCTCGCCAGCGTGATGTCGGGGAAGATGTCGGGGTTCATCGCCATCTTGTGCACCGCGACCGAGCCGACGCCGCCTGCGCCGATCACCAAAACCTTGCTCATCGTGAAAATCTCCTGTCCGCGAACCTATGCGGCTTGCTCTCTATGCCGCGCCCTATAGGACGAAGCCATGACACAGCAAACCCTCGATACCCTGCGCGATCCGGGCCGCGCACCGACCCTTGCCGGGGTCGAACGCGCGGCGGCGAAAGTCGCTGCATTGCTGCCGCCGACCCCGCTGCTGCCGCTCGAGATCAATGGGGTGACGGTGTGGTGCAAGGCGGAGTGCCTGCAGCCCGTCGGCGCGTTCAAGATCCGCGGTGCGTGGCACCGGCTGAGCGACCTGACCCCCGAACAGGCGGCGGCGGGCGTCGTCGGCGTGTCGAGCGGCAACCATGCGCAGGGGGTCGCCTGGGCGGCAAAGAAGCTGGGGATCAGGGCGACGATCGTGATGCCGAGCAACGCGCCGACGATGAAGCTCGCCGCGACGCGCAAGTTGGGCGCCGAGGTGGTGCTTTACGACCGCGTCACCGAATCGCGCGATGCGGTCGCGGCGAAACTGCTCGAAGAGCGCGGCGGGACTTTGGTGCACGCCTATGGCGATCCGTGGATCATCGAGGGGCAGGGCACCGCGGGGATCGAGGCCGAGGAGCAACTGCGCGCGCGTGGTATCGAGGGTTTCGACAAGGTCGTTGCCTGCTGCGGCGGCGGCGGGCTGTCGGCGGGACTGGCGATCGCGCTGCCCGATGCCGAGATCGTCGCGGTCGAGCCCGAGGGCTGGGACGATGTGACACGCAGCCTCGAGGCCGGCGAAATCCTGTCGGTCGAGGACCTCGCTTTTCCGACCGAGTGCGACGCGCTCCAGACGCCGCAGACCTGGCCGATCAACTTCGCGGTGCTGCAGGCGCGCGGGGTGCGCGGCGTCGTGGTGACGCGCGAGGAAGTGCGTCAGGCGATGCGCATCGCCTTCGAGAAACTGCACCTGGTCGTCGAGCCTGGCGGCGCAGCGGCGCTCGCGGCGCTGCTCGCGGGCAAGGTGGCGCCGGGGAAGGCGACGCTCGTTACTCTGTCGGGCGGCAATGTCGACCCGCAGAAATATGCCGAGATTTTGGCCGGATACTAATCGGGCCTTGGTGCGTTGAGACCGCGAAGGAGAAAGTCGATGCAGAAGAGCATGTTCCTGATGGGCGCCGCGGCGCTGGTGGTGCTGAGCGGCTGCGAAAAGGCCGAGGCGCCGGCACCCGCGCCGACCGAAACCACCGAGGTGGTCGACGAGACGGTGCCGCCCGAGACCGCCGAGGGCGAGACCGACCCCGCGACCACGCCGCACCGTTTCGCGAGCTGGGCGGGCAAATGGACCGGGGTCGAGGGCATGTTCGTCACGATCACTCCGGGCGAGCCGGGCCAGTACAAGCTCGAGATGCAGTCGGACCTCGACACCAAGGGGACGTACGATGGCACCGACAGCGAGCATGGCATCAAGTTCAAGCGCGGCGCCGAGGAACTGAGCCTGCGCCGCGGGAGCGGCGACGAGACGGGCCTCAAATATCTCGCCGGCAAGAAGGAATGCCTGATCGTCAAGGATGGCGAGGGCTATTGTAAGGATTGATGCTCTTAGCCCTGTCCCCTTCAGGGGAGAGGGGCGGGAGAGGGGGCTTCATCAAAACCCCTCTCAACTCCGGCTAGCCGGTAAACCGGCAAGCCTCCGTATCTCTCCCCTGAAGGGGCGAGAGCGATCTTTTTCATCCCTGTCCCCATTTCGTCACCGAAGCGTCGCGGGAATCGCAAGAATCGCTGTCATGCGCGGCCCCGGATCCACCTCGCTCCGGGAGACCTGCCATGGCCAGCCAGCCCAACCGCAAGATCGCCGCCGCCGTCGTCCGCGAGGATGCCGAGCAGAAGCAACGCCTGCTCGACCGCGCCTTCGCGCTCGCCTTTCGCGGCCTCGTCTATGCGCAGATATGGGAAGACCCGGTCGTCGACATGGAGGCGCTCGCGATCGAGCCCGGCAACCGCATCGCGACGATCGCCAGCGGCGGCTGCAACGTCTTTTCCTACCTCACCGCCGACCCCGCCGAGATCGTTGCGGTCGACCTCAACACTGCGCATGTGGCGCTCAATCACCTCAAGCGCGTCGCGGCGCAGCGCTTGCCCGACTATGACAGCTTCCGCCGCTTCTTCGCCGACGCCGACAGCAGCGATAATGTCGGCGCCTACCGGACATTCGTCCGCCCGCATCTCGATGAGGTCAGCCGCCGCTATTGGGAAGGGCGCGACCTGATCGGCCGCCGCCGGATCAACGGCTTCGCCTCGGGCCTCTACAAGCGCGGGCTTCTCGGCAATTTTATCGGCGTCGCGCATCTGCTCGCGCGATTGATGAAGGCCGACCCGCGGATGCTGCTCGAAGCGCGCGACCTCGACGAGCAGCGGCGCATTTTCGAGACCAAGTTCGCGCCCTTTTTCGACAAGAAATTCGTACGCTGGGTCACCGACCAGCGCTCGTCGCTGTTCGGGCTCGGCATCCCGCCGGCGCAATATGATGCGCTCGCGGGGGGCAGGCCGATGGCCGACGTGCTGCGCGCGCGGCTCGAGAAGCTGAGTTGCGATTTCGATCTCAGGGACAATTATTTCGCCTGGCAGGCCTTCGGGCGCGGTTACGGCCGCGGCGACGAGGCGCCGCTGCCGCCCTATCTGCAGGCGGCGAACTACGACGCGGTCAAGGCGCGTGCCGAGCGGGTGACGATGCTCCATGCGAATATGACCGACATGCTCGCGGCGGCCAACGACGCGAGCTTCGACCGCTATATCTTCCTCGATGCGCAGGACTGGATGAGCGACACGCAGCTGCTGGCCTTGTGGACCGAGGTGACCCGCACCGCACGACCGGGCGCGCGCGTGCTGTTCCGCACCGCCGCCGAGCCGAGCCTGCTGCCGGGGCGGCTGCCCGAAGCGTTGCTCGACCGCTGGGATTATCGCGCGGAGGAATCGCTTGGGCTTACGCGGCGCGACCGGTCGGCGATCTACGGCGGGGTGCATCTTTATATTTTGAAGCGCTGAGCCATGGCCGGGGGGGAGGGCCATGCCGCGCTGATGGACGATGTCTATCGCGGCCAGCGGCATATCTATGATCTGACGCGCAAATATTATCTGCTGGGGCGCGACCGGCTGATCGACGAGTTGCAGCCGCCGGTCGGCGGCCATGTGCTCGAGGTCGGCTGCGGCACCGGGCGCAATCTGATCGCGGCGGCGCGCTGCTGGCCGGGCGCGCGTTTCTACGGCATCGACATATCGGAAGAGATGCTGAAGAGCGCGCGTATGGCGATCGCGCGTGCGGGCCTCTCGCGGCGGATCACGGTGGCGCAGGGCGATGCGACGGGCTTCGACCCCGGCGCGCTGTTCCGCGTTGCGGGGTTCGACCGCATCTTCCAGAGCTATACGCTGTCGATGATCCCCGACTGGCAGGGCGCGATGCGCGAGGCGGCGCAGCGGCTGGCGCGCAGTGGCTCGCTGCACATCGTCGATTTCGGGCAGCAGGAGGGATTGCCCGGCTGGTTCCGTGCCGGGCTGTTCGGCTGGCTGGCGCGTTTCCACGTCGCACCGCGCGCGATGCTCGCCGAGGCGGCGCGCGAGATCGCGAACGACATCGGCGGGCGCATGACGCTGGCGCGCCTCTATCGCGGCTACGCCTGGTCGGTGCGCATCGACAAGGGGCCGCGCCGCTGAGCAGCGACCGCGTCGAGTTCAGTCCGCCGGGCGCGTCGCGCTGAACGAGAAGGCGATGTCGACGCCTGCCGCGATGGCGTCGGTCGCCGCCCACTCGCCCTGGCCGACGCCGAAGGCGGTGCGGTCGATGCGCGTGCTCCCCGATACGCGCGCGCGGTTGCCGTCGATGGTCAGGGTGAAGCGCAGGGTCGCGGGCTTCGCGACACCGCGCAGGTCGAGCGTGCCGCGTGCCTCGTAGCGGTCGCCGCCGAGGTGGCGGATGTCGCGCGACGTGTAGACCGCCTTTGGGTGCGCGCCGCTGTCGAAGAAATCGCCGCCCTTCAGCGAATCGTCGCGCTGGCCGTCGCCGGTGTCGGCCGAGGCGAGGTCGACCGTGACCTTGATCCGCGATTTGGCGAGCTCGTCGGGGCTGAATTTGATGTCGGCGTCCCAGCGCCCGAAGCGGCCCGTAACCGCCTCGCCGTTCCAGCGCGCGGTAAAGCCGAGCCGTCCGCCCGACGCGACTCTCCAGTCGGCTAGCGGCTGGGCGGTTTCCTCGGGTTCGGCCTCCTTGGCTTCCTCCGGCTTTTCTTCTTCGCTTTCTGCCGTCGGCGCTGCAGCGGGCGCGGCAGCGATGGGCGCCTCGGCTTGTTCGGCGGCTGCGCGCGGTTTGTCGGGATAGACCAGCTTGCCCGCCGCTATCGCGGCGAAGACCAGCGCCAGCGCGCCGATCGCCGCGCCGACCGCCTTGCCCTTGGCGAAGGGGATCATCCGCTGGAGTTCGGGCTTGCCGAGCAGCCACTGGTGGCGGAGCGCGCCCGCTATGTGGAGCAGGAACAGCCCGATCGCGAGCCACGCCATTGCGCCGTGGATCGACTCGGCGGGATCGTGCCAGCCGCGCCCGACCGGAAGATGCGGCCAAGGGATGACGCCGAAGAGCAGGGTGGGCACCTGCACCTTTGCGGTCGAGACGATCAGCCAGCCGGTGATCGGACCGAGGATCATGACGGCGTAGAAGAGCCAGTGGACGGTGTTCGCGAGCGCGCGCGTCCATGCGGGGCCTTCGGACGCGGGCGGGCGCGGCGTGAACAGGCGCACCGCGAACCGCGCGAGGCTGAGCAGCAGGATCGCGATGCCGATCGACTTGTGGAGCTGGAAGCGCGCGAACAATTCGGGACTGTTGTTGCCCTCGAGCGCCCAGCCGAGCGAGATCTGGAAGGCGAGGAGCAATGCCAGCAGCCAGTGGAGGGCGATGGCGGTGCTGTTGTAGCGCGTTGCGGTCATGGATATTCTCGTGCGGGGGAGGACGCTTGCCCCACCGCTATCACGACCACCAAGTGAGCGCTGCAACTAAAATCAGCAGGAGCGCGAAACCGATGAAGCAGCCGATCCGGTTGCGCCGCTTGCGAAGGTCGGGGATTTCGGTCGCCGCTTCGCCGACCATGCCCAGCGCGTCGAGCAGGTCGAACGGCACGCGCTCAGTCGTCGAAGCCGACGAAGCGCACCGCGTCGGCGACGCTCTTGCGGTTCGACACCACCGCATTGGCGGGGAAGTCGTCGGCGGGCCAGCCCATCGCGACGCAGATCATGATCACCTGGTCGTCGGGGATATGTGCATGCTCGCGCACCACCGGCGACTGCATGATACCCTGGCTGTTGATCACGCAGCCCAATCCGCGCGACCAGGCGGCGTTGACCAATGCGTTGGTCACTGCGCCGCAGTCGAAGGGGGCGATGTCGCTGCCTAGCAGCACGCGGTCGTAGGTGACGACGATGCTGACCGGCGCATCGAACTGGCGGAAGCCGCGCAGCACCCAGTCCTGCCGCGCATCCTTGTCGTCGCGCGCGATGCCCATCGCGCCGAAGAGCTGCTTGGCGATCTCGATCTGGCGCGCGCGATGGTCGTCGGCGATGCCGTCGAAGCGGCGGAACTCGCGGCTGTCGGGCTTGCCGGCGAGGATGCCCTCGGTGTTCCCGCGGCGGATCGCGTCGAGCGCGTCGCCGGTGACGACCGAGAAATTCCAGCACTGGTTGTTGAACGACGAGGGCGCACGCATCGCGACCTCGAGGATCTCGGCGATCAGGGCTTTGGGAACGGGCTTGTCGAGGAAGCCGCGAATGCTGCGGCGTCCCCGGACGACCTCGTCGAAACCCGGTGCGGTCGTCACGCGGCCTTGCGCAGCTCGAGACGGTCCCAGATTTCGACCAGCGCCTCGGTGAGCTCGCGCATCATCGCTTCGTCATGCGCCGGACCCGGCGTGAAGCGCAGGCGTTCGGTGCCGCGCGGCACGGTCGGGAAATTGATCGGCTGCACATAGACGCCATATTCGGCGAGCAATATGTCGCTGATCTTCTTCGCGCGCACGGGGTCGCCGACCATCAGCGGAACGATGTGCGTCGTCGAATCCATCACCGGCAGGCCGGCGTCGCGGAAGCTCTGCTTCAGGTAAGCGGCGGCGGCCTGCTGCGCCTCGCGCTCGACGCTCGACGCTTTCAGGTGGCGCACGCTGGCGAGCACGCCCGCGACGAGTACCGGCGACAGGCTGGTCGTGAAGATGAAGCCGGGGGCATAGCTGCGGATCACGTCGATGATATTCTTGTCGGCGGCGATATAGCCGCCCATCACGCCGAACGCCTTGCCGAGCGTGCCCTCGATGATCGTCACGCGGTCGGCGGCTTCGTCGCGGTCGGTGATGCCGCCGCCGCGCGGGCCGTACATGCCGACGGCATGGACTTCGTCGCAATAGGTGAGCGCATTGTACTTCTCGGCGAGGTCGCAGATCGCGTGGATCGGGGCGACGTCGCCGTCCATCGAATAGACGCTTTCGAAGGCGATCAACTTTGCCGCGTCGGGATCGTCGGCGGCGAGCAGTTCTTCGAGATGGTCGAGGTCGTTGTGGCGCCACACGCGCTTTTCGCAGCCCGAATTGCGGATGCCCGCGATCATCGAGGCGTGGTTCAATTCGTCCGAATAGATGATGCAGTTCGGCAGCAGCTTGCCGAGCGTGCCGAGCGTCGCTTCGTTCGAGATATAGCCCGAGGTGAAGAGCAGCGCGCCGTCCTTGCCGTGCAGGTCGGCGAGTTCGGCTTCGAGATCGACATGGTAGTGCGTGTTGCCGCCGATGTTGCGCGTGCCGCCCGAGCCGGCGCCGACGTCGTGCAGCGCCTCTTCCATCGCGGCGATGACCTTGGGGTGCTGGCCCATGGCGAGATAGTCGTTCGAGCACCAGACGGTGATCGGCTTCGGCCCGTTATGCCCGGCAAAGCAGCGTGCGTTGGGGAAGGCGCCCTTGTTGCGGAGGATGTCGATGAAGACGCGGTAGCGCCCTTCCTCGTGCAGCCGGTCGATGGCGCGTGCGAAAATGTCGTTATAGTTCACGTCTCAGCCCCGCAGTCAGGTGCCAGCACCGCCTCCCTCCGGGGCGGCTATTAACATGCGGGCCAATAACGCCGGACGCCGCCGAAATCCAGTGCGAACGATTCGCAATTTGTCCCGCAAATCAGCCTGATCGAGCGGCTAGATCAGCTCGATCCGGTCGAGGCCATAGGGGGCGAGCGCCGACAGCGGCGGCGGCGGTCGGTCGTCGCTGCGCGTGAACACCGCGATGCCCGGCGCGGCGGCGGCGGGCCAGGGCTGGCCGTCGGTGAGGTGGGCGATGCGGCGCGCGATGCCCGCGGCGCCGTCGATCAGGCGGACGTGCGGGCCGACCGCGGCTTGCAATTCTTCGGCGAGGAGCGGGAAATGGGTGCAGGCGAGGACGATGACATCGAGCCGGTCGCCGCCGGGCTGGCTCGTGAGCCCCGCGATGGCGCGCGAAATGACAGCGGGATCGACGGCTTCGCCGCGCAGCTTTGCTTCGGCGCAGGTGACGAGGCCGGGGCTGCCGTGGCGCAGTACGGTCTTGCCCGCGGCGAAACGCGCCGACAGGTCGTCGACATAGGGCTGGCGCACCGTCGCCTCGGTGCCGAGCACGCCGATGACGCCGGTTCTGGTCAGCTCGGCGGCGGGCTTGATCGCGGGGACGGTGCCGACGATCGGCAGGTCGAGCGCCGCGCGTACATGGGCCAATGCGATGGTCGAGGCGGTGTTGCACGCGATCACCGCGAGCCGCGGCTGGTAACGCTCGACGAGCCGCCCGAGCAATGCGGGCACGCGCGCGGCGAGTTCGGCCTCGCTCTTCTGGCCATAGGGCAGCCCGGCATAGTCGGCGGCATAGACGATCGGCGCGGTCGGCAGCAGCGCGCGCGTCGGCCCGAGGACGGTGAGGCCGCCGAGGCCGGAGTCGAAGAAGAGGATGGGGGCTTGCGCCGCGGGGGAGGACATGGCGCGGCCCTAGCAGGGGGCGATGGTTCCAGTCCATATTGACTGCAACCATCGCCGAATCCGTTGATTGCTTTGCCCAATCCCGCCAAAAGGAGAGAAAGGGAGCAGGGAGCGTCATGACCATTTTTTTGCTGATCGCCGCGGGCTATCTGCTCGGCTCGATCCCGTTCGGGGTGATCCTGACGCGGGCGTTCGGGGCGGGCGACCTACGCCAGATCGGGTCGGGCAATATCGGCGCGACCAATGTGCTGCGCACCGGGCGCAAGGGGCTCGCCGCGGCGACTTTGATCCTCGACGGCGCGAAGGGCGCGGTGGCGGTGCTGCTCGCGCGATATTTCTTCCCCGAAACCGGCGGCGACGGCGCGATGATCGAGGGTGCGGCGGCGATGATCGGCCATTGCTACCCCGTCTGGCTGAAGTTCAAGGGCGGCAAGGGGGTCGCGACCCTGCTCGGCCTCGCGCTGGCGCTCGCCTGGCCGATCGGGGTGATCTTCGCCGCGGTCTGGCTCGGTACCGTGCTGGCGCTGCGCATCTCGTCGCTCGGCGGGATGATGGGGGCGGTCGCGGCGCCGTTGGCGGCGCTGGTGATGGGCTATCAGACCTATGCGATCGGGCTCGCGGGGCTCGCGGTGATCGTGCTGTGGCGCCACCGCGAGAATATCGCACGGCTGCGCGCCGGCACCGAACCGCGCGTCGGTGCGAAAAAAGAAACCACCGAATGAGCGATGCCGAGCGGCTGGCGCGGCTGCGGCTGATCCGCACGCCGCACGTCGGCCCGGTCAGCTGGCACCAGCTGATGATGCGCTTCGGCTCGGGCGAAACCGCGCTTGCGGCGCTGCCTGACCTCGCCGGACGCGGCGGTGGCAAGCTGCACATCGCCCCCGCCGAGGTCGCGGCGCGCGAGATCGACCGCGTCGCCGAACTCGGCGCGCGGCATGTCTTCAGCGACGATGCCGATTATTCGCCGCTGCTGCGTGAGGTCGAGGGCGCGCCGCCAGTGCTGGTCGTGCGCGGCGATACCGCAATGCTCCAGCGGCCCTGCGTTGCGATCGTCGGCGCGCGCAACGCCTCGGCCGTCGCGTGCCGCTTTGCGCGGCAGATGGGCGCGGAGCTGGCGGGGCAGGGGGTGACCGTCGTCAGCGGGCTCGCACGCGGGGTCGACACCGCCGCGCATATCGGCGCGCTCGGCGGCGCGACCGCGGCGGTGATCGGCAGCGGGATCGATGTCGCCTTTCCGCCCGAAAATGCCGCGCTGCAGGAAAAAATCGCGGTCGACCAGTTGCTCATCGCCGAACAGCCGCCCGGCACCGAGCCGCTCGCGCGGCATTTTCCGGCGCGCAATCGGATCATCGCCGGGCTTTCGCACGGGACTTTGGTGATCGAGGCCGCGCCCAAGTCGGGCTCGCTGATCACCGCGCGGCGGGCGGGCGATTATGGGCGCGAGGTGATGGCCGTGCCGGGCTCGCCGCTCGACCCGCGCGCGCAGGGCTGCAACCTGCTGATCCGCGAGGGCGCGACGCTGATCCAGACGATCGACGATGTGCTCGAGACGCTGGGACCGATCGACCGGCGGATGGTTCGCGAGCCGGCGCGCGGCTTTGCGCCGGTGCCTGCCGTTGCCGATGCGGGCGAGGGCGAGCGCGGCCGGATCGCCGGGCTGCTCGGCCCGACGCCGGTGGCGGTCGACGAACTCGTCCGCCAGTCGGGCTGCGCCGCGGCGACGGTCCAGCTGGTGCTGCTCGAAATGGAGCTGGCGGGGCGGATCGAGCGCCACGCGGGCGCGCGAATTTCGCTCCTGTGACGCCGCGCATAGCGGCCAACCCCAAATAAATTCACGGCTTATCGCGGTTCAGCCACGGTTCAGCGGCCGAGGGTGAGTCTGATGATATTGTATCACATGGCCGGGGAGTTTGATGATGCGCAGCCGATTTCTGACCGGAACGACGATGCTAGCGATGCTGGCGACGGGGCTGGCGCCGACGCCGCTCTCGATTGCGTCGGCGCGGACACCTGCCCAGAGCTTCTGCCGCAACGCCGATCCGCTGCCGCGGCTCGACGCCGAGCAGCAGGTCCGCCAGCAGCAGAATAGCGGCTATGCGAAGGGCGCGAGCAAGCGCGACCGCAGCGGCGCGCTTCGCGCCGACATGGCGGTCGAAGCCCCGCCGCCGCCGATGGCGCCCCCGCCTCCTCCTCCGCCCCCCGCTCCGCCGCCGCCGCCGTCCTATGAGCCGAGCAGCAGCGTCGATGCGGTATCGACCCCGACGGTCGGCGAACGCGCGGGCATCCTCGAAAGCCGATCCGAATCCTATGCCCCCGCCGCAGCGCCGCCGGTCCCGGGTTCGTCGACCGACTATGTCGAGCGCCGTCCGCCGCCGCCGCGCCCCTATCCGCAGCCGCAACCGCAATCGGGCATCCTCACCGCGGGCGAGCATGACGATCTGCTCAACCCCGAGCTCTATGCGGCCTATGTCAATCGCACCAACCTGGGCCAGGATATCCGCGCGCTGCCGCGGGTCGACACGACGCGCGTGGTCACCGTCAAGGTCAGCGACCGCAACGGCCAGCCGGTGCCCTTCGCCGACGTCAAGGTCACGTGCAGCGACGGCAACAGCATCACCATGGCGACGCAGGCCGACGGCAGCGCGGTCTTCTTCCCCGGGCTCGACCGGCTGAGCGAGCGCGTCACCGTGTCGGCGACCAAGGCGGGGCGGGCGATCGCGACCGCGCGTCCCTTGCTCGTCGTCGACGCGCCGGGCGGGCAGACCGTGGGGCTCACCGCGAACCAGCTGGCGACCAAGGCGACCAAGCTCGACCTGATGCTCGTCGTCGATACGACGGGCAGCATGGGCGACGAAATCCGCTTCCTGCAGGCCGAGATGCGCGCGATCATCGCATCGATCGCCTCGAAGCACCGCGATCTCGACATCCGCGTCGGCTTCGTCTTCTACCGCGACCTCGGCGACGAATATGTCACGCGCACCGTGACCTTCGACCGTGACATCGGCCGCGCGCAGGGTGCGCTGGCGGCGCAATATGCGACCGGCGGCGGCGACTATCCCGAGGCGATGGACCAGGCGCTGATCCGCGCGGTGGCGCAGGAATGGCGCCCCGATGCGGTGAAATCGATGCTGCTCGTCGCCGACGCGCCGCCGCATGGCGAGCTGTTCGGGCGGACCTGGCAGGCGGCCGAGGCGGCGCGCGCCAAACGCATCCATATCACCCCGGTCGCCGCCTCGGGGGTCGCCGACGAGGCCGAATATGCGATGCGTGCGATGGCCGCGGCGACGCAGTCGCGCTATCTGTTTCTCACCGACGACAGCGGGGTGGGCAATCCGCACGCGCCGCCGGCGATCGACTGCTACCTCGTCACGCGGCTCGACGCGCTGGTGCGCCGCGTGGTCGACAGCCAGATCAGCGGCCGCCGCATCGAGCCCGACGACAATGAGGTGATCCGCAGCGTCGGCAAATATGACGCGGGCAAATGTATCCTTCCCGCCGACTTCCGCTGGCAGGATCAAAGCTAGGCCCGCGTCAGCAAAGGATTGACAAGGCCCCTGCATCTGATTCATGCAGGGGCCACGGGTCGCCTCGTATCGCTCTCTTGCCGGCTAGTGGGTCTGTCGGTCGAGGGCCGGAGGAAGACCCATGAAAAAATTGCTGTCGGCCATCGCCATCGGCGCGATGCTGCTCCAGCCCGTCCCCGTCATCGCCAAGGAAAAGGAGCCGGTGAAGATCGCCGGCCCGGCCAATGCGAAGGGCGTCACCAACGTCGCGATCGGATCGTTCAACGTCGGCTTCATCTTCGAATCGATCGACCGCACCGCGACCAGCGGCGGGCTGATGGGGGCGTTCGGCGGGACCACCAAGGCCAAGAGCGAACTCGTCGGCGTAACCCCCGAAATGATGCAGGCGGTCACCGACGCGGCCTATGCCGACTTCGTGTCGCAGCTGACCGCGAGCGGCTACAGCGTGCAGGCGCCGGGCGACCTCTTCGCCCATACGACGATGGCCAAGACCAAGTCGCAGGACATGCCGCTCGACATCAACATCGCATTGGAAAAGGGGAGCAAGGGCAAGGCAACCTATTACAAGCCGAGCGCCCTGCCTTCGCTGCTGATGATCCCCGGCGACTTCATGGGATCGGGGCTCAGCAGCATGGGCATGAACATGGCTGCGGGGCAGGCGAGCATGGCGCTCACCAACTATGCCAAGGCGACCAATGTCGGGGTGGTCAACGTCGTCTACCTCATCGACTTTTCGCAGCAGAAGCGCCCCGGCGCCTTCAGCTTCGGCGGGTTGCAGGTGAACAGCGCGCTCTCGGTGAGCGCGGATTATTCGCGCGCCACGCTGATCGCGCCCAACGGCAAGCAGTCGGTGATCACGGTCAAGGCGCCGGTCGCGGTCGAGGGCGAGTTCGTCGAGAAGAGCGACGCGTCGAGCGGCGGCGACAAGGCGCTGCAGGCGGGCGCCAATGTCGCGGGCGGGGTCGCCGCGGTCTTGGGCTTCGGCGGGCTGCGGTTCGGCAAGACGCGCAAATTCGCTTTCACCGCCAAGCCCGGCAATTATGAGGAAGGCGCGGCGAAGGCGGCGAGCCTGACGAGCGAAATGCTGATCGGGAGGCTGGCGCCTTTGCGCTGACGCATGCTTCGTCGCCCTCGCTGTGGCGGGGGCGACGATGTTTGAAACCCCTTGACGCGACCCGCCGACCCCCGCCACCCTCGCGCGTACGTACGTAAGAGTTATCGGGGAACCCGTTTTTCATGCAATTGGTCATTGTCGAATCGCCCGCCAAGGCGAAGACGATCGAGAAATATCTCGGCCGTGATTTCAAAGTGTTGGCAAGCTATGGTCACGTTCGCGACCTGCCGCCCAAGGACGGGTCGGTCGATCCCGACGACGGCTTCGCGATGCAGTGGCAGCTCTATCCCGACAAGGCCAAAAGGCTGAAGGAAATTTCGGACGCGGCGAAGAGCGCCGACCGCCTGATCCTCGCGACCGACCCCGATCGCGAGGGCGAGGCGATCAGCTGGCATGTGCAGGAACTGCTGCGCGCGAAGAAGGCGCTGCCGCAGGCGGTCGACCGCGTGACCTTCAACGCGATCACCAAGCAGGCGGTGACCGACGCGATGGCGCATCCGCGCGCGCTCGACGACGATCTGATCGACGCCTATCGCGCGCGCCGTGCGCTCGACTATCTGGTCGGCTTCACGCTGTCGCCGGTGCTGTGGCGCAAGCTGCCCGGCGCCAAGTCGGCGGGGCGCGTCCAGTCGGTCGCGCTGCGGCTGGTGGTGGAGCGCGAGCGGGAGATCGAGGCGTTCGTCGCGCAGCAATATTGGTCGGTGACCGGCCTCTTTGAAATGGGCGGTACGCCTTTCAAGGCGCGGCTTTCGCGTTGGAAGGGCGACAAGATCGAACGGCTGTCGATCGGCACCGAGGCCGATGCGCGCGCCGCCGAGGCCGACGTCAAGGCGGGGCATTTCACCGTCGACACGGTCGAGACCAAGCCGTTGACGCGCAACCCGCCGCCGCCCTTCACGACCTCGACCTTGCAGCAGGAGGCCGCGCGCAAGCTCGGTTTCTCGGCGAGCCACACGATGCGCATCGCGCAGGGGCTCTACGAGGACGGCGCGATCACTTACATGCGGACCGACGGCGTCCAGATGGACGGCAGCGCGATCAGCGCCGCGCGCAAGGCGATCGCGACGCGCTACGACGGCGGTTATGTCCCCGACCAACCGCGGCAATATCAGACCAAGGCGAAGAATGCGCAGGAAGCGCATGAGGCGATCCGCCCGACCGATTTTTCGAAGGACAAGGCCGGCAGCGGCGACCATGGCCGGCTTTACGAGCTGATCTGGAAGCGCGCGATGGCGAGCCAGATGGCCTCGGCGCGGCTCGAACGCACGAGCATCGATCTCAGCGACGGCACCGGCAAGACGGTGCTGCGCGCAACCGGGCAGGTCGTGAAATTCCCCGGCTTCCTCGCGCTCTACGACGAAGGCCGCGACGATGCCGAGGACGAGGATGCGCGCCTGCTCCCCGCGATGGCGAAGGGCGATGCCCCCGCCAAGACCGGGGTCGAGGTCGAGCGCCACGAGACCCAGCCGCCGCCGCGCTATTCGGAAGCGAGCCTGGTCAAGAAGATGGAGGAGCTCGGCATCGGGCGCCCGTCGACCTATGCGTCGATCCTCCAGGTACTCAAGGACCGCGCCTATGTGACGGTCGAGAAGAATCGCTTCATTCCCGAGGAGAGCGGGCGGTTGCTGACCGCCTTCCTCGAGCGCTTTTTCGAGCGTTATGTCGGCTACGACTTCACCGCGGGGCTCGAGGAAGAGCTCGACGACGTGTCGGGCGGCCGCGCGCAGTGGCAGGCGGTGCTCGAACGCTTCTGGCGCGACTTCAAGCCGCGCACCGGCGAGGTGATGGAGCAGAAGCCGTCGGAAATCACCGCGGCGCTCGACGAATTCCTCGGCCCCTATCTCTTCCCCGACAAGGGCGACGAGACCGACCCGCGCCTCTGCCCCAATTGCGGCACCGGGCGGCTCGCGCTGCGCGGCGGCAAGTTCGGGCCGTTCATCGCGTGCAGCAACTATCCCGACTGCAAGTTCACGCGCAAATTCGCGCAACCGGGCGGTAGCGACGGCGGCGACACGGGCCCCGAGGCGATGGGCACCGATCCCGAGAGCGGGCTCGAAGTCACCAAGCGCAGCGGGCGTTTTGGCCCCTATATCCAGCTCGGCGACGGCAAGGAGGCGAAGCGTTCGTCGATCCCCAAGGATGTCCCGGGTGAGGATTTCGACCTCGACTATGCGATCCGGCTGCTCAGCCTGCCGCGCGAGGTCGGGACGCATCCCGAGAGCGGCAAGGTGATCATGGCGGGGCTGGGGCGCTATGGTCCCTATCTGCTCCACGACGGCAAATATGCGAAGCTGACGGGCACCGCCGAAATCTTCGACATCGGCATGAACGCCGCGGTGGTGCGCATCGCCGAGGCCGCGAACGGCGGCGGTCGCGGCGCACGCGCGAAGGCCGAGCCGCTCAAGACCTTCGGGGCGCACCCGACCAGCGGCGGCGACATGAAGCTGATGGCGGGGCGCTTCGGTCCTTATGTCACCGACGGCACGACCAACGCGACGCTGCCCAAGTCGATGGAGCCCGACGCGCTGACCGAAGAGGAAGCGATCGCGCTGATCGACGCGCGCGCGGCCAAGGGGCCGGCGAAGGGCAAGAAGAAGGCGGCGCCGAAGAAAGCCGCGGCGAAGAAGCCGGCGGCAAAGAAGGCGCCTGCGAAGAAAAAGGCGGCGGCGAAGGAATAGGCGGCGGGCGCAAAAGCCCCTCCCCTTCAGGGGAGGGGTTGGGGTGGGGGCTTGCGACGTTGCGTGAGGCTTCTGGCCCCACCCGCTGCGACTAGGAAACAAGTTTCCAAGTCTCGCTGCCCTCCCCTGAAGGGGAGGGTCGGTTTGATGTAAGAACGGCTCCAGCCTACGGCCGCTGCTCGTTCCACGCCGTCCCGCTGACCTGCTGGCCGTCGAATGTCCCGCTCGCGGTCGCCAGCCCCTCGTAGACATAGGCGCCATAGGCCAGGAACGCCTGGTCATCGACCGGCGTGGTCACCGCGATCGACGCGCCGAAATCGGGGATGTCGACCTGGAAATCGAGGAAGAAGACCTGCCCGTTGGGCGCGGGCCAAGTGCGCTTGCCCGGCGTCATCGTGCAGTCCTGGACAAAATAGGTCGTGCCGTCGGGGAACTGGATCGTCGCGTTCGAGGGGTAGCTCTGCCCGGCCTGCGGCGGATTGTCCCCGGTCAGCGTCATATAGTGCGAGATATGCACGCCGTTATCGAGTTGCATGTCCTGCAGATACCAGAGCACCGGCTGTGCCGACGAGCCGAACAGTCCATATTCATGGTCCATCCACGTCTGGCCGGTGACCTCGAACACCTCGTCGCCGAGCGCGATCGTGCCCGACGCCTGCAGCCGGGTGAAGCTGTAATAATAATTGTTCGCTGCGACCGAACCGCCGTCGTTGGGCGGGGTCGGGTTGCAGCCGGTGCCCCAGACGATCAGCGGCGGGCCCTGCTGCGCCATGACGAGGTCGAAGAGGATCGTCGTGCCCGTCGCCTCGTCCTGCAGCGCGGCCTTGACGGTCATGTTGCTGGGGTCGGCCTGCGGCGCGGTCATCCAGATCCAGTCGTGCTCGAGCTCGGGGTTGCCGAGCTTGACGTACCAGTCCTTGCTCGGGTCGGTCTCGGCCCATTCGCCAGGCGTTTGCGGCGCGGTCTTCTGATAGTGCAGCTTGTTGGCGACGTCGGTCAGCATCACCTCGGTAAAAGCCGCGGGCGCGAAGCTCGCGGCGTTTATCTCGAAGCCGAAGACGCGGTCGCCCGCAACGAGCGTGCCGGTGTGCCACCACCATTCGGTCGGCGCCTCGGCGTGGCAATATTGGTCCTGCGGCAGCTTGATCAGCACTTCGGAAGGCGGCACAGGAACGGGCCCGGAATCTTTCGGCGTCATGATAATCTCCCCCTCTGAGCGGCGCGGAGACTATCATGGCTTGCCAATAAGTCAGGCAGTTATTCGAGAGTGGAGCGAATATATTATGCTTTATTCGATGGAAGCCGAATAATGCTGCCATTATGGCAATATCATGCGCACAATATTGGCCCGAAGCCGGTGCGCGCTCGCCATATCCGCCGCAGCCCGCCCATGCTAATATGCCGTCAACAGGGAGGTGTTCGATGCGCCATTTGCTGCTTCTGCTGGCCCTTGCCGTCGCCGCGCCCACCGCGGCCCAGGCGCAACAGGCGGGCAGTCTCATCGCCGCCGATCCGCTGCCCGACGCCCCGCCGGGGGTGCAGGCGTGGCGTATCCAATATTGGACGACGAACGGCAGCGGCGCGCCGCTGCGCGTCACCGGGCTCGTCGCCGCGCCGATGGAGGCGGTGCCGCCGCGCCCGCGCCGCGTGATCGCCTGGACGCACGGCGCATGGGGCGTCGCCGAAAAATGCGCGCCGTCGCTCAGTGCCAATTTCTTTCCGGCCTCGGCGGGGGTCGAGCCCGCGGTACGCCAAGGCTATGTCGTCGTCGCGCCCGACTATATCGGGCTCGGCAATCCGACGATGCACCCCTTCCTGATCGGCGACGACACCTCGCACGCGGTGCTCGACGGGGTGCGCGCGGCGCGCGGCATCGCCGGCGCGGCGGCGGGCAGCAGCTTCGCCGTCTGGGGCGAGTCGCAGGGCGGCCATGCCGCGCTGTGGACCGCGACCAACGCACGGCGCTATGCCCCCGACCTGACTTTGATCGGCGCCGCCGCCGCCGCGCCGCCTACCGACCTTGCGGCGAACCTCCGCGAGGGCAGCGACAAGAATGCACGCGCGTTGTTGCTCTCTTTCGCCGCGCACAGTTGGTCGACACTCTACGGCTATTCGATGGACGGCATCGTCAACAAGGCCAATGCCGGGATCATTCACCGGCTGGCCGAGAATAATTGCGTCAGCCTGGAAAAGAAGCCGAAGCTGGGCACGATCCTGGGAATCCTGACGGTCGCGCGCGCGACGCGGACCAAGGATATCGGCCAGATCGAGCCATGGAAGTCGCTCGCGCGCGCCAACAGCGTCGATCCGGCGCGCGTGCCGGGGCCGCTGCTGATCGCGCAGGGCGACAGGGACACGATCGTCGCGCCGGCGGTGACGCGCAAATTCGCGAAGTCGGTGTGCCGCGCGCGTACCAAGGTCCGCTGGATCGAGATGCGTGGCACCGAACATGGTGCGAGCGCCAAGGACAGCGCGACCGAAACGCTGAGCTGGATCGGTGCGCGCTTCGACGGGCAGCCGCCGCCCGACGATTGCCAGCGGATCTGACGCTGCGCGATTAGCTGAAGACGCCCGGGTCGACGGGTGCTTTGCCGCTGAGCCAGGCGGCGGCATCGGCGCGGAACAGATAGACGACCGATACGATCGCCAGCAGGGTCGATAGCAACGACCCAGCCATCGCCAATACGCTGAGGTCGGCGGGTTGGAAGAAGGTGGGGATCGTCAACAGCGTGCCGCCTATGGTCAGCACGACATAAATCCATTTGGCGACATTGCTGGCGCGCCGCGCGATGGCGTACCAGAGCGCGGTCAGGAGTAGCAGGGTGACGATCATCACCCCGATGATCACGCCCACGAAGGTCTCCGACATCAGGCCCTGCGCTTCGCGCGCCATCGCCGCGCGGGTTTCGGTCCACGTCGCAATCGTCGTCAGAAAGCTGACGAGGATCGACCCCCAGAAGAATCGTTCGAACCAGATGATCGATGGCGGCCGGTGCATGAACATCTCCCCTTAGTCGACCCAGTCGAGTCCCATGTCGCGGTAGACACCGCGGTCCTCGTCCCAATTTTCTTTGACCTTGACGTGCAGGAACAGATGGACCTTGCGGCCCATCAACTCGGTCAGTTCGGCGCGCGCGCGGGCGCCGATTTCCTTGATCCGGCTGCCGCCCTTGCCGAGCACGATCGCGCGCTGGTTGTCGCGCGCGACGAAGATCTGCTGGTGGATCTCGGCGCTGCCGTCGGGGCGCGTCTTGAACAGCTCGGTCTCGACGGTCGACTGGTACGGCAGTTCCTCGTGGAGCTGGCGGTAGAGCTGCTCGCGGGTGATTTCGGCCGCCAGCATGCGCTCGGGCGCGTCGCTGACCTCGTCCTCGGGGAAATGCCACGGTCCCTCGGGCATCAGCTTCGCCAGATGCGCCTTGAGTTCGGCGACGCCGTCGCCGCTGCTCGCCGCGATGAAATAAGTCTCGTCGAACGCGACCTTCGCATTGAGCTCGGTCGCGATGGTGAGCAGCTTGTCCTTCTTGGTCAGGTCGACCTTGTTGAGGATCAGATATTTCTTCTCGGGCCGGTTCGCGATGCCCTCGAGCACGCGCTCGACGCGGCCGGTGAGCTTGGCGGCGGCGTCGACCATCACGAGGATCGCCTCGGCCTCCTCGAGGCTGCCCCAGGCGGCGGCGACCATCGCGCGGTCGAGGCGGCGGGTGGGGGCGAAGATGCCCGGCGTGTCGATCAGGACGATCTGCACATCGCCCTCCATCGCGACGCCCATCAGCCGGGTGCGCGTCGTCTGCGCCTTGGGGCTGACGATCGCGACCTTCTGGCCGACGAGCGCGTTGACGAGGGTCGATTTGCCGGCGTTCGGCGCGCCGACGACCGCCACGAAGCCGCAGCGCTGGGTCATGTCTTGTCTTCCTGTGTCAATATTTCGAGCATGGCGGTCGCCGCGGCCTTTTCGGCCGCCTGCTTCGACGCGCCTTCGCCCTCGGCCTCGGCGAGCTTGCCGACGGTCACCCCGACGCGAAAGCGTGGGGCATGGTCGGGGCCGTCGCGGCGGATCAGGCGATATTCGGGAGGCTTGCGGCCCTTCGCCGCGGCCCATTCCTGCAGCGCCGCCTTGGGGTGCTTGGGCGCGGCGATCTGGCCGTCGATCATCGCCCCCCATTTGGCGACGATGAAGGCGCGCGCCGCGTCTTCGCCGCGGTCGAGCCACAGCGCGCCGATCAGCGCCTCGAGCACGTCGGCGGCGATATTGTCGCTGTAACGCCCGCCGTCGCCGATCGCCTGCGTGCCGAAGCGGACGTGCGCGTTGAGGTCGAGGCCCTGCGCGATCTTCGCGCAGGTCTCGCCCGATGCGAGCGCGTGCAGCCGCGACGACAGTTCGCCCTCGGCGGCCTTCGGAAAGCGGCGGAAGAGTTCGGACGCGATCACCAGCCCCAGCACGCGGTCGCCGAGAAACTCGAGCCGTTGGTAATCGCCGGCGCCGCTGCTGCCGTGGGTCAGCGCCTCATGATAGAGGGCGAGGTCGTGCGGGGCGGCGCCGGTGAGGGCTGCGATCGTGTCGGCGGACGGCCGTTCGGTCAAAAGCCATCCCCGATGCGGCTCCAGCGCGCCGCGGTGAACCAGCTGATCGGATTGATCCAGCTTGCCGAGCCGTCGGTCGAGAACATGCCGACCAGCGCCTTGCCGACCAGATTCTCCTCGGGGACGAGGCCGATGCCCGCATTTTCTTCGGCCGGGAAGCGGCTGTCGGCGCTGCGGTCGCGGTTGTCGCCCATCAGGAACAAATGCCCCGGCGGCACGGTCTTCAGCGTGGTATCGTCCTGCGGGATCGTCGTGATGTCGAGGATCGCGTAGCTTTTGCCGTTCGGCAGCGTTTCCTTATACTGCGGGTAGCGGCACATGCGCGCGCCGTCGGCGCCGGTCGTTTCGAACTGGAGCTGGAAACAGGGGCGCAGATCGCTGTCCTGCGGCACGGGCAGGCCATTCTTGCGATATTCGTCGCGCGCGGCTTCGAGCATGTTCGCCGTCACCGGGATCAGCAGATCGGGCATCGCCTCGCGCGGCAGCGGCTTGCCGTTGAGCCACACGATGCCGTCGATCACCTGCACCGTGTCGCCGGGCAGGCCGATCACGCGCTTGATATAGTCGTTGTCGTTGACCGGCGGCGCCTTGAACACGACGACGTCGCCGCGTTCGGGGGTTTTGGCGAAAATCCGCCCGGGGATCAGCGGCACGCTGAACGGCAGGCTGTATTTCGAATAGCCATAGGCCATTTTGTTGACGAGCAGATAGTCGCCGATCAGCAGCCGCGGCTGCATCGATTCCGAGGGAATGTTGAAGGGCGACAGGAAAAAGCTGCGAAAGACGATCACCGCGATCGCCAGCCAGGCGAGGAAGCGGACGGTATCGATCGCCTCTTCCTTGGCGCTCATCGGGGCGGGCTGGGGGGCAGGAGCAGGTGAGGGCGTCGCGGGCGGCGTATCGGCGGTCAGGCTGGCATCGGTCATCCGCGGCATTTGGCGGTGAATAGGTCTGCGCGCAAGCAAATATCGGCGGATCGCACTGGCGCGCGCGCGGCGGCGCGCCTAGAGAAAGCCGCCTGATCCGTCCGCAAGGGAGCCCCGACATGACCACCGCCGACCAAGCCTGGCAGGCGCTCGCCGGCTGGCAGCCGCAGACGCTGACCGGCCTCGTCGCCGCCGATCCCGAGGCGCGGCTGCAGGCGCTGGTGCGGAGTGTCGCCGACATCCGCTTCGATTTCGCCAAGACGCACCTCGATGCCGCGGCAATCGGCATCCTGTCGGACCTCGCCGAGGCGCAGGATTTTGCGGGTCGCCGCAAGACCTTGTTCGCGGGCGGCATCGCCAACCCGACCGAGGGCCGCGCCGCCGAGCACAGCGCCGAACGCGGCGACGGCGCGCCCGAATCGGTGCACCGCGCGCAGGCCTTTCACCAGCGTATGCGGATGATGATCGACGCGATCGAAGCCGGCGCTTTCGGCGAGATCCGCCACCTGCTCCACATCGGCATCGGCGGCTCGGCGCTCGGCCCCGACTTGCTCGTCGACGCGCTCGGCCGCCATGGGTCGCGCTACGACGTCGCGGTGGTGTCGAACGTCGACGGCGCCGCGCTCGCCGAGGCTTTCGCGAAGTTCGATCCCGCCTGCACGCTGATCGCGGTCGCGTCGAAGACCTTCACCACGACCGAGACTTTGCTCAACGCCGCCTCGGCGCTGCAATGGCTCGAAGAGGCGGGCGTGCCCGACCCCTATGGCCGCGTGATCGCGCTGACCGCGATGCCCGAGCGCGCGATGGAGTGGGGCGTCGACGAGACGCGCATCCTGCCCTTCGCCGAGAGCGTGGGCGGACGCTATTCGCTCTGGTCGTCGATCGGCTTTCCCGCGGCGCTCGCGCTGGGCTGGGACGCCTTCGCGGACATGCTCGAGGGCGCGGCCGAAATGGACCGCCATTTCCGCCTCGCCGAGGGCGCCGACAATATCGCTTTGCTCGCGGCCTTCGCCGACCAGCTCTACACCAACCGCCTCGGTTGCCAGACGCGCGCGGTCTTCGCCTATGACGAACGGCTGCGGCTGCTGCCCGCCTATCTCCAGCAGCTCGAGATGGAATCGAACGGCAAGTCGGTGACGCTGGACGGCGCGCCGCTCGGCCGGACGAGCGCGGCGATCACCTGGGGCGGGGTGGGGACCGATGCGCAGCATGCGGTGTTCCAGTTACTCCATCAGGGGACGCATTTGACGCCGGTCGAATTCGTCGTCGCGCGCGAGCCCGATCATCTGCTCGACGAGGCGCATCACGAGACGCTGGTCGCGAATTGCATCGCGCAGGGCGCCGCGCTGATGGCGGGGCGGGCGAGCGAGGATGGCGCGCGCCACTATCCCGGCGATCGGCCCTCGACGACGATCCTGCTCGACCAGGTGACCCCGCGCAGCCTGGGCGCATTGATCGCCTTCTACGAGCACCGCGTCTTCGCCAATGCGGTGCTTCTCGGCATCAACCCCTTCGACCAGTTCGGGGTCGAGCTGGGCAAGGAAATGGCCAAGGGCCTCGCCGAAGGCACGGTCGAGTTCGACGCCGCGACGCAGGCGCTGATGGCGGCGGCGCTGGGGGAATAGTCTCGCTCGCTGTCCCTGACCGCAAAATTCGATTGGCAAGCCGCCGCGGCGTAACCACATAGGCGGCCGCTGCGAACAGCAGCCCATATATTCAGGGGTTCCTCATGAGCGAATTCGACTATGATCTTTTCGTCATCGGCGCCGGGTCGGGCGGCGTGCGCGCGTCGCGCATCGCGGCCTCGCACGGCGCGCGCGTCGCGGTGGCGGAGGAGCATCGGGTCGGCGGCACCTGCGTCATCCGCGGCTGCGTGCCCAAGAAACTGCTCGTCTACGGCGCACATTTCGCCGAGGATCTCCACGACGCGCGCAAATTCGGATGGGATGTGCCCGAGTGCCGGTTCAACTGGGACGTGCTGCGCGACAATGTGCTGGCCGAGGTCGACCGGCTCGAGGGCCTCTATGGCCAGACGCTCGGCAACCACAAGGTCGAGGTGTTCAAGACGCGCGCGACGATCGTCGGGCCGCAGAAGGTGCGGCTCGCCGACGGCACCGAACTGACCGCCGAACGCATCCTCGTCGCCACCGGCGGCTGGCCGCACGTCCCCGAATTTCCGGGCAGCGAGTTTGCGATCACCTCGAACGAGGTCTTTCACCTCGAAACGCTGCCCAAGCGCGTCGTGATCGCGGGCGGCGGCTATATCGCCAATGAATTCGCGGGCATCTTCAACGAATTCGGCAGCAAGGTGACGATCGTCAACCGCGGCGACACGATCCTGCGCGGTTACGACGAACAGATCCGCGACCGGTTGCTGCAGATTTCGATGACCAAGGGCATCGACTTCAAGTTCAACGCGCCCTTCCAGTCGATCACCAAGAATGACGACGGCACGCTGACCGTGATGCTCGAAGGCTGCGATCCGATCACGGCCGACGCGGTGCTGGTCGCCGCGGGGCGAACGCCGAACACCAAGGGCATCGGGCTCGAAGAGGTCGGGGTCGAGCTCGACGACCATGGCGCGATCAAGGTCGACGAGACCAACCAGTCGTCGGTGCCCGGCATCTATGCCGTCGGCGACGTCACCAACCGCATCCAGCTGACTCCGGTGGCGATCCGCGAGGGGCAGGCCTTCGCGGACTCGGTCTTCGGCGGCAAGCCCACCGTCGTCGACTATCAGAACGTCCCGAGCGCGGTGTTCAGCCACCCGCCGATCGGCGCGGTCGGCATGACCGAGGCCGAGGCGCGCAACAAGCTGGGCAGCATCCGCGTCTACACCAGCGATTTCCGCGCGATGAAGAATGTCCTCGCCGGCCGCAACGAGCGTGCGCTGTACAAGATGATCGTCAACGCCGCGACCGATCAGGTCGTTGGCCTCCACATGATCGGCCCCGACGCGCCGGAGATTTTGCAGGCCGCCGCGATCGCGGTGAAGGCGGGGCTGACCAAGGCCGATTTCGACAACACCGTTGCGTTGCACCCGAGCATGGCCGAGGAACTGGTGCTCCTGAAATAGGCGGGACCACCCCAGTTCCGTTCGTGCTGAGCTTGTCGAAGCACCGTTCTTCTTTTTCGGCGTCGCAAAGAAAGAGCGGCCCTTTGACAAGCTCAGGGCGAACGGTTTTTTATTGGCCGACGATGCCCTATACTCTCCCCATAGCAAGCGAGGGGAGGGGCGCATGGCGGGCACGGTATTGGTCACCGGAGGCAGCGGCTATATCGCGGGCTTCCTGATCCGGCAGCTGATCGCGAACGGCTGGCACGTCCACACCACGGTGCGCAGCCTGGCGCGCGAGCCCGAAGTGCGCGGCTGGCTGAAGGTCGACGACAGCAAGCTCGCCTTTTTCGCCGCCGACCTCGAACATGACGCGGGCTGGGCCGAGGCGATCGCGGGCTGCACGCATGTCGCGCATGTCGCCTCGCCCTTTCCGCTCGCGGTCCCGAAGCATGCCGACGAGCTGGTCGTCCCGGCACGCGAGGGCGTGCTCCGCGCGCTGCGTTTCGCGCGCGCGGCCGATATCCAGCGCTTCGTGCTGACCTCGTCGATGGCATCAATCGCCTATGGCCATGGCAAGGGCCGCGATCTCTATGACGAGGCCGACTGGACCAACCTCGCCAACCCCGAGGTGATGCCCTATCCGCGCTCGAAGACCGTTGCCGAGCGCGCTGCGCGCGACTGGGTCGCGGCCGAGGGCGGCGATATGGAGTTCGTCTCGGTCAATCCGGCGGCGGTGTTCGGGCCGTTGCTCAGCGACGATCTCTCGACTTCGATCGAGGTGGTGAAGCAATTGCTGGAGGGCAAGGTGCCGATGTGCCCCGACGTCGGTTTCGGCATCATCGATGTGCGCGACGTGGCCGACATGCATTATCGCGCGCTGACAGCCGAGGGGATCAGGGATGAGCGCTTCGTCTGCTCGGGGCCGTTTCTGAAATTCATCGACGTGGCAAACATCCTCAAGGCCAATCTCGGCGAGCAGGCGCGCAAGGTGCCGACGAAGAAGATGCCCGACTGGCTGCTCAAGGCGCTCGCGATCTTCCGCCCCGAGCTCAAGCAGGTGGTTGCCGAGCTCGGCAATGTCCGCGGCGGCGACAGCGGCCACGCGATGGCGCGGCTCGGCTGGACGATGCGGCCGCCGGAGGAAGCGATCCTCGCGACGGCGCGGGATCTGATCGGGCGCGGGATTGTGAAGGTCTAAGAAAAGCCCCTCCCGCAAGCGGGAGGGGAGCTTTCGTCAAGCAATCGTCGGCACGATCCCGCCCTCGGCGCGGATTGCGGCGCCGTTGGTCGCCGCGGCCAGCGGACTTGCGAGGAAGGCCGTCATCGCGCCGATCTCGTCGGCGTCGATCAGGCGGCGGATCAGCGACAGCGGGCGCAGTTCTTCGAAGAAGGTCTTTTCGCGCTCGGCCTCGGGCGCGCCGGGGTTCGACACCACCGACTGGATGAAGTCGACGATGCCCTCCGAGCGCGTCGGCCCCGGCAGCACCGAATTGACCGTCACGCCGGTGCCCTTGGTCTGCTCGGCGAGCCCGCGCGCGATGGTGAGCTGCGCGGTCTTGGTCATGCCATAGTGGATCATCTCGGCCGGCGGCAGCAGCCCGCTCTCGCTCGCGATGAAGATCACGCGGCCCCAGTTCTTCTCGAGCATCTTGGGGAAATAATGGCGCGACAGCCGCGCGCCGCTCACGACATTGACCTCGAAGATATGGTGCCAGTCGGCGTCGCTGATCTCGGCGAAGGGCTTGGCTTCGTAGATGCCGAGGTTGTTGACGAGGATGTCGACCGCGGGAACCGCGGCGATCAGTGTCGCGGCACCCTCGGCGGTCGCGGGGTCGGCGAGCACGGCGCGGATCGTGCCCGCCTGCGCCAGTTCGGCTGCGGCTTCGTCGAGCTTCGCCTGGTTGCGGCCGGTGATGACGACCTCGACGCCCGCCTCGGCGAGGCGCTTGGCGATCGCGAAGCCGATGCCGGCGGTCGATCCGGTGACGAGGGCGGTCTTGCCGTTGAGTTTCAGGTCCATGATTTGTCTCCTTGGATGGAAGCCATTTCGATGACCCGGATATAGCGCAGCGACCCATTGTTGATTAGAATGTCGCTCATCACTTCAGAAGTGATTCCAAATCAGGAATGGCGATGGACAACCGGTTCGGCGATATCGAGACCTTCCTCGCGGTGGCGAGCGGCGGGAGCTTCGCGGCGGCGGCCAAGGCGCTGCGGCTCACCCCCTCGGCGGTCAGCCGCAGCGTGGCGCGATTGGAGCAAAGGCTCGGCACGATCCTCTTTCGCCGTACGACGCGCTCGCTCGCGCTGACCGCCGAGGGCAGCGCCTATCGCGACCGGATGAGCGTGCTGCTTGCCGAGATCGAGACCGTCGAGGAGGGGCTCGGGCGCGAGAAGCAAGGGCCGCGCGGGCTGCTGCGCGTCAACGCCTCGCCGTCGATCGGCGTGCCGTTGCTGCCGATCCTGCCGAAGTTCACCGCGGCCTACCCGGAGATCACTCTCGACGTCGCGCTCTCGGACACGGTCGTCGACCTCGTCGAGGAGCGCGCCGATATCGCGATCCGCATCGGGCCGTTGCGCGACACCAGCCTGCGCGCCAAGAAGCTCGGGCACAGCCGCATGGTGCTCGTTGCGAGCCCCGACTATCTCGCGCGCCGCGGCACCCCGCAAACGCCGGACGATCTCGACGCGCACGATTGCCTGCGTTTCAGCTTCCGCCGCTCGATCGACAGCTGGCCGTTCCGCATCGGCGGGCGGATCGTCCACCGGCCGGTCCCGGGCAGTTTCTTCGGCAATTCGGGCGACCTTGTGCGCCAGATGGCGGTCGCGGGGGGCGGCATCTCGCGCCATGGCTATTTCCACGTCGCCGCCGATCTCGCGGCGGGGCGGCTCGTCGAACTGCTCGCCGATTATCACCCCGGCGACGGCGAGGACATCCACGCGCTCTACGCGCCCGAGGATCGCGCCGCGGCGCGCATCCGCGCCTTCCTCGATTTCCTCGACGCGGAGCTGGTGATCGCGGGCTAGCCTATCCGATAAGGCACCACGTCGCGGCGGTCGGGGTCGACGAGGATCGGTCGGTCGCTCGGCGGGAAAGCGCGCTGGTCGCAATCGTCGCGCGGGCAGATGCGGCACGACGATCCGATGCGCGTCGCCGCCTGCGGTGCGGCGACATCGACCCCGTCGGCGTAGACGAAGTCGGCGGCATATTGCGCCTCGCACCCCAGCGCCACGGCGTAGCGGCGGGGCGAACGCGCATAGCTGCCCGAGGGTTTCACCAGCCCCTTCGCCATCGACACATAGCGCAGGCCGTCGGGGGTCTCGGCGAGCTGGAACAATATGCGGTCGGGGATCGCCGCCGCCTCGTGCACGATCCACAGCGGACAGGCGCCGCCGAAGCGCGCGAATTGCAGGCGCGTCGCGCTGTGCCTTTTGGTGATATTGCCCGCCATGTCGACGCGGCAGAAGAACATCGGAATGCCGCGCGCGCCGGGGCGCTGGAGCGTCGAGAGGCGGTGGCACGCCTGCTCGAAACTGACGCCATAATCCAGGCGCAGCCGGTCGATATCGTGGCGCACCGCGCGCGCGCTGGCGCGGAAGGGGGCGTAGGGCATCAGCACCGCGCCCGCGGCGTAATTGGCGAGCCCGACGTGGAGCAATTGCCGCGCCGCCGCTGTGCGCAGCGGGCTCGCCTCGACCACCGCCGCGATCTCGTTAGCCAATGCCAGCGCGGCGAGCTGGTGCGCGAGCTGGAAGCGGCGGCTCTCGGCGGGCTGTGACGGGTCGATCACCAGGTGGCGCATCGTCGCGTCGTAATCGCGCAGCGCCGCCGTCTGGTTGTAGACGATCGAGATGCCGAGCGCGTCGCGCAGCCGCCGCTCGATCGTTTCGATCGCGGGCGAGGGATCCTTGCCGCGCAGCTGCCCCGCGAGCGCCTCGGCGGCGCGGTCGATGCTGTCGACATAATTGCCCGCGTCGTGGAACCAGTCGCGCACCTCCTCCCACGGCAGGCGGCTGCCCTCGGCCGTGCCGCCGGTCAGCGCCTCGTCGATGATCTGCAGCCGCTGCCCCGCGCGGCGATAGGCGGCGTGGAGCGCGACGAACTGGTCGGCGAGCTGCGGCTGCTGGAGCGCTGCGCGTTCGAGCTGCTCGGGGGGCAGCGGCGAGGCGGCGAACAGAGGGTCGGCCGCCGCTTCGCGCAACGCACCGGCGCGGCGGTCGCCGGTGTCGGCCGCGACCTCCTCCCATTCGAGCGGGAACAGCTTTTGCAGGCGGTCGAGCAAAGCGGGGGTCAGCGGGCGGTCGTCATGCTCGATCTGGCTGAGGTACGACGCCGAAATGCCGAGCTGCGCGGCAAAGTCGGTCTGCCGGATTGCGCGGCTTTCGCGCAGCCCGCGAAGCTGTCGTCCGGCGTAGAGGCGGGTCGGCTGCATGGCGCAGGGATACTTTGCAAACCTTGACTTTGCAACTTTGCAAATTCGCATTTGCATCCGGGCGCGCCCAGGCGCAGACGGCAGGCTCCAGAAAACCGGAGAGCCGCATGTCCGCCAATATCGCCGAAATGGAAGCCCGCCGCGCCGCCGCCCGCCTGGGCGGTGGGGAAAAGCGCATCGAGGCGCAGCACAGCAAGGGCAAGCTGACCGCGCGTGAGCGGCTCGACGTGTTGCTCGACGAGGGTTCGTTCGAGGAACTCGACGCCTATGTCGAGCATGACTGCGTCGATTTCGGCATGCAGGACCAGAAGATCCCCGGCGACGGCGTCGTCACCGGGTCGGGCACGATCAATGGCCGCCTCGTCTATGTCTTTAGCCAGGATTTCACCGTCTTCGGCGGCGCGCTGTCGAAGCGGCATGCCGAGAAGATCTGCAAGATCATGGACAAGGCGATGCAGGTCGGCGCGCCGGTGATTGGCCTCAACGACAGCGGCGGCGCGCGCATCCAGGAGGGCGTCGCTTCGCTCGGCGGCTATGCCGAGGTGTTCCAGCGCAATGTGCTCGCCTCGGGCGTGGTGCCGCAGATCAGCCTGATCATGGGCCCCTGCGCGGGCGGCGCGGTGTACAGCCCCGCGATGACCGACTTCATCTTCATGGTTAAGGACAGCTCCTACATGTTCGTGACCGGCCCCGATGTGGTCAAGACCGTCACCAACGAGGTGGTGACGCAAGAGCAACTCGGCGGCGCGATCACCCACACGACGAAGAGCTCGGTCGCCGACCTCGCGTTCGAGAACGACATCGAGACGCTGCTCGCGGCGCGCGATTTCTTCGATTACCTCCCCGAAAACAACCGCAGCGGCGTGCCGGTGCGCCCGACGAGCGATCCATACGACCGTGCCGAGGACAGCCTCGACACGCTGATCCCGCCCAATGCGAACCAGCCCTATGACATGCACGAGCTGATCCGGAAGACCGTCGACGAGGGCGATTTCTTCGAGGTGCAGCCGGCGCATGCGGGCAATATCATCTGCGGTTTCGGACGCATCGAGGGGCGCACGATTGGCATCGTCGCGAACCAGCCGCTGGTGCTCGCGGGCGTGCTCGACATCAATTCGTCGAAGAAGGCCGCGCGTTTCGTGCGCTTCTGCGACGCGTTTGAGATTCCGATCGTCACCTTCGTCGACGTGCCCGGCTTCCTGCCCGGTACCGCGCAGGAATATAATGGCATCATCAAGCATGGCGCGAAACTGCTCTTCGCCTATGCCGAGGCGACGGTGCCCAAGATCACGGTGATCACGCGCAAGGCCTATGGCGGCGCGTACGACGTGATGGCGTCGAAGCATCTCCGCGGCGATTTGAACTATGCCTGGCCGACCGCCGAGATTGCGGTGATGGGCGCGAAGGGCGCGGTCGAGATCATCTTCCGCAAGGACATCGGCGACCCCGAAAAGATCGCCGAGCGGACGAAGGAATATGAAGATCGCTTCGCCAACCCCTTCGTCGCGGCGTCGCGCGGCTATATCGACGAGGTGATCTACCCGCACTCGACGAGGAAGCGGATTGCGGTGGGTCTACGAAAGCTGCGGAACAAGCAGCTCGAAAATCCGTGGAAGAAGCACGACAATATCCCGCTGTAAGGAGAGCTGCCATGGACTGGTTGTTCGCTTTCGTTTCGGTAGGCGTGTTGCTGCAATGCGCGCAATTTCTTCGGCATCGGAAGGAGAGGCGGTTTGCTCTATTCCTCAAAGAATTTGACCGGGAAGCGCAACCTGCTTGGAGCCGTTTTTGGATAACCTGGCACATCGGCGCCGCGTTCATCGCGCTCATGCTGCTTTTGAAGTCTACAGTCGGGATTTTGCAGATTTGAGGTTCACGCCCCGAGATAGGTTTGGACATGTTTCGGGTTGTTGAGGCGAAAGCGATGGAATTCTTCTGGGCCGCGATTTCGATATGCTGGACGCTAGGCGCTTGGGTCGTCGCGCGCAGCGCGTGGATGATGGCGCGCCATTGGGGGCAGGCGGGCGTGATCGACCGCGGCATGGGCCGCGGGCTGACGCGCGCGGACAATCCGGCGGGCTTCGCCTTCGCGGTGCACGGCACGCAGTTCGTGGCGGCGCTGGCGCTGGTTTTTGTCGCGATCGGGATCGCGATCACATTTGGATGGATATCGAGGGCCTTATGAAACTGGGACGTTTGAACCATATCGGCGTCGCGACGCCGTCGATCGCCGACAGCATTATCTTTTACCGCGACGTTATGGGCGCGACGAAGATCCACGACCCCTTCGACCTGCCCGAGCAGGGCGTCAAAGTGTGCTTCGTCGATACGCCGGGCGCCGACGGCGCGCTGAACGGCACACAGATCGAGCTGATCGAGCCATTGCCGGGCAATGAATCGATCGCGGGTTTCCTGCAGAAGAACCCCGCAGGAGGCCAGCATCACATGTGCTACGAAGTGCCCGACATCCACGCCGCCAAGGCGGAGTTCGAAGCCATGGGCAAGCGCGTGCTCGGCGAACCGCGCATTGGCGCGCACGGGACGCTGATCTTCTTCCTGCACCCCAAGGATATGGGCGGGGTGCTGACCGAGATCATGGAGACGCCGAAGGGCGATCATTAGAGACCTTCTCCCCTTGAGGGAGAAGGATAGGGAGGCTTGAGAGCGAAGCGAACTAGCCGGACTTGGATGAGGGGTTGCGAGCGAAGCTCGCGCGGTCGCTCGCGACCGCAACCCCTCACCCAGCTACGACTAGGCAGCAAGCTGCCAAGTCTTCGCAACCCTCTCCCTCAAGGGGAGAGGGGAGTAAGGACAAGAGACTGCATATGACCGACAAACCCACCCTCGACCAATGGGCGACCGCCGCCGACAAGGAAGTGAAGGGCAAGGACCTCACTTGGCACACGCCCGAGGGGATCGACGTCAAGCCGCTCTATACGGCCGAGGACGTCACAACCGATCCCGGCCTGCCCGGCTTCGCGCCCTTCACGCGCGGGGTGCGTGCGTCGATGTATGCGGGGCGGCCGTGGACGATCCGGCAATATGCGGGTTTCTCGACCGCCGAGGAATCGAACGCCTTTTATCGCCGCAACCTCGCCGCGGGGCAGAAGGGTCTGTCGGTCGCCTTCGACCTTGCGACGCACCGCGGCTATGACAGCGACCATCCGCGCGTCGTCGGCGACGTCGGCAAGGCGGGGGTCGCGATCGACAGCGTCGAGGATATGAAGATCCTGTTCGACGGCATCCCGCTCGACCAGATGTCGGTGTCGATGACGATGAACGGCGCGGTGATCCCCATACTCGCCTTCTTCATCGTCGCGAGCGAGGAGCAGGGGGTTGAGCGCAAATTGCTCGACGGGACCATCCAGAACGACATCCTGAAGGAGTTCATGGTCCGCAACACCTATATCTACCCGCCCGAGCCGAGCATGCGGATCATCTCGGACATTTTCGGCTACACCAGCCGCGAGATGCCGAAGTTCAACAGCATCTCGATCAGCGGCTATCATATGCAGGAAGCCGGCGCGACGCAGGTGCAGGAGCTGGCCTTCACGATTGCCGACGGGGCCGAATATGTGCGCTACGGCGTCGCCTCCGGCCTCGACATCGACAAGTTCGCGGGGCGGCTGAGCTTCTTCTTCGCGATCGGCATGAACTTCTTCATGGAGATCGCGAAGCTGCGCGCCGCGCGGGTGCTGTGGCACCGCGTGATGACCAATCTCGGCGCCAAGGACGAACGCAGCAAGATGCTGCGCACCCACTGCCAGACGTCGGGCGTCTCGCTCACCGAGCAGGACCCGTACAACAACGTCATGCGCACGACGATCGAGGCGATGGCGGCGATGCTCGGCGGCACGCAGAGCCTCCACACCAACGCGCTCGACGAGGCGATCGCGCTGCCGACCGATTTCTCGGCGCGCATCGCCCGCAACACCCAGATCGTCATCCAGGAAGAGACCGGGATGACCAAGGTCGTCGATCCGCTCGGCGGCTCTTACTATGTCGAGGCGCTGACGCAGGAACTGGTCGACAAGGCGTGGGAGATTATCGAGCGCGTCGAGAAGGAAGGCGGCATGGCAAAGGCCGTCGCCGCCGGCTGGCCCAAGGCAATGATCGAGACCGCCGCCGCCGCCCGCCAGGCGCGCGTCGACCGCGGCGACGATGTGATCGTGGGGGTGAACAAATATCGCCTCGCCAACGAGGATCTGCTCGAAACGCTCGAGGTCGACAACACGAAGGTCCGCGAGGCGCAGATCGCGCGGATCAACAAGACCAAGGCGAACCGCGACGAGGCCGCGTGCCAGGCGGCGCTCAAGGCGCTGCGCGACGCTGCGGCGGGCGAGCAGTCGATCGAGAATAATTTGCTGGCGCACGCGGTTGAAGCCGCCCGCGCCCGAGCGACGCTCGGCGAAATCTCGTCGGCGATGGAGGAAAGCTTCGACCGCTACGCCACCCAGCCGACCCCGGTGAAGGGCGTCTATGCAGCGCCCTACGAAGGCGACAGCCGCTGGCAGCAGGTGCTCGACGGCGTCGCGGCGGTCGAACGCCGCATGGGACGCAAACCCAAATTGCTCGTCGCCAAGATGGGGCAGGATGGTCACGACCGCGGCGCCAACATCATCGCCTCGGCGTTCGGCGACATGGGTTTCGACGTCGTGTCGGGTCCGTTGTTCCAGACCCCCGAGGAAACGGTCGTGCTGGCGCTCGACAGCGGCGTCGACGTCGTCGGCGCATCGAGCCTCGCCGCGGGCCATAAGACGCTCATCCCCGAACTGATCGCCAAGCTGCGCGAAGCCGGCCGCACCGACATCAAGGTGATCGCGGGCGGCGTCATCCCGCCGCAGGATTATGACTATCTGCGCGACGCGGGGGTGCAGGGCATCTACGGCCCCGGCTCGAACGTCGTGGAGTGCGCCGCCGATGTCCTGCGGCTGCTCGGCCACAATATGCCCCCTCTTGGAGAAGCCGCATGACCACCGAAACCCGCACCGACTGGACCCGCGAGGAAATCGCCGAGCTGTTCGACCTGCCGTTCGACGAGCTGATGTGGGAGGCGCAGGGCGTCCATCGTCGCCATCACGCGCGCGGCGAGGTCCAGCTCTGCACCCTGCTCAGCATCAAGACCGGCGGCTGCGTCGAGGATTGCGGCTATTGCTCGCAGTCGAAGCACGCCGACAGCGGGCTCAAGGCGACCAAGCTGATGGACGTGCGCGCGGTGCTGCAAGCGGCGGCGCAAGCGAAGGATGCGGGATCGCAGCGCTTCTGCATGGGCGCCGCCTGGCGCAACCCCAAGGACCGCGACATGCCTTCGATCGTCGAGATGATCGAGGGCGTGCGCCAGATGGGCATGGAAACCTGTATGACGCTCGGCATGCTGACCAGGGATCAGGCGCAGACGCTCGCGGTCGCCGGGCTCGACTATTACAACCATAATATCGACACGAGCCCCGAGAATTACGAGAATATCATCTCGACGCGGACCTTCCAGGACCGGCTCGACACGCTCGAAGAGGTCCGGAGCGCGGGCATCAACGTCTGTTCGGGTGGAATCGTCGGCATGGGCGAGACGCGGAGTGACCGCGTCGGTTTCATCCATGCGCTCGCGACCTTGCCGCGCCATCCCGAAAGCGTGCCGGTCAACGCGCTGGTGCCGGTGAAGGGCACCGTGCTCGGCGACATGCTCGCCGATACGCCGCTGGCGCAGATCGACGAGATCGAGTTCGTGCGCACCGTCGCGGTCGCGCGCATCACCATGCCGCTGAGCATGGTGCGCCTGTCGGCGGGGCGCGAGAGCATGTCCGAGGCGACGCAGGCCTTGTGCTTCATGGCGGGCGCGAACAGCATCTTCACCGGCGACAAATTGCTGACCACCGGCAACCGCGGCGACAGCGCCGACGCGGCGCTGTTCGCGAAGCTGGGGATCGTGCCGATGCGGGCCGAAGAGCCGATGCGCATGGAAGCCGCTGAGTGATCATGGCCGGTTGTGAGGGGATATTCGGGTGAGCCGACGCGGCAAATCCCTGATGCTGATCAGCTGGACGCTTGCCGTCTTCGTGGCGGCGATGGTCCCATTGACGCTACTTGCCGTCGGATCGGATTCTTGTCTGCTGCAAGAAAATGTCGTTCAAAGTGAGCAGGAAGAAACCGCATGCATAAGATCCTATGACAATTGGTCGTTGGCCGTCATTGCAGGCTTCGTCTTGATATGGGCTGCAGTCGGCATTCCGATCCTCAAGATGCGCACTGACGGAGAGGATGGCGGCGAATGACCCGCAAGCCGCTCCTTGCCCTGCTGGCTTCGGTGCTGCTGCTGCCCGCGTCCTGCGCGTGCGGTTACTCGGCGAACCGGATGCAGGGGGTGCGGCTGGGCACCGAAGGTGGTGCGGACTCGCCGCTTTGGATCGAGAATCTGCTGTGGCTGGGCGCGCTGGCGATGATCATCCTGTGGGCGCGGCAGATTGCCAAAATCTACCGCACCGAGCCGGCGACGAAGGAGACGGGCGAATGATGCTGATGTCGTTGATGCTGCTCGCCGCCGCGGCGCAGGAGCCCGAGGTCGATTGCGACAACCCGCAGTACCAGGTCGAGATGAACTTCTGCGCGGGCAAGGATTATGACGCTGCCGATGCCGCGCTCAACGCGCAGTACAAGGTCACCGTCGCGGCGCTGAAGGCGCGCGACAAGGATATCGACCGCAGCTACGACAGCCAGCCGACGCATTATGAGACTTTGCTCGCGGCGCAGCGCGCGTGGATCACCTATCGCGACCAGCACTGCCTCTCCGAAAGCTTCGCCGCGCGCGGCGGGAGCATGGCGCCGATGCTGCACAGCGGCTGCATGGCGCGGCTGACCAAGGAACGCACCGAACAACTCAAGGCACTTGTCGAGGAATATTGATGTTCAAGAAAATCCTGATCGCCAATCGCGGCGAAATCGCCTGCCGCGTCATCAAGACCGCGCGCCGCATGGGCATCGCCACCGTCGCCGTCTATTCGGACGCCGACGCGCGCGCGCCTTTCGTGCAGATGGCCGACGAAGCCGTGCATATCGGCGCCTCGCCCGCGGCCGAATCCTATCTGATCGCCGACAAGATCATCGCGGCGTGCAAGGCGACCGGCGCCGAGGCGGTGCATCCGGGCTATGGCTTCCTGTCGGAGCGCACCAGCTTCGCCGAGGCGCTCGCCAAGGAAAATATCGCCTTCATCGGCCCGCCGGTCGGCGCGATCGCCGCGATGGGCGACAAGATCGAGTCGAAGAAGCTCGCGATGGAAGCGGGCGTCAACGTCGTCCCCGGTTTCGTCGGCGAGATCGATGATACCGAACATGCGGTGCGTATCTCGAACGAGATCGGCTATCCGGTGATGATGAAGGCCAGTGCCGGCGGCGGCGGCAAGGGCATGCGCCTGGCGTACAGCGAGCAGGACGTCCGCGAGGGCTTCGAGAGCGTCAAGCGCGAGGGGCTCAACAGCTTCGGCGACGACCGCGTGTTCATCGAGAAGTTCATCCTCAATCCGCGCCATATCGAGATCCAGATCCTGGGCGACCAGCATGGCAACACGCTCTACCTCAACGAGCGCGAATGCAGCATCCAGCGCCGCCACCAGAAGGTGGTTGAGGAAGCGCCGTCGCCCTTCGTCACGCCCAAGATGCGGAAAGCGATGGGCGAGCAGTGCGTCGCGCTGGCCAAGGCGGTCGGCTATTACAGCGCGGGCACGGTCGAACTGATCGTGTCGGGCGCCGATCCGACGGGCGAGAGCTTCTACTTCCTCGAAATGAACACAAGGCTGCAGGTCGAACATCCGGTGACCGAGGCGATCACCGGCATCGACCTGGTCGAGCAGATGATCCGCGTCGCTTACGGTGAAAAGCTCGAGCTGAAGCAGGAAGACGTCAAGCTCGACGGTTGGGCGATCGAAAACCGCGTCTATGCGGAGGATCCGTATCGCGGCTTCCTGCCCTCGACCGGAAGGCTCGTGCGCTATCGCACCCCGGTTCCGGCGTGGGAGGGCGATGAGCGCGGCGACGACGGTGTGCGCGTCGACGCCGGGGTCGAGGAGGGCGGTGAAGTGTCGATCTTCTACGACCCGATGATCGCCAAGCTGATCACCTGGGGCGAGACGCGCGACGAGGCCGCCGATCTGCAGGTCGCGGCGCTCGACCGCTTCGAGCTCGAGGGGCTCGGCCACAATATCGACTTCCTGTCGGCGATCATGCAGCACCCGCGCTTCCGCTCGGGCGAGCTCACCACCGGCTTCATCGCCGAGGAATATCCCGAGGGCTTCCACGGCGCCGAGACCGACGCCGACGTGATGCGTGCGCTCGCGGCGATCGCGGGCTTCATGGCATCGGCCGAAGCCGACCGCGCGCGGCGCACCGACGGCCAGCTCGGCGACCGGCTGGAGCCGCCTGCCAAATGGCAGGTGACGATCGACGGCACGCCGCACAAGGTCAAGGTCGGCGGCAAGCACATCAAGGTCGAGGGCGATGCCGTCGACATCGCGCTCGAATATACGCCGGGCGACCGGCTGGTCGTCGCCGAGATCGACGACAGCGAACTGGCGGTGAAGGTCGCGAAGACGCGCACCGGCTGGAAGATGACGACGCGCGGGCGCATCCACGACGTGCGCGTGCTGCCCTGGCACGTCGCGCCGCTGAGCGCGCATATGATCGAGAAGTTGCCGCCCGACCTGTCGAAATTCCTCATCTGCCCGATGCCCGGGCTGCTGGTGGCGTTGCACGTCGGCGAGGGCGACAAGGTCGAGGCCGGCCAGCCGCTCGCGACGGTCGAGGCGATGAAGATGGAGAATATCCTGCGCGCCGAGAAATCGGGCGTGGTGAAGACCGTCAACGCGGTGCAGGGCGACAGCCTCGCGGTCGACGCGGTGATTTTGGAGATGGAATAACGGGCTTCGGCCAATCCGTTTTTCGTCATTCCCGCGAAGGGTGTCGGGAAGCAAGTGACTCCCGGCACAATCCAGCTAAGGAGCGCCGAAGCTGGATCCCCGCGTTCGCGGGGATGACGGGGGATTCGAAATGCACCTCAATCACGACAACGACGCCCGCGCGGCCGACCCCATCGCCTTCGACGATTTCCTGAAAGTCGACATCCGCATCGGCACCATCGTCGAGGCCGAGCCTTTCCCCGAAGCGCGCAAGCCCGCGTTCAAGCTCAAAATCGACTTCGGCCCCGCGATCGGGGTGAAGAAGAGCAGCGCGCAAATCGTCGACCGCTACGCGATCGAGGACCTGCCAGGGCGGCAGGTCGCCGCGGTCGTGAACTTCCCGCCGCGCCAGATCGGCAAGTTCATGTCCGAGGTGCTGACCTTGGGCTTCGCCGACGACGAAGGCGCGGTGATTCTGTTCGCGCCCGACCGCGCCGTACCGAACGGCTCGCGCCTCTTCTGATCTGTCACCTTCGCGCGCCCGCCGCCGAATAGCCCTGCGACATTCGCAGGAGCCTCGCATGACCAAGACCCTGACTCGCGCCGCCGCCATCGCCGCGCTGCTGGCCGCCTCGACACCCGCACTCGCGTCGAACACCGACTATGCCGCACCCTACCGGCTGCTGCAGCAGGCGAACCGCACGCTCGACCCGGCGCTCGCGACCTCGGCCTATGGAACCGACGGCGTGCTGATCTTCGACATCCCCAGCGCGCCGACCGAGACCTTCCGCGGCCATGACGCGATCCGCGCCGCCTATGTCCGCAGCTTCGGCCAGGTCGACTGCACGCCGATCGCGCTCGAATTCCGCTTCGACGGCGCGGTGCGTCCCGCCCCGCACAAGGGCGCCTATCGCCTGACCGCCAAGGTCGGCGGGCGCGCGATCGTCGCCTACGGCCGCTTCGCCGCCTCGCTCGTCTGGGACCGCAATGCCTGGCGCTTCGCCGAGGACCGCGGCGCGCCCGCGACCGCGGCCGATTTCGATGCGCTGCCTGCGAACGACCTCTAGGCGGCCGCGACCAGCCGCCGCCCCAACAACAGCTTGAACAGGATGAAGGCGACCAGCCCGACCACCGCGGTCGCGACGTGGAACAGCCAGAAGCTGGTCGTCGGCATCGACGAATACCAGCCGCCGACCTCGCCGACGATCTTGTTCGCGCCGAAGAAGGCGAGATAATAGATGCCGACCACCGTCGCGTTGAGCGCGCGCGGCGCGACTTTGGTGAAGAGCGCGAGGCTGACCGGCAGGATGTGCGCAAAGCCGATGCTGTTGAACAGGTGGAACATCAGCGGCCAGAGCAGCCCGATCTTGCCGTCGCCCTGCGTCGCCGCCGCCATGACGAGGCAGAGACCGCCCGCGATGGTGAAGAAGCTGCCGATGATCATCTTGCCGAGCTCGTCGGGCTCCCTGAAGCGCTTGCCGTACCAGACATAGAAGGCCGCGACCGCGACGAGCATGCCGAAACTCGCCGCGGCGTCGATGGTGATCATATAGCTGGTGGGCAGCGTCGTGCCGAAGAAGGTCAGCTGGAAATGCTCGTCGGCCCAGACGAGATAGGCGTTGAAGATCTCCTGGTTGGTGAGCAGCGCGACCGAAAGCACGGGGACGAGGATCAGCAAGGCGACGATGCGCGTCCAGTCGTCGCGCGTCAGCGGCTCCTTGGGCGCCGCGGCCTTTTCGGCGCGCTCCGCGCGGTCTTCGGCGGGCAGCCAGGGCTTGGCATAGATATAGAGGATCAGCCCCGCGACCATCACGATGCCCGCGGTGCCGAAGCCCCAGTGCCAGCCGACCTTCTCGCCCAGCGTGCCCGACACCAGGGGCGCGACGATCACGCTGACGTTGATCGCGATGTAGAAAATCTGGAACGCCATCGCGCGGCGCAGGTCGTTCGGGCCGTAAAGCTCGCCGACCTGGCTCGCGATATTGCCCTTGAACAGCCCGACGCCGACGATCAGCGCGAGCAGGGCGAAGAGGAAGGCGCTCTCGAAAGCCATCAGGAAATGCCCGACCGCCATGAAGATGCCGCCGAGAATCAAGGTCGCGCGGCGTCCGAGCCAGCGGTCGGCGATGAAGCCGCCCGCGATCGGGGTCAGGTAGACGAGCGAGGTATAGTCGCCGAATATCTTCGACGCGAGCGGCTGGCCGTCGATCCCGCCGTACCAGTCGCGCAGCGCCGCGAGGCCGATCACCCCCGCGGCATTTTCGGGCAGCAGCAGATATTTGACCATGTAGAGCACGAGCAGGGTCTGCATCGAATAATAGGAAAAGCGCTCGCACCCCTCGACGAAGGCGAGATAGCCGAGCCCCTTGGGATGCCCCAGAAAGGCGCGGTCGTTGCGGTCGGCCTCGTAATCGGGCGTCGCCTCGGCGATGGTCATTTGATGTCGCTCCCCGGTAATTTTCTTATGCCGCGACGATAATCGCCTGGGTGCAACTTGCCAGTGGCAATCGACGAACGACGGGTTAGGCTGGGCGCGCATTGGGGGAGGAAGGACATGACCTTACCGGTTACTGCGTTCGTTGCGGCCGTGTGCGGATTGCTGCTGCTGTTCACCGCGATACTGACGGTGCGCCAGCGGTTGCGGTTGAAGGCGGCGTTCGGCGACCATGGCGACGACAAGCTGATCGCCGCGAGCCGCAGCCACGGCAATCTCGCCGAATATGCGCCGATCATCATCATCCTGCTCGGCCTGCTCGAAAGCGCGCGGGCGAACCATATGGGGCTGCTGGCGATCGGCGCGATCTTCCTGATCGGGCGTGTCGCGCATATCGTGGGGCTTCACACCCCATCGCCGCCCGGAAAGGCGCCGCTGGGCCGCCAGATCGGCGTGCTCGCGACCTTTGCCAGCTTGCTGGTGCTGGGCGGATGGATTTTGTGGATATTGGCTACGGTGAATTTGTAGCCGCGGTTTGGGGGTGGTTTCCAGACCGTCCCCCATTTCCGTTCGTGTCGAGCGAAGTCGAGACACGCTTAGGAAGCGCTTGCCTTCGGGTGTCTCGACTTC
>JAESFZ010000126.1_pt1 | contig 156284 bp, 113 predicted proteins | sample 9269561 | NCBI WGS metagenome assembly JAESFZ01 (sample SAMN14515552, study PRJNA621657) | algae metagenome | isolation source: Tildeniella nuda ZEHNDER 1965/U140 and co-occurring heterotrophs from wet... | place: Switzerland: Stansstaad, Zurih | collected 1965-01-01 | reverse complement strand
ACTTTCTCCCGTTATATCGCCTATGAGTCAGCCCCACCCAACTTACCACTTACCGAAAAGATCAATGTTTTGCTAGTTTCCTCAGCTGCATTTGATGCTGAACAGGGATTAAAAAAGCTCTCGAATCAGGAACAGAAAGCTATTTTTCAAGGATTACAGAAAGCTCAGACACAAGGGCATGTCAAGCTTCACCAACCTGAATATTCAACGGTTGGATGTTTACGGGCTTATTTAACCGAGCATCAAGGAACCGAAGCTCCGCATATAGTTCATTTTGATGGGCATGGATTGTTTGGTAAGCGCTGCCCCAATCAAGCCTGCTGCACAATGCATAAGGGAATCAAAGTTGAATACTGTCGCGTTTGTAGCACCCCACTCCCTGAAGCCCAAGGATATCTGGCATTTGAGAATGAGCAGAGTGGACCGGACTATGTGAGTGCCGAAGAGTTTGGACTGCTTCTACAAGCTGCCAGTGCTGGCGATCACGCAACATCTTCCCATGGCATCACTTTGGCTGTGCTGACTGCCTGCCAATCAGGGATGTCCGTCAGTGGGGATTCTGTGTTCAATGGCATCGCCCAGAACTTGATCAGCCAACGAGTGCCTGCGGTTGTTGCCATGCAATACTCAGTTTTGGTTGAAAGTGCAGCTAAGTTCGCTGAGCAGTTTTATAGATCGCTGGGTCAGAAGAACTCCCTAGCGCTGGCAATTAGTCAAGGACGCGAGGCAATGGGTTTATCCACTCAGCAATGGTTTCGTCCGGTTCTCTATTTACGATGGCGAGATAATGTAGGTGGTCAACTGTTTCAGATTTCGTCCCAAGAACGCTTGCGAAAACTGACTTGTAAAGGGCTGGCAAGCGTCAGCGTTGCCGTTACAACCATTTTACTGGTATTTCGCTTTTTAGGTGCTTTTCAGTCATTAGAACTAAAAAACTATGATCACCTAATTCGGTATCGCTTAATCAACGAAGGACCTGATTCGCGATTGTTAATTGTTCAAGTAACCGATAATGATTTGACTGAACAGGTCAAACGTAACGAACAAGGTCAAGGAACACTAAAGGAAGCTACGGTCAATCAACTTTTGCAAAAACTAGAAAAACTCCAACCACGTCTAATTGGCTTTGATTTGTATCGAGATTTTAAGGCAGTAGATAGTGAATTAGGATTAATCGCACGTCTTAAAAACGATCGCTTCTTCACTGTGTGTAAAGTGCCTGAAACTGACGAGGAAGGTAAGGAAAAAAGGGCTGGTATATCACCTCCACCAGAAGTACCACTGGAGCGAGTAGGCTTTAGTGACTTTATTGAGGATCAAGATCAGGTTGTGCGTCGGTATTTGATTGCGCAAGACACAATGGCTAACACGCAGTGCATTGCAAAGGAATCATTTAGCTTGGTGCTGGCTAGACGCTACCTAGACTTGGAGAATGCTAGCAAGTTCGCTTATCAAGCTCCCTTCACATCTGGAGAATTATTAAAGATCGGCAATTTTACGTTTTCTCATATTCAACCCTTTACAGGTGGGTATCAAGATATCGATTCGTCTGGTTACCAACTTTTATTAAATTATCGAGCAGTTGGTTCAAATCCAGAGGCGATCGCCAAGCTTGTTACGGTTGAAGATGTGCTCAAAAACCGGGTTTCTAAACAAGACGTGCGGGACAAAATTGTTTTAATTGGAATTACCGCTAAGGTTGCAATTAGCGATGACTGGAATACGCCCTATGGTACTCTTTCTGGGGTAGTTGTACAGGCACACATGATTAGTCAAGTATTGAGTGCAGTTCAGAATCAGCGTTATCTGATTATAGTATTTCCACAATGGATTGAGTATCTGTGGATTTTGGGGTGGTCTGCGAGCGGTGCTTATCTGATTTATCAGTTCAGAACTTCCTGGAGAAAGGTTGGGATCTCAGCTATAAGCAGCCTACTGGTTCTTTATGTGATGAGTTTGAGCAGCTTTAGCTGGTTTAACCTTTGGCTACCGTTTTTGCCATCGGCATTTGCATTCTTTATAACTGGGGGGGTTGTGCTTTGTATCGTCTACCGCCCAGTAAACCAACCATTGTTTTCAATACCTTCTTCTATTGCAAAGTAGCTATGTTTAAGAAGCGAGTCTCTAAGTGCACTGTCACTTGGATTTTTGTGAGTCTATTAACGCTCACAACCTTCACACTTCATGAAATTCCACCAGTGTCAGGCATTGATTTATCTGGGCGTATTCAGCGTTTCTTTACAGGCTCACGCCCACAGGGAGCTGCCAAAGGGCGACAACGGGGCGGAGCGCGGCGAGACCGTTGTCCTAATGTGTCCGATCCATTAGTCGCGATCGTGCCATTCAATCAAAAAGGTGACTCCTTTGTTGAGAAAACAATTTCTGAGCGCCCTGTATTTTGGTTTTATGTGCCATACCTACCAGCCGCTCGACGACAAGCTGAGTTTGTCATCATTGATGAAAATGAGAATGATGTTCATACTGCAACTTTTCCATTGTCTCAGCAACCAGGTTTAGTCAGTTTAAAGCTGCCCCCGACTGCATCGCCTTTGAAGAATGGAAAGCATTATCAGTGGGTATTTTCTGTCATTTGTAACCCACTCAATCGGGCAGGTGATGCCACAGTAAATGGATCATTAGAAAAGGTTCCTATCAGTGACTCTTTAAAAAGAAAATTGCAGACGGCTTCTCTTCAAGATGCTTTTGCTCTATATGCTGAGGAAGGTTTATGGTATGAAGCAATGACAGCTTTCGCAGAGCTTGGCAAGACAACCACTCAAGATACAGATCTTCAAACAAGCTGGAAGTTGCTACAGCAACAACTAGGGTTGCCTGAGTCTTCCATACAGAAATGGGTTGTCTATATCCTTCCAGATAAAACCTCAAATGAAGTCGCTCCTCCAAACCCTTAAAATTTCAGGCGAATAGCTTTTATGTTTAAACAACTCTCTTCACTAAAACATTCATTTCTAAGGTTCATCTCCCATCGAATTACACGCTTTAGCATTGTAATACTTTTAAGTTTTTCCTTATGTCTATCTAGCAAAGTTACGATTGCTCAACAAAAAAGTGGAAACCTAGTATTACCTTATCTAGAAATTCCAGTGATAGAACATCTGTCTCCAGTGCCCCTAGATTTTCCAACAGCAGCTTCTACCGTTGTAGCCACTAAACAGCTATCCATACCTACTGAATCTAATGACAAGCCAGAGCCTAAAGTGCTAATTTCTGAAGTTGTGATTACTGGAGTAGAAGGTGAATTACAACAGAAAATCTTGAATATTATTCAAACAAAATCAGGTGGAATAAGTACGCACTCTTTGCTAGAAAAAGATATTAACGCGATCTTTTTAACAGGTTATTTTTCTAATGTTAAAGCAATTCCAGAAAACACGCCATCAGGAGTAAGAGTAACCTTCAAAATTAAGCTAAACCCAACTTTAAAGTTAGTTAATACCAACAGTCGAATCTTACCTAAAAAAATAATAAAAGAGGCTTTTCAAAGCCAATATGGCAACACATTAAATTTGATAAATTTACAAGAAGGAATAAAAGCACTTAAAAAGTGGTATCAAGATAATGGTTATGTCTTAGTGCAATTCGTTGAGGCACCTAAAATTTCTGATGATGGCACAGTGACCTTAGAAGTTGCAGAGGGTATTATCGAAGATATTCAAGTTCAATTCGTTAAAATTATTAGCGGTTTAAGCTTTAATACTCAGAATGGAAAAATCATTCAGGGCAAAACTCCTAAGCTTTTAATTGTCCATGATTTTCGACTTAAACGAGGAGAAGTATTCAATATAAATAAGGCGATAAAAGATATAAAAAGAATAAAAAAATCAAGAGGTTTTAATGATATTAAGATTTCCTGGAATCTAGGTTTAGATCCTAAGAAAGTTATCGTTCAAGTTAACGTCGAAGAAAAGGAACCTTTATCAAAATTAAACGAGAATTTACAGGGTATCAGCAGACAATATGTATCACAAGAGGCACCCATTAGTTCAGTAGAAGAAGTAGTTAAAGCTAATCAAGAAATAATTAAAATTTCTCAACCAAAAAAAGATGTCAAAATGGAAATTGAGGCATTTTATAGATTAGGAAGTGTATACAAAAGGGTAGGTGAGTATTCAAATTCAATCGATGCCTACAATCGTGCGCTAAGCATTGTTAGATCTAAAGATAACTCTATTAATGCATCAGCAGATAAAACTAAAAATCTTCAAGATTGTGATATTTTTACACAGGGCAAAGAGACAATGCAAGCTTGTGGACAGAATCAGCTAACCCCACAGGAGAAATATTTATTTGAAATTAATATACTTCTAGAATTAGGTGACACCTACCGATTCCTCGGAGATTATCAACAAGCGCTTGATTTAAATCAGCAAAGCTTCTCTCTAATAAATAGTGTGGAATCTAATGGTAAAAGTAACGAAAACAAGGAAAATATAATTCTCTTAAAGATCGTTTCCATTCTGTTCAAAAGCTCTACATATTCTGATCTAGGAGAAAAGGAAATAGCACGTGATTATATCAATCAAGCGCAAAGAATTCTTACTGATTTATTTAAAGATTTGACCGATAAGAATTTCGGTTCAGATGAAGGCTTTGATTCTAATACAATGCTGAAAATATTTGTTAGCTTTATCCCGTCTATTTTTGATCAAGATATCAATCAACCAATGGTCGCTTTTCTAGATCAATATGTTCACATTATTAAAGAAACCAAGATAGATAAAGAAACTCAACCAGATAGGTCAAAGCTCTTTCAGAAACTAGAAAATACTTTTTTCGATCAATTTTTAGGCTTGAGCTTTTATAGTTTAGGTGAAAAATATAATGATTTAGGTGAGAAACAGAAGGCACTTGAAATTTACCAACAGGCACTTCAAAAGCTACAATACCTCAATATATCTGAAATTAATCCTGAGTCTGAAGAACAAGCTAGTGATGTAAATAAGATTAAAGATATGCTAACTACGTTGGCTCGTTCAGCAAAGGCTCTTGTTTTCAAGGCTATTGGTGATATATTAGCGGATTCTAATAAAAATCAAGAAGCACTAATTGCTTATCAACAAGCGTTGAATTTACTACAAATTGAAGGAGAGGCGAGCAGTAAAGCTTCTGCTCTTTATTCTATTGGTAAAGTTTACCATAGCCTCTTTCAATATCAGCAAGCATTGGATAGCTATAATCAAGCATTAATAATTTGGAGTGGATTAGGCAATCAGTTGGAAGAAGCAAATACTCATCTAGGGATTGCACACGTCAAGCGGGATCTTAACCAACTTTACGCAGCTAAAAATCAAATTGAAACCGCAATTCAACTGATCGAGCAGGAACCTTCTCCTAATGCAAGCACCTCTTCCTTAAGCTCTACAGATGAACAGCGTAAATTCAAATATTACATTAGCCTCGCTTCTTATTTTTCTGCAAAGCAAAACTTCTATGATTTTTATGTGGATTTGCTTATGCAATTGCACAAGCAATTTCCGTCACATGGATACATGGTGCAAGCATTTCAAGCCAACGAGCAATCTAAAAACCGAAGCTTGCTAGCCATTTTGAATCGACGCGATCGTTATGTCTCAAAAGCTAAAGCTCCAAATTTCTCTGACGCTCGATATGTAAACTTAGGAGTGACTCCTCGCTTATCTACCATTCAGCAACAAATATTGGATGGTGATAGTATCCTTTTGGAGTATGCACTTGGTGAAGAGCGTAGTTACTTGTGGGTAGTAAGTAAAACTAGAATTTCTAGCTATGAACTTCCCAAGCGTACAGAGATTGAAACGCTAGTTAGGCAATTTTATGACTTCATGACTGTTCCCAGTTTGGCAGTTAGAACTAATAAAGCAGCTAAGGTTGGTAATGATCTAAGTCAAATGCTTTTGGGGCAAGTTGCTAACCAATTGGATAACAAACGTTTAATAGTTGTAGCAGATGGGGCTTTGCAGTATATTCCCTTTGGTGCACTTCCAGATTTCAACTCAGTCTCTTCTAAGCCTCTATTAGCTGAGCATGAAATAGTAATGCTTCCCTCTGCCTCGATTTTTAGCATACTTAGAAACAATGTCTCTAAAGAATCTTTATCTTTTAAAACACTAGCTGTTGTGACAGATCCAGTCTTTGGTTCTGAAGATGAGCGAGCTAAAGAGAAATTAGCTGAACTCAGCAATCAAACCAGTCAACGTTCTTTGCCGGGTAATTATCAAGCTAATTCTTCTTTTGCAGAGCAGCTTTTTCCAAGACTACCTAATACTCAAAATGAAGCTGACCAGATAGGGTCTCTTGTAACACCCAAAAGTCAGGTTCAATATTCTGGTTTTTCTGCTAATCGCCGCGATATTCTTGCGTTAGAACTAAATCAATATCGGCTGATTCATATTGCGACTCACGGCATTTTAGATGCTGAAAAACCAGAGCGCTCTGGTATGCTTCTATCTGCCATCAACGATAGGGGAAGCATTCAACGAAGTTTACTATCTGCACCAGATGTTTTTAACTTGCAGCTGTCTTCTGAACTTGTTGTTTTAAGTGGGTGTCGCACAGGATTAGGTAAACAGATTAGAGGAGAAGGTTTAATGGGCTTAGCTGGTGGCTTGATGTATTCTGGAGCGAAGCGAGTCGTCGTAAGCTTATGGAGTGTAGACGACGATGCAACCGTAGCATTAATGAATCAATTTTATCAGGGCATCTTAAAAGAAAATCTCTCCCCATCAAAAGCCTTACGTAAGGCACAACTTGAAGTGCTAAAACAACCACATTGGCAGAACCCTTACTATTGGGCACCCTTTATACTTCAAGGTGAGTGGAAGTAAAGACGGGAGCATCCCCTTCTGCAAAAACGCTTTCTAATCCTTGGCTTCACTACATTACGCTCAGGCTCTCAAACTTCAGCGAGAAACCAAAATGCTTCAGGTTCCTACCAGTCTCTTCAGGATAACAAAACTGGAATGCACATCGTAAAAAACAGTGAAAAAGAGACTTTGAGCATTTCAGATTATCAAGAACTTTTCAACTACTGTCGAGAGCAATTCAGTTAAAATACGATATCAAAAGCTATCATCAATGAGTAACAGAAATAGCATATTGTATAAACTAATTGGAAACACGTTTATCATTAGCACATTGGTAGTGGTGACTGTTTGTGCAAACAGAAAATCAGTTTTATCTAATACTTTAGTTAGTGAAGTGAAAATGAACGAGTCTTTTAGTACTGAAGCTAGTGATTTGTTCGGAACTCCACAGGACGGTCAAGCAGAGATAGAGCGTCAAATTGAATTTATGAAAAATTTTTGGTACTTTAGTAATATTGAAGTTGGTGACCGTAGTTGCTATATCAACGTGAAAGCTGGAAGCGTCGGAGCAAGTGTCGAGTTCAGTGTTTACACCTTTGATGTGCCAACTTTTGTATTTACACTTTCCACTCCAAGGCGTGAAGGGCAGACCGTTACATTAGAAAGTGAAGAAACGGCTCTTTTAGAGCATAGAAAATACTGTTACAAATTAATAAACGTGATAAGAAAATATGATATTTTATCGCCACATTTATATAGGCATCAATTCAAGCAGCCTTCAAATCTTGAAATAAATAGAGAGGATTACTGGAATCAATTGACAAACAAAGATTAATTTACCAAGATGTTAATGGTTAGAAAGGATTCAAATATTATTCTTTTGTTGAGCTATTTCATGCGACTTCGTTTATCTACAGATTTTAATTATAGTTATTTTAGCTATAATTAACTCAAAATAAAGCTAATACAAAATATGATTTCATATAAAATTTTTGGAAATTTGCTTGTATTTAACATATCGACTATCGCGATTTTTTGCACAGCTGGAAATCCAGCCTTATCTAGATCTTTGCCAATAGTTAGTGAAAAAAGTGTCCCTGAATCATTTAGCACAGAAGCTAGTGATTTACTTGGAAGTCCTGTACTTAAAAACCCCGAAAATACCGAGAGAATTAAGGAAAATTTGGGGGGAATTAGGGAAGCATTAAAGAAGCTTCTTGGGAAGCCAGGTTATTTTGAAATTGGTGAACATAGTTGCTATGTGAATTTTGGGGATCGGAGTCAAATATATGTCTCTGATATGCCAACCGAAACTTTTACACTTACGACTTCTACCCCAACTCGTAAAGGGCAAACAGTTACACTGGAGAGTAGGGAGACACAATTCTCAGAGTTAAGAAAAACCTGTTACAATTCGATAAATATATTAATAGAAAGAGATAAACTTTTGTTGAAGCTAGATACGTATACATATGAGCCAAAAAAGTATAGAGAACTTGAATTGAATGTTGAAGATTCCTGGAATCTATTGATACGAAAAGATTAATTTATAAATATTAAATTAAGTCAGTATGCGTCATAAATGAGAAATTTGAGAGCCAAAAGCTACGGGTCAAGCGGTCGTTGATTTTAGCTTCTGACTCTTTTTGCCAAATTACCCACCCAATATTTGGTTACGCTGATTCAAGGGGAAGCATCTCAGCAGAGGACTTACAATGAGTAACTAGGCTTAAATAACCGCGCGATCGCCAACAGAGATGGCAAGATGGCGTTTGTTTGGACAGATCCTTGCTTAATCGACATTTCCAAATCTACCAACTTGGTTACCGCCTGAATCAAGGTTCTGAGGGGCATGGCTGCGACCTCTTGCCGTAAATAGTAAAGCCGATTCGGATTCCCCACGTTGCACAGTTGAGCAATTTCAGTGTTGTTCTGGATACCACTCGCAAGCGCACTTTTAACCCATAGCCAGGTTCTAAACTGGGTCAGTAGAGTCGCAACCATCACGAGCATTGGCTCAGAGCGAGCCAGTAATTCGTCGATCAGACGCACGACTGCTTCACTTTCCCCGTTGCGAACCGCCTCCGCTAATTGCAAATTGCTTTGAGTCTGGCAAGGAATCAGGCTTTGTACTTCAGCAAGACCGACGGGCTGACTATTCGTATAGATTGCCAGTTTGCGGAGTTCTGAAGCACCACGGGTCATGTCATTGCCGATCGCCGCTGCCAGATATTCAACAACATCTTTGGGCAGTCGTAGTTTCATCTGCTTTGCTTGAGTGGCGATCGCCTCTGCGATCAGGTCTGTACTCCAGGGTGGAATTAATGAAAACTCGAAGCACTGACCGTGCTTGATCAAATGCTTGTAGATTTTCAGGCGCTTGTCTACATTCGTTGCCAGAAAGACAAGCGTTGTGGAATCTGGCATTTGAGCCAGTTGCTGCAAACTTTCTAACTGGGTATCACCCCACTGCTTCAGATTGCAGTCTTCTACGACCACAAGCCGTTTACCACCACTGAGCGAGGGTGTTCGTGCCACACTCATTGCCTGTTCCAAAGCACTGGATGGGAAGCGATGATAGCAAAGCTCTAACCACTGCGAGTCAAGTTCTGCTTTGTAGTGCTCTAGTTTTTGTCGGATGGCAAACTGATCATCTCCAGTCAACAGAATAATCATAAAATACTCCTGAACAGTCATTAAAATGTGTAATTGTAGCCATCTTTCCGCTGAACAAGCGTGCAGTATTTGTGGTTAATACCTTGCACGAGTCCCGACGCCGTCGAGATATTGAACAAACCCGTTGAACGCACAGCAATACGCCCAACATATTCACCAACCTTCTTGCCAGCGGTGACAACCGCCTTAACGATGTCACCCGTCTGAAAGCCTTGAACAAACTTGCCACGGGGAACATAGCGCGATGGAAACCCATATTTATCAGTGCGACACATCTGCCGTGTGCCATGTCCTTTTGCCAACATCAGTAACGGCTGACTAGTTAAGACTTTCAATGTTTCGATTTGACCAACACAAGCAGCATCAAGCCAATGGGTTTTAGGTAGCCCTAGTCGAGTCCGGTTGAACTTGGTTAAACCACCTGAACCTGTAGAAATAGGTAACTTCGTCTCCCTTAAGCGGTTGAACAGCGCCCAGCGGGTTGAGTTGACAGCCGCTGCATCTTTAAGGGGTGCTTTTGCTTGCTTCAGAATCTGATTCAGCAGGTTTGGTTTGCTCGATAAGAAATCTCGAATATTCTGGTCGCCTTTTTTTAAGTTGCAAGGCTTGCAGGCAAGACAAAGATTCGAGATCCGATTGCTTCCACCTTTTGAGCGTGGGTGAATATGTTCAACCTGTAAGGGAATATTCTCGATGTTGCAATACGTGCATTTGCGATTCCATTTGTTGAGCAAGTATTCCCGCACCTCGTATCCTTGCAGTTCACCTTGCTGATACTCCACCCCTGAGATCTCAGGATTCTCTAGTTGCTGCAAGTCAAAACGCACCAGTTCTTGAACAATTAAATCAATGGATACAAGCTTGATCAACTTGCTTACCCAAGTAAGCGTGGTTTCAACTCGATGCTGTAGGCTGGGAGCTAACCAACCTTGCGGACGAACACGGTTTAAGAACCGAGCCTTACGATAGCGAGTATGGCGTTGACGACGTGATCTTCTCAGGCTACGGCGCGATGCAAGACTAGCTTTAATGGCTTGCCCTCTATGAGTAAGCTCAGCGCCCCAGATCGCTTTGTCACCTTTCAGTAATGCAATGCCAGTTGTTTTAGAACCAGGATCTAGTTTGAGGGTAATAGGTTCAGGGGTAGCATTAACCTCCTTTCTCAGAATGATCGTGAATGGATAGCAACGAAATACAGCTGCTTTGCAAGCATTCAGCATCTTACGCGCCTTTGACGGTTTACAAGGGGTAAGCGGGCGTTTGTTAGTATCGAGAACTAGGACATAGTTAGACATGGTTGTGTCTCACCTTTTCAGTAACGTTCGCTTTGACCTTGTTATCTGGGCTTTTTGGGCTAAACGCACTGTTCCAGTGACCTTAGAACTGTTTAACGATTAGCGACAGAGCGGGGAACTAGCGACGCATCCCGAGGTGTCGTGACCCAAATAACGTTTACTCCTAAGAGTGGTCTGGTCAGCACGGCTTAGGCTTACGCCTGAAGCTCCATCTCTTTAAAGTGGGGTTGCTGACACTGATCTCCCATTCTTGGTAGCTGTGAGCGTTCTGATCAACACGGTCATCGGCTTCGGGCTATGGGTAACTCGCTGAAGCATTCGAGCGATCGCCTGTTGATTCGCCTCAAACTTTGCAAAAGAGGCAGGGGCAACTTCCAGAATTGCCTTCGTTCCTTGTAGCTTGGTCAAGCGTGCCTGGGTCAACAACTTTTGAGTTCCTGGTTTAGCCGAGGCTACAACTTTTTGCCAGAGAGCTGCTAAATCAGTAGGCTTGTGAACTGTGGTCGCCGAAGCTGGCTCAGAGATTGCTTTACGGCTGTGCCCATTTTTGCCTACTGCCTGCTTTGCCTCTGGAGAGTTAAAGGGAATCGATCTCAACATCGGCATCAAGTTCAGCAGACATGTTTCTAGCCAGACAGCCGCGTTGGTTGTGTTGCGAAGATAGCTCTCTGCTTTCTGTAAGTGAGCCAGAGATTGATTGAGTGCATCAAAATCCCAATGAGTCAAAATCGCCTTCAATTGGCTATAGTTGACAGGGCTGGTAAGTAGCTCTGTTGCCTGGGGAGCCGCTTTGAGGATCAGCAGATCTCGGTAGGTTTGGAGCAAGCTGCTGAGAATCAGTTTGGGCGTTTTGCCAGAATCAACCAGCGTTCGTGCTGATTGGAGGAGTTGAAAGGTATCGTTCGTGGCGATCGCCTCCAGCACTATCAGCAAGTCTGTCGCTGTAACGCCACCCGTCATTTCAATCACATGGTTCGCGGTCACTGTTTCACCTAGCAAGCTAACCTGACCCAAAAGCTGAAGGGCATCCCGTAAGCCTCCTTCTGCAAACCGGGCGATCACCATTAAAGCGTCAGCACTGACAGCGATCGCTTCGGCATCCGCAATCTCCTGAAGGTGCTGGGCGATCGTCTGGAGCGACAGCGCCCGAAAATGAAATACCTGGCAGCGGCTCACAATCGTCGGCAATACCTTATGCACTTCCGTAGTGCAAAGGATGAAGACTACATGAGGGGGTGGCTCTTCAATACACTTCAACAGAGCGTTTTGAGACTGGGTAGTTAATTGGTGTGCTTCGTCAAGAATAAAAATCCGGTAGCGTCCCTGCACGGGTGCAAGACTACTGCGCTCAATCAAGGCACGGGCATCATCCACCCCATTATTAGAAGCGGCATCAATCTCACTCACATCCAGGCTGTTGCTGGTTTCAATCGATCGGCAGGATTGACAGGTACCGCAAGGTTCATCGGTAGGTCCGTCAAAACTCAGACAATTGAGAGACTTGGCAAAGATACGCGCAGTAGAGGTTTTACCAGTGCCTCTAGAACCTGTGAAAAGATACGCTGGGGCTATGTGCAGTCGGTTGATGGCATTGGTCAAAGCGGTTTGAACGTAGGGTTGTCCAACCAGTTCTGCCAGGGTTTTAGGGCGATATTTTTGATGTAAGGCAATGGTGGGCATGGTGATATCGGTTTAATCATCATGGCGATCGCCCCTAGTCAGGGGCAGTTTGCTCCAGCAGAGATAGTTCAAATGGTCAGCGCCCTAAAGCCTTATGATGAGAGCCGTTGTTAAACTCCTCTTGCTCTCTTGAATCGCACCATTCAGCTTCTTCAAGTTCAAGACCAGCAGGTCATCGATGCCATCCTGACAGAGGTGACTGACAAGCACCTTGAGGGATGCCAGAACTCTTTGGGAGCCGATCTTGGAAGGGAGCGGTCAAGACGATGAGTATTGGCACTGGGTAGGTAAGAGCCGTCGATCGAAGTTGCTCCCAGGTGATGAGTTGTACGCGATCGAGTGCGAAGGGATCACCCAAGGGCTGATGATGCTTGATGTCTTAAAAAAACGCTGTCTGATTGAATCGCAGTTGCGACGGCGGTTAGTCTACATCAGTGCTTTGGCAACCGCCCCTTGGAACCGACCTGTCATCACAAACCCTCCGACCGACAAGGGCGTTGGGGGCAATCTGGTGGATTTTGCAGTCGCCCGCAGCCATGAACTGGGTTATCAAGGCAGAATCGGGTTACATGCCCTGCCGGGTGCGCTAGGATTCTATAGAAAGCTGCGCCTTGGACTGCTCGACTGCGGTCCTGATCCTGAAGAACCCGATCACCTCGTTTACTTCGAGACGCTAAGGATAGATGACCCATGACCCAATCGATTCCTGCCAAGCCGAAAGCTACACCCAATGAAGGGACTCGCCATCAGCGCCTCATGGAGTTGATTGAAGCAGAGGACGCTGCCAATGGCGAAGTTGGTTGTGGACGAGATTTGGGAAACAGCCTTGCAGGCTCTTTCAGCACCCGTGAAATTGCACTTGGGGACGAAAAACTGAAGCGTTTCTTGCAAGAGCATTTAGGACACATTTTGATGGAGTCGGATTTTGATGCCATCGCCACTCAGATTCAACGCCAGCTTGAGTCTTTGCTCATTCCGGCTTCGAGTCAGTCCTTGGGTTCTGAGCTTCCGCCAGCTTCAACAAACGTCACAGCACATGTTCCAACAGAAACACTCAAAGAACTATTTCAGTCACAGCTTGCCGAGTTTTGTTCCGAAGCTGCATTAGAACAACTGATTCAGTTTAGCCATCAGATCATCCACAAAGCCGTCCTTCGACCCCGGCATACCTGGTCTAGTCCGATTTGGGTACTGAGAGGCGAGACGCAGATTTACATTGCTCAGGCAGCAGGGATTGAGGAGGCGATCGCCAAAGTCAAGACGCAGCATCCCCAGGAAACTGGAAAATTGGAAGTGATCACAGTCGGAGGTATTTTGGCACCCGATCAGGTGATCTCTCTGGATACAAATTTTTTATAACGTTCTCAGTTTAAGAGGATTATTTGATATAAGTCCAACCGTGATCGTCACCAGCCACAGATGGCATTGAAACGAACTTAAAGATTACCTGTCAGCTCGGTGCACAATGCACGTAAGGATTAGCTTGTGATCGCTTAACTAGCAGAAGTAATTGAACAAGAGGTTGTTGGGTTTCCTTTGTCAACCCAACCTAAGCGATCAGCGATCGCTCTGACTACAGGGTAGATCAAACCACACCAAGCTAAAAAGCATTGAGAGGACACTGTCTCGACCCAAACCTCAAACCATTCAGGTTACAAGCTATGACGCCTATTCCATAGCCACGAAAATACTTTAAAATCTTCTTGTTGAGAAGCCGTACATATCTGAGCTAATTTTACCATAACTGTAGCTTAAGCTACAAAAACTAATGCAAAAGGCTGATGTTACGAAAATCCAATACTTAGAGACTATCACCCAAAGCGCTATCATAGGAGCTTCATAAGAATGCTTTTAAGTACGAGACTCACCGATCTGGAAAAGAATTTGGAGTTGCTGTACCAGAAATTAGGGGCCATGGAACGAAGCCGTATCATGGCTTATGATGCAGAGGCAAAAATTTCTATTGAGCAACGAATCCGAGAGGAAATCAAGCCACAAATCCAGCAAAATGAAGCAGAGTATTGGCAACTTTTAGCTCAAGAAGTAGATTCACTTTTAATTGATGAAGTCGATGCGAGTAGTGCAATTACTGAAGTTATTCAAACGGTTGAGATAATTGAGCAAAATAATACCAATCAATATCCTGATCAGGTGATTCAACTACTGACTGAAATCCGAAATAAGTTGAACGAGCCGGGAAAATCTTCTAGTGCCAAGCTAAAAGCAGCGCTTCCACTGTTACCACCTTTCATTTCCTATGAAGTGGAGCTTGAAACAGAAGGTATCCTGCGGCGTATGTTTCCAACCTTTAGCCGACTTCTTAAAAAAGTTGAAAAAAAGTAGTTGACCCCGATGTGGACTGTCCGTATCGGGGGTTGTTACCTTTCCTTGAACAGGATGCAAACCTCTTCTTTGGGCGAGATCGATTCCTTTTTGGTGATGAGCAATCTAAAGCTGGACTGGTTAAAGCAGTTCAAACACAACCATTAGTAGCTGTGATTGGTCCATCTGGTAGTGGCAAGTCTTCCGTCGTCTTCGCTGGATTGATTCCTCAGTTACGAGTAGAGGGAAATTGGCTGATTGACACCTTCCGCCCACAAAATCAACCGTTTTATGGACTTGCCTCTGCTTTAGTTAGGCTACTTAAGCCTGAGTTAGACGAAATTCAACAGATGAGGCGTTCAGCAGAACTAAAGACAGATTTGGTACAAGGAAAGCTAACTCTGTTACAGGTTACATCAAATATTCTAGAACGCAACCTGGGGAAACGCCTGCTGCTAGTAGTTGACCAATTTGAGGAAATCTATACTCTTTGTCCAGATGAAGAGCAATACCAATTCACTGACATATTACTAGATGCGATTAACCAAGATAACTTGACGCTTGTACTAACCTTACGAGCAGATTTTTACGGTTACGTTCTTTCTAACCGTCGATTGCGAGATGCGTTACAGCGATTTACGCCGCAACTTCTCAGTTCAATGAATCGAGAAGAACTAAAATTTGTTATAGAAAAGCCTCTTGAAAGATTGAACATATCATTAGAGTCGGAACTGACTCAGCGGATCTTAGATGATGTAGGTAGAGAACCTGGAAATCTACCTTTATTAGAGTTTGCCCTAAGTCGTCTATGGAAGAAGAAACAGAATAGGAAGTTAACTCATAGTGCTTATAACGAAATTGGCGGTGTCAGAAAAGCTGTAGCGAATCATGCAGCAGACATCTACAGTCAACTTAGTGAGGCACAGCAAAAGCAGGCACAACATATCTTTGTCCAATTGGTGCACCCAGGGGAAGGAACAGAAGATACTCGCAGATTAGCAACTCAAGCAGAAGTGGGAGATGAAAACTGGAGTTTGGTTACTTATCTAGCTAGCTACAAAGCAAGGTTGGTCGTAACAGGATGGAATGCCATAATCAATGAAAATACAATTGAGGTCGTTCATGAAGCTTTGATCCGAGAATGGAAGGATCTTCAGGATTGGGTAGCTGCTGACCGTAAGTTTCGTACTTGGCAAGAATCTTTAAGATCTTCAATACATACCTGGGAAAACAGTGGATTAGACAAAGATGCACTGTTGAGAGGACTACTTTTAGTAGAAGCTGAAGATTGGCTGGAAAAAAGATTTAATAAAATGAGTCTTTCAGAGAAGAAATTTATCCAGAAAAGTCAGAATCAGCGTAATGTAGCTGAAAATAAGGCAAAATTTACCAGATATGGATTTGCCACTCTTGGTATCATCCTTGTTACTCTTGGCTTATTTGCTCAACGTCAGTTTTCAGCGCTTCAATCTCAAGAGAATCTAACTACCGCCCTTATTACAGGTGGTAGTTCATTAACTTCAGAATTAATGTATGATATTTTACCTAGAGAATTACAGATAGCAAATCAAAAAGTTAACAACAATCGCATTGACGAGGCGATTGCATTTTATAAAGCCACTCTTACATCAGCTCAGAATTTTATAGATGCTGCATCCAGAAAAGAAAGTAAGTTTAAAGAAAAAGATACACAAGCAATTAACAGCTTTCGAGATACTGCTGAAAGCTCACTAGCACAGATAATTAAAGCTCATTATCTTCCAGAGCTAGAAGCGGAATTAAACACTCATAAAACCGACCGTGAATTCGGCAAACTAAAGGAAAACTTACCGATAACTGATTTTGAAAACCAGTATACAGAGGGACCCTTAAAGACTACGTATAGAATTTTAATGCGAAAACCTGGACTAGAAGCGGATCTAAACAAAAATGGACTCTTAGATGCAACTGAAGCAATTTATCTTCCTTGCGAGACATTGAAAGAAATTGAATTAATGTGGCGACGTATTACTGATTGGCGGTGTGGCTTTTACGATCAAACTAATAAAAGCAAAGTCAACCCGGAAGGAAAATACTATGCAGCGGAAAGTTGTACAGAGCTTTCACATATGACATTGACGGAGCGAATATTTCCACGCCCTATTGCTGCTGCTGTAGATCGAATCAAAAGTTGTAAAGTTGAGGAGCTAATACATGAAGATAATTAGATTTTTAGAGATTACTATCTTGTCTTTTAGATCTCTTATTGCAAGATTATGTTTTCCCCATTTTTCTAGATATCATACGGTTATACTATGTACTCTTTTACTGTTAACTGTAATAAGTATAAAGAGTCTGGCTGATCCACCTTCAGCGGCTCGTGTGATTAATTTTCAAGGAAGTAGAAGTGATTTTTGGATACATCGACACCCTAAAGATAGAGGTATAGGTGTTGCGAAAGGGGTAGAAATGAAGAATGGAGGCTCTTTATCTGTACCAACTAAAGATTACTCGGCATCCTTTGGATTTGTAACGCCTGACGAAAAGTATAAAGGAGTCATAATTCAAACTTACGATAAAGGCACTTATACTTTCCCCTGTCAAATTCAAGGACATTTTATAATTGCATGGAGCGGAAAAGGTGGTAGAGCTTGTAGTGCTAGTAGGGATGGTATTCGTGATGCTGGTGAAAATGATATTCTTCGTATAGAGCATTCCTCAAGTAAGACTCTCTCTCATTTACCAAAACCTGTTGAAAGAGCGGCTAGCATTATTGGACTGGGCAACAAGCAAAACTCTGATAAGCAGGGAGATGATAATCTAGCGATCAGTCCTGCAAAAGGACAAACACTACTCCGAACTTCTAGCAATATATCTACTAGTTATGACTATGCTAATTATCGGGATGTCCGACCTGATAATTATGATTTTGAGTGTGCTACCAAGAACTCTGCTGGATCTGCACAAACATGTAGATGGAAATGCACGACTGAGAACACTCCATCTGGAGCTGTACGAGAATGTGTATGGAGTCCAATGTCTACTACAACTGAAAACGTAGATAATCGTTACAACTATAGATATAAATGCATAGTTAGAGACACTCCATCTGGATCTGGAAATACACCGGGATCATGGAGCTGTACATGGGATTGGAAACCAATTCTCACTGAAAATGTGAGCATCGAAGCCTTTGAAGGCGACATTTTAGTAAAATCAAAAGAAAACCCAAAAGGAGCACAGGTTAAGGAAGGACAAAAGTTTTCTTACCCAGGTGGAAAAGTGGATTCCATAAACGTTGGGAAAGAAGCTAATACCTGTGAAATGTTGAAGTTTCTCAATGCAGCTTATTGGTCATCTCCCGAAACTCCAAAGTCAGTTTCTGATAGCATAGCTGAACAACTGAAACAACATCGACAAGCTTTAGGAGTATCAGGTCGCCCTCCTACTAATCTCTCAGCACTAGAGAAAGGCGTTATTAACGAGATAAATCTTGCGCGTACTAATCCTGGGGGTTATGCAAAGCTTCTTGAGTCACAGAAACAATACTTCCATAAAAATTGGTTAAAACTCAATGGTGAACCGCTGATCCCTACTGATAAAAGAATTCGTGCTGTGGATGAAGCTATCGATTTTGTTCAATCGAAGCAATCTTTGCCTGCCTTCAGTGTCTCTACAGGTATGTCTAGAGCTAGCCGAGATCATGTAGAATACCAAGGAAAAATTAGTAAGAATTTTGGACATACTGGCGATGACGGTAAGGGCTATGAGTACAGGTTACGTCGCCGTGGTTCTGTTGGATGTGTAGAGGGTGAAAATATTTCCTATTATGATCCGTCTACAGTAGGAACAGCAGTTCCTGAAGCTAGAGTTGCCGTTATGGAATTTCTCACGAGAGACGGTTTGCGAAAAGCAGGTGAACGAGATAATCCTTTTAACCCAGATTTTCAAGTCGTGGGTGTTGCCTGCGGTCAGCATGAATATCTTCGCTTCATGTGTGACATCACCTACGCTGGAGGATTTCTAGAGAAAAATTGAAGAATTGATTCAAGTAGTGGTCAGTCTTGCCTGAAGAACCCAATAACCTCGTCTACTTCGAGACCTTAAGGATATAAGACTCATGCCCCGATGAAATCCTTCTAAGCTAAAAGCCACATTTGGCGAATCTGCTCGTCATCAGCACCTGCTGGGCTTGGTTGGTTGAAGCAGGGTATGTTCCGAATAGCCAAGAACGTTACTCATCCGGAGAAGACTCCAGGATGAGCATAATAGATACAACAGCTTACTCTGGTTGCTTATACAGGGGAAAGAGAAAGTGGCGCATGTCCATCTCTAGCTCCGGATTGTTGAAATCTCCAGCCGGAACCAGCATTACCGGGTAATCCGGTTGCTTCAAATGCATCTTGATCCCAGTACTGGGAATCGCTTTAACCGCTTCTCCCAGATATTTAAGATTGAATTGGATATCCAATGTCATATCTGCGGGAATATGAGCAGTGATGGTTTCATCGCCTTTGCCAAATTCTCGCTCGATGGAGAGGTGAATCTGTTGTGCCGTTCCATCAAAGCGAAACTGAATTCCTCTCTCTTTCTTGTCGGTCAGCACCGATAACCGTTCCAACGCTTTGAGGAGTCCTGATTTCTCCAGCACCACTTCCTGGTCAAAACTGTAGCGTGCCAACAGTTGCTCACAGTCTGGATATTGCCCTTCAATGCACTGGCAGCTCAAAATAACGTCTTGCCATGCAAAACTAGCACGGGTTGCTTCCGCATCGTACAGCAGTTGAATCGAGTCAACAGAATCAGCCAGGTTACGAATCAGTTCCTTCAGCGCTTTGCCGGAAATCGGAAACTGGGTATGTTCATCGGCTCCTGATCGCTTACGTCGTTTTCTACCAGCGCCCTCTGTTGATAATTCTGCGATCGCCACTCGATGACCGTCTGTTGCAATGAATTTCAGGGCATTTTGCCCAATCTGAATATAAACACCTGTCAAAATACGCTTGGTTTCATCCGTGCTAATCGCGTACAGCACCCCTTTCAGTCCTTCTCTCAACACATTGGTCGGTAGGGAAACTGGAGCCGCTTTGAGTGTTGCAATGGGCGGAAATTCCTCAGCCGGAATCCCTCGAATCTCATACTTCCCATCAGCATCCGACAGCGTAATGGAGCAAGTCTTAGTCAGTTGCTCCTCTTCCGACGCTGGCTTTGTGACCTGCACCTGACTGTTGAGCGTGATGCTACCTGCTGGAAACTGTTTGACCATCCCTGAAAGCATCTCAACAGGTGCTGTAATTTCACTGCCCAAAAGCACCTGTGCCTCAAAGCTTGCCTGAATCGTCATTGCTAAGTCGGTTACAGTCAGATGAACCTGTTGGGCTTTAGCATCTGCCACTACCAATACATTTGCCAATACTGGATGGTTAGGTTTTGCTGGGGCAGCACAACTTGCGATCGCCAGCGCATCATGAAACTGACTCTGCGAACAAATCACCTGCATCCCTTGTTCCGTTGCAGGTGTGTCCTTTGGCTGCGATCGAGCTGCCCGTTTTCTCGCTGACTTCTTGGGCACAGGCTCTGCCGATACTTTAGGCTCAGCAGAATTTTCAGGCTCCTCGACTGTTGTTTCCGCTTCAATCGCCTCTGGTGCGTCGGTAGATTGCTCCAGAGAAGTGAGTTTTCTGGGGATACGCTGTGCGATCGCAGCTTCAGAAGTCGGTTGCTCAGCCTGCTTTTTTTGCTTTGCAGTCTTGCCCCTCGATCGTTGTAATGCTTGAGTCATAATCAGTGTCTCTGATTGAATGGTCGTCGAAGGATGCCTGCGTTAGCAGATGAAAAATGCCAAAGACCTATGACTCAAGCTTCTTGGTAGAATGCTTAAATCTCTTAGGGTATAGTGTGAAGCCAAAACGCCGTTAAGTATTCCCTAAGTAAGCAAGGTTGTTGGAAGCAGATCATCATGGGTGAATCCGCTATGTGGCTTCTGGCAGTTGGTTTTACTTAGGGAATACTTTGAGGTGATTCTGTCTGAAAGCATTCCCTAAGTAAAAATCCTATGGCACAACCAGAATCCGACACCGAGCACGGCTGGCTCCGACATACCATAAGCGATTGTGCTCCCTCACCTTTGCCAACAAGTCTTTTGCCGTATCACCACGCTCAGGGGTAAGCCGTTTACTTAGATCCTGTCCATCGACACCACCTTCTAGAAACGTACTCCCCTGGCTATTGTGAACCGTAATGGCAAAGCAATTTCGCACATTAGCAAACTGTTCTAAATGGTGATAATAATCGCGCCATAGGAATGGATTACGTTTGGCGATCGCCATCAGCCGACGAGCTTCTACATCAAATCGGTTCTGCTCATCTTCATGCAAAGCATAGATTTGACGTGTGACACCATCATCGGTTGCAACCTTTAACCTCCAGGCTTTGTAATTGCTGTAGCGATCTTCTGAAAACTCCTGAATCGTGAACTCCGTTGAAGTGGAGAGGATAATCGTTTTACCATCAGGAGCTAAAACCGGATCGCGCGTGATCAGCCGTTCACCGGGAATAAACCGAGTGGTAGCCTTACCATACAGATGGTTGCGGATCTTCTGGTTATAGTAATCCACTTGCGCGTTTGTCCAGCTTAGAATTCTGAAGCAATCAGGGTTCTGGGTAAACTCGCCAGAGATTTTCTTGAAGGCATATTTGAGGAGCGATCGCCGTTTTACCAGCAATGAACCGTTACTCTTATCTGGTAGATACTTTGCAAATGGCTCAAAGGGCGCTTTGCTCTTCGTCACTGAATAACGGCAAGCCGTGATAAATTCCAACAGCGGACTATCTGTGCCCTGGCGCACCACTTGAGTCAACACAGCTTTATTGGTGATGTTAAAGGCTGGCGATCGCCCTTCATTCACCGGGTTAAGCTGAGCCGGATCGCCCATCAGAATTATTTTCAGCGGATGCCACGTTGATGTTCTTTTGGATGCTTCCTCAATCCAGTGCCAGAGCTGCTCTCCAATCATGGAACACTCATCAATGAATACAACATCGAACAGCCCAATGTATGACGTTCCAGTCGGTGCCAGCACTTTTTCGTTACCTCTGGAAACCATGCCCAGTCCCAGCAATTGATGAATCGTGAAGAAGTCTACGCCAGTCACCCCGTTTTCTAGAGCCATGCGTTGCAACACACCAACAGCCTTATTGGTGGGGGCGGTCAGAACCACCCGTTTCCCCTGGCTAACCAGAACTTTGACTAATTGAAACACGATCGTTGATTTTCCTGTGCCAGCAAAGCCAACTAAAAGAAACAGGGCAGCCGTGACAGCCGATTGCAGGAACGTCCACATTGCATCCAGAGCTTGACGCTGTTGCTCAGTCAGTTGAAAGGGGAAAGAGCCAGCCGGGGAGGAAGCAGGAAGGGTTTGCATCATTACGACTCCGCTAATGTCATCCATAAATCGGCTTGACACAGCGGTAGCTGGTTATTTGGGTCTTCTCGAAATCAACGACAAAAACCCCAATATCTTTACGTGATGCGGTCAAACTTACATTGTGAAGATCGTAGTGCTACACAGGAAATCCAAGAGCTTTCAGGATCAATGGCAACAGCTTGCTACTTGCCTCTACGATCTTGGCAGTATCAGGAAGGCTCTTCAGCGTCGCTTCAAACATTTTCTTTGCTCTTCGCGCCAGCCCTTCTTTCTGTGCTGGTTCCTCGGTTTGCTTTGCCTCTGCCAAGTTTTGCACCTGTTCTAGCAAATCGGCTTTGTCAGCATCGGGTAAGTCAGGGTCAGCTTCGATCACTTCCTTCAGTTGTATCAAAAGCTGCTTCAGATCCGGCTGATCGGGGTTAGAGGTTTCAGGTAACTGATTAATGGCGTTGGTGACATTGCCACTGATTGCGCCCAAGTTGATGGTTGAGCCAGTGACATTGCCACCAATATTCACAGTCTGACTACTGTCATTACTATTGCTCATAGTCTTTACCTCTGCGATCGCCTGTACATGAATTGGTTTCTTTGCCTGTAACTTAATCACCTCCCACATATTGGCACTATCTTCGCGGTAACGGGAAATTTCGCCTTCTTTGGCTTGCAACTCTGCCTGATACCTTGCCTCCAGCGCTTTAAGAGCAAGCTCATACTGCTGATTAAACTCACTGTGGATTTTTTCCTTATTGGTGTCTGTCGGTACGCTGACTCGCACCACCACCACGCCATCCCCTTTGTTTTCGATGCTCTGAATTTCCAGTGGAGTGTCTTCATTTTCCACCTGCACTTGCTGGAAGGCAGCCACGAATGCTCTCCAATCCACGCCATTACGAAAGATCAGATCGACGGTGCTGAGGACTTCTTGAAACAGCTTGGTGAATTCTCCGGGAGCAAAATCACCGCTGCTAGGGCGACGTTCTTGCTGGTTCCGCAACAGGTAGACGTATTGGCAATCCACGTTATCGAGTTTAGTATTGTGGTCAATATTCCAGGCTTCCAGACAAGATCCAGTGAGAGTTGCTCCGCTGAAGTCCGTATCGAGAACAAGGCTTTCGGTTAGATTGGTATCTTTCAGATTGGCATGATGCAGTGTGGCACAGGTCAAATCCGCCCAAGTTAGGTTTGCATGTTCCAAATTGACCCCATCCAGGTTCGTGGCGCGGAGATTGGCATCAATATAGGATTTCTTGTAGCCATTGCGGGTAACAAGTAACTCACGCACAGCAGGGTTTGTTAGGATAGAATTGCCAACTCTGGCATAGTCCAGCTTTTTAGCCGCTTGCCAATTGACCCAATTTAAAACCGTTTGGCTTTCCAATCGCTTTCCCTGACGATCTTTTTTCCATGTGTTCATAAAGTTCGTGCTTTTTAGGATGGCATGATTGAAATTGACATGGGTGAGATCGGCACCACAGAAGGATGTGCCCCCAGTTGTACGAAAGGCAACCCCAAAGGTACGGACAATCGAAAATTTTCCGTCGCCCTTAAAGGCGCGACGACTACAATAGGTGCCGAATAGAAAATTTACGATGGAAAAAGCTATAACAAAAGCAACAGTGATGGCTATATTGACAGTAAAAGCGACAACGCCAGCGACAGTAAAAGCGACGGTGACAGATCCAGCAAAAGCACCAGCAAAAGCACCAGCAAAACTGAAAGCGCTAACAAAAGCGATAACGCTACTTACCACAACAGAGAAGGCAAAGGTAAGGACGGCAGCGACAGATCCAGTGAAAGCAAAATTGACAGCGATAAAGCCAGTAAAAGCAAAACCAAAAGCTATCGAAATTGTGCTGAATGTTCTAGCTATGAAGCCCTGACGTGCAATAGTAATAAATGTGATTATCATCAATCCTAAGGCGACGATTCCGGCGATGAAATAGGTTTGTCTATCCAAACTATTGTCGGAAAGAAAAGTTCCAATGGTTGCGCCTGGAAATACAGATAAGATTCCAGCTAGGGCAGACACTATAAATGCAAGCCCCTGTTGTATCCACCACCAGCGTTTTTGCACACCCGCCTTCGCATTATTGAAGTTTGTCCCTTTTAGAATCGTATTGGTGAAGTTTGTTCCCCGGATATCTGCCTCGCTGAAGTCTGCGCCTGAGAGATCCTGTCCTTTAAACGACTGCCCCCGTAGGTCAATGCGGCGAAAGTCTCGTTCTCCGGCAGCGTAGCGTCTCAAAACTTCACTGGCTTTCATAGGGCAGATGACGGTAGGGCTATGACTTGATACAGCGATAGCACAAAAATTCTCAGAAATGGTTATTTTTTACTGTAATTTTCGAGTTCCAAACCACATGATCTAGGTTCTAAAGAGCAAGCTTCGGGTTCTGAAAGACAAGCTCCGAGCTTAAGAGTGCAAATTTCGACCTCCAGACTCCAAGTTCCGAGCTTGGAAGTGGAAGCTTCAGGCTCGGAAGTCCAAAAATTAGATTTTGAAGGTCAAGTTCCGGGCTTGGAAGTCCAGGCATCATGCTTCAAGGTGCCTGTTCAGAGCTTTGAAGTCCAGTGATCGGGTTCTAACCCACAATAATGAGATTTCTCTGGTAACGCTTCGAGCAGTAGAAATTTGAGATTATTGCGTGCCTGAGGAACAACTTTATCCAAGTGGATAGTTCTGGTCTATTATTCTTGGCAGTCCGTGGTAATTTCTTATATAAGATTAGTAACCGCAGCTATGGAGACTCAAAAACCGAAACGGAAAGGGCGAGATCAGCTCTATGGGGAACTCAAGAAGCCGACCATGATTGCACTCACTCCCACCGGAGTTGAAAAGCTGGATGAGTTAGCCGCTGCATTCTCTCTGTCTCGTTCCGAATTCATCGAGCGCATTGCTCGGGGAATGCTTTCCGTACAAGGAATCGAGTAAACCCAACTTGATGATGGAGACTCTAAAAACCCATGCCCTTTAAAGCTTGAAAACACCAGGAAATCGTCTTGGCGGGTGAAGTCCTGGTGCCTTCGATGCTTTGGTCAAAGCCAGAACGACCATATCAACGATATGCCCTTCCCGGTTGGATAGGTTGCGACCTGCCCATTAATGACAGGTTAGCAAATTACTCGATCCTTGAAAAGGGCAGAGGTTCTTACCCCGTAAGAATCTAGATATGGCGTTTTGGTTCCATGTAGTTCTTTTCAACGATTGAGCCATGATACAACCCAAACCCAACGATCGCGAGGACAGCGCTCCCCTCCTCGAAGCCTCCACCCAGTTAGAATTAACTGAAGTAGAAGTGCTGCCCTCTCAGTCCACCCGGACTAAAATCCGCAAACCGCGCAACCTGCCTCGAACGGAACCACCGCTATTCACCACCAAGTCAATGGAGATGATTGCCAGTGGAGCACCTGTTATCAGTGCGACGCAGGCTTTTTTGAAGCCGCCAGATTGGAGCGAGTATGGGCAAGAACGCCTTTACTTCCAAAAACACTTTGGCAAAGGGCGCTACATTGAGTTCTACGTCCTGAACAAGCAGAAGCACCAGGCAGAGTCGATTTCTACGCAAGCAGAGCGTGAAATCCTGGAGCAGTACGGGGTCATGGCAGCTCGTCTCCATGCGGTCTTTGCTACCTATGCTTCATTGCAGTCTGAACCCTGGAAAGAGCCGTTTCATCTGCTCGGTACAGACCTGATCAAAACGCTTAAGGTTCACAACAGCAACAAGTTCACCAAGTCACAGAAGCTCAAGGCAGTGGCTGACCTGGCGTGGGTTGTCGGGACGCTAGGTGCGGTCATCCACTGGTTTGAAGGCGACATGGATCTCTGCGTGCGGGAGCGGAGCTTACTGTGGATCGTCAGCGTCCAGGAATACACCCAACCCAATGTTGATGGGGAATCCGAGGAACTGCATGAAGTGGTGATCCGGGTGCAACCGGGACTCTGGACCCATAGCTTCCTGAACCGGGAGGGCGCACAACAGCGGAAAGCCCTGTATCAGTATGGACTGATCCCCAAAGAAGTCTTTGATATCGATCCCCACCGGCGCAAAATGGCAACCAGCATGGCGCTGTATCTAATCCAGAATAGCCGTTCCCGCCCGAATGGGGTTTATACCGTTGAAAGTCTGCTGGAAAGTGTTTTGCCCAGCAGTGACATTGAGAAAGCATTGTCCGATCGCCGTTATGGATGGAAATTGAAGGAATCGGTAGACAATGCCCTGCTCACCCTCAAAGACAATCTCAAGATTGACATTGACTTCGATGATGAAACCTACCCCCTCTGGCTCAGACCCGTCTGGAGCCTACCCGATGAAATAGCAGACCTACCCACAAAAGAGCGAAACCAGCAACTCTTGGGGGCAAAATGGTTACCGGATAGCTACATTTCCAAGCATTGGTTTCCGGCAAAGCTCACCTTCCGGTTGCCCATGCAGATCCAAGAGTGTTTGGATGAGCTTGAAACCAGACGAACAGAAAAGACCAGTAGAGGCTCATCAGGTGCCAGTTCTACGCGCAACAAGCCCAATAGAACCGTCAAAGGTAGCACAGCTAAAGCCCTACTGCCTGCGGCTGAACTGAATGGCATGACGGTGAAAGCTGCCCGTCAAGCAAAGGGGTGGACTCAAGCCCAACTTGCTACCACGATTGGCAAGAGTGTCAGTTGGGTGAAGCTAGTTGAGAGCGATCGCCGTCGTGCCGTTGATGAAGATCAAAGCTTGCTCCGTCAGGTTCTTGGCATCCAGTAATGCAATCGTACTTGGTTACAAAGCCTGTAACCCTACTGTAACTACTGATAAACATAGGTTTTAAGCTTATGTACCCCCCGTTAAAGTCCCATAGTTGTGACATTAGCATCCCCCTACGGTGACTTAATTCAGCGGGTTTGGCGATCGCTTCTCCTTGTAACCCTCTGTAACTATTGATATAAAAAGGTTTCAGCCAGATTGGTCAACTTAAGCTTCCCCTTTTGATGACATCAATACCCCCTGGTGGTGACTTGAGTACGACTCAGACTTAAGTCTTGGGAGAGTTGGTTACACCCACATCTAGCGATACTCAAAGAAGAAATCCGCTAGATACAGCAATAATTCAATTGAACTACGCCAAATACAGCAGCGCATTAAAACAATGCCACTAAATCTAGAAACCAAAACTTGCTGTTCTGATGTTCCTGTAACCTGATCGTAACTCCGCTGTAACCATTGCTATAAAAGGCTTTTAGCCACAATCACTGATAGTTACAGTCCCCTAATTGTGACATCAGTCTCCCCCACTCGTGACTTGCCAGTTAGCCTCAAGTCCCAAGCAGTTGTAACTCTCCTGTAACTAGCATCAGATCTAGATTCCAGATCATTTTGGTTACAAATCTGCGGTAATAAGCTCCTCTGGATGGGACTTTAATTTCCTATTAGCGTGACTTCAGTATCCCCTACAGGTGACTTTACCTTCCTCTTACTGTGACTTTAAATTTTCAGAATGGTTATGGAGCAAGCTATTCCAGAATGGTTACATGTCTGATCAGATCAATAAGATCGATCAGCTTGTAACTCCCTGTTTTGTGGAAACAGGGAGTTACGCTTTAAACGCAAAAAGACAAAAAACTCACCCGCCACCCCTGTTTTGCAAATTTATCCCAGTGATCGTCTTTGGCTAGCCCAAGTGGATGAACATATTTGCGGCATCATTACCGATTTGATTAGTTGAACCACATGCCAGAAACCACCACTGTTTTACAGCAGCTTTACCGCCTGATTCTCCATGAGCATCAGCAGCTTTATAGCGTGTGGCAAAGTGCTGATATTTTACAGTCACAGTACGATCAGGCTCTCACCCCTGCTGTGGTAGAAGCGCATCTTCAGGGCAATTCAATTATCTCAGTGCGCCTCCTCCAACCGGGTACAAACCTGGCAAAAGCAGGCTGCATTGATTTTGATGCCCCGAAAGATGGTAGTGATGAACAGACTCTACGTGAGGTGCTGAGTCTGTCTCAACGAGTGCAACAAGTCGCTACTAGTCAAGGATTCCCTGCTTATCTGGAATTTAGTGGTCGTCGTGGATTCCATCTCTGGTTGTTTGCTGATATGCCGTTGCCTGGAGCTACCTGGGTCAAGGCATTGCAGAACCTTTGTTATCTAGCTGCTTACAAGCCAAAAGAGATTTATCCTGCTACAGCAACAACGGCGATCGATGGTAAAGCATCAGGACGACCGATCAAATTGCCGTGTGGCAGGCACCAAAGCAGCGGTAAGTGGAGCGGTTTCTTAAATGAACCAGTGAACTGGTCGGAAGGATTTCCGATAGTATCCGACGATCAGGCTGGTTTGATGGCATCCTTTCAGCAGATTCCTGTGGCTCAACTGGCTCAACTAGCTGCACTTGAAGTGAACCTCAGCAGTGCGATCAGTAAAAATGGGCATCAAAAGGGCAATGCTTTTCAAGAGCGATTGGGGTTTGCTGGGAGTTCAACCGTTCAGCATTCTACTGCCACAAAAGCGACGAACTTTTCGATGCTGGCTCCTGATGAGCATCCCGCTTGTATTCACTACCTGATGAACCAGGGTGCGCCAACCGATCAGGACTACAACTCAGTCAACTTAACTCTGGCACGTTATGTCATCACCAGGGGATGGGAACGTAACCAGGCAGAACCCTTGGCAGAAGCAATGGCACGAGCGTCTGATCACCATCCAACCAGCAAAACGACGGTTGAATCCAGGCTCAGAAATTTCCACAGCACCTATGCGTCTGTTAAACGAAATCCGCACGACTATCAGTGGAGTTGCAGCTACATTCGCCACAGCCGTGAGTTAGTCCGCTGTGGAGGCTGTACAGGCTATGCCTGCCCCTTTTGGCAATGGGAGAAGCCAGAGGGTGACAACGAGGTTGCTAGACGAGTTGAACGAGATTTGTTGGCCTACATCTTGCATCACCCAGAAGCAGGGATGCAGGAAGCCTTGGGTGTGGATTTACCCGTTGAGGGCTTTATTGCCACGTTTATGCCCAAAGGCGATGCTTCAAAGCCGTTTTATCTCCACCAAAGGCTTTGGGAATGCTTTGTGAGCCTGGAGATAGAAGGGAGAGAGCTAACGCCCAGTCTCGTGCTCTCCCGGTTGGAAAAAATAGTGATGGAGCGCTCTCCCCTACCGACACCGATGCTGAATCAAATCGCTGCCTATTTGGATGAGCTTTTGCATCTGGCTCCCTGTGGTTGGGAGACGTTTACAGAACTCCTCATGAGAGTGCGAGATACCGGCTTGCGATCGCTGGCAAAAGAGCAGGCTGCTACTGCATCCGAACTGTTGAACAGCCCCTTACATCCCGTGACCGAAACGCTGGAAACACTCATTCACCACTCTCAACATCTTCAGCAACGAAATGCCTCAGAAGTCATGCCAATGGTGGCCTATACCCAGGACTTGATCCGGGAATTGTTTGGGCAACCGCAAACGGCGATCGCCACTCCGGCTCCCTGGTTGAATCGTTCTCTCAATGGTGGGTTACATCCCGGTAGGCTCTATGTCGTGGGTGCCCCTCCCGGCTCCGGAAAAACAACTTGGTGCGCTTGGTGTGCGGATGAAGCGGCAAAAGCTAAAATCCCCGTGCTGTACGTCTCCTTTGAGATGGGGAAGCAGCAGCTCTGGGTAAATGCCTTGTCGCGGATGGGTGGGCTAAACTCCGGCTTGATTGAAGCCAAGCACTGGATGAACGCTGACTATACCCATACCGAATGGCTGAAACAACAGACTGCGCTGGCAATTCGGGCCTATGACCAGCAGATTGCAGAATATCTGACGGTTCTAGAAGCAGGTCCAGAGGTTACAGTCGCGCATTTGAAAGGGACGATCGCTCAAATTCGGCGCATTGCAGAACTCGACAAAACAGCGCCCGTATTGGTAATTGTTGATTATTTACAACTCATGTGCTGTGGGGATGAAAAGCTCGACTCTGGTGCCAATGAAGTATTGCGGGTTTCGCGGGTGGCGACGGGGTTAAAACAACTGGCGCGGGACACGGGTGCTGCTGTGGTGGCGATTAGTGACATCAATAAAGCCGCCTACCAGGAAGCACTTCGGACTGGAACGTTAGATATGGGTGCGTTACGGGACTCGTTCAAGATTGCCCACGCCGCAGACTGCATTATGCTGCTCCAGACAGGGAAGGCGCAGCGCGGCAATGACCAACCTAGAGATCAGCTTGACCTGCTGGAAGAACGCTATGCAGGAGACTATCTCAGACTCCGGCAAATTCAAGACTTGCGTGCTCAGTATCCGCTTAATGAAAAAGCGAAGGCGATCTATGCGCGACTTAGCATTCTCAAAAATCGGGGTGGTGTCACAGCAGAGCCATTGTTTGTCTATGAGCGGGCTTACCACCGCTTCATTCCGGTTGATTTGGATTTAGGAGAGGACAATGACCGTGAAGATCTCTAGCCCCAATGTTAGTGGTGTAGAAGCAAATGCCAAGCTCTCTACGGTTGCTGATCCACTGTATGAGGATTTAATGGATTGGGCAAAAGCTCGGAAACGGCAGTTTCTGAGGAATCGGGTTCAACAGAGTAGTGAGCCTATTAACGCTGCAACTGCTGAATCGGAAACACCAACAGCAAGCGATGCCTGGATTGAAACCTGGTACACTCCACCGCCTCTACCATCGCGGCTTGCCAAACAGAAAGCCATTGCTTCCTATGCTCTCCATCAAGAGATGGGAGGAAAAATAGAAACAGAGGCAGTCAAGGAAACCAAACCTCTTCCCTCCCTTAGTTCCACAGCCTCATCGCTTCCAAACCACGACAGTTTTGAGATTGGTCAACAAGTTGTTCTCCGTCCAGACTCTCAGCGTGTACCATCGGGTATTCCAATTGATGCTGTGCTGGTCATTCAGGAGATGTATGTCAACGTTTATCGACAGCATCAAAATATTTGGTGTGTTTGGTGTAGTAGTGATGCTTTTTCTGGTTTGAAGTCGATCGATTCAGATTGCTTAATGCCGCTACGAGAAACAGTCCAGATCGCTGTTACAGAAAGCGTATCTGCAATGGAATTAGAAGATTTTTATATAGATGAGAAAGCAGATGCTAGTTCATCTCAGACGGCTGCGAGTTATGAATTCGTTGAAGATGGAAAACGACTTGCAGAAGTACTTAAGCCCTTGCAAAATTGTCAGGCGATCGCGGTTGATACAGAAACCACTGGACTTGATCCCTTAAAAGATCGAATTCGTTTAGTGCAAATTGCTGTGGCTAATCAACCCGTTATGATCATTGACCTGTTTAAAGTTGCCAAGGAAAAGCTAGCTCCGCTGCGCGAACTGCTTCAAGGTACGCCAATCAAAGTCTTGCAGAATGCCAAATTTGACTTGAAGTTTCTTCAACAGGCAGGACTGCCCATTGCTGGCAAACTGTTCGACACGATGATAGCGGCGCAATTATTGGATGCAGGAGTGCGATCGCACGGATATAACCTGGCGGAGCTAGTCAAGGTCTATCTGGGAGAAGAACTCTCCAAAGAACAGCAGCGAAGTGACTGGAGTCATCCCAGTCTTTCTTCTGAGCAGTTAGAGTATGCAGCGCGAGATGCAGCGATTCTACTGCGGTTACGCGAGGTGATGAAACCCAAACTGACAGGTGCTCGTTTGGTGGAAACTGCCAAATTGGAGTTTGATTGTTTGGGAGCGATCGCCCAAATGGAACTGCATGGCATGCTGCTCGACCTCTCTCGCTGGGATTCCCTGCGACAAGAACTAGAACAAAGAAGAGACCAAATGGCGGGTGAATTGCGACAACAGTTTCAGCCAGCCTTGCTCAGTGCCCAGCTCGATCTCTTGGGGAATGAGGTGTCTCTCAATTTGGACAGCCAGCCGCAGGTATTAGAGGCACTACAGCAAATGGGTGTTCCAGTAGAGAACACCAGTAAACTCTCTCTGATTCCCCTGGCAGAGGAGCATCCGCCTGTCAGAGCATTGCTGGACTACCGCAAAGCAGCAAAATCAGTCCAAGCGTTTGCCAGTAGCCTGCCCAAGCATGTTCACCCCATTACTGGGCGCATTCATCCAGACTATCAACAGATGGGAGCTGCTACTGGGCGCATGTCCTGTCGTAACCCCAACCTGCAACAGATTCCCAGAGACAAAATCTTTCGCAGTTGCTTTATTCCGGCTCCAGGCTATCGCTTAGTCGTGGCGGACTACTCTCAGATTGAACTGCGGGTCGCAGCAGAACTCAGTGGCGATCGCCGCATGATTGAGGCATACCAGAATGATGAAGACTTGCATCGGCTAACCGCTGCCCTGATTGCTGATAAATCCTTGGATCAAGTTGAGAAATCAGAGCGGCAGGCAGCTAAAGCCGTCAATTTTGGGCTGATTTACGCGATGGGTGCCAAAGGGTTAGCTGAGTACGCCTACAACAACTATGGGGTGCAGATGAGCCTAAAGCAGGCAGAAACCTTTCGCAAGCGCTATTTTGAGGCGTATCAGGGGATCGCTCGCTGGCATGGGGCAATGAAGCGAAGGCTGCCCAGGGAGATGCGGACGATGGGCGATCGCCTTCGGTGTTGGAAAGACGAACCAAAGTTGACAGAGCTGCTGAACACTCCAGTTCAGGGCACTGCCGCCGATATTACCAAAGCTGCCTTAGCAAAACTGCCCACAACGTTGAAGGAAACGGGAGTTAGACTAATTGGTACGGTGCATGATGAAATTTTGCTGGAAGCTCCAGAGCATGCAGCAGAACGGGCTGCACAGATGCTTCAGCAAGTGATGGAGCAAGCTGGACGGCAGTATTTAAGGAAAGTCCCAGTGAAAGCGGAGGTGGCGATCGTCAGTAGTTGGGCGGAAAAGTAAAGCTTGTGGAATTTTAGCCTTTTCACATAGATTCTTTAAAGGGCAGTTGAATTGTTCTTTCCTCAAATCTTTTTAAGTCCAAAACTGCACGACGAATAGCACGATAATCATCAGATGGAACTTCAACATAAGTTTGATCTATTTCATCCTCATTATTAGGAAGTAAGCCTAAAGGAGATTTCTGCGTATTTATCAAATCGACATAACATCCGTAGTCTAACTTGTATACATCGTATCTTACTCCAGGCTCTTCATTAGATGATACATTTCGTTTCAGAACATGGAGAACTCTTGAATCGAAAAGTCGATCTATCAATTCGCTTCTTGCATCTTTTCTCAACAAGAATGCTCGTGCTTTTCTATTACCAATAACTTCAGCGATAATCCAATGTAACAGTTCGCTAGCTTCAGGATTTGATTCAACAGTTGAGCCTTTATCACGGTTATACCACTGACTAGCAGCAACTCGGACATCATTCATCGTAATTTTGTCACCATCAGCTTTTTTAGCTGCTAACATAATGATGTTGATAGAATCTCTTGGTACGCCCTCGGAAGCTCTAACGAATTCTGTAAAAACATTAATTTGAGTAAATGCTTCCTTAGTAAGGGATTCAGATGATTTTGGACTATCAGGTAAATCAGAGTCATCCATTGCTTGATAATGTTTATATATTAATTCTTTGAAAAAGATATTTGCTCTTTCAGCATCATTATCAAAAACCATAAAGTCATCTAGATTAATATCAACAGCTATATCGGCTCCAACTTCAATACCAACATAATTACCTTCGCTAAAAGGCAATTGAAAACGCGTTCTTTGCTCAATAGCAGCAATTTTTACGACAATTCCTTGAATAGAAAACATTGATCTTCGAATGAAATCTCCTAGGTAAGGCTGTAACTCTAGTGGAACACTGCTCCACTCATCTAATAAGAACCAAACTTTTCTTGGTGATATACTACGTATAAGATTTCTCAATGATTGCCCAATGGAGCCAAAGCGAACAGTATGTTGTTTATTAGATGAACTTTGAGGATCTCTATCACCGTTTGGATGCTCGACAACACTTACATTTGAAATATTATTTGCAAGTTCATCAATACTTCGTTCTAAGCTGGTATTTTTAAGTAATTCTTCATTTTCTAATACAAATTCATAGAGCCTATCAGAAAATGTTGAAAGTGTATCTAGTAAAAGTCTAGTTGCGCGTTCAGCAAGTGATAAGTGGGGATCTGTATATATCCCTCCACTAGAGCCAATGTTTCGCATATCTATATAAATAGGGATATCTCCCCGCTTAGCTACAGTTTCCGCAAGGTATAAAAAAGCATGTGTTTTTCCTGTACCTCTACGTCCATAGATTACTTGGTGATCCAGTGAAGAAAGCAAAGTAAACAAGGAACCTGCGTCAACAAACGTCGAAACTAGTTTGCTTCGGTCATTCATCTCAGCTCGGCGTTGCATTTTCATGAACGCAAGATTTAGCGATGTAGGGCTTGCCATAATTTAGTGTTCTATAATTCAGTTTAATTCTTTGGGGAGATTATAACTTTGACTTCAAGTTCGTCATGATTTCCACTTAAATCACATTCCAGTCCACTTGGATTTAAAATTAGTTGATCTGGATCGTACACAAAACAAATCAAAGTTTTACAGTCTTGATTCTGAGAATACCTCTTCATATCAATGATAAGTTGTTCGCCAACCTCCTTATCCTTTAACTTTTCCCTGGTTTTTTTAACTTCGACAACTACCTTTGCTTGCTTAAGTAGAAAGTCAACCCTAGATGTTGCTCCTGCGTAGCTAGGGTTGACATCTTCAGGTCTTATGTCATCAAATCTTGTAAGTAGCAATGTATGAAAAAGATGTTGAACATCGTATTCATCTTCAATACTGCGTATTTTTCTTCCTCTATATTCTGTGCAAAGTTGCTTGGCTATCCGAGGAAAACGGTTGCATAAATTTTCGATAAACTCGATGGCACTTTGTTGTGAATAATTTAGTGCATAGTAATTATTGTTGATTACTCTAATGCAATCTAAAATTAAAGATTCTGCTCGCTTTAAGCCGGATTCAAAGGCTTTTATTTTTATTAGCTCAGGAGTTCTTGAATGTTCGTTCTGAGGCAAATAGCTTACATCTTTAAATCTTTGGACATAAACGGAGTTAAGTCCAAAGATTTCTTCAAGAATGGTAAGGATTTTGTCATGCCAAATCTTAAACTCATGCGAAAGAATACCTTTTGTAGAGATTTCATCGATGCATTCTAAGTGCTTTTGGAGGTCTTCTATCACTGATGATTTCTTGTATTCCATTAATTCTTTAAATTATTTCTCTGGATTCGACTACCCATTTCACTGATCTTGTCTGAGTTTCCTACTCTCGTCAGCTTGTACTATTAGGATTCTATCTGAGCAAATCGTGCTAGGAGATCTTCACGGGATAGTTCCAGCAAGAGCCGCGTGTACTCCTCAGGCGATAAAGTCAATAAGTGGGCAACAATCGACGCTAACTGCTCATCTAAAGCGCCAAAACGGACTTTGAGAATATTCTCAATAATCTCGCGTTGTCCTTCCTCCTTAATTAGACGTTCGATGCTAGTAACGTAGGGCATTTGCCGTTCCTCCTGGTACTGTCGCAGCTCTGCTAGAAATTCCCGCTCTAGGCTATCAGGCAGTGTCATCATCCAGCTAACCAATCTGAATAGCTCCACCGCATCACTTTCACTATAACCTTGCTCGAATAGCTTGAGAACGAGTGTCCACTTCCACTGCTTACGTTGCTGGGGCTGACCTGTCGTGGCTTTTGTCTTTAAATGAGCCATGACCACAACAACAAATGGGTTTCGGCTCTGATCCAGTTCTTCCCAGTGGGCTTCATAGTCAATGAGCTTGGCGATCGGAAATTCAATTCCAACTCGGCACCCACCCAGATCGTAACCGTAAGAAGAGGGTCGCCAGTTTGGACGCTCATCGCCCAAAACAGCAAGGCTGATCACAGGTTTACGATAGCGATCAAAGCAGCGATAATTATACACGAACATTCTCTCTGCGAAGCCAGAGTCCTCCTGAGATTGGACTTCTATATGTACGAGTATCCAGGTTTCTTCGCCATCCTGTTGCCAAACTTTGAACAGCTTGTCGGTGAATCGTTTTCCCAGTTCGCTGTCTTTAACAAACTGCTGAAATTCTTGCTCTAGCGACTCATAGCTTCGGTTCCAATCAATCAGTTCATGCACGACTGGGAAGAAAAATGCTAAGAATGGCTCAAAATAAAGCTCTAGCCCTTCTTTCCAAGGGTCATCAAAACTGGCTTGTGGTTCAGATGGATTGGTAGATTGAATGCTTGGTTCATCGCTCATGCAACGTTAACCCGTGTATTACCTGTAATCATAGAGATTCGTCAGGTTCGTAATAGCGCCAGTTGTAGCGACGAGAGCCGCTACCGCTATCTAACTTATCGATCGCCCCTGGATCACCGTTTAAAAAATCGCCCAGATCCTCATACTGGCTGGGATACCAGGAACTAGAAGTCGTGGTTCTTGGTTCATCAGGTAGCACCATACTTTCGCCAGGTTTCAGATGGGCAAAGCGCGGGTGACATTCATCTTGAGTTCTGTCATCTGGGGTCAGGAGTTCTTCGCTTTCATCATCGGGTTCCTGATCGTATGCCTGCACCAGCAAACCGTTCTCCAGACGTTTAATGTGCCACGGCATTGTTATCCTCCTCGCTGTTCAATTCAAGAATAGCCACCTGGCTGATTTTGCCATGGCTGCTTTGTGTAAAGGTCAAAAAACAGTCTAACGCTTTCTAAGTTAGATGATAGTACGTTTATATCATGAACCGTAGGTAATGGAGCTGACCACGCGGGTCATTGAGGGTTCCGGTCTCAGCATCCCGATTTTTGATGGGTCGCACAACAACGGGAAGGGACGGTATTTGTCGGAGCCGGAGATTATTAAAAACTCTTTGCTGGAACAGATGTTTGAGCCAGAGGAGTTGCAATCGCTGCTGCTCGTAAAAATTGACAATCGTAATCCTAATGCAAATCATCTGCGGGCGCGCAATTTTGCCGATGGCACTTCGCGGCAACTCACATTTAGTTCTGGCAACAGTTACTACTTTGCGGATGACGACTTGCGTAAGAAGATCCGGCGCTTATTTGCGACAGAGCCGGATACTGCCTGTCGGTATGGTTCTCTATTAGTGAGTAATTGCTACAAAGGGTCTGACACGTTGGAGAACCTGCGGGTCAAGATTGTGGATTTTAATGACCCGGAGTATTCCCAATACAAAACCGGCGATTGTCACGGTAAGATTTCACCGCAGTTGGCTCGTCAACTGGGGGGTGAGCAGAACTGTCCGTTTCAATTTCGGTTTGCCTGGAGGAAGCAGTGGGCAGAAGGAAGCGAGCAAAGCTGCCCTCGCGTCAGCTTCTTCTCTAAAGGAACGCTGCTGCCCGATGCCCGACTGACTGAGGCAGAGGGCTATGACATTATCATGGATCGATCGTCGATTAAGGGGATAAAAAAAGCCCGATTGGACGAGCTGGTTCCGTGTGGAGATTATGAGTTTCCGCGAGCCGCCATGGGCAACCGGGGCAATGCTAGAGCCACCAGTTACGACAATAGCTGGCAATTTACTATCTGGTATTCCGAGGATGCAGTGCGGCAGGATTTGAAGCAGCCGACGGAGGAAAAAGCCAGAGTCTTAGCAGATTTACAGCGGCATCCTTTAGCACTGGCACGATACATCGTGCAGGAATACGACAAGGAACAACAACGGCGACAGGAGCGTTCAGAAGAAGAATTTGAGGATGAGGATGGTAATGCCAACAGTCAGGTGCAAGAATCTCGCTGGATTTCACTGCTGCGAAGCGACAAATATGGGCAATTGGTTGAAACTCCCAAGTTTCGGAAGTTTGCAACGGATTATGCGGCAGGTAGATGGCGAGATTTAGCGATTAAGAGCGGTTACAGCCATAGTTCTGGTATGGCGATGCCATCAGATGACTTACCGCGTGGCACGGTTTGTGTGCCTCATCTGCCGGAAGGAGATGTGATTCTGACCCGCTACCCGATCGTTAACTCAGACAATATTCGCCTCTACCACAACAGCCATGACCTGGAGCTGAAGAAAACTCGCAATGTCATTTGGATTAACCCCAAAGATGCGGAGGAATATCATCAGGCAGACTTCGATGGCGATCAACTCATGGTTAGTCCTGCTAGCCAGTTGCCTAACCTTGCCAAGGAAACGCTGCGAGCGGGCGAGCCAGGACGGTTTGAAGCCGTGAAGCAACGCCCCAAGCTGGCTTACAGCGAAGTTGTCACTGATGATGGTGGCTCAAAGTATCAGAATTTGGCTCAGATTGCGGCGGCAGCGAATCAGAACAAGGTAGGTTTGGTGGCAACCAACATTGGGCGGGTGCAATCGTCGATGCCGGGGGAAGGGGAGAATGTCGAGCGGTTTGAGCGCCGTCAGCGCAAACTGCTTAACCGTCTGTTTCAAGCACTTCAGGTCGAGGTCGATTCACCCAAAAGTGCAGAACGGTTGGAGGATATCAAGGAGATCGAAGGGGAGAATCTGCTTTCGGATGCAAAACGCTGGTCAGAATCTCATCCCAACCACTTTTTTGACTTTAAGAAGGACGATCGCCTTTATCGGAGTTTTGCGATGCCTGCCGATGCTCCTGGCTCGATCAATGTGCTTGCTAGAGAAGTCGTCAACCCTTTGTGGGAGCCGACCCGCATTCGGAGCCGTGATCGCCACGAGTTCCGCTATTTATTTCCGAAAGATGATTTGTCTGTGGATGCGTTGGAGTGGGCAGAGGAACTGAAGACCCGGTTCCAGCAAGCCAGGGATGAAATTCAGGAGCGGGTTGGGGAAGATCGGGATGCTTTCAATGAGGAATTGGGCAAGCTTTACGACAGCTATCGTGCTGAAATTAATGAGTTGTTTCCGACCCCAGAGGAACGGTTTGAGGGAGCCGCTGCACTCTGGTATACCCAGCACACGCGCCCGGAAATGGATCGGCATCGTCGGGATTGTCTGGCATTGGCAGAGCAAATGGCTATCACCTTTGCCCTTCAGCATGGCTATGAAGTACCCAGTGAAGCGCTACCCAGAGATGCTTATGTGTTGAGTGTACCGTTTGGGGCAGATGCGATTCGGTGGAAGGAAACCTTAGAGCAAAAAGGTATTCAATTTGATGCGATGATTCATCCGCAGCTACCGATGATTGAGTTTGCGCTCAAAGATCTGCCGCCCCGTTTGGTTGAAAAGCTAGAAGCTAAGTTCGGTCAGAACGTCAATGAGTTGGATACGCTTCGTGTGCCCGATGATTTGCGGATTATTCCTCCCGCTGATCATACCTGGGCGGAATCTCGGCAGGATTCAGGCGTGGGGGCGCTGGCATACAACCTGTTGACTGAGGAAGTCTGTCAGCAGCTTCAGGCATTTCAGTTCGATGAAATCAAGGTTTTGGGTATCCGCCACAATGACTTTGCCGAGGAAAACTTTGCCAGTAAGCAATGGCGCAATCAGTCCGTGAGCATTCAGGTAGGGGAGTTTGAACTGCCGGAATCGCATCCAGAGTACTACCGTTATAACGGCACCCCGATTGTCCAGATCGACGACAAGAACCTGGGAACGTTCTCACCGGATACCCCTAAGCTACCGATCGGGAGTTCTTTTGAAGCTAATCTACGTCCTGAAGGTTCCAGCGTGGTGCTGAAGTTGAACCCTGATTCCATTCAACTGCCTGAGCCAGTCCTCCCTGGTGCGGAAGCTGTTCAAAGTTTTGAACTGGATAGAGATCAATGGCGTAAGGAGATGTTTTCAGGACTGGTGACAGCCGTAGCCACAACCTATGAACAGCGCCGGTCAGATAATTCTGAAATTGCTCAGTTTAAGGTGGGTGACAAATGGACTGCCTACGTTCAACCCACAGGTGACTTTATTGTTCGGAATGAAGCGAGGCGCACGATTTGTCGAGGAAATCTGCATACAGGTGAGGAAACAGTGTCACTTTCAGAAGAGTACGCAGGGGAGTTGGAAAGAATGTTGGTGGGGAGGGAGCGATCGCCCCAACGCGCTACATCTCGAATTCGACATTCCAATTTCCAAACTATCCTCTGAGTGCAATTAGTGATCGCCTGCAAATTGCTGCCGATGCTTAGGAGTGCAGAGATCGATTGCAGTTGAATTTCACTTCATCCAATGTATTTACAGGCAAGAACTTGACGGTACTCAATCTAGCCTACAGAGAGGGGCGATCGCTTGCTGCTCTTAAAAGAGCGATCGCAGAATTTCCTGATTGGGTAAGACCTCTCTGGTGCAGGTAACGAAGTGCTGGAATACTGATTATTTGTCCGAAAAGGCTTCTATTACAAATCTTTAGAAATCACTGAAACTGTTAAATGCTACAGCTTACAAGTTTCTGCATGAGAGAGGAGACTTCCCAACCACCTCCACTATCAAAAAAGCTCGATCTACTCCAAGGGCTTTCTCCACTCCCTTGCCAAGGGAGATGTCCCCTTGGAGCTTGGGTACTAAAAGTTACCTCACGGTATACTATCCATTCGTTGTTCACACGCCAACCCACTCGATCGCTAAGGCATTGCCAAGCCTTCTCATCATAATATCCATCGGGTTTGCCGCCACAGTTTTCGACGTAGATCTTTTTTTGCACACTGAATCCAAATTTGCCACTGCTGTTATCTACCCATAGGCGATCTATCTTACTTAGAACGTCACAGGGAAAATTCTTGGTACTGTCTTCGTCAAGAAAACGGCCCTTTTCTCGATTTGCCGCTTTCAACATCAAGTTAGCAGTCTCCAGGTCAGCCGCTTTCCATTTCGCGGCTTTCAGAAATCCCTCTAGCTTAGAGTAATCGACATTGATTTGTTGGCTAACAACTCTCACTCCCACCACTCCCACGCCTGCTGCAATTGCCCACTTGAGAACTTGCCGTCGAGTTAATGAACGAGATTTAGTTTGGGGCGGTTCAGGTTGAGGGGGAGCCGTTCTGGTGTGACGCTGAATTCCCAGATTTTGCAAGGCTTCGGTCGCCTCTATATCCTGCCCGGAAGCTGCTGCTAATACCCTAATCCATAGTTGCTGTGCTAGATCCCACTCTAGGTTTCTCTCAGCACGATAGGCATCATTTTTCAGAGTTGCAATATCGGTAAGGCTGGCGTGTTGCGGCATCAAGATCAAGTGCGATCGATTGAGTGGTTCTACGATCGTATAAGGAGTTTGCCTCACCCTCTGCATATGGTGACTGATCAGTTCAGGAACTCGATGTTCAAGATACTGATTTAGCCGCTCCACAGTGGCACATCTGCCACGAATTCCCAGTCCTTCAAGCAGGGCATAGGTAAAGGCTCCCTGGGCTATTGCCTCCAGTTCATAAGAAAACTGGTCGGGACTACACGAGAACAGACTGATTACTCCCGTTTGGCGGGCTTCTGCTTCCGTTTGTCTGCCAATGCCTTCCCCGCTTTTCTTGCCACCACTGCGACAGGCATCCAGAATCATAACCGCATTATCGGCTCCACAACCCCGCAGGTAATTGGTGATGGTATTGGTGGAAATGCCCGTGTTTTCTATATCCTCCGGGTCGCCATCCAGCGGCATCAGATAATCCTGTCCGTTGTGGGGAATGCCATGTCCACTGAAAAAGAACCAGAAGTTGTCGCCATCCTTCATAAAAGGCGTTGCAAAGATTTGGCGCAAGACCCGCAGCAGATTCGCCCGGAACGGTTCCGTGGGTTTGCCGCTAATGGGGGGAGAATCATCGGTAAACAAAAAGATGCGATCGAATTTGGCTTCTTCGGTCAGGAAACCGTTCATGGCTTCAGCATCCCGCTTGGCATACTTCAGCGGTTGCAAAAATCGATATTGATTGATGCCAATGACGATCGCCCAATTGCTTGCCATTTACTTCTTATCCGATCGAGTAAATTTCAGCTTAATTGTTCCCTTTCCCGCAGCTTTCCCGCCTGCCACTAATTTAACTTCCCCTTCCCCACTAATTTCAACCGATAGCTCAACCTCATCCAGCTTCATGTCAGATTCTGCACCAATCTGCTGATCCACTTGCTTGAACAAGCGTCCGACCAGTTGTAAGAACTGATTCATGTTTTGCTCTAGCTGTGCGACTGGCAACCTGACCTCCTTGAGGTTAGCGATGCGATTGCGAACTTCTTCACCCCATCCCCTTTGACCTTCAATGGGTACGGAGGTTTCATCGGTCTCATCAGTCACAATCAAAATGTAGTCTTCTGGCATAGAGCAAAGGGAGCTAATTCTGAAGGCATTATAATCTAGCCAACTGGATACTGGACAAATCGCCATTGGGCGTAGGTGGAGAGGGTGATCGCCTTGTTAAGGTGACATCTACAGCATCCTTAACTTGTGTTCTAGGGCTGCCTATGGCTACCAAAACACCCACCCGACCCAAACAGTGGCAAAGTACCCAGAAGCGATCCTGGCAGAACCTGACCGATCGCCGCAAACTCCGCCATCTCGAAAACACCCTGGATAAAGCCATCACTAAGGCGCTCCAGGAAGAGGGAATTGAGTCTCATGAGGACTTCAAGGCTTATGTTGAGTCATTCAGTGAGCGATCGGGCAAGGCTCCCATTACCGTTGAACTTTGTGAAGGTGGTGGCAGTGATGATGAAATTCGGGGCTACCGCTTCTACCTCACTAGCGATCCTAGTCAAAGAACGAGCGGCAAGTATCTGATCAAGAACCTGGAAGGCGTTACGGATAAGGATGAAAACTACTTTACGCCCTCCAATATTGCTGAGATGTTTGGGTTTGAAGAAGCAGAATTCGGTGATCTGGATACCGACCTGGATGATGCCCTCGATCTGGACGATGACTTGGATGAAGCGCCAGACGAGGCACTGAATACCCTGCTGGACGGAGACCTTGATGATGATCTAGAGGATCTGAGGGATGAAGAGCTTGCTCCAGTTCCGACAGCTAAAAATCAAGCCAAATCATCATCGAAAGCTCAGCGCAAGACTCAATCTAAGGCGCAGACTCAAGGCAAAGCTAGTCAAGCTAATGGTCGGGACTTCCGTTACCGAGACCCGATGGAGGAAGCGTCTCGTCTGAGTGCTTCGGCAGCTGTGAATGGACGCGAGACAAATGGGGTCAATGTGGCAGGGCTGGCAGGGCAACTGGCAGCTCTGGGCATTGTGGTTGGACAGGGGTTGTTAGAAAACCTGGCAGCTCAGGATGACGAAGAACGGATCGAACGAATTGTTCGAGAACTTCAGCGGCAGAATGAGCAGGTTGATCATCTAACCAGCCGTTTGCAAGAGGCAACAACCGGGCGCTCAACGGTAACGCCATCGGCGGAACCAGAACCAGTTGCGGGTGAAAATCCTCTAGCAGATGCGGCTGCAACGGTGGGGAGTAAGGTAGACACGTTGGGTGTAAAACTAGACCCCACTTACAAAGGGCAACCCCTGGAGATTGATCGGGAAGCCAGCATTAGCGAACAGCTTGACCAGATTGAGGCATATCTGAAAGGGCTATCCAAACGACTTGACCGTTTAGAAGTGGCGGTGAGTCGTTTGGAGAAGCAAATCGCAGAACAAACCAATGCCGCAATGGTTGGGCCAGAGGCTGACACGGCAGAAAGTAAATTGGCTCCACCCGCACAACCGATCGTAGAGTCCAAAGTGCTGGAACAACTTATGGCGCGACGAGCCGATCCTGAGCAAATTGCCTGTGCAGAATCATTGGTGGGGTTTGCCAGAGCTGCTCATGCAGACTTGGATGATGCCGATCGGGAGGGAATTACAATTTCCAGTAATAAAACGCTGCAAATTGAAGAGCAAGGGAATCAAGTAGCGATCGCCCTTAACAACAATCAGGGTAATACCCTTTTTGCAGGCAACCGCACCGATGGGCAGTGGGCGATTGCAGCAGATCACCTCAGTGCTGATGAGAAAGCCAGCATTGCTAAACTTCCTCAGTCCAAACAGGAATACGCCACCAAAGCCAGTGCTCAAGGGTTGATTGCCACCTTCCAGGAGCGCTTATCGGATCGATTCAATGGGGAGGCTGAACCTGTATTCACCTGGACAGATCAGGGTAAAGCTAAGTATGAGTTTGAGGTTGTGACGTTACCGAACGGGACTCAGTTGCTGCAAGGGTTTGACCCGAACCACAAGGATGAGCAGGTATTTGATGCCATGTTGGTGCCTGGTCAATCACCAGACATCCTGCATTGCAGTATTCCCATACGAGAGATGGAGTCAGCCATCAATGAGCAAATACCTGAACAAATGGATGAAAAGCATCTGAATCGCCGTTCTGGTAAAGCGTCTGCCAAACCGAATCGCGAAGAATTGCAAGTTTAATTAACGAGCTGGATCAGCATGGATGGAGAACCGATGATGCAAAACATGAAAACTCCCGTTACTAAGTCTCACTTAACTCAACTACGTCGTCGCTCTACTCAACAATGGCGGCATTTCAACCTTACTAAACCTGATTTATTGTTCATTGGGCTTTGTGTTGCTGTTGTGATCTATTTGTTAATCAAAGAGCCGTTGCTCATAACGAGCATGGGTTGTGCCAGTGTGGTATTCCTCAGCTTCTGGCATTTGGTCAAGGCGGTACCTATTCTAGAAAAATACCTGGGTGCCAAAATTCGTTTTTGGCATATTGCCTCCCTCATTATTGCGATCACGGCAGTGCTCAATACCTTTGCTGCACCTGCCCAGGCTATCTTTCTCAGTGGGCTGGAGCAGTTCTTTGTCAAACTGGCGCAGCAAACTTCCCAGTCCGGCGGTGCGACAAATACGCTGGATACCAACGTGGTTGGGTTGATTTTCAACCTGATTCGTGGAGTTTTCTTGTTACTGGTTGCAGCGTCGGCACTATTCGCTTATAACCAGGCACAGCAAGGAAATGACTGGCGACCGATCGTAACCCAAGTAGGACTGGCATTTGCGATCGTCATTGCGATTGATGTGGTCACGTTCATCTTCGTGGGGAATGGAACAGGAACGGCTGGTGGTTGATCTGGCAACGTGAATTGCAAGCATTATGGAACGAGATTTCAATCGAGAATTCATCAAAGTCAATCGAATTTTAGGTAAGCAGGCGAGTATTGGTCCGATTCCAGCCGATCAACTCGGTCCCTGGGTTGCCATTGTTGTTCTTTGTTATGTCATCACAAATGGTTTCTTCAGCCTGGGTCTTGGCTGGTTCTTTGGAGCATCATTCTGGTTGATTGCGAGCTGGTGGATTCTGACCGGGAATCAACCCCATCAGTTTCTCGATCGCTGGCGTAAGCCGCCGGGAACCGATTGGTGTAACGGCAGCAACATCTATGTTTCGCCTATCTCAGAACATAGACCAACCTGGATTCGCAAACGTTATGGGGATGCACGGGTCAACATTCGGCTGAAACCAGTGCAAGTGCCCAATCAGTATGGAGGCAAAAGTACGTTTATGCCATTCCAGAATGAAGTCAATATCTGCTGTATTGCAGAAATCAAAAAAGACGATCGTGAAGTGGCTGCACTGTTGCTAGAGAAAGGTAAATCTCAGTATCAGCTTGTGTTTGGCTTTCGTGTTGCTGGACTGCACGATGTGCTGTACGACAGTGAGGTGAATGCGTTTGCTCATGCCATTGAAGAAGGGATGAAAGAGTTACCGATTGGTGAACGACTTACCTTCTGCACAGGGTGCTCAAGTGATGATGCAGCGCGACAAGAAGAACTGTCTACCCTGGCAGAGGCATGCCAATTAAAACCTGTTTCCGTGCTGACTCGCAATGAGCAATTACGAGTACAGCAACTGACTCAGGGAGGGACGCGGCAGACCTGGCATCAACTTGCTTTTTGTACCTGGACGAGTGATGACGAAGCAGGTACGCAACACAAAGATTTGGTTGGCGGACTGATTGAAAAACTAAGAAAAACAGGTTCCTGGGTAGTCGAGCAGATTACGGGAAATAAGCGGGTTTATCAAGAAGCATTTTTCAAAAAGCTTTTACTACAAGGGTTTCAACAGGGGTTTATGCAATGGGAAGTATTGCTCAATACTAAAGTGGGGCTGGAGGTAACGCCCTGTAGCACAGTAGACCTGTGGCAGTGGCTCTGGAGCCGCTTCAATCAAGGCGTTGCGCCTCCCATCCCGCAGGTCATTACTTTAAAGGAGACAGAAACCGGACAGGAACTGACCGAAACTGTGACGACGGATAAGCATCTGTGTACCTTGCTCATTGAGGGAACTCAGGGGCGTTCTGCTTGCCCGGAGCATCGAGGTGATCACGATCGGCTTTACCTGACGGGACGAGGTAAGGTCTGTGGCGTGATGACGATGACCGATCCACCGATGGGCTGGACGAGTACCAGAGAACATCTCAAGTGGGTTTGGAAAATTCTCTCTTCGAGCTATGTGCATGACACTGAAGCCTGGATTGAGATCAGCCGTGGCAACGACTTTTTTATTCAGGACAACCTGGCACGACAGGCAAAGCAGTCCAAGGCAGCTCGCACTATTGCGGTTACGAAGGGGCAGGGGCGAGATGTCGGAGCTGAAATGAAGCAGGAAGAGTCCTTTGAGGCACAGCGCCGTCTTTATGAGGGTACGAAAGCGCTACACTGTGCGCCAGTCTTTTTGGTTTATCGCAACAGCACTGAGGAGTTGATCCATGCCTGCAATTTGCTGGCGAACAGTTTTGAAACGGCGAAGGTGATTCGAGAGCGCCATATTGCCTGGGAAATCTGGCTCCAGGCATTACCGATTACTTGTAAGCGTCTGCTGCATGGCAATAACTTGAATGAGCGCCGATTGACCCTTGACACACATACAGTGGCAGGCATTATACCCCTGACGATGCCGAAGGATATCGATCGATGCGGTGTAGAGTTTTTAACCGGACGCGGCGGCAAGCCGATCTACATTGACTTGTTTCATTATCAGATTGGACGGGCGCTGATTACCGGAACGTCAGGTTCAGGCAAGAGTGTATTGGGCTGGCGCTTTGCCATGGAAGCTCTGGCAAATAACATTCCAGTGGTCGGGATGGACATTTCCTCCAGTGGTAATAGTACATTCAAAACGGCGATCGAACTCTTAGGCGATCAAGGAGCGTATTACGACATCTCCAACGGTAGCAGCAATCTGCTGGAACCCCCCGATCTACGCCGCTTTGATAAATTGGAGCGCGATCGCCGCATGGAGTCCTGGAAGGACTTTATTCGCCGTGCATTGAGCGCGATCGCCATGGGAAAGATCCATAATCCTCATCTGGCACAACGGGTCGATGCGTTGCTGATCAGAGCGTTGGATGTCTTTCTCCGTGACCCAGAAATCATCACTCGTTACAATCGTGCATTTGAAATGGGTTGGCGATCGCCCGAGTGGCAACAGATCCCAACCTTGCCAGACTTCATCAAGTTCTGTACCCGTGAACGGTTAAATCTCCGCTCGTTTGAGGATCTGGATCGACACTCGCTTAACCAGATTCAGAGCCAGGTGAGCGAGTTGCTGGCTTCACGCTTGGGCAAGGCGATCGCCCGTCCCAGTACTTTCTCACCTGAACCTGCGATTAAGTTCTTTGCCCTCAGCGGTTTGACCAATGAGCAGGATGCCTATCTGATGGCAATCAACGCTCATGCTGCCTGTATCCGCAATGCACTTTCCCATCCGCGCAGTTTATTCATTGGCGATGAGTTATCGGTCTTGCTTCGCAGAGATGGATTTGCCCAGATTGTCGGAGAAACCTGCGCGACGGGGCGTAAAGACGGTATCGCAGTGCTGTTGCTCTCTCAAGATCCAGACACCATTTGTGAGTGTTCGGCAGGTTCGCAAATCATGCAGAACATTAATTACCGAATTACCGGACGCATTACCAGCAGCGGTATCAACTCTTTTCAGCGGTATCTTGGTTACCCCCCTAACATCATCAGTCAGAATGCCACAGAAGCTTTTTGGCCTCGTAGCAGTGATCTCTACTCTTGCTGGTTACTAGAACTGGGTGGTCGGTTCTGGAGGACTCGTTTCTATCCCGGTGAATTGATGCTTGCCAGCGTTGCTAACAATCAGGATGAACGCGAGGCGCGCGATCGGGTAATGGCACAGTATTCTCTCACGCCCAAAGGTCGATTGATGGGTTTGAAAGCGTTTGCAGATGAATATATTCCAGCATTGCGGGAAGGTAAAGGGTTCAGTCATATCGGGCAGGGTTTATCTGTAGAGAAATCAGGGCGATCGCTCCAACAGGAGGATGATCCCAGTGATCCGGCTGAACACGATCAACGCTCACTTATTGCACGTTAAGGAGATATAAACTATGCGACTCAAGTGGATGACAATTCGACTCATGATGCTGTTTCTAGTCGTGGGTGCTGGATCTGTGAATAGTCCGGCATTTGCACGTACTCAAGACACAGGTAGAGACCCGGTTGAGGCAGCAATTCGTAATCAGGTAAATGGCAGCAATGTCTACGTATCGAATACGGGCAATCAAATCAATGATTTCTTGGGAGATGTGCAAAACTTTGTGCAAAACGATTTACTGAGTCCGGTTAACAATTTAATTCAATCGACTCTGGGTGCGTTTCAGGTTCCAGATCTATCTCAGCTCTGGAGTCAAATTATGGGTGGTTCAGCCAGCCGTGATCCAGGTGCGGTTCTGTCTGAGACTTTAGAGAATAAGACTAGTGGGCGCAGTTCTTACGGTATTCGCGAGGATCTGAGCAAATATGCTGCTAGAGCCACGGCTACAGGAGTAGCGGCTCAGTCCACCTTGAGTCAGGCAGCACAAACCCAGATGGCTCAAGTACGGCAATCAACGCAGCAGAATACGCAGGAAAGTGTGCGTTTGGGTGAGGAATCCCAGGGTTTGGACGTAACTCAACGGATTATGCAAAACCTTTCCCAACAGACAGCACTTAACAGTCAGGTGAATGAGCGGGTGCTGCAAGAGGCACAGCAAGCGCGAGTTGATCGGGCGATCGGCAATACATTGTCGGCTCAAACTGCCCGTGAACTATCAGCGATTACCACTGCCGATCGCCGCAAAAATATTTCCGCAGGCAATGCGGCCAGTCAGCAAGGTGGTTTGTTGATGATGCCGGGTGGAGTGACGCTGGGTTCCGATCAATAGTCCAACTCGAAACAATCGTGATGTCTTTAATGGTTTGATTTGACGGCTAATGCTCATGATGCACCTGATTGCTCAATCCTTTCCAACCACAGGCGGAGAATCCGATGCCCTGGACATTATCACCAGTTCGCTGGAGTTGTCCCGTGCCACGGTGGAGTCCTGGAATACGGTCTGGCTAGTAACGCTAGACCCGCTTGCGTCTGGACTCTGGATTGGGCTGATCCAATTGGGCATTACCCTGGGAGCTGCCAGCATTCTGTTTATTGCGATGACTACGGGTAAAGACATTATCGATAAGCAGTCCTGGTCAGAGCTAGCTTCAATCTTCGTCTGGCCGTTGGTGATTATGATTTTTTTAGGTGCGAATGGCAATGTTCTAGCGGGCACGATCAAGTTTATTCGAGGCTTTTCTTACACGCAGGTGCAAAATGTATTGCAACTTCAGGTCGGTGAACTGACCTTTCGAGATGCGATTTCCAATGTGACGATCACGGGTATTGCTAAACAACAGCTTGAAAGTCTTTATAGCGAATGTCAGGGTAAAGTTGGCACTGAACTGGTGGAATGCTGGAACTCGAAGCAAGAGCAGGCGCAAGCGATCGTGGCTGAAGCAGAACGACAAGCGCGATCGCCCCTGGAGCCGTTACGTGCCTTTGGTCAGGCGTTGTGGAATGCGTCATTGCCCGGTCAAATTAGCACAGCCGTGCGCTTAACAACTGACCCTGGTAGCGTCTTCCGAGATACTGCGATTCCCATCATCCGGTTTATTCTCTACGCTTTGCAATGGGGATTTGTCAATATTTTGGAAGCGGCACTGTTGCTAACGGCGCTGTTTGCACCCATCGCGATCGGACTCTCACTCTTACCGCTGCAAGGTCGTCCGATCTGGGCATGGCTCACTGGATTCATCACTCTGTTCGGGATTCAACTGGGCTACAACATTGTGGTTGGCTTAACCGCCGTTGTGCTGGTTAAGTCTGGAGCAGAGTTGGTGTCGGATGTGGCATTTCTCTTTTTTCTCAGCATCTTTGCACCGGGACTAGCGGTTCTGGTCGCGGGTGGTGGTGGCTTTGCGCTTTACAACGGCATTTCATCCAATGTGAAAAGTTTGATCGACATTTTCAGTAATGCGATCGGTACAGTCACCAGCATTGCTCTGATACGACGGGGGTAGCGATGCAGATTAAACGACTTCAAGCTCCACTCTTACCCGAGGCAAAAAACTTGCTGGCAGTGTGTTTTATCTGTCTGACTGTCTTCAACAGCTTGATTTTTGTCTTAACGCTATTCACTGCCTTTCGAGTGAACCGCATTGCCGAACAGAAGACAACCTTTGCTCAGTTGGTGAATGGTGAAACGATTTATGTCTCGGAGCAAGAGCGTCACTGGCGCTATCCATCGGTGATCCAGAAAGTCGTCAGTGATTGGACGACCCTAACCTTCAACTGGGATGAAAAGATTCCTGGCACGAATGAAGCCGATCAGGGGATTCGAGTTGGCAATAACAAACGGATGCCGACCAACGCCTGGTTTGCTTCTCTGCTGCTGGAATCGGAGTTTGCCAAAGCGTCTCTGCCCAAGGTTGCGGAACTGGTTCCTCCGGCGCTTTTTTCGGGGCAGATTCGGAGCACGACGATTGTTTCCTACCTATCGGAACCGAGAGAAATTAGACCCGGCGAATGGGAAGTGGATCTGGTGGCGACGCGGGTGCTGATTGATCGCACGACGGGTAAAGATGAACGAATTCCTTTCAATCGCACGTTTACGTTGCAGGCGGTTGAAGTGCCGCGATCGCCCCTCGGAGCCGATGCACCGCTGGTAGAACGCAAAATCTACGAAATGCGTGCTGCGGGATTGCAAATCACCCGCATTGTTGAGTTTAACCCCCAAAGGCAGCGGTAGTGCAGTGAGGATACGAATGACAAATGTGCAACAACGATTGGAACCCCATAAATTTGATCAAGTCTCTGAGCCAATGTCAACCATGACGCATGACCGCAACGGGAACGGAAAAACTTCTGTAACAGCAGTCCCTCCTGATGTGTCGGATACTGATGATCTGACTCTTGAGGAAGAGCAACAGCTAGCGGGCTTTAATCCTGCAACGCCTCAGCTAATTTCAGAAGCATATCGGCTCCAGCAAGATCAGGAAAGGGCGGTTGAGCGTCCGCTGGCAGAGCGCGCCAGTATCCGGCTGGGTTCGGTGGTGGCAGTGGTCGGAACAGCTATGGGAGCCGGAGCGGTTGTATGGTTTGGCTTCCTCCAGCCGCGAACACCAGCCCGACCGGTCACGCCGTCGCTTGCCCCTACACCAGCCGCACCCCCAACCTTTGATGAGACTGCCGAACTAAAAAGTCGGCTGGCTTTTCAGGATCAAAAGCAGCAGCTTCAGCCTGAACCTGTTACGAGACCGCGTGTAACAAAACCACCACGACCGCCAACGCTGAAGTCAATCCCGCCTGCTCGCACTCCGGTTGCCGTAGCATCCCCTGCACCTGTCTTTCGACCAGAGCCAGTGGTGGTTCGTGCGCCCATTGCGCCCCCTGAAAGGATTCAACCTGTGGAACGCATCGATCCGTTTCAGCACTGGGCACAACTGGCAAAGGTCGGACAAGAACGTGTGAATCCTCGCACTCCGGAGCGTTCGGAGACAGCGTTCAGTCAGCTAGCTGGTGAGCCTTCTGAGCCTTCGAGCACGGCTTCCAGTCAAGTCCCTGAGGCTCAGTCCAATCCTGTTGCAGCAGCGACACAGCAGAACACCGTGATTCCAGTTGTTTCGATTGGTGCAACCAAGCCAGAAACAGCAGAGGCAATGCCGGAGTCCTCTACAAGCAGGCTGCCCAATGCTGACGTGATCCCTGAAGAAACGTCTGCTGAGGCTATGAGTCCTGGTATGGTTGGCATTCTGAACCGAACTCCAGTCGGCTCACTGGATCAGCGTGCGAGCGGCTTGAAGGAGGTGGCGATCGCCACTGCCACCAAAGCTAAAGTTACGCTGCCGATGCTTTGGGATGAGGGTAGTCAGCATTCAACGGCTGGTCAAGCGCCTGTCGATCATCGCTTTGCGGTGGAATTGACTGAGGCGATGCAAGCGACAGATGGCACGGTGGCGTTACCTGCGGGTACGGTTCTAGTTGTTCGTACCAGTACTGTGGAGCAGGGTAATCATTTAGTGTCAGCCAGCGTCATCGCCATTGTCTATCGCGATCGCACGGGTCAGATCCGTCAGCAAGCCTTACCGCCCGATAGCCTTCAGATTCGAGGACAAGACAATCGCCCACTGATCGCCCAAAAGCTCAATGATGTGGGACCCGAAATTGCTCGCCAGGATGTATTGACTGGGTTGCTCAGTAGCTTGGGTCGGGTGGGAAGCATCGTGAATCAGCCGCGCACCCAGTCCAGTGCGGTCATATCAGGAGGGAGCTTGAACCAGAGTGTAAGTACGACCAGTGCAGAACCTCAGCTTTGGGCGGCGGCAGTGGAGGGCTTCTTCAATCCTATTATGGAGCGGATGTCCAGTCGTTCTGAGCAAACGAGGCAAGAGCTCTTGCAGCGATCCAACGTGGTGTTTATTCCTGAAGGAACCGAAGTTTCTGTGGTGGTCAATAGCTTTTTGAGGGTAGACCGATGAGACGATTGCCTGCTCTGACCTTAGTCAGCACAGCCTTATTGATTGGTTTTGGGGTGCCTGCTCAGGCACAAACGTCAGCCTACCAGGTCATCGATCGCAACAGAGCGACGACCAGTGCGGTTCAAGTTCAAGTTGCTCCTGGACGGGCAACCTCAATTAGTTTTAGCCAGACTGATGAAACGATCGCCTATATTTTGCTGGCAGATGCCTCGCGAGTAGTCTACAGCACGGATGCTGAGTTAGAGACTGGGCGGGCAAAGACTATTTTCTTGAGAGTGATTCAACCACTTCGCTTTCCAGGAGCAACCACTACGCCTGTAACCAACCTGATGGTGCAAACAGCAGATGCTAGAGGGCAGAATCGGCTCTACACGTTTGATATTATTCACAGCAGTAATCCGCGTTATGTCGGTGTTCAGATTTTGCCTGCGATCGCCCGTTCTCAACCATCTCCCGTTGTTAACAACCTCAACATAACTCCTGACAGAATTGAAACCGGGTTAAGCATTGCCATTCTGCGAGGTTACACGTCGATCGATGATCCTGTTGTTGCCAAAGTCCGACAGCTTTTGGAACTGATGCGAACTGAAAATATGACAATTTCGGAGGCAGCCCACTCAGTTGGCGTACCATTAGCAGTACTTTTAGAACTGGGACGGTTTGTCCAAGAAGAGAGGGTTTTACTCATTCAGTCGGTCCATAGCCGCAGAATGTAGTGTCAAAATCATCCGAAAAGTGTATTGATTTGTATAAAACTACACATTTAATATCTAGCTCAGGGTGATCGCACTTCTGGCAGCGGCAGAGTTGGAAAGGCTATATTGTCCTAAGCCTTCTAGGTTTCTTGGAGATGCGCTTGCTCAGCAGTTGGTTTAACGTTGATAAAAGAGATCCTTGCTCTTACAAATTTGTCGTTGAGGACATTACGGAGATCAACCAACCGAATTTAGCAGATCCTGATGACCCTATTCTCGATGGATTTGCGAATTCTCTTCTAACTGCTCATGCAGATCCTGTCATGATACGAGAGGAATGCAATATACTTCTGGAGGATCTAGATAATTTAAACTTATCTATTATTAAAAATTATATCGAGGAACAAGTGCTACCCGTATCCGCTAGTGGTGTCAGAGGTGTAGCTAGAATTGGCAATTTTGGTGAGATATTATCATCCTATCTTCTAATGACTTTTCAAGGATTCTCGTTACCAATCTACAAGCTAAGGTATCGAGAGAAGCAGTCCTGGGCTATGAAACTGACTGATCTTTGTCTCATTAATAGAGACGAATCATTGAGTAAGCCCTTAGTCTGTTATGGCGAGGTCAAGACTAAATCTGCAAAAAACTGTGATACCAATATTGGTATTGAAGGTCACGACAGCTTAATTAAAGATGATGCATTAGAAGATCCAGAAATCCTCAAATTCTTTTGCACAATTCTGTATAGCAGTCAGCAGTATGAGGAAGCTGATTTTTTCTCAAGACTGAGACTTGGTAAAATTGAGTATGAAAAACAATACAACCTATTTCTAGTACATGAAAAAACAACTTGGAGAGATGAAATTCTGGATAAGCTTGATGCTCATCCATTAGATGGTCGCCTAGCAAATTTTTGTGTCAGTGTAGTACTCATTCAGCAACTGAGAGAAGTTATTGATGAGTCCTATACGCGGGCTTGGAAGGGGGTTGAAGCGATTCTTAATGGATAAGCAAACGTTTTTAGAAAACACCTCCAATAGCCTTGATGAGTTAAGCACGGATTCAATTTTTAGGAACAACTTATCTCAAGTTCGAGCACGGGCGATTCAACAAGAGTTTGTCCCCGAACAATCTACCACTCAATTTACTTTTGATGCCAAACAAATTTGGCAATCTTGTGAATATCTATTTTCAGAAAGTATATTGCTACTGAACGAAAGATTTGGGGATAGAACTAGTTTATTGCAAAACATTAAAACTGCTGCTCAAGCTTTTGAATTCCTTGCCAAATTTGCCGAATTAAAGGATCAAGAGATTTTACTATTAAATGCAGCAATTTGTTATAACATTGCCGGATATCAGGCAAATGCATTCTGTATTAGTAAGCTTGTTGAAACTAGGTTCTTGAATTTGCAGCAGAATCCGCCATCAGGCGAGGGAGGAGTAGATGCTGAATTGGTAAAATTTTTTAGGCAAGCCTTGATCAAGTTTTTGCGCCGAGAGGTTAAGCAGATTCAAGAGATTTCAAATCGTGCGCTTGTTCGGATTAGTGCTAGCCAAACTGCTATTACTCAACAGGCGGAGGAAGCAGGATTTCCACTCAATGATGTTTTTGCTCTAGCTGCTCATGCTTTTTTCCATCGATCCTTGGGGGATTTTTCTCAATATTGCCTTAATGGTAATTTTGAACTTCTTGATACTTGCAAAGAAAAATTTCAGAAAAGCCAAAAAAACTTTGTTAAAGCAGGTGACGCAACACTGGGAGTAATCGTTTCAGAACTCGCAGCAAGTCTTGACTTATTCCGTGAACGCTCCACATGGAATAGCGTACATGAGTACGCGGGTGGTTTATTGCAAGATCCGGTGTGGCGTTTCTACCTTAGAAATCTTGCTCTAGAGAAATCGATCGTTGAATTTTGGTCATCTCAACTGAAAGCTATTCAAAATCACTTACTCACAAGTGATGATAGTTTTGTGGTACAAATGCCGACTAGTGCTGGTAAGACATTCATTGCTGAGTTAGCCATTTTAGCAGCCTTGACTAGCCGTCCTGAATCTCGATGCCTTTATATCGCTCCATATCGTGCATTAGTCAACGAGATTCAAAGCCATCTATCAAATGTACTCGGTAAAATTGGCTATCGAGTATCTACTCTTATTGGCGGGTTTGAGTTTGATACATTCCAAAATTTTCTGTTAACTCAAGCTCATGTTCTTGTAACTACGCCTGAAAAGGTAGAGCTACTATTAAGAACTAAACCAGATTACTTTGAGGGTTTAGCCACAATTATTGTGGATGAAGGACACATGATTGATGAAGGAATTCCTTCATCTGAAGAGATAGCTGAAGGGAAAACACTCTTAGAAGAACTACATGAACAAGAAACGCTTGGCAGAGGAGTTCTTCTTGAGTTATTAATGACACGGCTTAAGGCTAAACTTCCGCAGAGCCGATTTATTTTTCTATCTGCGGTTATGCCCGAGGTCAATGCCGAAGATTTTGTGAGCTGGTTATGTAATAGACCGCAAGAACCATTACGAATTAGGCCGTCTGAACGTCCTTCACGTCAAGTTATTGCAAAGTTTGAATGGCGTTCAGCTAGCAATGGTGAAATTCAATATCTCAATTTACCTTCACTAACGGGCGGACGCCAACCTTGGGTTCCAAATTTTATTCAGCAAAAGCAATATAATACAGGTGAACGAACTCCGACTGGAAGACAACAGAGAAAAAGTTGGCCAGCAAATATCAAGAATAAAAGTCAGACTACAGCAATGCTTGCTGCGAGACTCGCTAAAACTGGACCTGTTCTCGTCTTTTGTGCCCAGACTAATGATGCTCGAAATGTTTTGAATAATCTTGTGACAACACTCAAATATCTTGAAGCCTCTGGTGAACTTCCTAGTGCTGATTTTCAGTATGTAGCTCAGCCCAACTTAGCCTCCTATCATGAAGCGAACGAATGGTTAGGAGAAGATCATCCTTTAACTCAAGCCCTTCATTACCGTGTGGGTCTACACTACGGTCCATTGCCAGATGCAGTGAGACAAGCGATCGAAGAAGAATTTAGAGAAAATCGTTTGGGGATTTTAGTCAGCACCAATACGTTAGGGCAGGGAGTCAACTTGCCTGTTAAGACAGTAGTCATTCATAGCCTAGAGCGGCGATGGGTTGAATCTATGAATGATGGTGAATCCATTAACCGCACTAGTAAACTGAGGAAGCGAGACTTTTGGAATATTTGTGGTCGTGCAGGTCGTGCAGGAAAAGAGACTGAGGGACAAGTCGTATTTGTAAAAATTACTCCGAATGATGAGGCATTGATTCGAGAGTATCAAGATCAAGCCAATCTTGAAGAGGTAGATAGTGCTCTCTTTAAACTGCTTCAGGCTTTAGTTGAGCATCGAATTAGTCAAACTGATCTCATTGGTTACCTTGACTCACATATCCTAGCTTTGCTTGCTGAGGAAGTGGTTGATACTCAGGATGAGCCTAGTATCTCAAGATTTCTCGAAAACAGCCTAGTCGGAGTTCAAACAACTCGTAGAAATGTAGATCGTGCTCCCTTAACTTCAACGATTAGAACCGTTTCAACCTGGATCACTAATCAAGTTGAAGATGGAGAACTTAGAAAAGTGTTTGCTGCTACTGGATTAAGAGTAACCAGTTGTCAGTTCATTGAGGCGAGTGTCAATCAGTTTCTTGAGCAACTTAGCTCAGAGTTGCAGACTGTGGTTGACAACCCGTTACATAACAGCGAAACCTTTGTTCAATCAGCTTTTTTAGCTTGCCAAAATTTACCGGAGATGAAGTTACTGGATACGATTGATTATTGTGGACCTGAAAATGAATTTTCTCTTGTGGCAAGATGGATAAGTGGTGAATCAATTCGAGAACTACGAACTAATTTTTGGAATCCAACTGAAGGAGAATCATTCAGCCGTTATTTGGCAGATAGGCTCACGTATAAACTTCCTTGGGGGATAAACGGATTTCTTGGTATTTTGGCATTTAAGTTGCAGCGACAATATAGCGATCTGCCAATTTCATGGCAACATCTCCCTTCAATGATAAAATTTGGTGTCGATAACATCATTGCATGTTGGGCTAGTAGCCTTGGTATCACCTCTAGAAACTCTGCATTACAACTAGCACAGGTATATTCATCTGAATATTCTCCCCAAACCTCAGATTATGGCGACTTTATTAGGTGGATTGTTAATTTGCCGAATGATTATATTTTCAACGAGCTAAATATTTCCACATTTGAGCGTAGTAGTTTGTTGAAGGTTAGAAATGGAATTGTTATTGGGGATGAAAGTTTGCAATTTATACGGGAGGAAGCACAAGTGCTTGAATCTCCGGTTCGGGGAATTCCTTACATGGATAGCCGAATCGTCGTGGCAACAAGAGTAAGAGAAGGAGACTCTTTAACCTTAGAAGCAGAACTCGATAACCCTTATGATCCCAATGCTGTGCGTGTTTCCTTTGAAGGGCAACAAATTGGATACGTTCAGAGAGAAAAGGCAGTCATTATTTCAAGGGAATTACAACTTGGTAAACAGATTACAGCCCGTGCAAGCCATGTGAGACTAATCGATCAAATCAATAGTTATCCTTCAATTGAAATGCTGATTAGAATTGCATAGAAAAAGCTGCACCAAATAACAACTGTACAGCACTGATCCGGCATTCAATAGTTGCTGTCAACCCAAATACTTTGGTTGCTATAAAAGTCTCCTCGCTGCCTTAAGCTGAAGTTGCCTAATAGCAACCCCAGCCAAACTTCGACAATTGACAATTTGAGCATTTGTTGAAGTTCTAAAAATCGAATTGGTGATTTGGTTTGGTCAAGATAGTTCGCGATCGCCTTCGACCACTCCTCTACATTTTCTCCATGTGCTAGATCCTGAATCTGCTCCGCCATCTCTAGCTCATCGAGTGGTTGCGCTGCTGTCATTTGGTCTACCCAATCCAACAACGCATTCTTATCTACTTCTCCGACGATCGAACCCTCTTCCTGAGATGATGTTTTCTTGCGGTTGGCAGGGTACTGAATCGGCTCTGGTTCTTCAAACAGATCCGATACATCCAGCGTTAAAGATTGGACGAACAGATCGACACAGTCCTCTAGATTTACCACTGGCTCAGCCGGGTTATGCCGACGCTCCCACCCGGAAATCAAGAGATTTGCCCGCGCGGCATGGACCTCTGAGAGCTGCACTAACACATCTCCTGCGACGGTCAACTGTTCTGCCAGAGACTGGTCAGATAGGGTTTGCTCTAGCGCGTCACAGAGCGATCGCAGATCCGCCGTCTCTGGAAACCGAGAGGCTTTCTCCAGGGATTGCCAGAGGTCAAGCTCTAACTGCTGCACTTCCATTACAGCCTAACCTCTGGATAGAGTGGGCAGGGGCGAATCGGGCAGTTATGGGGATGGAGTTCAACGGAGGAACGAAAGCGTTCTACCTTCATACCACTGTGCTGCGAAAACACATCTAGAATCCGAACCAGCAGTGTTTTGACCTGCAATTCGGTCAGTCCCAGGCAGTGAACGGGTTCAACTTTGGCAACCCGATCGTTCCCCATCCAGAGTTCTGCGCCCAGGGCGTGCAGCGGTGAATCCTTGGTCATGCGATACCAGTGAACGACAGCGGCAGGAACGGCCGGAGCCATTACGTCTAGTGTCGCCACTCGTACAACCCCAGAAACACCCGGTTCTGATGATAAAGGTTCAGTTAGCTGTCCGCGTCGTCGTTGTTTGCGGACATGGTTCCGGACTCCCCGGTGGCGATAGTAGGAACGGCGATTATGGCAAACCTTTGGATTCCAGCATCCGTCTCCATCTGATCCATGACGCTGTTGCGCTTCCTGGGAGTTAAGCTTGGAGCACAGCCGACATTTTTCTTGATCGGGACGTGCCATCACGCACCTCGCAGGGGGGCAAGTAACGCATCGACCCACTGCTGATCCGCCTCAGATAATCTAGGCGGGGGGACGGGCTGATGATAATCAATGCGGACGTGGTAGCTGCCGCGATCATAAACACCCTGCACAATTGCCTGTAATTCTACCAACGGTTCCTCATCTTCGAGTCTTAGCGGCAGCGGCACACTGGGAATGGGTTCACGCAAGTCAAAGTCATACAGGTCAGCTTGAGGACGTTGTGAACGACGACTCACAATGAGGCGATAGTCACTCAGCTGCACCTCTCCTATCATCGTCATTGGGATGCCAGCCCGGATCAGATCAATTTCAACTAGATTGGAGAGACTGCCCAGAATTCGCCTGCGCTTGTTTTCATAAGCCGTTCTGCCTTTTCCCTTCTGCTTGTTTTTGGGTGACAGCACCTCAATCACTGTAATGACCGTATCTGTGCCGACTTCGCGAACTTCGAGATAGCGCTCTTTAATGGTCGTTGGCTGGGGCAAGAAAATGGAGCGGGGTCGCTTCTGAGTTAACGTTGCACCCGATTCAACTCGCAACGGCTCCACTTGATCGATTGACCGAGCAGCTAAGACAGCGGTATTGGGAATACCCACAAGGATTTCTTCGGGTTCTTCTTGATCCTGGTAGGTGCGAGTCTCAACCTCAATGTAACAGTTGGGGCGCAGTTGGGGCGCTACCGTATCCGCGATCGCCACCATCAGTCGGGTGTGAAACGACGACCAGAAGGTTGGCTGTTCCAGATAGGGATTCATGCCAGGGAAGGGCGACGGCATCCGTGAAATTCCCGCAGTGCAAGGATTTTCATTCAGTATACCCTAACCCCGCCGAACGTAGTCGTAGTTTAGTCGTATAGAAGATATTGTCTAGATATTTTACTTAAAATGTCTTAAACTCAAAGTGATAACCTCTGTTGTATGGCGATTGTCATGTTTTCTGGTTCAGAAGGGCTACCCTCCATCCGTCTAGTTTCTTCTCAGACTTCAGTTCCAACTCGTTCAACGGAACTCACGGATCTGCGTTGGTTGCGAGTAGAGGAGTTCTTTCAAGCGCGATCGCTGGCTGACAACACTCAGAAAGCCTATAGACGGGAATTGAAGCGGTTTTTAGCTTGGACCGATCGCGCCTGGTCTGATCTCACTCCTCGCCAGATTGCCCAGTTCAAAGCTTATTTGCAGGGGAAAAACCTTTCTCCCAACTCTATTAATCGAGCCTTGACGGCTCTAATGAGTTTCTTTGCTTGGTTTCTAGCGGCTTACCCGGAGCAAATTGCCCATGATCCCACTACAGCAGTAGAGATGGAGCGGGTTCCTTTGCCCCCAGCCAGGGATTTATCAGAAATCGAGATAGCGGCGCTGTACCTGGCATTGGAGGAACGAGAGGACGCGGAGGTGCGCGATCGGGCTTTATTTGCGGTTCTCAGTCATGGCTTGCGGGCGGAAGAGGTCGTGAATTTGAATGTAGAAGACTACGATGGTGTCCGGTTGACGATTCGAGAAGCTAAGGATGACAGTACGGGGAGAGTCCCGCTCAGTCGTCAAGCGCGAGAGCAGTTGAACACGTATTTAGTTCAACGTCGCTCTGAGGAGGGTGATTTGCTGCCTGATAGCCCTCTGTTTTTGTCCATTGGGCGGAACCGGGCGGGTCAGCGATTGGGATACCAAGGGTTATATTACGCAGTTAAAGCTTTGGGTAAAATTGCAGCAGAGCAGGCTCAATTGGCATTAGAGCGGCGGCAAAGAATTGAGCAAGGAGAGCTAGAAACTGATCCACAGGATAGATGGGGACAGTTCAATGAGGCAGAACTTAAACAAATCCTGACTTTGCTAAATGTTCATCCTCACCAGTTACGCCACACGTTTGCGACTGGCTTGCTCTTACGGGGGGTTGAAAGCCTTCATGCTCGGACACTGACCCGTCATAAATCAGAAGCAAGTTTTAAGCGATATGCAAAACGAGCGCTTAGTGCGGCGGCCGAACGGGCTTTTTATCAATCGATTGGTGAAGAGCCTCCCCAAAACAGTGAGTTGAAATGAGACGAATTTCAAAGATGGATGCTCAATTAAGCTGGTCTTGATACATACTATTTATCAGGCATATTTGGTCTGACTAATCCCGAAGAGGTTTTTTGGCCACTGTTCTCAGTCCTGCGTACAGGTTTGTAGTGAACCTGGCTTCGCTTAAAGTTTTGTTGCTATTTTTGATGATCCCCATGTTAAGGGACGTTTCAGGATTGTTCAAAAGTGTGTTTTGCAGTTGAACCACAACGTTGTGGTTCAAAAATTGACTTACTCTAATACTTGGAAAAACTTGAATGAGTCGGATTATTGCTTTGTTTAATCAGGCTGGTGGGGTTGGCAAGACCTCTCTTGTCAATCAACTTGGATACATGATTGCTTGTTGTAAGCGGTTGGATATGAAGACTAAAAAACGGAGTAAGAAGAAGGGAGATTACTATCAAGTCCTTGTAGTAGATATGGACCCTCAGGCTTCCCTCACAATATTTATGGGTCTTGATCCTTACGAATTAGAAAAAACGATATACCACGCGATTCTGCACGACGAGCCGTTACCCATTCATAAGGGAATTTATGCTCAGACTCAGAAAGAAGATGGCACACCGGGTGTTGATTTGGTTCCAGCTAACTTGGGGCTTGCTTTAGCAGAGCGTGAATTGATGTCAGCCATGATGAGTGACTTTCGCTTGAGAGAGGCACTATTGCCCGTTCAAGAGCAGTATGATTTCATTTTGATCGACTGCCCTCCGAGTTTAGGTAACTTGGCTTATATTTCGTTAGTTGCAGCAACTCATGTATTAGTACCAATTCAGTCCCAATACAAAGCGTTTAATGGGGTGCAACAGTTATTTGACACCATTAAACTGGTGCGGGCGCGTCCAAACCGAGATCTTGCGATCGCTGGATTTATACCAACCATGTATGATCAGCGAAATTCTCATGATGAGCGGACATTGGCAGCGATCCAAGAACAGCTTTCAGCAGTTGCGACAGTTTACCCCCCGATCGCACGGTCTACAATCTTTGCAGATGCTTCAGAAGAGCATCTGCCCTTAGCACTTTATGATAGAAAACACCCTGCGCTTAAAACGATGAATCAGATTATTGAAGGGCTGGAGCTTCTATGACACAATCCAAAGCTTCTAAAAAAGATAAACCCTACGGGGGAAGTATTGATTTAACTAGGCTATTCGGTTCCAGTACTGAAGAATTGGCTCAGCCGGAGCCTAGTGAGACTAAGAATTTTTTGCCGATTGCTCAGATTCATCGTAAACCTGAGCAGGTCAGACGCTACTTTGATCCTCAGAAAATGGAGCAGCTTACTGCTTCTGTACGGGAGTACGGCATTTTAGAGAATCTGCTGGTTCGTCCTATGCCAGGGGAACTTGGAGAGTATGAGCTAGTTGCGGGAGAGCGACGTTACAGAGCGGCTCAGGGAGCGGGTTTAGCAGAGGTCCCTGCCACTATTCTTGAGTTAAGTGATCAGCAAGCACTTCAACTCACGCTGGTCGAGAACTTGCAACGGGAGGATTTAAACCCAGTTGAGGAAACGGAAGGGATCTTACAACTACTAGCGATTCGACTAGAGTTATCTGTTCAGGAAGCGGTGTCTCTTCTGTATCGGATGCAGAATGAGTCAACCCGAAATCTGAACCACAACGTTGTGGTTCAGGAAGAAGAGGTTGTAGAAGAAGTATTTAATGCTCTTGGAAGAATGAGTTGGCAGTCGTTTGTGAAACATCGCTTGCCTTTACGGAACCTGCCTGAAGAAGTGCTTGAGGCACTCCAGCAAGGAAAAATTGAGTATACCAAGGCGCAAACTATTTCACGGGTTAAGGATGAAGGGCAGCGTCAAGAGCTGCTTCAGGCTACGATTGCTCAGAATCTCTCGATCCGGGATATTCGCGATCGCATCAAACAACTTTCTCAATCACAGAATCCTAGCCTTAAGCATTTAGAGTATTTAAAGCGGTTCAATGCGGTGAGTCGCCAACTTAAAAAAACGAGTGCTTGGGACGATCAACGAAAACTCGAACGTTTGGAAGCCTTGTTGAAAGAGATGGAAGGATTGATCTTGTAAGAATTCTTTGGATTACGCTTCGTTGTCTAAAAATTATCTTTTTCCAGTTTGAATCTTGATAGAACCCATTTACCCATTTAACATCTTGCAGGTTTTGAATGAGGATGCTCCATTTATTTAAACCTGCTACCAGCGAAAACGGTTTAGGGATTTCTGCTATAGGGAATGGAGTACTTCACCTATTACAGCAGTGGAGTCAGTACCTCCTGTAATCACGGTACTGCCCGTTAACAAACCAGATGACACTACCTTTTTTGTCCTCGCATTTAAAGATGATGGAATGCTTGGTTGCTTGGCTTTAAAGTCTGCAAACCCTTGGGGAACCCAGTGGTCGCGAAAACTCATTTCACTGATCGCTTCACTTCCTGCACTGCTGCCTCAGCATTGACTAAGCCGCTGCCAAAGAAATAAAGCTTTGGATCAGTGGGTAAGGATAATTTTGTTTTTGATCGCAAGCGCTGAAACAGTTTTTGATCACCATCAGACACTTTTAAGCCACCTTTACTGACTGTAGCTTTGAGGATGGCAGTGAGGCGATCACGGTTGAGCTTATGCTGTGGATCTTCCCCTTTCATCAATGCAATGACTCCTGCTACGGCTGGAGCAGCAAAGGAAGTCCCTTGTGTCCAGACGTAATCACCTTTTGGGTCTTGCATTAGATCCCAAGCAGTTTTGGGTATCTCAACCCGCTGCCAAAAACCACCCATTCCAATACCCGTTGTCGTTAAAACGCCCTCATTGGGCTGACGAGATAGGTTATCGCCCCCCGGAGCCACTACATCCAAGCCTGTGCCAAAGTTACTGTAAGAGGCACGGTTTCCGGCTAAATTTGTAGCTCCAACTGCGATTGTTCCCTTCACGGCCGCAGGAAAGCCAGCCCGTTCCAGTTGCTCATTCCCTGATGCAACAACTACGACTAAGTTAGGGTTTGCTTGCAGCGCTCGCAGGATTTCATCATCCCTTTCGTCCGAGGGCAGCAAACCACCGAAGCTCATGTTCATGACATCCGCACGGCGCTCTGCCGCGTAGCCAATACCTTGTATGGTTGCTTTAAGGTCAACACTGCTGCCCAAGCCACCAACGCGCACGGGCAAAATCTTGGCATTAGGGGCAACTCCGATGACTCCTTTGCCATCCGCAGGACGGGCAGCAATCATGCCTGCCGTCATCGTGCCATGAAAGCTAACAATTGCTTCCTCTCGGAGTTGCGATCTGATTTCATTAGCAATAGCGCTGTCGGAGGCTTTAGGATAATCTTTCTTGAGAGCTTTTGCAGCATCACTGCTTAAGATCTCTGAGTCAGAGAGCTGAAACGCACGCTGAAAATCGGGGAGTAGATTTGCCAATTCAGCTTGACTCAGCCGCGTATCAGGATCGTTTTGGACAAAATCCCAACCGCTCACCTCTCCAGGTAGCTGATTGGGCAGTTTCTCCGGCTGATAAAGACTGTTTGCCAGGTTCGGATGATCCCATTGAATCAGGTTGTCCAAAACTGCGACCACTACGCCTTTGCCAGCGGTGCTTTGCTGCCACGCCTCTAGAGCGTGAACATCAGTGCGAGGCTGATTGGGACGACGCGATCGACTGTCAAGATGCCACTGCAACGGCAGTAGATCCGAGGTGTAAGGAGTGAGCGATCGACTGGTAGTGGGTGATGTAAGCGATGGGTTGGACGCAGTAGGTGTTCGTGTCGGTGTGAGGAAAGCAGAACGACCAGGCAAGATTTGTAGAAAGTTGGGTGTGGCGGACGTGATGCCTTTAACCTGATTGAGACGATTAGCAACGGTCAGTATTGCAGTGCCCTTTGCCGATTGTGCTTTGACCAACGAGCGATTTTGCGTGAACGGCAAGGGACGAATGAGTTCCAAGTTCTGGTCTTTTAGAATTGTTTGCTTCTCAACATCCGTGATACCGGGCGCAAAACTGACGATGATTTCGTTAGGTAGGATGACCTTCTCTTGCTGACCCGTTCGGCTCAGGACAGGTAACGTTTCTTGGACGTAGGGACGTGCCTCAATCCGCTGGAGCAAGCCAGACTCTAAGCCTCGACTACTAGGTAGCTTGACGATCGCATAGCCAGTGCCAACAGGACTCACGTTAATGCTTGCATCCAGATCACGACTACCGCTTTGTAAGTCATTCTGAAGCTGACGATACAAGGGCTGCTGATTCAATTCACGCACTGCACCCGGCTGCTTGAACGCGACAGCCACTTCATTGGTACGCAGAACTAACGGAATCTGCTGTCCTTTGTAGCGGTAGGAGCCAGGCACCACCACAAGTTCGGAAGCAAGCTTCTCTTGCGCGATCGTTGGGTTGCCCAAAAACCAACTGCCTAGAACGATCGCCAGACAGACGCTGATACAGAGAAGTGTGTAGGCTAGAAAACGCTTGTTCATGAAGAAAGTACCAAAACAACTTAGAACGGATGGAACAGACATACCTCACAAGCTGTTGCCAATGAGAATAAAGGGTGCCCAGTAGTAGGGATGGGTAAAGTCTGTTGCTGCGGGTGTGCGACCAGGAGCCGTTGTTTGCGGTATGACATCCGATCGTGTCGGTGCATCTTTAGCCGTAAGTTTGCCTTTGATGAATTCATGCTGCACCGTTTGTAGTGCTTCTGCTTTGGTTCGTTTGCCTGTCGCCAGTTGCGTGTAAAACTGCTGCATCATCAAGGCGGTGCTGGCATCGTTGACCGACCAGAGTGATGCTAGCACTGCTTTCACATCGTTTTTGAGGAAAAAGTAGCTGATGCCAGGAATCTCGATACCGTCGCTGGCGCGATCGCCCACTGCCGTTTCGCAGGCAGATAAGACGACAAGGTGAACGTTGCTAATGCCGTAGTTAAGCAATTGATCGATGCGATCAGTGGTAAGTGTATCGCCGCGTCCGGGCACAAGGTAAGAATCTTCTGGGCGACCGGGTTTAAATTTGCCGTGGGTGGCGATGTGGAGAATACGATACTTGTTCTTGAGGTGGTCTTTGAGTGCCTCGTAATCAAATTTCAGGTTGAGAAATTCGGAGCCGGGATAGATACCGTGGGTGTCTTTGACATTACTGGCTTGCACGATCGCGCCGAGTTCGGCAGGCACGTTTTTGAGGGGAGCCAGGTTGGGAAAGGTGGAGGCTCCCATTGCCAGTAGGAAGGTGGCATTGACCGGTAGGCTGGCAAAGGTTTCAGTAGTGTTGGTTTGGCTGGCGGCGGTAATGGTGCTGATGCTGTAGCGCTCGATGAGATACCGCTTCCCGTCGTAGAGGGCAGCGAGGGGAATATAGCGGATGGTGCTGTCGGGTGCAAAGACAAGGTGCCGGACTTTATCCGGGGGGATTTCGGATGCAAGCGGTTTGATCAGCCAGTCATACAGTTGCTTACTGGTGGCTTGTAGAACTTTAAGATCGCCAGGGCTTTTCAGTTGTTCACGAAACGTTTGGATTGTCTTAAACAACGTTTCAGCCGAGACGTTGGGGACTTCGATCGGACGGAAGGTAACGGCACCATCGCCTGCTTTGAGGGCGAGGAGGAATTGAATTTTGTCTTTGAGGACAAGGGGATAAATCAGCACCGTGCCGGGTTGAGCATTGACGATACGATTGGCTTCGGCATTGAGCTTTTCGGGCGTAAGTGTGGCACTTTCGGTTGAGAAGTATTTGGCAAGAACGGCGCGTTGTTGTTTTAGCTCGAAGTTGACGGCTTCATTGAGGGTATCGCGTTGTGCCTCAAGCGTTTTCAAATCGGGGCAGTTGGTGCGCTGGCATTTTGCAAGGCGTCCAGTAAAGTTGCCAAGGGTTGTGAAGCGATCCAGAATGGCTTTCAGTGCCGTAGTTTCAATGTTAGCGAGGTTAATACCAGGGCTATCAATCCCGGCATCGCGGGTGAAGTCACGCAGTTCGCGCAGTTTGAGCAGTTCGAGGACGGCTTGCGCTTCGGGAAGGCGACCTTGCTGGATGAGGAGGTCAGCGAGGCTGCGGTAGGTGCCTGCAACACTCTGGGTGTAGGATTCTTGCGATTCGTGCGGGAGTTGGCGAAGATCCTGACGAATTGTTTCGCGAATGTTGACGGATTGTTTGTAGAAAACGATTGCTAATTCTGGCTGCTTTTGCTGTGTCAGTAATTTACCAATGTTATTGAGAGCTTTCCCTTCACCCTCACGATCTTTTACTTGTTGATAGATGGGTAAAGCCTGTTGGTAATAGGCAATTGCTTTGCCGTACCGTAAGAGCAACTGGTAAGCAATACCCAGATTCATCAACGCTGTTGCTTTGTCATTGTGATTTTGGATTCGTTGGAAGCGTGGTAAGGCTTGCTGATAATAGGTTATCGCTTGGTCATACTGCGATAGGAACAGATGAGCATTGCCTAAATTCATCAGTACTTTTGCTTCGCCGTTCGGGTCTTTGACTTGTTGGAAGCGTGGTAAGGCTTGCTGATAATAGGTTATCGCTTGGTCATACTGCGATAGGAGCAGATGGACATTACCTAAATTATTTAACGCGGATGCTTCACCATTTTGGTCTTTGACTTGTTGAAAGATTGGCAATGCCTGCCGATAGAAAGTGATTGCTTGGCTATATTGCGACAAGTACAAATAAGTATTACCTAAATTATTCAGTACTTTTGCTTCACCATTTTGGTCTTTGACTTGTTGAAAGATTGGCAGTGCTTGCCGATAGAAAGTGATTGCTTGGCTATATTGCGACTGGGACAGATACACCTCGCCTAAATTCATCAGCACTTTCGCTTCACCAATACGGTTTTGGATTTGTTGAAAGATTGGTAATGCCTGCTGATAATAGGTTTTCGCTTGGTCATACTGCGATGTAGATAGGTAGGCATTGCCCAAACCCATTAGCGCGAATGCCTCGCCATTTTGGTCTTTAACTTGTTGAAAGATTGGTAATGCCTGCTGATAATAGGTTTTCGCTTGGTTATTCTGCCTCTGAGAACCATATAACTCGCCCAGATTCATCAGTACTTTTGCTTCGCCATTCTGGTCGTTGACTTGTTGAAAGACTAGTAATGCTTGCTGAAAATGGGTAGCCGCTTGGTCATATTGCCACAGGACTCCATAAGCAACGCCCAGATTCATCAGTACGTTAGCTTCGCCGTTGCGGTCTTGAATGGCTTGATAAATTGTGAGAGCGTGTTTCCAGGATTGAAGTGCAGCCTCATATTGCCTAGTTTGATATGCTTGAACACCCTGATCCAACAATCGCTTTGCTTCTGCCTTTTGTGCCGCCGCTGCATTCTGAGCCGTTTCAGCTACCGCTGCGATCGGCACCGCTGACGGTAGCACCAGCACCGCGACATTGACCAGCAGCAGTGACACTACCAAGCTCACAGACTTCAAGCCGTGCATCAGCATGATCCTTTACGAAAGACGGTAAACCCGATCGACGTTAATTTATCACTCTCAGTCAGGTAAGGTTATGCAGATTTCAGCAAGCTGGGGGGTGGAAAGGGACGATCGAGCTTCAAATGCGATCGTTCTGGTTTAAAGCGCGATGGATGCCGTTCCAAGTGCTATCGTTCCAGCCTCAAATGACTCTATAAGCAAGCAAGTGCAGGACGATCGCCCCTTTCACTAGACCACTTCAATTACCGTTGAGACGACGGCATACTTTTTCACATCGACCGCTTGCACACTGGCACTCACAACAATGTCTGAGCGCGTGTTGCGATCGATGTTGCCGAGTAAACTACCGACCACATCCAGCGTATCGCTACCATCCATCGGCGCACGGGAAAGCTCCCGACTGGATGAAACGCCCCCTCGTGCTCCGATCGCCTTGAGTGCTTTGAGTGCCTCCACAATCGAGCCACCGCTGGAAAGCACCATGACCTCCAGCGAACCAGGCGCACCCAATGTCAGCGTCACCCCTTTCTCAGGCACCGTCAACGTTTGCCTGGGCGCAATCCGTGCCCGATCTTCCGGTGCATCCAGGTAGGGAAGCAGCACCCGCAGGTTGCCAGAGTCGCCGATAGAAATGACGGCGACAAACCGATCGCGATCGCTCGTGTTGGTCACATTCACGCGAATCTGGGTGCCTGCTTGGAAGCGATTGCGTCCCAGATTGGTTTGCGTCGGTGCATCGGGACGCAGTTCCACTTGGATGGCTCCTGTCTGTTGGTTCGTGGCGGACTGACTCGTGACCAGATTATCGACTCCTCCGATCGCCTTCAGCACTTCTGCTGCCAGAAAGGACTTTAAGCGCGGTGCGAGGCGTTCAATGGCATCGGCGATCGACTCGTTGGGCTGCTTGAAGGTGGGAGTCAGCGGATGCAAGTTCGCAGTGAACAACCCAAGGCTGCCCACCTCTGGTGGCGTGCCCGTGGAGCGGGAGAGTTGTCCGCGATACGCCGCTGTCATGCGTCCCACCCGATAGTTCATATTCTGGTTGGATGCCGCCACTTCCACGCGATCGATCGTCTGGAGTGCTGCTTTAGCAGCCGCAAGGTCTGTACCCAGCGAGGGGTCGAGTCCCACCTTCAGTTTTAAATCGGACGGCAAGCCGCGCACTCGTTCGCGCAGCAACGTACCGGGACGAATGCCTTGCAACGACCCTTTGCGGAGTTTACCGACTGCCGTTAAGCCGTCGTAGCGGTTCACTTGCTCAATTTCAGCAATTTCTTTGCCGCGATCGTCAATCACGCTAAAAATGCTGCCTTCTTTGTTGGCTTCCAAACTCCGGGAAGAAATGCCACCTAACCAGAACTGGATCTGTCCGCTGGCATCCACCGTTTGCACCACGGCTTCGGCAAACGGGCGTGGCGGTGGACTGAAGTAGACGGGCTTCTGACCATTGCTGTCGGGATTGGCGGCAAAAATCGGTTCTTGCGTGAGTCCACCACTGCGAGAGACATCACGGGTGCTGCGACTTAGGCTGACAAACACATCGCGAATCGGCTCGTCGGTAGCCTGCTGCCATAGATAACGGGTGAGGAGATAGGTGAAGGCTCCCGCATGGAACCCATCAAAGGGCGAATCGGCTGCCAGTTGATCGTACTGCGCGGAGCCGATCGCCACCCCTTTGGCAATGCCTTTTTGGCGCAAGGTGGTGAGGTTAGCTTCCGTGAGCTTGAGTTTGCTCATCCACTGCTGTTGGTACTCCAATTCCACAGGACTGGGGTTTGCAGGTGTACCCAGATCCAGTCGGGATGGGACGTTCCGAAACACCAGATTGCCCCGTGACCCGCCACCCGAATGGCAGCTATCGAGTACGACTGTAATGTTTTCGGTGTTCAAAGCGCGCATCAAGAGGAACAAACTGCGTCCCATAATGTCCTGCACTTCATCCGGACGGGACGTTTGACGATCGATGGGCACGATCGTGCCATTGACGCGATCGGTATTGGGCACAGTTTGCTTGACACCATCCTCATTTTTAATGAGTTGTGGCAGCGGGTTGGGGTCACGCACGAGTGAGCCATGCCCTGAATAGTGAAACACCACCACATCATCCGGTTTTGCCTGCTGAATCAGATGGGTTTCAAAGGCAGTGAGAATGTTCTGGCGGGTAGGTTTGAGGGGCTCGTAGTCGGTAAAGGGAAGCTTGCGATCGGCAACTACCAAAATATCTTTAGGGTTAAAGCCATAGCGATGGACGAGTAATTCATATTGCAAGCGGACATCGGTGAGGCAACCATGGAGGTTCGTCAGGGGTGCATAATTGTTCGCACCGACCAGGAGCGCCAATTTCCTGCCCGGTTTGCCTTGTGCCAGCACGCGACCATATTGATTTGCCTGTTGCCACAAGTTCATTTGGCTGAAGCCGATCGCCGCCAGGGTCGATCCAGCACCTTGTAAGAAATGACGACGTTTGATGGGGGGCATCGGTTGACTCTCTAGAGGGAAAGGACGCAGTTGAACCAAGTGGTCTGACAAAAAGCATATCGTTGGCTGTAGTGCACTATCACTCTCAGCCACATTAAGGATATGCAAGGATGCTATAGACTGTTGCCGATGAGAATGAAGGGTGCCCAGTAGTAGGGGTGGGAAAAATTCCCAGGCTTCTTGCCTGCGCGGGTTTCGGTCACTATGATGTCTGATCGGGCAGGCGCGTCTTTAGTAGTCATTTTGCCGTTCATAAGGCTGAGTTGTGCCTGTCGCAAGGCTTCGGCTTTAGTCATTTTGCCTGTTGCAAGGTTTTTATAAAACTGCTGCATGAGACGACTGGTGCTGGCATCATTAACATTCCAGAGAGACGCCATAACTGCTTTTGCCCGCCCTTTCTGGAGAAAATAGGAACTGATGCCAGCGATTTCCACGCCATCCTGGTCAGCACCGCCTAAAGCTGTCTCACAGGCAGAGAGAACAACCAGGTAAACATTACGGAGGTTTTGCAACGTGCGGATACGAGGAATTGCCAGTGGATTACCATCGCCCAACACCAGAAAGGACTTTTCAGGATTGGTTGGCTCAAATTTGCCGTGGGTGGCGATGTGGATAATTTGGTAACGACCCAGGTATCGCCGTAGGGCTGGAAAGTTAAAAGCAGCATTGAGGAGTTTGAGACCGGGATAGATTCCTTGCTTATCACTCTTACTTTGGTGGACGATCGCATCAAGTTCAGCAGGCACATTGGGTAAGGCATTGAAGCCTGCTTTGGCATCGGATAACCCCAGAGCAAGGACTTTGGTACTTTGGGTGCTGGGCGATGGTTGACCTGACATATCGGTGTAGCCAGCAGAGAGAATGGTCGAAACCGTGTAGCGTTCAAGCAGGTACTTTTCGCCATCGAACAGGGCTGACATAGGGATATAGCGGGTTGCCCGATCGAGGGAGAAGACTAGGTTCTGAATTTGGTTCGCTTTCAATTCTGGCTCAATAGGTTTCAGTAGCCAGTCGTAGAGTTGTTTGCTGACTGCCTTAACTTCATCAGGATTAGCGTTAGGGTTTTGCAGGAGTTGACGAAACTTGAGTACGGTTTCGCCAAGTTGACGTTGTCCAATATTCGGCAGTTCAATACTTTTGACAACAACGCCTCTAGATGCCCACAGAAGCCAGGTTTTGTTTTCCAGAACAAGCGGGTAAATCAGGATGGTACCGGGTTGTGCTTCGACGATTTGTTGCGCCTGGGGCAGAAAGTCCTGGGGGGCAAGAGTCGTGCGATCTTTAACTTCGCGATCGCGGTACTCCTTTTCAATTCCCTCCACTTGTTGGTCAAACTGCTGGTTTAGGGCATCGCGCTGATTCAATAGTTGGTCTAGCTGGGAACAACTTTTCTGCTGGCATGCATCAACTCTCACCCCAAACGCAATCAGGCTGTTGCTCTTATCCAGAATTTGCCCTTCTTTGGGCGTGAGAGGAACATTGGGTGTTGTAGTTTCAGCTTTTGCTGCACGCGTAAAATCTCTGATTTCCTGGGATTTAAGGAGTTCTAATACTTGCTGTGCCTCCAAAATTCGTCCTTGCGAGAGTAACAAATCAGCTAATTCGCGATAAATATCAGCATTTTCAACCCTGTCATCCACTTGACTTGCTTTGAGAAAAGAAGCTTGTAATGGTCTAGGTAGCCTGGAGATTTTTCTACGGACTTGCTCGACCTCAGTCAATGCTTGTTTGTAATAAGTAATCGCAGTAATAGGCAGATTTAAGCTTCGATAAGTACGCGCCAAACCTACTTGGGCTGCTGCGGAATCAGTAGTGTTGTTTACTAGCGATCCTCGATACGTAGCAATTGCCTTCTCCACTTGCCCAGTTTTTCTGTAAAGAGTGCCAAGTATATTTAGTGCTAGACCTTCAAGCGAAACATGTTGTTGACGGACTTTAGGTTTTCTTGCAGCTGTTAAACTTTGCTGAGCTAGTTCTAATGCCTTATTGTAATTCCCATAATTACTGTAAACGCTACTGAGAACAAGCAGCGCAAAACATTCTGATCTAGGACTGTTAGTTTCTTGCGCAATAACTAATGCCTGTTGACCATACTCAAGCGCTTTCTGGAGATTTCCTTGTCCGAAGTAACTAAACCCTAAAAATGCCAATGCTGTACCTTCAAACTCACGGTTTTTGACTTTACGTCCAAGGTCTAAAATCCGTTTGCTATACTCATCTACCTTCTGATAATCTCCCAAATAAAGGTAGTTAGAGTTTAAGTTGTGCAAAACCAATAATTCTTTGTCATAGTCCTTCAATGCTTGATAAATTTCTAAGGCTTGTTGGTTATATCCAATTCCTTTTCCATAATCATTAAGTCCCCATGTGTTGGCACCCAGTTCTGTCAGAGCAAGTGCTTCAAAATAGCGGTTTTTAATTTGTTGGGCAATCGCTAAACTTTGCAAGCTTGATTCGATCGACTTCTGGTAATTTCTACTTGACCAATAAGACGCTGAGATATTTAGCAAATCTCGTGCTTCAGAATTACGATCTTTAATTTCTCTATCAATTGCTAAAGCCTCTAATTGGTAATTGATCGCTTCTTGATAAGCTCCTGAGTTGTTTAGGCTATTTCCTAAAAGAGAAAGTGAAGTTGACTCAAGCGATCGATTACCAATTTTCCTAGCAACAAGTAGAGCCTGTTGAGCATATTTTGCTGCGTCATCATAGTTTTCCAGACTGTAAAGATACAGTTCTCCAATAGCATTTAAGATTAGAGTCTCACGCCATTCATTTTTTGCCTCCTTTGCAGCCGTAACACTTTGTTTATAGAATTCGATTGCTTTCTGATAATCCTTTAAATATTTATAAGTATTACCCAAAATCGCTAATGCTCTAGATTCCTGCTCTGCATCGTGAATGTTTTGAGCCAGTTTTAATCCTTGCTGAGTAAGTTCAACTATATTTTGATAGTTTGCTTCGGAAGTAGAAACGTAAAAAGAGACGTTCGCAATATTTAGTAAATTCTTGACTTCCTGTTGCAGATTCTCTGCCTTTCTTGCTGCATCTACTGCTTGCTGATAGGCAACGGCTGCCTTTTCATACTTCTTTGCATCTTCATATAAGCTCCCAAGATTAGATGAAGCAAGTAGCACCATTTTAAAGTTTTGTACATTCTGAGCGACCTTGATACTTTCTTCAAAAGATACGGTTGCCAACGCTATCTGTTTCAGGCGTTGGTGAACTAAGCCCATATTGTTAAGTACTCTTGATTCTAAATCAGACTCTTTAATCTCACGAGCAATGATTAGCGCTTGCTGATAGCAGCCGAGACTTTTGGCATAATTCTTAAGATTCAGATAAGCGTTGCCGATCGCCTTCAGCACCTGTCCTTCTTTTTGCCTCTCCTTCAATTCCTGGTAAATTGATAGCGCCTTTTGGAAGGATGCAATCGCAGCTTCATTCTGGTTCTGTTCAAACTGTTTTGTGCCTTGTTCAAAGAGGCGATCTGCCTCCGCTTTGCGGTCTTGCTTTGTCGTGGATTGTGCCCAGAGGTGCGATCGCCCCATATTGGCAGGAGTGCAGAAAGCGATCGTAGTCGAGCAAACCAGCAGGAGGGTGAAACCAACCGACTTCAGAGCAGGGCGCATTAGATAATCCTCCGATAGTAGAGAAGCGCATCAGTAATCTATCACTCTGGGCGATCGGGGGTTATGCAGTGTGGTGAGAAAGGGGGTTAATGGCAGACGTGCGATCAAGAAAGCGGCACTTTGCGGTTCTTCAGGGCATCGGTGGCTGGGAATCTTTAAAGATCGGGGAATTGCATAAGCTCGATCGCTCAGAGAGTTAGATTACTCGGTAAGCGATTTTCTCTAAGAAGGAGCCTTCTGATGCGCCCCCGCCTGACTGCTGGTTTAGTGATGACAACACTACTGTGGGTGATGCCGCCCCTGCTGGTGGCTTCTCAGGCAGCCCATCCTGTTTTAGCGCAGACGATACAAGAGCGCAGAGCTGAGGCAACTCGATTGAACAACGAAGGAAGGCAACTGCGACAGAAGGGGCAGTATCGAGTCGCATTGACGAAATATCAGCAGGCTCTAGCAATTACTCGTGCGATTAAAGAACGCCAGGGTGAGGGAGCCATAATAAACAACATTGGACTTGTGTATCAAGGACTGGGACAGTATCCGAAAGCCTTGGAGACTTTTCAGCAGGCTCTGGTAATTCTCAAAGAAGCGAAAAATCGTTCAGGGGAAGGTCTCACACTTAACAATATTGGAGAGGCGTACCGCAACCTGGGGCAGTATCCGAAAGCCTTGGAGACTTTTCAGCAGGCTCTGACAATTCACAGAGAAGTGGAAAATCGTCCAGTGGAAGGTACCACGCTTAGCAATATTGGCGAGGTGTATCGCAATCTGGGACAGTATCCGAAAGCCTTGGAGACTTTTCAGCAGGTTCTGACAATTCACAGAGAAGTGGAAAATCGCCCAGAGGAAGGTACCACGCTCAACAATATTGGAGCAGTTTATCACAGCCTGGGACAGTATCCGAAAGCCCTGGAGACCTATCAGCAGGCACTGACAATTCACAGAGAAGTGAAAAATCGTCCAGTGGAAGGTACCACGCTTAACAATATTGGCGAGGTGTATCGCAACCTGGGACAGTATCCGAAAGCCTTGGAGACCTATCAGCAGGCACTGACAATTCACAGAGAAGTGAAAAACCGTCCAGTGGAAGGTACCACGCTTAGCAATATTGGAGCAGTTTATCACAGCCTGGGACAGTATCCGAAAGCCCTGGAGACCTATCAGCAGGCATTGGCAATTCTCAGAGAAGTGAAAAACCGTCCAGGGGAAGGTGTCATCCTCAACAATATTGGCGAGGTGTATCGCAACCTGGGACAGTATCCGAAAGCCTTGGAGACCTATCAGCAGGCATTGGCAATTCACAGAGAAGTGCAAAATCGTCCAGAGGAAGGTACCACGCTCAACAATATTGGAATAGTGCATCACGGTCTTGAACAGTATGCGAAAGCCTTGGAGACTTATCAGCAGGCATTGGCGATTCACAGAGAAGTGCAAAATCGTCCAGAGGAAGGTACCACGCTCAACAATATTGGCGAGGTGTATCGCAGCCTGGGACAGTATCCGAAAGCCTTGGAGACTTATCAGCAGGCATTGGCAATCCACAGAGAAGTGCAAAATCGTCCAGTGGAAGGTGCCACGCTCAATAATATTGGGATTTCTCTGTTACAGGTTGGTAGCTTTCCTATTGCTGAAAAGTCGTTATTTGAAGCGATCGACACGTTGGAATCACTTCGTCCTGGCTTATCTGATGCCAACAAAATCACTTTCTTTGAAACGCTGCCACAGTCTTACAGCCTTTTACAACAAGCCTTAATCGCTCAGAACAAAACCCAGGCAGCGCTGGAAATATCGGAGCGCGGTCGGGCAAAGGCATTAATTGAACTGTTGGCAAGTCGATTAAATGCAGACACGAGCGACAAAGCCGTTAACAACCAACTACTGACAACGAATGGGTTAGCAGTTGGTAAACCAACGATCGCCCAAATCCAACAGATTGCCAAAACCCAAAACGCGACGCTGGTGCAGTATTCCATTATTCAGGATGGGTTTAAGGTTCAGGGCAAGAAAGAATGGCGTGAGGTAACACTTTACATCTGGGCGGTTTCTCCCGCAGGCACCATCACGTTTCGCAAAGCGGATTTAACATCGCTCAAAACACCGCTGGATCAACTGGTGATCCGCAGTCGAGAAGCGATCGGGGTGAGAGGTCGCGGTGAGCGAACCGATATTATTGTCAGCCAGACACCAGAAGCTTTAAAACAACGACAGGAACAGCAGAGCCGCAACCTGAAAGAACTACACAAACTGCTAATTGAACCGATCGCCGATCTCTTGCCCAAAGACCCAAACGATCGGGTGATTTTTGTGCCGCAAGGTGCTCTATTTCTGGTGCCTTTCCCTGCGCTTCAAGCTGCCAACGGCACCTATTTGATCGAGCAGCATACGATTCTCACCGCACCCGCTATTCAGGCACTGGAGCTAACCCATCAAAAAGCAATGGCGCAACGGAGCAAGCAAGCCACTAAAGGAACCGCCCTGGTTGTAGGCAATCCCATCATGCCCAACGTCACCTTTAAGGTAGGCGATCTACCCGTGCGGCTCACCAACTTACCCGGAGCCAAAGACGAAGCGATCGCGATCGCTCAACTGCTCAATACCCAACCCATCCTCGGACAACAAGCCACCAAAGCTGAAGTCGTGCGACAGATGGCAAGTGCCCGCATCATCCATCTGGCAACACATGGGCTATTGGATACCTTTAAAGGTGAAACTCCTGGCGCGATCGCCCTTGGTCCTTCTGGCAACGGCGAAATCAACGATGGGTTGCTCACCAGCGGCGAAATCTTTGACATGAAGCTAAACGCCGAGCTTGTGGTATTAAGCGCCTGCGATACTGGACGTGGCGACCTCACAGGCGATGGCGTAATTGGACTCTCCCGCACCCTGTTTATTGCCGGAGTGCCCAGCGTTATCGTTTCCCTCTGGTCAGTACCTGATGCCCCCACCGCCCAACTTATGAGTCAGTTCTACCGCAACCTGCAACAACCCAGCACCAACAAAGCTCAAGCACTGCGTCAGGCGATGCTTGCCACCATGAAAACGCACCCCAATCCGATCGACTGGGCAGCTTTTACGCTCAGTGGTGAGGCAGACTAACCAATGGACAACGCTCGCTACTGGACCCTGGTACGACTTGACAACGCTGGCAACCCCAAGCGGCACATGCTTGAACCTGCCAAGACATTCGTTCAGCAACAGCTCACCGCTGATGTGACCGATGCCGCAATGCAACAGCGCCTCGTGCCACTGATGCGATCGCCCAACCATCCCGATCAAGACGTGGTGGCACTCTGCTTACGCTGCTTCCTTTCTCACCTCATTGAGCAAGCCTGCACTCACTTAGAAACTCAGTTTGGTGCCTACTATGGTTTCACTCGCTATGACTTATATCCCTTTGTACTAGATGATGATGGCACAGCCAGCTATCAGCTAATAGCTGTGAGTGAACAGCCAAAGGCTACTAGCCAAGAGCCAGCAGCGAAGCGTTACCAACCCCTGGCTTTAAAAATTCTGCAAACATTTGACCCCAATCGCGCCAATCTGTCAACCTGGACAGTGCGGTTGGTAAAACAACATCACGAACTCAATGCCTTTTTGTTAGAACAAGGACTCTGTATGCTCAGCGATTGGGCGATCTTAAATGACACCAAGCCCAAAAAGCTACGACGAGTTCTCACCCAGTTCCATCACTTAACGGAACCGGAAGTACAGCAGGCGCTTGTTTTATTAGACAGCTATCATGCCGTTTACCGTCGCGATCGCCTCTTGCAAGGGCAGAAAGGTGCCTGTCTTGCTCCCACTTCAGAACAACTCCAGGAAATCGGCGATTACGTGCAACCAACCAACCTTCTCGCGTCTCCAGGCACACCTTCTCCAGGCACGATACTCACGCGCTTGACTGCCCTGGCAGGGCGTTTGCGCCAGTACCGTATTGCTGTGGGTGGGGGCAAACCACCGAGCCAATCCCTCGATCAACCTGGCAATACACTTGTGGATGAATTAAGTCAGGCTTCCGGCTCCATTGATGAAGACCCCCAGGTGGCATTTCTGCAAACCTATCGTCCGCAATTTTTGGGATGCCTGGAAACGGCTTTACACCGAGTTGTGACCGATCGCGTGCAAACCTTAAAACCACCCAAACAGCAAAACTTTCTGGCTGCCCTCCAGTTGTTTCACTGTCAAAAACGTTCCATGGGAGCGATCGCTCAGCAAATTGGCTTGCAGGCTCAGTTTCAGGTGTCTCGTTTACTGAAGCTGGAAGAGCTAAGAACGGATGTGCGTCATGGGATGCTCCAGTGTTTACGCCATGCCGTGAAAAATGCAGTACTGAATGATGTTGCACCAGACATGCTAGACAAAATTGATCAACAAATCGCCGAAGCCCTCGAAGAACAGGTGAATGATTTGCTCCAAAAAGACCAGGCAAACGCCAAAACCCCTAAAGGCTATGTTTCAGACAGCTTATTTGCCCAAACGCTGTGTCGCTATCTTGATGAGTTAACAGCTAACAGCTAAAAAACGAGGTTTTTATGAATGCGATGATTCGTGCAGATTATGAGGCGTTAGCGCCAAGGGCGATCGCACTCAAGATGGAACAGGTCGATCAGGCAAGGCAGCAGAGCTGTACCATAACTGACCCAGTTCAACAATGGCAACAATATCTCAATGCATTAGCGCTGTTTGGGTTTGAGCAATGGCTAAACCAACGCGCCAGCGACCTTTTGATCAATCCATCAAATACGATCGTGCCAGAATCCATGACACTTCCAGTTGTCTGCAATGTCAGGGTGAATGATTTTAGAGTCTGTTTGATTCCAGTGGAAAGCCAACCTGATGAAGTGGAACTACCGGCTCTCGCGATCACCGATCCTGAACTGGCTGCCAACTTCTACGTGGCAGTTGCGATCTATGAAGAGCAGGCTCAGATTGCTGTGCATAGCTTTCTGCGTTATGACCAGATCACTACCCGCATTCAAGCCTTACAACCCGATGCCGATCATCTCTACACCCTTGCCATCAATGACTTCGAGCCAGATTTAGATCGACTGCTGCTCTACCTGCGCTGCTCAGATCCAGCAGCAATACCCTTGCCCACTCCTGTTGCTAACAACCAATTAACTACCAGCTACCCACTCATCGCTAACAGCCAACAGCCAACAGCTACATCAATCAACATTCGCCGCTGGTTGCAGAATGAGCTAGATGACTTGGCTCGGCAATGGTCGTGGGTGCTCTTGCCGTCTCTCACTTTAGAAAATGCCATGCGGCTCACTGCCAGAGTCGTCGATCCACCGTCTCCTCAAGAGGGGTTTGAGAGCGTCATCAAACAACTGGTGCGAAATGGAATGACACTACCGCCTGATGCTCGTGTTGCGTACCAGGACTTAGAGATTGGCAGGGTTGCGGCTCGGCTTTATGCGATCGCTGGTACCTTACCTGTGACTGAAAGCCCTCCCGAATGGACGTTGTTACTTGTTTTGGGTCCGCGATCGCTCGATCCATTGCCACAGGGTACGCAACTTCAGCTTTGTGAGGCAGGCACTGTCCTGGCGCAGCAAACCCTGAGCCAACCAGACACCTACCTGTATGCAAAAGTCATTGGTACCTTAGATGAACAATTTTCAGCCACGATCGCAACGCCAAATAGCGATCCGCTAACCCTACCGCCCTTTGCCTTTCAAGCTGACCCCTAATTACTACCAGCTACCAGCTAACAGCGACCCACACTATATGGCTTCTTTCCGTCTCAAAATCTGGCACGTTGAGCAAACCTGCGTCTTTGAATTGTCGTGGGGCAAAGGACAACAACTAACCGCAAGATTGCCCTTTCCCAATACCCTCCGGACTCAATATCAAAGTTGGCAAGATGCTTACATCAACTTCTATCGGTCAAAGGAGTTTCAGCAATCGCTTCTGCGGGGACGGGTAGATGTCAGTGGCACGATGGCAACCCCTGCGGTTGATTGGCGTGCCCGGTTGGCACAGGCAGAAGCGGAATTAACAGCAGAATTTCATCATTGGCTCAGTAGTGCAGAACTCTTGAAAATACGGCAAGCCATTGCCTCTGGGGGGCGAACTGCCGTGGCAGTCACGTCGATCGCCACCCCTCAACCTGTTGCTGTGTTTTTGACCTGTGATTCTGTGGCATTAGAGCGGTTGCCGTGGGAGACTTGGGAGATTGGCACCGAGTTTGCGGCAACTCAAACCATTCATTTAGTCCGCACACCTGCCACTATTCGCGCTGAACCAGGGCAGCGATCGCGTCCAGGAAAGATGCGGATTCTAACCATTTTGGGCGATGATACAGGCTTAAACTTTCAGGCAGAAAAGGCGGCGCTGCAAGCACTGAAGCCACTCGCTGATGTTGTGTTGGTGGGCTGGCAAGCTGGAAAAGAGACGCATCAACTTCTGGAAGTCATTCAGCAAGCGATCGCAGACCCCAATGGGTGGGATATTCTGTTCTTCGCGGGACATAGCAATGAAACCAATCTCACAGGCGGAGAACTTTCTATCTCGCCGCATCAATCCGTCTTTATCAGTGAGATCTCGACCCAGTTAGTGTTGGCAAAACAGCGGGGCTTACAATTTGCCATCTTTAATTCGTGCCAAGGTTTAAGTATTGCCAACGCCTTGATTGATTTAGGGCTGGGTCAAGCCGCTGTTATGCGGGAACCCATTCATAACCAGGTAGCTCAGGAATTTCTCGTTCGCTTTGTGCGAGAGTTAACCACGTATCAGGATGTTCAAGATGCCCTCCGCTTGACCTGCCAGTCGTTCAAGCTCGATAAGAACCTGACCTATCCCTCTGCATATCTGGTGCCTTCCCTCTTTCGTCATCCTGATTCCACTCCCTTCCGCCTCAAACCCTTTGGTTGGCGCAACAAGCTGAAGCAATGGCTACCAACCCAGCAAGAAGCGATCGCTCTAACCGCTCTGGTTGCACTCAGCTTCTATCCACCTGTACAGCAATGGCTTTTAGAGCAACGGGTGTTGACGCAAGCCGTTTACCGTCAGTGGACTGGACAAATGGGTAACGCTTCTGTGCCCCCTGTACTACTGGTACAGATTGACGATCGCTCCTTACAAAAAGCTCGGATTGCTGATCCTGTACCGATGCGGCGTGATTATCTCGCCAGGTTGGTCAATCAATTAACGGCTTTGGATGCAAGTGTCATTGGCATTGATTTCTGGCTCGATCGTCCCCACGCTGAAGACGACTCACTTCGCAACGCCTTGACCGCTGCCATCCAACGACAAAACACCTGGTTTGTGTTTGCGGTGCATGAAAGTGAGATGCGGGAATGGTTGATGGTGACACCTGATGTTGCTCGCTCGACCTGGAGTTTACAGGGTAATGGATCAATCCCGCTCTGGTACGTCAAACCGCTGCCCTGGCTGGATTCCACACCCCCACCTTTCAGTTATCTCTTAGCGACTGCCTATCGCCTCCAAACGGAGTCTTTTTCATTTAATCCGTCTCTCCAACGTCCCTCGCCCAGTTTGCATAGTCAAAGGGATTTACTGACGCAGGTAAGAGAAACAACAGCGAAAGCGGTACCCACTAATAAACGCCCGCTGGTGAGCGAAGCCATGCAATTGCAGCCCGTGACAGCGTTCTCATACCTGCTCCAGCAACGGTGGCTTCAACCAGTGCTGGATTTCTCAATCCCGCCCGATCAGGTCTATGCGACGATCCCAGCCTGGCAGTTGTTAGAGCAGCCGCATGGTGTGATGCGATCGCAGGGCTTAACTTCTCTCAAAGACCGTATGGTGATGCTGGTCGCGGGCGGCTACAGCGAAGCTGGAGTCGGGTTTGCTGGTGAAGACAATTTTCCGCTTCCTGCGGCGATCGCCTACTGGCGTCGTCAGCAAACGCCACCTGACGACAACCCCAACTTTCCTGGTGGGCAAGCCCATGCGTACATGACCCATCACTTTCTCACCCATCGGTTTGTGCTGCCAATTCCCGATTTTTGGCTGGTGCTGGCAGTCATCCCGTTGGGGAAAGGTTTGGCACTGCTACTGGCAAAACAACGGCATTGGCGCTGGGTGATGCTATCGATCGGCGGCACGGTGATTTATGGTTTAGCGAGTCTGCAACTGTATCTTATCCCTGGTGTGCTCATGCCCTGGTTATTGCCATCGGCGACGGTTTGGCTGTATCTGCTACTTGCGCTCATGAGGAGGAATCATGCTCAACGCTAAAGGGGTGTTCTCTGGTTGCCTGTTTGTCACGCTGACGATCGCCAGTGCCACGTTGCCAGGGTCATCAATGGTCGTTGCTCAACCTGCGATCGCCCAGGCGCAACTGTCCTGGAAAGGTTTAATTGAGCGAATCTTGGGGCGCAAGGAGCCACGGGATGGTGGTCCAAGTCGGCGGGGTGGTCCGAGACCGCCTGACCTTTGCTGGCTAACGCCAACCGAGACCGTCTGGCATAACCGCCCTACGTTCGTGTGGTTAGGGGGGTCCCGCTTGATGGGAGTGCGTGTGAAGGGTGAAGACACTGTACTTTGGCAGCAGGTTGCCACGACAAACATGGATGCAACAAAATCGTCTCCAGCACGCTACGTGGTTACGTCTGAAGCACCGTTGCCACCGGGCAATTATGAATGGCTCTTTTTTGACCAGACGACGCGATCGCTCCAGTTAAGTGTGCCGTTTCAGGTGATGGATGGGAACCAGCGCGCTTTGATTACGGCTGACTTGGCAAAGCTGGATGCCAAACTAAACGCATCAGGTACAAAGGGAGACGCGATCGCCTTACAGCGGGCGAACTTCTTTGCCGAGCGCAGATTGTGGTCAGATGGGATGCAAGAAATTTATGCCGTCAAAAAGCCTTCCGCAGAACTGCAACAGGTTGCCCACGAGATCGAACAGGAGATCTGTGCTTCAAAGTCTGTACCTTAAAGTCTGTACTCAAAGAAAGAGGCGATCGACGGCGCACTCAAAACTGGGCAAGAGTGGAGAGGTGAGAGTATCGTTCACAAACAGGGTATGTACCAGTTTCAGTAGGACTTGCTGCCGCCGATACACTTCCACCTGCTTTAATTGCCAGTCCAGAATCCAATATTCCTGCACACCGCATTGAGCGTAGAGTTTGAGTTTGGCTTCCCTATCGCGCCGTTCGTTTTAAGTACCGGGCGAGAGGACTTCAACCACCAATTCTGGCGCAAGGGTGAGATGTCCGGCTGCATCCAACCCAGTGGCAAGTAGTTCGTTGCTGATCCAAACCACATCGGGAATCACATTATCCGCATCGCTGAAAATGACACCGGGAGCCTGCACTGCTTTACCGAAGCCCACGGTGATCGACCAGCCCCTTAATTCAGCATGGGTGTTGCCGCTCACATTTTGATGTCCCCAATGGGGTGCGCAAGGCACAAACAATTCTCCGTCAATGATTTCATAACGACTGCTGCTCTCCGGCAATAGCTCCAGGTCTGAGGTTGTCCAGCGAACCCGCTCTGTCGTGGGTTGGTTCATATCGCCTCCAGCGAAAGCCCTGGCTTTATTGTATCGGCATTGTATTGGCTGTTCACTCCCAGTCAAGCGCTAAGCGCTAATGGCTTAGCGCTTGTAAATAAATAAGTTCATGCTTTATCGAGGATTTGGGTGCGAGGATGGAGAATGTAATTCCAGTGCGGACAAATCTCGCGATGAGTGAGCTTGAGTGCCGCCATTTCTTCGTCTGAGACTTTGACTTTAGTTGGATAACTGCCCTTGAGTTGGGCGGCTTTGACGGTTAACCCGGTTTGGGTTGTTGTGCCTCGAATCAGAGCAGTCATCCAATTGAGGGAACGTAATGGTTTGCCTGCCCAATTGAGCGAAATAAAACTGAACAAACGATGCTCAATGGGATTCCACTTGGAAGCACCGGATGGATAATGACAAACCATCACCTCAATCCCATAGCGGTCCGCTAATTGCTGTTGCAGTTGACGCTTCCAGTTGCGAACCCGGTAACCGTTGCTCCCCCCTGAATCGCAGAGGATCAACAACTTGCTTTCATCGGCAAAGCGAGGACGGTCTTTGCGTTCAAACCATCGCTCAATGGCATCCACCGCAAAGGCTGCCGTATCACCGGAGCTGCCAACATAGACAAAGCCCTGATTATGCACTAGATCATAAATCCCGTAGGGCACCGCTTTGGCCATGGCATCTTGAGGAAATTCATGGTCATTGACGGCTTCAGCCTGCTGAGTCCAGGTTTGTCCGGCATTTTTGAAGTTACCAATGAGTTCTTTCTTCTTGGTATCGACGCTAATGACCGGGTGCCCTGATTGGATAAATCGTTGTTTGACGCGACGAATGTAGCGGAACTGCATGTCTCGCTCCCGGTGTTGAGTCGTCGCCACCGATTTGCGGTTGGACTTGAGCGAATAGCCCTGCTGCTTGAGCAATCGTCGAATGCTGGTATGACTCAGCAGAAACCCGATGCCCACCAAACTGGCTTGGATGCGCCGCAAACTCTGACGAATCCATTTGCCTGCTCCGCATGGGTCTCCTGCTGTCTGTGTTTCCACTATCGCTTGCAACGCCTGTTCGACTCCGGTTAGTTTTTTTCTACCCGTTTGCGCCCACCCCCAGTCACTCGAATCCGCTCAACGGGTCGATTGGCTAACCCCGCATCGAGTTCCCGTCGTCCCCGTCGAATCGTGTTGATGTCAAGTCCAGTGATCTCGCTTAAGCGTTGCGTTCCCCCATGTCCTAGCCGTTTTGCTTCTAAAGCTGCCATCCATCGTCGTTGCTGTTCATTCAAACGACTCATCAACAGATTCAGTTGTTCATGGTGCGACCGAGTCGTTGCGTTTCCCTCCTGGCACTCCCAACACTGGCACTGATGAATGCTTTGGCTCCCCATCCAGGTACTCCGATTCTGATATTTAGCCTCTTATTCTAATCCCAAAGCCATGAACTTATTTCTTGACAAGCTCTTAGCATTGCATAACCTCACACCGCAAGGGGTGATAGATTAACGACAAGCTATTCTTGCTCAGAGAGGATTTCATGAAGCGCCCCTGCCTAGAGCTAGCCAGACTGGCCACAGCCACATCGCTGTTTTCGCTGGTTTCTCTCTACACTCCAAACTCTACTCTCTTTTCCCTCTCCTCTGCCCAAGCACAGACGACATCTAGGCAAAAACCAGCAATATGGCAGGAAACCACCTCAACTGAGGGTGGGTTCAGCGTATTTCTTCCTGGGAAGCCCAGTCAGGAAGAAATACCAGGTCAATCAGAAGGTGATCCAACAAGTTATCGAGTTTGGCTAACTTCTAGAACCGCAACCTATGCAGTACAGTTCGCTGATTTTCAAGCTGCTCAACTTTTGCCAGAGCAAATTAAGCACTCACTGAATGCAGCACCCAGCAACTTGGTTAATGGATTGAATGGCAAATTGTTGAAGGTTTGTCCTATTCAACTAGGAGCGCACCCAGGTAGAGAAGTCGTTTTTTCCACTGCTGACGGACTTATTGGTAAAGCCAGAATTTATCAAGTTAACTCTCGCTTTTATATTGCTTCGATCTTGGCGCTTTCTGAATCGGTACTGAATACAGAAGGAGATAAATTTCTAGGCTCTTTCAAACTACTCAGTAATACGTCTACTTCTTCTAGTGATACTATTCGCTCTCAGTCTCCAGCTACGGCGCAACCTAATCGAGATCAACAAATAGCTGAAGCGGAAAACCTTTTGATAAAAGGGACTCGGCAGTTCCAAGCCAACCAGTTTCAATTGGCTATCGAATTGACGAAACAGGCACTTAAAATATATCAGGATTTAGGAGATTCTCGAGGGCGGGCGAGCGCGTTAAATAATTTGGGACTTGTTTACATTGAATTACAAGACTATTCACATGCTAGTGAGAACTTCAAGCAAGCTTTAGCAATTGGGAAAGAGATCAATGATCGAGAGGTTGAGGCAAAAGCTTTAGGCAACCTGGGAATTCTTCGCTTTAAAGAAGAGCAAATTCAGGAAGCTCTAAATTTTTATGAAAAAGCTCTCAAGATTGCACAAGAAATTGGTGATCTCCAGTGGGAAGCATCTTTACTAGTGTGACTTCAGCGGACCTACTGTGCAATTAAGGAGGCAAGGACTATTCTAAAAATAGAACCTTCTCATTCCTCAAATGCCTTCATGTATCCCCCACTATCTGTTCACCCGTTGAGTGAAACTGAGCAAGTTTCTCTTAAACAAGGACTGCGCTCGAAAGATGCCTTTACGGTGCGACGGTGCCAAATTCTCTTAGCCAGTGCAAAGCGAACCAGACCCAAGGAAATTGCGGCTTATGTGGGTTGCAGTGTGCAAACGGTTCGCAATACCATTCACGCCTTTGAGCAGCAGGGATTGGCTTGTTTGAAAGCCGAATCGAGTCGTCCTAAAACAACCCAACCCATCTTTGATGAGGACAAACGTAACCAATTGCGGCAGTTGCTACACGCGAATCCTCGCCAGTTTGGGAAATCCCGTTCAAGTTGGACTTTAGACTTGTTAGCAGAGGTTTGTTGGGAACAGAGAATTACTGAACATCAGGTGAGTCGGACGACGATTGAGGAAGCCCTCAAAGCGATGCAGATCACCTGGAGTCGAGCCAAAGCCTGGATTGTTTCACCCGATGAGCAGTATGAACTAAAAAAGCGTCAACGCAACCGCCTGATTAGCCTCAGTGAGAAGCACTCAGACTGGATCTTGGGATTTATGGACGAGGTCTGGTGGAGTCGGTTGCGTGACCCGATGATGCACAGTTGGACAGAGGACAAGCACCCGTTGCATTTGGTTGAAAAGAGTGCAGACAAAACCGAGTCTGACCCGAAGGCAATTGCTTGTTATGGGGTGTACTTGAGATCTCAATCCCAGATGCTGGTGCGTTTTGTCGAACAACGTCCCGTCAGCGAAATCACTTGCCAGTTTTTGGAGTGGGTGACTCATCAGGTGTGTGAAATGGGCAAACGAGTCATGCCATTGATTTGGGATAATGCCACCTGGCATCTGTCCAAACAAGTGCAGCAATGGATTAAGCATCACAACCGTCAGGTGAAGCAAACTGGAACTGGAGTCCGATTGATTGTGTGTAAACTTCCAGTCAAGAGTCCTTGGTTAAATGCGATTGAGCCGAAATGGATTCATGCTAAACGAGCCATTGTCGAACCTGAACGCAAATTGACCGCACTGGAATTAAAAACCAGAGTATCTGATTATTTTGATTGCCCTCTGTTAGACCCTCTTGCAAAAAAGGTTCCCTGAAGATGCACTAGGCAATATAGGTTCAGCACGCCTTGTCTTAGGTGAAAAACAGCAAGCAATTGAACTTTTTGATCAGCAATTGACCCTAGCGCGACAGATTAAAGATTCGCAGAATGAGGTGCAAGCTCTAGACAATTTGGGGCTTGCATACCTAGCTCTAGGCAATTACCCGCAGTCAGTTCGCTATTACCAGCAACGTTTAGCCCATGCGCCCCAACTTAACGACCACCAAGGTGAAGCGCAAGCGTTAGAAAAGCTTGGCAATGCATACTATGCTCTGAGCAACTACCCACAAGCACTCAATTACTATGAGCAACATTTAGCCCTCGCCCGTGCTTTGAAAGACCGTCAAGGCGAGGGGCGTGCCCTGAGGAATTTGGGTAATACCTACGAGTCTCTAGGCAAGTACTTGCGGGCAATCGATTACCACCAGCAACATTTAGCCCTTGCTCGTGCATTAAAAGACCGCGAAGAGGAGGAGAGTGCTCTAGGCAATCTTGGAGCGGTTTACTTGTTTGTAAGTAATTACCCACTAGCAATCGACTATCAGCAGCAAAGTTTAGCTATTGCCCGTGAACTGAAAGACCGCAAAGGTGAGGGCGTTGCCCTAGGTAATCTTGGATTAGCTTACTGGTTCCTGGGAAACTACCCAAAGGCGATCGATTACCAACAGCAAAGTTTAGTTATTGCTCGCGAGGTCAAAAATCGCCGAGGTGAGGGCAAAGCTTTAGGCAATCTTGGCAACACCTACTCGTCTTTAGGCAACTACCCAAAGGCAATCGACTACGAGCAGCAAAGCCTAGCCATTGCTCGTGAAATAAAAGATCCTCGTGACGAAGGAAAGTCTCTGGGAGATCTGGGAAACGCATATCTTTTTCTAGGCAATTATTCCCAGGCGATCAACTATCAACAACAGCACTTAGCTATTGCCCGTAGACTCAACGATCGCCAAGGTGAGGGAAACGCCTTGGGCAATCTCGCAATGGCGTACGGTGCCCTGAATAATTATAACGAGGGGATTACATATCAGCAGCAGGCTCTCGCAATTTTTCGTGAGATCAAAGACGGCATGGGTGAGGGGGGTGCTTTAAATAACCTGGGAGTCCTCTTCCTTAGTTTAGGCAAACCTGCCACTGCTGAAACGGCATTGTTTCAAGCCCTTGAGATTTGGGAATTACTTCGTTTTGATCAGCGTGCCGATCAACAAAAGATTTCCCTGTTTGAAACCCAGCAAAGGACATACCGTCTGTTGCAGCAGTCTTTGATAGCCCAAAACAAAATTAATTCTGCGCTGGAAATCGCTGAAAGAGGGCGGGCACGAGCCTTTGTGGAACTGCTGACGAAGCGATTGACAACAGATTCTGGAGCGGTGATTACAGATAAATCTAATAAATCATCTGATACATCCACATCTTCATTTATTGCCAACCCAACTGTTACCCAAATAATACAAATTGCCAAAGCACAAAACGCCACACTGGTTCAATATTCTAGGATTGGAGATGAGAGTTTGTACCTCTGGGTTGTGAAACCAACAGGAGAAATTGCCTTTCGCCCAGTTGACCTCAAAGCTCAAACTGCCGAACTGGAAAATCTTGTCTTCGAGAGCCGTGATGCCATTGGTGCCAGAGGTCGGGCTGATGTAGAAGTTAGTTTAGGAACGGAAGCATTGCGGCAATTACAAGAAAAGCAAACTCAGAATCTGAAACAACTACATCAACTATTGATCGAGCCGATCGCCGATCTTCTTCCCAAAGATCCCGATCAGCGTGTCATCTTCGTTCCTCAAGGCGAACTCTTCTTGATTCCCTTCCCAGCACTGTTGGATGCTAATGGTAAAGCTTTGATCGAGAAACATACAATTCTCACAGCACCATCCATTCAAGTCCTGGAACTGACCCATAAGAAAGCAGAAGAACAGAAGCGCAAAAGCATCTGGCAGAACGGGCAATTTGCATTAGTTGTGGGCAATCCCACTATGCCAAAGGTCACTACTCGTGCTGGAGATACCCCTGTGCAACTGCCTAACCTGTTGGGAGCTAAACGGGAAGCAATGGAAATTGCTTTCTTACTCAACACAAAAGCCATCACAGATCAGCAAGCAACTAAAGCTGCAATTATCCAACAAATGCCTAATGCTCGCTTTATCCATCTAGCTACTCATGGTTTGTTAGATGACTTCAGAGGCTTGGGTTTACCCGGCGCGATCGCTCTTGCTCCATCTGGTAACGGTGAACTCAATGATGGGTTGCTGACAGCTGACGAAATTTTGGACATGAAGCTGAAGGCTGAACTGGTCGTGCTGAGTGCCTGTGACACTGGACGTGGCAGAATTACCGGCGATGGGGTCATTGGTTTATCGCGATCGCTCATTGCCGCAGGCGTTCCCAGCATCATTGTCTCCCTGTGGAAAGTACCTGATGATTCAACTGCTCTCCTGATGACCGAGTTCTATAAAAATCTGCAAAGATCACCCAACAAAGCACAGGCACTTCGGCAAGCAATGTTGATTACAAAACAGAAATATCCTGATCCACTGAATTGGGCAGCATTTACACTCATTGGCGAGGCAGAATAGCGACTCGCTGCTTCTCCAGCTGTATACACATCTGAAATAACTAAAAGCTAATGGCTAACAGCAATTTCCCTGCATATGTTCCTGGTACTCAAGCGTGATATTTCCTTGAAACCCATTGAGGAACCATCATGTCATCTCTCAAACAACTTGGCTTCACCATTTCTCTTGTTCTACTAACCGGATATGCCATTCCTGCCTTACCAACCATTGCTCAGGCATCAACCACCCATCCAGCCAATGCCACACTTTTAGAACTTCAACCCAAAGCATCCGCACAAGCTGACCAGGCAGCACAAGCCGAGCAGTGGTTTAACCAGGGATGGGAATTGCTGAACGCAGGTAAACCAGAACAGGCATTGGCATTGTTCGACCGAGTGCTCAAACTGTATCCCAACCATGCCGTCACCCTGGCTAGTCGCGGGCAGGCGCTGTACGACCTGGAGCGCTACCCGGAGGCGATCGCGGCGCTCCAGCAAGCCGTAAAATTGGATGCGAAACTGGCTGGTGCCTGGGTAACGTTGGGCAATGCGCTGGACGATGGCGGACAACCGCAAGCCGCGCTGCAAGCCTACGATCGGGCAATTCAGCTAGAGCCGAAGCGAGTGAGTGCCTGGTACAACAAAGGCGTGACCCTGGGCAGATTGAAGCGTTACAAAGATGCGATCGCGGCGTATGACCAAGCACTTGCCCTCAATCCCAAATTTGAATCTGCCTGGTTCAACCGGGGTGTAGCATTGGCAAAGCTAGAACGCTATCAAGAGGCGATCGCGGCGTTTGATCAAGCCTTGCAAATTAATCCCAGCAACAAAGAAGCCCAACAGAATCGAGATCTGTTATTACGCAAAGTGGGGCAGCGTCCACAAGTCGAAACCGTTTAGGTGTCTGCCATAGAGGTGAAACCGATAGGATGTTGCTGCATAGTGGATGAATCAGACGGGGACAGGAACATCGATCGACACAGATGTTGATTTTGTTTACTGCTGTGCTTGCCATTTCTATGGCTATGCGTCAACTTACACAGGCGTGGACTTGCACTCAGGGCATGGCATCAGCTCAGCATTCACCTCGATTCATCCCTTCACCAGGCAACGCCGAAATTTGTCTTTAACAGCAGGCTGGTGTTGGTTGCGTCACATTGCTGTTTTGTGCAAACGATGTCGCCGCTTTCATTCAACGAGTTGGTAGAAAAGACGCTTCTTTCACCCGACTGGTACCGTACTCTTTAATTAAGCAAGCAAGCAGAGACAGAAACACCAGAAACAGATACTACTGCTTGTTCACAGCACTCAAAGTCTTCGTTCTATTTATCCCTCGATCGTTCCAGGTTGGTACTCACAACATTGGCTGACGTTGCTGTGCTGATGTGTGCCATCTGCCTCACTGATGCGGCTGAACACAGGTATGAATCACTCTCTTTACTCAATAGGAGTCTCCCATGTCTCAAGTGTCCCCTTCGCCCCACAGGGTGCAAACGCCGCCACCGAACAAAACACGTCGATGGCTTTTCGGTTTGGGAACCGTGGCAGTTGCGGTTCTCTTCTTGCCCAGCAGCATTCAATACTTTGTCGATCGCCATCATTACAAACAGGGGTTGCAAGCATACAATGCAGCTAACTGTACTGCTGCGATCGCGGCTCTCGATCGAGTAATTACTGCTAATCCCGGTAATGATGATGATGACCTGGTGGCGACCGCAAAGGTCAAAAAGGCGGAATGTCAGACGTTTCAGAAGGGAGTTAGCGAGCAGCAGGCAGGCAAAGGCGCAGCGGCGCTGCTAGCCTATCTCCAACTTGCCAAGCAGTATCCTGAAACCGGATTGATGAGTGCCACCCAACAGCAAACGGCTCAACTGTTTCAGCAGCCGTCAATGGTGGCTCTGGTGACACCCAAGGTCTGTGACCAAGCTGGGACGTTAACCAAACACAACCTGCTGCCGCAGCCTGCGACCAATCTGCCCAGCTTTTACCAAGCCTGTGGCAACGCCTACGCCGATCGCAAAATTTTTCCGCAGGCGCTTGCTATGTTTGAGAAATTTCTGGATGACTATCCCAAGCATCCTCAAACCGCAGCGGTCAAACGCTCCTATACCCAAGCGATCGTGAATGATACGCGCGCAAAAGGAGCAGGTAAGATTGATCGTCCAGGGTTCAGTGGCTCCAGGGGCGATGGCACGACCGCTGTTGTCATTCGGAATGATTCTCCAGAAAAGATGCGAATCGTGTTTAGCGGACCGACGCCGCGCCTGGAAGAGTTGGCACCCTGTACCGATTGCAAAAAATATGTGGGAGAAGGACCGAAGGGGTGCCCAAATCAAGGTCCAGTCGGCACCTATGTGCTGGAACCAGGGCAGTATGATGTGGTGGTGAAGTCGGTTAGCGATCGGGGTGTGCGTCCGTTTACAGGCGTTTGGGGGTTAGACAGCGGCAGTGAATACAATAGCTGCTTTTTCGTGGTGCAAAAGCCTGAAGCCGCCCCTGCGCAGTAAACCTCACTCAGCGTCCTGCGCTTAAAACCATTGCAGCCGTCACATTTAAGGTGGAAAACTGGGGCGAACGGATGGACTGATCGCCCTAGTACACCATTTCCTCGTACAAACCATCAACCCATTCCAGGACGGTGATCTTTTGAGCGATCGGGTCTACAATCCAATACTCAGGAATCTGCCGGGCGACATATTCAGTGCGTTTATAACGGTAATCGCGATTTTCTTGCTTGGGGCTAACCACTTCTACCACTAGCTGGGGCGGTGGCATATCGTGGGTAATGAGATCCTGGCTTGCTCCCTCCAATGCTGTTGCCACTTCTTCTGACAAAACAATTAAATCGGGTTGTCGTGCGGTTGCGCGGTAGCCACTGACTGCAATCTGCGCCCCAATGCTTAAACAGTAGTAAAGAATCCCCAGTTGCAAAAAGGAGGCAAACAGGAAAGAGGCAATTTGGTGATTGAGGACACTTTCGGGCGGCATGGCAATCAGTTCCCCGTTGACCAATTCGTAGCGGGTATCGGTGCCATCGTCATAGTTCAGATACTCTTCAAGTGTCATGAGTTTGGTGGCAACAGACATGGCGTGTACCTGGATGGCTGAACGGCGATCGCGCATTACTGAATACACCTATCATATCTGCTGCTGCTTCTAGCTATCAGCTTTACACTGCATAACCTCTCGCAAACGAGAGTGATAGATTACTGATGAGCTTCTCTACCCCTAGAGGATTTTTTGATGCATCACCTGAAGTCTGCTGGTCTGGCAATTGCCACTATTTGCATTTGCCTGAGTCCATCAATCCCCACTGTGGTTTCACCTGCGATCGCTCAAACGGCGATCGCGCAAAATCAGAAGGCAGAGGAGGGCAGTGCAGCTTTGCGTGAAGCAAATCGCCTGTTCGAGCAAGGAAATAAGCAACTGGAACAAAAGCAGTATCAGGAGGCGTTAAAGACATTTCAGCAAGCTCTGGTAATTTACCAAAAAGTTGGAGAGCGCCAACAGGAGGGACACACCCTTCGGAGTATTGGCAATATATATTTTATTTTGAGCGATTACGCTAAATCGCTGGAATATCAGCAGCAGACATTAGTAATTGCTCGTGAGATCAAAGATCTAGATTTGGAAGGGAGGACACTCAATAACCTCGGTAATGCATATAAAGGATTAAAAAATATAACAAAAGCGATCGAGCTGTATAATCAGTCACTAAGCACTGCGAAAGCCGAGAACAACTTTAAACTAATGCAAATCGTGCTTGGTAATCTAGGCAGACTTTACCAAGGAAAAAGTGAAAGTATTAAAGCTATCGAGTACTATCAGCAGCTAATTCTTACTGCTAGAGATGCGAAGGAAAAATATAGTCAAGCGTCTACTCTTAGTACTGTTGGCGATATTTACAGTAACGATTTAAAAGACTATCGAAAAGCGATTGAATCCTACCAAAAAGGACTACAAATTTCAGAAGAAATTAAAGATTATGTATTGCAGATTGATATATTACTGAATATAGCCAACACTACTTCTCTTTTTGCCACTTCTCAAGTAGATCACCAAAAGGCAACTAAATTCGCTCAACAAGGTTTAAAACTTGCAGAGAGTACTAATAGCCTATCTGGCAAAGCCAGAGCATTCGCTATTCTGGGTACTGCTCAGTACTATTTAAAGGATTATGAGAAGTCGATCAGTTACCTCCAGCAAGCTACTAAAAACGCACAGGAAGCGCATGAGGGATGGCGAGAAGCCCGCCTTCTTAATCAAATTGGTGATATCTACAATGATAGCCTCAACGATTATCATGAGGCAATTAGATATTATCAGCAGGGATTGAAGGTCGCTGAGAAGATTCAAGAGCGGGAACTACAAATCGAAGCCCTGCTAGATATTGCTAACTCTTCAGGTCAGATTACTGCATCACAAACGGAATACCAACGAGTGTTAAAATTGGCTCAGAAAGGTTTAAAGCTGACGGAAGGAACTGAAAACTTTTCTGCACGCGCTAGAGCATTCGCAGTGATTGCAGATCTTAACGTTGCATTGAAAGACTATGCAGAAGCAATAAAGAATTATCAGCAATCGATTGCTACGGCGAAGCAGGCGAAGGATAGTTTTCGTGAGTCAAAAGTTCTAAATGCTCTTGGTAGTCTTTATGCTAATCAATTCAATGACTATCCTGAGGCAATTAAATATTTTCAACAAGCCTTGAGAACTGCCCAAAAGACTAAAAATCCCCAGGCTGAGATAATTGTGCTTGTAAATCTAAGTGATATATACTTTCTGATCGGGAATTATCCAGGCAGCGTCGAGTCTGCTGAAAGAATCAAAACAATCAATCAAAACATCAAAGATCCAGCAATTGAAGCTATAGCTTTACTTAGTTTAACTTCTGCATACTACGGGCAAGGCGATGTACGAGCAGAAAAGGTTCTTCAACAAAGTTTGATAGCGGCACAACAGGCTAAAAATCCACTTCTTGAAGCGATTTCAACTGCTTATTTAGGCTGGTGGCATACAGATGCTGAAAGTTATTCAAAAGCTTATGAATTCACTCAGCGTAGCTTATCAATCGCACGCAATATGAAAAACCGAGATATTGAGGGACTCGCCCTTTATGTTTTGGGTAATATCTATCGCAAGCAGCGTCAGTTCGACCAGTCGATTGCAGCTTACCGAGAAGTCATAGGCAGTAAATCCTTCGTCTATTCCTATAGGGCAAAAATAGGAATAGCTCAGGTTTATCAAGATTTAAATATGCCCGTCTCTGCAATCGCTTACTATAAACAAGCTATTAATCAAATTGAAAAAATCCGCAGTTATATCCAGAAATCATCTCCAGATTCACAGCAATTGTTCTTGCAGGCTGTTCAAGGATTGGGACGCCAGAAAACTAGTGAAATTTACCGTCAGTTAGCAGAATTGCTGCTTACTCAAGGGCGGATTCTGGAAGCCCAAGAAGTATTGGAACTGCTAAAAGTACAGGAATTGAAAGACTTCGATCCTATCGTTAGAGCAAAAGTTGATAAGAACGGCAAAACCATTGAATTGGATGCCGCTGAGAAGACCATTATTGCCAAACATACAACCTACATTACCTTTGCACAACAGCTCAAACAATGCGAAGACAAAAACGATCCCTGTGAAGATCTCCGGCGACAGCGTAAGCAAGCCAAAGATGAATACGAAAAAGTTGTTAAATCCTTTGAGCAGGCACTCCAAGATCGTAAGGCAAACGATGAAAAGAACTTCCTTGATCCGAAAAATCCTCTGAATGCCAAAGCCCAAGAAATCATCAAAGCCCAGCCCAACACGGCGTTGATCTATACACTGGTGACTGACAAACGTTTGTGGATTGTGCTGGCAACTCAGAGTGAAGTGCTGCGATCGTTCGAGGTCGATGTTAGTCAAAAGCAACTGTCCGACAAGGTACAGGAATTCCGAGATCTCATGAAACGATGCGAGAAGAATCCTTGCACTGCTGCCGATACTGCTGCTTTCAAAGCCGTCAGCCAGCAGCTTTATATCTGGCTATTTCCCAAGGATCTGCAAACAGAACTGCAAGGCACCAAAGACGTTCCAAAAATTGAACATCTCGTGTTTGCGCTCGATCGTGTCACCCGCTATATCCCTATGAGTGCCCTCTTCAACGGTCAAAAATACCTCATCCAAGATTACACCGTTGCCACAATTGTCTCCGCTGATTCTACCCGCAGCGAGCGTCTTCCCACTGATAGTAAGCACACTAAAGTCCTTGCCCTCGGTCTCTCCGCTGCCAAGCCACCCGATTTCCCTTATCCCCTCCCCGCTGTGGAAGGCGAACTGAACGCCATCCTGCGCGACGAGACCGATAATCGCGACAAAACCGGAAGATTCCCTGGTCGCAAATTCCTCAATCAGCAATTTACCGCCGCGATCCTGGAACAATATTTACCTAATCGTCAAATCCTCCACATTGCCACTCACGGTCAATTTGTTGGTGGCATTCAAGAGCAATCCTATATTTTGCTTGGCAACGGCAGCAAGCTAAAGATCTCTGAAATGCTTGCGCTCTACGGATTACCAGGTGTTAACCTCGTCGTACTCTCTGCTTGCCAAACGGCTCTTGCCAGCCAAACTGCTGATGGTATTGAAATCTCTAGCGTTGGTAATGCCTTTTTTGAGAAGGGTGTTAAAAGCGTAGTTGCGTCCCTCTGGAATGTCAGTGATGCTAGCACGGGTTTGCTGATGCAAGAATTTTATCGTCACCTGGCTGAAGGCAAAACGAAATCAGAGGCTATGCGCCAAGCTCAACTTGACTTGATGACAGGCAAAAAGACTGAGAAAGATGCTCCTAGAGGTGGCGATGCTGCGTTAGTAGTGACAGCTAAACCGGGTAAGCAACTTCCTGTCCAGCGATCGCCCGACTATACCCATCCCTACTATTGGGCACCATTTATTTTGATTGGCAATGGGCTGTAAGTCGTTAGCAATTAGCTGTTGGCTAATCGCTGCAAAACCTTCCCAAGTGCCGGAGGGATATGCTGTTGGATGTCTTAGAGCCATGCCTCTGGACAAAGCGCTTGCTGCAAAACCAATCCATATTTTTACAGGAGAACGGTTCCATTATGTCCCCCATCAAGCGTCGTCATTTTCTGCAAGCGGCTGGTGCAACTCTGGCAAGCCTGGGGTTGAGCCAGTGGGATATCCGACAGCGGGCAGAGCAGTATGGGCGCGTTCTGGCGCAGGGTACGCCAGGGCGGAAGTTGGCGCTACTGGTGGGGGTGAATGCCTATCCAGACAAGATTCCCAACCTCAAAGGGTGTTTAACCGATGTGGAGTTGCAGTGGGAATTGCTGGTGCATCGGTTTGGCTTCAACCCCAAAGATATTTTGGTAGTAGCAGATCAAAGATTGGCTGTGACAGACTCTGAACCCCTCAAACCAACGCGCGACAATATCCTGACGGCGTTCACAACTCACCTCGGTCAAGCGAAGTCTGGGGACGTGGTTGTCTTTCATTACTCTGGGCATGGTTCCCGCATTATTGATCCATACCCCATTCCAGAGCTGATTATCAATGGTGAGAAAATGCCCAATACCGATCGCCTGAACGGGACGATGGTGCCCACCGATCGCCTCACCAGTGACCCTGCTATTGTGCAAGACATTATGGGAAAGACATTGTTTCTCTTGACGCGATCGCTCAAAACCGAGTTGGTCACAGCCGTCCTTGATAGCTGCCATTCGGGGGGCGGCACTCGTGGTGGACTCACCTTTCGCGCGGTGCCGTCGCGGGTGGATGGCGATCGCTACGCGAAACCCAGTCCAGCAGAACTGGAACTGCAACACCGTCTGATGAAAGACCTTGACGAAACGAAGTTGTTGGCATTGCGGAAACAAGGGATTGCCAAAGGCGTGGCGATCGGCTCTGCCCAGTTTGACCAATACGCGGCTGATGCTGCCTTCGATAACGAAACATTCCATGCTGGAGCCTTTACCTACCTGCTGACTCGCTACCTCTGGCAATCGGATACAAAGGAATCCATTAAGTCGGCGTTTGTCAACCTGGCTCGTAGCACCAAAGATTTAGCTGCCAACACCAAATATCCCGTGGAGCAATTCCCCCTCTTTGCCGCCAATCCAGTTAGCAACGAAGAAAAACGAGCCTATTTCCTCACTCCGAATCAGCCCTGGGCAGAAGCAGTCGTGCGTACTGTCAAACCAGATGGACAGGTGGAGTACTGGCTGGGGGGCACCTCTTCGTTGAGTTTGGCAGCCAGTAGCAAAGGTGGGCTGTGGGCAGTGATTGATGCCAACGGCAATGAGATTGCAGAACTGGAGCAAACCAGTCGCACTGGGTTAACGGCAACGGGCAAAGTGCGATCGGGTCAGTTGAGCAATTTGCAACGAGGCACCGTGCTGCGGGAAAAAATACGCGGTGTGCCCACTGATTTGAAATTGCGCGTGAGTTTGGATGCGTCTTTGGGCAACCAGTTGGAGGCAGCAAAAGCCGCGTTGCAAAAATTGGAGCGAGTACAAGTCGTCAGTGTTGAGCAAGGTGCTGATTGTATTCTAGGACGGTTAACTCCAGCCGTGTTGCAACAGGTTAAGCGTGGGCAAACGCAGCGAGGTGCTGTCTTACCAAACGTTGAGACTGTTGGCTTGTTTTTGACAGGGCTGCGTCCGATCGCCCCAACCTTCAGTGATCAACCTGGTGAAACGGCACAGGCAGCGATCGATCGTTTAGCGGGACGGTTCAAATCGCTCTTGGCAGGGAAGCTGCTGAAACTGGTGACGGGTAGTGATGTGGTGCTGGTTGGGCAGTCCTCAGCCTATAAAGTAGATATTGCCGTAGTGCCGAAAGGGAGCCGTATTGCGACTACACCCAAAACCTTCAAGGAAGGGACGACGGTACAGGTGCAAATTCGCAACCAGGAAAAGCGCAATTTGTATGTCGCAGTCATTGGGATTGGTGAAAGTGGGAAACTGACGCCCCTTTATCCTTACTGGAATTCGGCAGAAAGTGAAGCGTTGTTGGGTGCCGGACAAACCTTGCTCACGCCTGTCCAGGGCGATAGCTATATCTTTACGCTGGAGGGGACTGGATCGCTGGAAGTCCTGGTGTTGGCAAGCGAGAAACCGATTCGTGATGCGCTCAAGGGCTTACAAACGATCGCCGCTGGGCGTGGGGCAGAGGCTGGCTCTAGAGCACCGTTGGCTCTCTCTGGGGAGGAGGAATTGGGCTTTGTGGAAGCGCTGATGGGCGATGGCGATCGCAACACGCGCAGCGATATCACTGTGAGCCGAGACATGAACGCTATCAATCGTAGGCAACTTGCCGCCATTTCCACCATCCTAGAGGTGGTGAAATAAGAATTTAGAAATACTGGTTGATTGACAGCCGCTTTTACACACGGTTTATGAACAAGGAAATTTCGATCTGCGGATTGACTACACTCAACCCATACCAGAACCCGCATTGTCAGAGAGCGATCGCGCCTGGGTACAGGAGTGCATAACCTCCAACAGCGAAGAGTGATAGATTAACAACGAATCTTGCTCTCTATGGAAGTTTTTGGATGCATCCCACGCTCAAGCTATTTGGTTTAGCCATTGCGCCTCTGGTTCTCTCCTTGCCGATCGCGGTGGTGATAGGCGAGCGTAATCAGGGGGCGATCGCTCAGGAGACAATTAGTGAGAAGAAAGCAGAGGGCGATCGGTTGTTGCAGCAAGGTGTTCAGCAATATAAAATAGGGCAATTTAAGTCAGCCTTGCAGTTCTTGCAAGAAGCCCTACAGATTTACCGCTCTATTAACGACCGACGCGGCGAAGGCAATGCACTAGGTAATCTGGGAAGTGCTTATGATGCCTTGGGTAACTCTGCCAAAGCCGTTGAGTACTTTGAACAGACTCTAGTAGTCATGCGGGAAATTCAGAACCAACGGGGCGAAGGGCAAGCACTAAATATGCTGGGAAGTGCTTACTGGTCTTTGGGTAGCTCTTTCAAAGCCATCGAGTATCTCGAACAGAGTTTAGATATCTTTCGACAAATCCTAGATCCACAGGGTGAAGGTGATGCGCTAGGCAACCTAGGAAGTATTTATCTCACAATGGGTAACTCTGCCAAAGCTATCGAGTATCACCAGCAAAGTTTAGCTCTTGCGCGGAAGACCAATGATCCACGGGGCGAAGGAGCCTCATTGAATAATCTAGGCATTGATTATTATACTCTGAGTAATTATGCGAAAGCTATCGAGTATTATCAACAAAGTTTAGCTCTTGCACGGCAAATCAAAGACCCACAGCTTGAAGGTAATACACTAGGTGGCTTGGGCAATGCTCAGTGGTCTCTAGACAATTACACTGAAGCTATCAAGTACTATCAACAGAGTTTAGATGTCTTTCGAGCAATTTCAGATCAGCGGGGCGAAGGAGCTTCACTAAGTAATCTAGGACGTGTTCACTGGTCTTTGGGCAACTATGCTAAAGCTATTAATTACCATCAACAAAGTTTAGCTCTTGCACGACAAATCAAAGACCCACGGCTTGAAGGTAATACACTAGGTGGCTTGGGTAGCGTTTACTTTTCTTTGGGTAACTATGCTAAAGCCATTGAGTACCATCGAGAGCGTGTAGCCATCGCACAGCAAATCAAAGACCCACAGCTTGAAAGCAGTGCTCTAGGCGATTTGGGTAATGTTTACAATGCTCTAGGCAATTATACTAAGGCTATTGAACATCACCAACAACGCTTAGCTATTACGCAGCAAATCAAAGACCGACAGGGTGAAGGAGCCGCCTTAGGCGATCTGGGAATTGTTCACTACTATTTAGGAGAATATGCTACAGCGATCTATTACGAAGAACAGCAATTAGCGATTGCGCAAGAAATTGAAGACCGAAGTGGTAAACGCAACTCACTAGCTAATTTAGGAAATGCATATAACGCTTTGGGTGATTATGCTAAAGCGATTGAGTATCACCAACAAAGCTTAGCTATTGCACAAGAAATTAAATCTCAAAACAGTCAGGGAATTGCTCTCAACAATCTGGGGCTTGCCCTATTTAATAATAGACGCACAGAAGACGCAGAGGTAAGCCTATTAAAGGCAGTTGAAATTTGGGAATCTCTACGCTTTGGACTGACAGACACTCAACGACGATCCCTGTTTGAGGAACAAGCTAAAACCTATCGTTTCCTGCAACAAGTCCAAATCGCACTTCAGAAACCTGAAGCTGCTCTCGAAACTTCTGATCGCGGTCGTGCCAGAGCCTTCATCGAACTACTCGCGGCTCGATTTTCAGGCGAAACTCTCGAAAACGCAATTGCTAAACAGAAGGTTGCCAAACTCTCGCTTCCACAGATCCAGCAAGTTTCTAAAACTCAAACTGCAACATTGGTGCAATACTCGATTGCTTCTGATCAAGACCTCTACATTTACATTATTCAACCCGATGGCAGCATTCACTTTCGTAAAGGTGACATTAGTACCCTGGGTAAGTCCCTCAATGATTTTGTCAATGCCAGCCGTAACAAGCTTGGAGTTAGAGATCGTGGTGATATTGTCGTCAGTCTGACACCTGAAAAAGAACAGGAACTGCGAGAACAGCGCGATCGCGCCCTCCGCCAACTCCATCAACTCTTGATTGAGCCAATCGCCGATCTGTTGCTTAAGAACGAAAACGATCGTGTCATCTTCATGCCTCAAGGCGAACTTTTCCTCGTGCCTTTCCCTGCCTTGCTCAACGCCCAAAACCAACCCCTGATTACCCAACACACCATCCTCACTGCCCCTTCCATCCAAACCCTCGACCTCACCCATAAAACAGCCCAAGCCCTGCCCAAAGGTAATCGCCCTGCTCTTGTGGTGGGCAATCCCGCCATGCCTACTGTCACCACGATCATTGGTAATCCACCCCATAAACTTGCTCCCCTTGCTGGTTCCGAAACGGAAGCCAAGGCGATCGCCAAGCAACTCAATACTCAAGCTATCACTGGAAACGACGCTAAAAAAGATGCGATTGTCCAGAAAATGCAGAACGCAGGCATCATCCATCTGGCAACGCATGGGCTATTGGATGGCTTCAAAGGTGATACTCCTGGTGCGATCGCGCTGGCTCCCAACGGCACCAACCAGCCCAACGATGGTTTGCTGACCTCCGGTGAAATCTTCGACCTTAAGCTGAATGCCAATCTCGTGGTACTCAGTGCTTGCGACACCGGACGCGGTGATATTACGGGCGATGGAGTCATTGGGTTATCGCGATCGCTCTTCGTCGCTGGAGTCCCCAGCGTCATTGTCTCCCTGTGGAAAGTACCCGATGATTCCACTGCCTTCTTGATGACCGAGTTTTATCGCAACTGGCGGGAGCGCAAGCTAGACAAAGCCCAGGCGCTACGAAAGGCAATGCTGTCCACCCGCGATAAATATCCGCAACCATTAAACTGGGCTGCATTCACACTCATTGGTGAAGCGGAGTGACGCGCTCTTATTTCATTAATTGGGGCACCCAACACCCAATCCTCGTCAGTGGCATCGATTAATGTTACCAGTTCTGTAAGTGTGACGGTTCTCGATCACTGCCTCAAGCATTCCTTACACCGTGCATCAAAGTGGCGTATGAGCATTATGGTCACAATGCTCATACGCCACCGCGCTGACATGGAGTGATGCGCTAGATAAATTAAATTTCAGTTAGTAGGGCGTGTGGGAAGCCGGATCGTGAACACGCTACCTCTGCCTTGGTTGACTCTCACTGTAAGGCTTCCTTGATGCGACTCGACAATCTGCTTTGAGAGATACAAGCCCAAACCATAGCCTCTTCTAGCAGCGCTAGACTGTTGAAAACGTTCAAAGATCGTTTCCATTCCCTCAGTAGGAATACCACTGCCAGTGTCTGCTACTTCAATAGTGATCTGCTCCCTGGTAGATGGCTGCGTACTGACGGAGGAATAGAGCCGTACTTCGATCGAGCCGCTCTCTGTATATTGAATGGCATTGCTAATAAGGTTGAGGAGCAGCCGGTAAAGTGCTGTGTGATCGCCAAGAACTATCATGACAGGCGGTTCTTGCCCTGGCTCTACTTCCAGGTGCAACGTCAAGGCTAAGCCTTTCTGGGTTGCCAGCGGTGACATTTGATCGACGATCTGCTGACTTAATGCAGCTAGATCGACCGGAAGAAAATTGAGGGACTGCTGCCCAGTCTCGTAGCGATAACTGTCCAGTAGAGTTTCAACCATTAGAATGAGGGACTGATTATTCTCTGCTATCTGGTTTAATACCAACTCAAGTTCTGGTAGTGTGTTGCCAAATACACCCTGTAGCATTTGCCGTAGTACTTGATTTGTAGCGCTGAGTGGACTGCGTAGGTCATGTAGCAGACAGGCGACAAAATCTTCCCGCTGCTGGTTAAGCTGGATTAACTCCTCCATCAGCTGCTTCCATTTGAGCAGCACTTGCACTCGATTGAGCAGATGGTTTGGTTCCGCTGGTGCTGCCATGAAGTCATTTGCCTCCGTCTCCAGACTGCGAAGCAGGCTCAATGAATCATTGGCAGTGATTAGCAAGACAGGAATGAAGGATGCCATTTGCTGCTGGCGAATTTGTTGGATCAGCGCTCTGTGCCTTAGGTCTGGAAGGATGGCATGGAGAATCACTAGATCAAAGGGAGCTTGCTCAAGTTGTCCATCAGGCTCGGCTATTGATACTGCATAGCCATTGGTGGTAAGAATCTGTTGGAGCCACTGACACTCCGTTGGCAGAGACCCCAGGATCAAAATCCTGGAGTAAGGACTTGAAGAGTTTGTATGCATGGATGTGAGCAAAATAGGCAGTGTTGCGTTGTCTCACAGTGATGCTTATCCTCATGCTCTCCACTGGGGGGAAATGAATGCATGTATCATCACGCTATGTGCTTGGTTGTGCAGCAGCAACGCTTGCTCCTGTAAGAACATAGGCGTTCCTTGAGCCGCCTTGGGAGAGGCAAACTGACGCTTGTTCGACGGCTATACTACTAGGTTCAACTAGTGCTTTAACTAACACGCTAAGTACGGTAGTTGAGTAGGTTAAGGGTGGCTAACAAGGAGAAGTGGGCTTGTCAGCGGTAGTTCAATGAGCATAGCGAAGTAACTACTCGTCTAAGTATCAATAGATGCTTGTATAAATAAGTACAGCGAATTCATATAACAATCCGGAACTTTTCGCTGACTTTAAAGGCTAGAGCAGCTCTTTGCTGGTCTCGATTTCTGTTTCCATACGGGCGATGGATCGTTCGTAAACTTTCAGCCCGATGAGAACCAAACGTACTAGCATTTGATCCGGATGTCGCTGACTTTGCTCAGCTAATTCTTTGATCCGCTCTGTCGGCAGATGTTCGTTAAAAAGGACGAGATTGCGCTCTAACTCATAGACCAGTGTGCGTCTATGAACCTTTGCTTGCTCACGTAGTTCTTGCCCCACAGGGGAAGTTAGCAACAAGCTCAGTAGCTCTGCTAAGAACGGCGATCGTTTCTTATCGCCTTCGATGGCACATTGAGCTTCGAGAGCCGCTAATAAGTCTGCATGCATGTAAAAGGTAGGACGACAAGCACCTTCTACGTGGTCTTCATGCTCTAGTTTCTGATTCGGTGGTGCTGCGTCTATCGTCTGTTTCTGAACTGGCATATAGCTCACAGTCAGGAAGTACAACAAGGTATACCTTAGCTCCTACTTCGGTGAACTTACAGTGAAAACACAGACGCTTCATGCAAACACTATAGTTACCTATCAAACAGAAGCTGGAACTTTACACTAGATTTAAATAACTCAGCTTTGGTGACTTGACGACACCAGCAATAACTGTGCCGTACTGATTTCTACTAACCAGATACCAGCGATCGACTGTCATTAACACCTGTACTCATTGTAGAAGGCGGTTTTGGCAGCAGGCGACTTGAAGCTGCTGCTGTTCATTTTTGGGGTAACTTGCCTTGTAAGCTGCTGTAGGGCGCTGAAAGTAGGGCGTTAATTTTCTCTGGTTTTCTAATTAGTCCTCAAAAGAAGCGATTTAGTATTATAAAGTGGTATTTTCACAGCATTTGTAGGATAAGTGCTTGTTTTAGCTGTGCTGAAATGGCAAGCTAAGGGAGGTCACTACCGTCTAGCTGTGATCCTTAGGGTTGGTCTACCACTGACGTTCTTGTCGTATGCGAGTCTAAGACTCAGCTAAATGACAATTTAGTTGAGCTATTTTGTGATGCCGATTCTGCCTGAATCTATTTCAACATCATTAGCAATCCGCATTCAGATCATCATGAAGAAGATTCAAACCGTCATTGTGGAAGACCATAGTCTAACTCGTTTGGGAATGCGCGGTGCATTCCATAGCTGTGAAAGAATTGCCTTGGTTGGTGAAGCTGCTTCTGCTACGGCTGGGTTGAAGCTGCTTCAGACAACAAAACCAGATGTTGCCATTATCGATATTGATCTGCCTGACATGAGCGGAACCGAACTGATCCAGAAATTTCGGCTTTCCGTCGGCGCTGATGACGCTGCTCGCACAAAGCTCTTAATGGTGACAGCATTTACAACCGAACGGGTCGTTTTGGATGCGTTTGCTGTAGGGGCGGATTCCTATTTTGTAAAAACGACGCGCTTCGAGTTTTTGCCGGAAGTGGTGTGTCTTACGGCTGAAGGGCAGCTTTGGATTGACTCTACTATTGCCCATGTGATTCTCAAATATGCCAAGCAGGCTGTATTAGCGACAAAGTCCACTGCTTGTAGGACTGTCACGATCGCTGCCCTTGACGCTGAACAGTCAACGATTTTAGAGGCTGATCCATTAACAAACAAAGAGTTGGAAGTGTTGGAATTGATAGTGCAGGGCTACACCAATAATCAGATTGCGGGACAACTTTATATGAGTCTTGGTACCGTCAAAGTGCATATCCGTAGTATTCTCAGCAAATTATGTGCCAGCGATCGCACTCAGGCAGCCGTATTGGCAATGCGAGCAGGACTGATCGAGTAAAAAGTTCCAGCACAATGGAAAATTATGCAGTGAGCGATGATTAATTTGAAGACTGATGGATTGCTTGAATGACACTGGCTTGGGTCGTGTAGAGCGATTGCCCACTGCCGCTCTCTAGATCAAAGTAGGTGGCGAACCGTCGCAGCTTCCCGGTGGTCAACTGCAACAGATAATCAAAGGCTTCAGCCGCAACCCGCTGACTAATGCTGAGAGATTGGCTATTCAGTGAGGCAAGTTGTTCACAGGAGAGGCTGTTATCCTCTATTTCCCCTGGTTGTGGAATCAGCAGGTCGGGTTGTTGGATGATAGGGGCAGGGAGCCGAAAGCATCCCAATGCGCCAAACTGATAATCATCGGGTTTGGTGGAAAGGTGAGAGCCTAAGAGAACTTGTCCACTGCGTCGGGAATTGCCACAATCCAGATACCAGGTGCGAGGTGTGAATTGGTGGTTGTTGTTCTCTAATATTTGAACGATCGATTGTCTGGCTCTGGCGTTATCGACACAACCAGTGACCAAGGCAAGGGTATTGTAGGCGGGAGCAACCCAAGCTGGATTGAAGGGTTGGGCGATCGCTAAACGTCCTTGAGTCGGTTCACTGTTCTGTTACTCCCCAACCCCCGTCATCAGCTTTCATAAAAGTTACTCCCAAGGTAAAATTTAGGGATATAGATTAGTGTATAAGCGAAATTTAGGAGTCTTTATGGAGCAAACAAAACTGGTTCAGGTTCAACTCGAAAATGGTGTACTTGTTCGTGTAGAGGCAACTCCAATTACTGAAACTGGTGGTCTAACTCCAAGATCACCTGATAGACCGCTTCCGCTCAGGCAGGTTAAAGAGCAAATTAGAGTCATCGCTACGGAAATTGCCACAGCCGTAGAAGATGTGAGGCAGGATGTTAAAGCAAATCGGTGCAGCGTAGAATTTGGGTTGGAGTTTGGGTTAGAGTCAGGCAATCTTGTTGCAATTCTTGGTAAGTTGACTAGTAAAACGTCTCTAAAAGTAACGCTTAATTGGGATGAATCAAACAAATAAAGGCACAGATAATTCACCTCAATACATCAAGTAAGACAATGTCAACGAAAACCTCAGATAAACTGGCTGAGTTACTGCGAAAATGTACGGTTCACATTGCCTCTGGTAAAACAGGGACAGGTTTCTTTGTTGCTAAAGGCTATATACTCACTTGTCATCATGTGGTAGAGGATGTAGAAAAAAATCCCATCAATGTGGTTTGGTATGATCCCTCTCCACATAATTTGAAAGCTAGAGTTATTGGACCTATTAGAAACAACTCATTGGATTTAGCTTTACTGCAATTGGAAAGTAATGTTCCCAAGCATCCCTGCGTTGCCTTCGATTTTGTGGAACCCAGTCAAGACGATCCACTTCTCGTTTATGGATATGCAGAAAAAACGGGAGGACTTGAGGTAACTGCTCGCTATGAAGGGCGGCGGTACGGTAATCTTCAGGAAAGAGAATACCTTTATAGATTCAAAGGTGGAATTGTTTGGGGAGGGTTGAGTGGCTCTCCATTATTAAGTCGATATAGTGATAAAGTTTGTGCAATTGTCAATGCTTCAGAAGATCACCCAAACTCCGATAACCAAAGTGTAGCAATTCCTATAGAAGCAAGTATTCAGGTCTTTCAAAAGTATAGAGACATTAAAGCTCTCAACACAAAATTTCATGATGAAAACAAAGAATGGAGAAGTTTGCTGGGTATTCAGGCTGGAGATCTGAGTACTAAGCAAAGAGTATGGAATTATGTCTTAGCCTTTTTCATCCTGGCGCTCTTACCTATTTTATGGTTAGTATTTGGTTTATTCAGCGGATATGCTTTTCCATTTAATGCAGTTAGAGAAATGATGATATGCTTCTCTCCGTTGCATGCATCCAATAGACAGGATTTGGTTCGGGCTAATCGAATCATTCGTCGAAAACAGGCAGAACTAGAGGAAGAAAAATCTAAAGACCAAAATGTAGAAGAACTTAACTGCTCAGACATTGAATACTGGTTACTGATTCAACTTGTCAAACTATTTGCTAATTCTAGCCAGGATAGTCAACAGAGAATTACAAACACACTTCAAGATTTGAAGATAGGGAGTGAGGAGGTTCAAGCAAAACTGAGACTCGAATTACGGACAAGTAAGACAAGGAAAAGCCGACGAATTCAATTAACTCGTTCTTTTTTGGGAACAGCTGAAAAGTTATTTGAGGATCAAGTTCAAAAAGCTTATGCAGCAAGTCTTGAGGATGCCATTGACCGATTACATCAGCACAGTCAAAGCGAGACTTCTTCCTCATCAACTCTGCTTGGCCTTGCTGAGAAAGAAGTTGAATCTAGTTTAATCACTCTGTCCGTTGCTGACCGTGATTCTCTCAGAAAAGTCCGAGATATCATAAAATATCTTGCTGCTAAATCTAAGGTTCCTGAGTCTAAGCCGACTCCTCCAGATAATCTACCTGAAGAAAAACCTGGGAACAATAGTTCAACGAATGGCAAGGATGAACCAGCTGATAGCGCCCCCGTGATGCAACAAAATGTCGAGATTACGAAGTTGGAAGAGGAATTAACAATTAATGAAAGACAACTGAACACGCAGAGCCAACAAATAACCAAACTTCAGCAGGAAACTGAAAAAGTTAACGATGAAATTAATACGCTTAAAGGCGAGAATGAAAATTTGCGAGAACAATTGTTGCTCCGAGCAAGAGAAATAGAAGAAAAAGACTCCCAAATAAGGCTGTTTGAGCAAGCAGCTATGGCACAAGCACACTTGCATCTTCAAGCGCCCAGAGAACCACTAAATCAACCAGGACAACGAGCCGTAGAAGCAGAAGCTAAAAATTTGATCAGTCCCCAGGTTTATCCTGACACTTCCGCTCAGACAAATGAGCCATCGGTTCCAGAATCTACTTCCGATAGGCAAACACACAGTTATCTCTAGCAGTTTGCATAAGTCTAGAGAATCATTTATTCTCCTTTTGCTGTTTTATGCGTTGGATGCGCTCTAGCAAACTTTCGTTAGACATCCGCAACGTTAAACGTTCAACAAGCAGGGGAAATGCAAATGGGGAGGAACGTTTAGTATCTTTCCAGGCGAGGGTGAGTTGTTGCAGGCGATCGAGGGTTTTTGCCGACCGATGCACTTCCAGTTGTTCGTTTAAAACTTTCTGTTCAGCTTGCTGCAATCGTTTGGAATGACTTGCTTCGTAATGCTCCCGATCGAACAACAGCCCAAGCGCTTGAAAACGCTCTTCAGCCGTCTTTTTGCCATTAGTGCTTTTGGCGATTCTCGTTCCGAGAGGCTTCGCCAACGCATCCAATTTAGTTGTTGTCGCTGTTAAATTTGCAGCAGTGTTGGCGGAGCCTCTCATTTTGAGAATCGCCTCTTCTGGTGTTAGCCATTTCATAGCAGAGACAAATTAATGGTCTGGCTGACATGGCGGTAGCCAGGACAATGCAAAAATTAGCCAGCAGCAGAGGCGCATCCTTGCTGTTGGCTGACGAAAGGGTTTATTGCTCTGCCAAAAGTGAGTTTTTGAAGTCCTGAATCGCCGTAGCGGTCAGTGCATAAATGACGCGCCGCCTGCGTTCGATATGGGTGCCATCGACCGGAACGCCTCTCTTCCAGGCAGCAATGATCGCTTTCTTGTCGGCAGCGTAAGTGACTTTCTTTTTGCGGAACTCATCTGGTAAGTCTTCTGCGTCCACCAGTAGCTCACAACTGGGAGGATTTTCGCGAATGGTGATGCGGAGTGAACGTCCGACGACTTCATCGGGCAGCCCCCCGGCTAGGTTTTGCTCCAGGATACTTTGATCAAGGGCCTGTCGCCATCGTTCCAGGCGATCGAGGGCTTTCTGATGGACTGCTTTCAGGTGTTCCAGCCGTTGTTTGACACCTGCAATCTCAGCATCAAGCTGAAATGCCAGCTCGGCGTGAAGATCGATCGCGTCTTCTTGTGCTTCCTGGGTTTCCCAAATCGCTGCAAGAAGTTCTGCTTCCTCCTCAACTGTTTGGGAATGAGTGAGCAGATCCCAGAGTGCTGCTGCTGCTTGAGAGAGTCCTGCCAGAGATTGTTGAGCCAGAGGCAAGGTCATGATTACCATCTCCCACAAGATTCGTAATAGTCTCGTTCTGCTTCGATGTCTGCCAAAATCATCAGAGTGCCTGGATTAATGTCTTCTGAGGATTGCTCGGATTCAAGAGAGAGATCAGGATGGGTGATTGTCAGTGGTACTGAGTGATTCGTAGAACTGGTTGTCAGAGTTTGCATAGGGGTAGCCTTGATCACGCTGTATGAACCAGCGCGATAGCGCCCTACCTCTGTGCCATAAACCGTCGAATGCTTCTGGCACATACAATACACCGAGCTTCCCGGTGACCTTCAAACCCTAATTTCCAGGCAGGTGTGCGAATTAGTTTACCGTTACGGATATGAATAATCAATCCATAGCGAGCACCGTCCCAAGCAAGGCTACTATCTGCGCTGTAAGCCAGATACCGCAAGTGATTGAGGGCAACTGTCCAATTGCACCCATAGATGTGAAACCGTTGAGGATATTGCTGACAGAGGGTTTTCAATTGACGCAGCATTTGATAAGCGATCGCTTTTTCCTCTAGATCCTCAGATTTGCCCTGACGCATTAACATTACTAATCCACCAATGCCCACAATCTTGCTGCATTGCAGGTAGTAGTCGAGATATTTCTTGGGCGTTCCCCAACCCCAGATCGGAATCATTTTGACAGGTGGTTTCCTAAAGTTTTGCTGGAGCCATTGGCGTGCAGCCATCCAGTTTTGATAAGTTGCTTCTGGATCTCCGATAACATCAGGAGCGCTAACCCAAACGTAATTCCCTGAGACGGCGACTTCCAAATAGTGCATCACATCTAATGTGATGCCATGCCTGAAATGGTTATAGGCATTAGAGTCTAGAGCCACCCGTTGAAATCCTTGAACCAGATGAATCTTGGTTGGATTCACAAGGACTCGCTGTACATCTGCCTGTCGCAGCATCAGGGCATCATTCGTGCTAGAAAGCCCACTAAAGTAGAAGAACATGAGCTACTCACCGTCTTGTTGTAGATTCGTCAGAGCGTTTTGGATGAGTGGCAACGTGTCTTCGTCAGCAACAGGCACAAGTCGATAAATCCGAGTATTTTGGGTGGTGTACCCAAAGTCCTCAATCAACGAGGCAACCAGTTCCACTGCACGCTGAAGCGTACCGTAGGTGTGGGGTTCTTCTGTTGGCAAAATGGGATAGAAAGTCTCCGGTTCTGACCACGGTAAAGGTTCATCGACCTTAACCACTACGAAAGTTGGAGGATTTGAGTTGAGTGATTCAGACATAGACCGCTCCATGTTGGTGAACAGGCGAGAGCATATAGACCTGCTTAAAGCTGGCAGCCCGCCTATATTGCCTGGAGCGGAAGCTCTATCACGATCGCAGCCATCTTGTCTGGGCTTAGGTTAGGGAACAAAGAGAGTCAACTGAACAGGTTTAGCGGGTTCTGTCAGTTCTCGCCAATTTTGCTCAAAGGCTTTCAGGTTACGGCATTTGTTTTTCGCTAGCTTGGGAGCCACAACGTAAAACTCCTCGAAAGCCGGATAAACGCCTTCTTGTCGTCGGTGGAGATAGCACCGTTTGCCGTGCAGATCTTCTATTGAGGCATGATGACGATGGCAAATTGTCTCTAACTTGGACTCCATCTGAGCTTTGTCGCCTTCGTCTACCAGAACCACCTTGCGATCGGAATTGACGTAGGGCTTGCCGTTTTTCCCAGTTAATTGCTTGTAAGTGCGTTGAACGTGATAGATTGCCCACTGTAACTGGCGTAAGAGCTGCTCCAATTCAGCAAGGGCAGCCTGGTTACTGCTTTTCACTATCAGATCGTAAGCAGTGCCTGATGAAAATAGATGCATTCGAGGATTAAATGCCAGAGCGTTTAGCTCCATCAGCAGTGTGAACCCTGCGGCTTTCGGGTCACGATTGTAGCGGGCGATCGCAGCTTGTTTTTGCTGAAACGGGCAGTAGCTACAGGCAGATTTCCTCCATAGAACTCCCAGAGCACGATAGAGATATTCAATGCAATCATCCCGTGTCCATCCCCATTCGATGAGAGGGTAGAGAAACGGGTGCCCCTGACAGGTGTAGCCATCGGCTTTACCTGCCCGTTTTGTTTCATCCGCGTTGTAACCCAAATAGGGACCAAAGGCTTCTGTAATGTGATCTGAGATCCAGGCATCAAGCACTTCCCCTTTCCAACGTTGAGCACAGATGTGAGGTCGCCCTAATCGAGGGACGGTTCCAGACTGAAGCAGATCACGGCTGAGGGGAAAGTATCCTTCGGTGTGCAGTTCGTAGGGCTGCTGAGTGTCACTGAGAATGATGTAGCCATCCAGTTTACTGGCAGAGGCTTTGGCAACTTGCACCAATCGAACCCTGTGCTCCCGCATTAGTGGGAAGAGATGAGTCTCACAAAGGTATTTGGTTTCATCCATCTCATCGCCAGTTTGCGCGGTCAACACGATTAGATTTTGGAAGCGATCGAAGGGACGGGATTGAGGCTCCAGTAGCCAACGCACCAGGATTGCTGTGCTCTCAACTCCCATCCCCCAATTGAGAAGATGCAATTGAGGAGTCATAGCGTAGAAATAAAAAATCCTCCAGTCTAGTGCCTGAAGGAGTTCGTAGGAAAGGATTTTGATGTTCTCAGGTGATGTTTCCTGTTCGTTCGGTGATATGCAGAAACCCAATACTGGTGCCCTCTGGATTTGCCTGGGCGATTACATAAAAGAACGTCTCTGAAGCTGGTTGCCTCACAATCAGGTAAGGGTAGCCATCCTGAGTGAGTCCAGCATGATGAACCTGACCACCAACCAGCTTGGTGAGTTCTTGTTGATACGGGTTCATGACGGTGCCTGTATTGGTTTGCGCTTGCCGGAGCCAATGGTGAAAGTCGATACTTTCGAGTTCGGGGGTATACTCGCTGGGTTTAAGCTTTCGGGTGCGATCATATATCGCTTCGGGCACCACACTTTTCAGATGCGCGTCAACCGCGTTGAAATTGATGGCATGGAGGTTGCTCCAGGGAAGGCTCACATGAAAGCGTTGGGATTCACCAACCAGGTTGAAGTTAAGATAATGCTCCATATCGCTCAGAGATTAAACGGCTGAAAGTGTTGGAGCGATAGCTCTGAAGAAGTTTGAAGAATAGATCGCATCCCCGAAAAAAGAAATGCAATCTATTCTTGAACTCTATCGATGAGACTTGGACTGACGAAGAACTAGGATGACTGTGACTCGAACTAGTCCAGCCAAAGAGCCAAGTAGGATAGCAATGAGGATGGTGATTGCCAAAATAATTGCGGTGGGAGAGTCGCCATGTTCTAAGATCGCGGTAGGATCAATGGGAGCAATTGGAGAAAGGGTTTGGCTTGTATTCGTTAGCTCTGGGGACATTTGAATGAACTCCTTAAATTCATGCTCTCATCCTAAAAACTGCCTCAGAGTCAGTCATTACGAGAAGTTCCGAAAAAGTAAGGTTATGATCAAACCAATTTTCCTAACTGCCCTGTGACTTGAAATATGACCCCCGAAGAAGCTCTCGGTGTTGCCGATCAAGTTTTGTATGTTCACGCTGGTAAGCGTTTAACGGATATCCAACGCCTGATTTTACTAGAGTCTTTGGCAGGTAAGGGGTATGAGGAGATGCAAGGCTACGCTACTCAGCACATCAAAAACGAAGGAAAGGAACTTTGGGCGGCGTTATCTGGAGCACTAGATGAGAAGGTTAGTAAAACCAATTTTCGAGGGGCACTGGAAAAACGTCTGCGATCGACCCAGATTGTCCCTAAACCACCTAGCCTTTCAGCCTATGATGCGAAGACTTGGGCAGGAAGAGATGCCCTGATCGGCGATCTCCTCAATCAATTGCATGGGCAGACTCGATTGCTTTGTCTAACTGGAATCTCAGGGATTGGCAAAACTGCACTGGCAGAATGTTTGGCAGTGCAGTTTCAAAATCCCGATGTGTCCTTTCATCGAGTCAGTTTTGATATCGTGGGACAGAGCCAGGACTTTACAGCAGGAGCGGCTGAGATCCTTGCAGAACTGGGGGATAAAGACCTTGACCCCAAAGAACTTAATGACCCGAAACGACTCAGTGATCGCCTCCTCCGAAAACTTCAGATGCATCAATACTGGCTACAACTGGATGCGCTGGAGCGGTTACTTGATCCTGAACACCCCACTGAATTTACAGATTCTCACTGGTTAGGTTTTTTCCAACGCTGCCTGAGTAGTTCTGATTTTCCTAGTCGCTTGGTTTTGACAGCCCAAGCGATACCGAGCGAATTTGCTCGATTTGAGGACGATTATCCTCACGCTTGGAGTGAACAAACGCTACGTGGATTGTCTGATACTGAACAGTTAGAGCTTTTTGGTAAATATGGAGTCGCAGATGATAGTACAAACGATGCCTTGCTCAGCCGCATTGGGCAAACTTACGAAGGGCATCCGCTCGTATTGCGGGTAATTGGCGGAGAGATTCGCAAGGATTTTGGCGGCAACGTTGTCCAGTATTGGGAACGGTACGGAAGTGAGTTTGAACAAGTTGCCCGCGAACTACAATCTCAAAGGGTCAACCCCGCTCTTTATAACCAGACACTTCAGAAACGGGTACGACAACGGGTAGAAATCTCGTTCAAGCGATTGCCTGAAGACGCATTGAATCTTCTTTGCCGTAGTGCCGTTTACCGTCGTCCTGTAGTTGAAAGTTTTTGGTTGGTAATGCTTGAGGATCGAACTCCTTTTCAGCAACAAGAAGCTTATCGTGTATTGAGTGATCGTACCTTGGTTGAGCAAGAAGGTACTCTGCAAGAACAACTTCTCATCCGGCAACATAACCTAATTCGTGATGTTGCCTACGATTTACTGCAAAAAAATTCCGAGGTATGGAAGTCTGCTCAGCAGAGAGCGGCTGAAATGTGGCTAACAGCATACCAACCTGCTCCTGATGGGCCAAACTTGGAAAAAGTACGGGGTTATTTAGAAGCATTTCATCATTACTATGAAGTAAAGGATTGGCAAAAAGCTATTCAAACCGCAAGTACTTCGCTGAGTTTTTCTACAGAGCAAGATTTAAGCTGGCACATTAGACAATGGGGCTACTACCGAGAATATTTTGATCTTCAAAATAATTTATTGACGATTGTGCATAAAATGGACAATCGTCAAGGTGAAGGAATCATCTTGAGTAATTTAGGAGTTGCACACTTAACTTTGGGCAACTATCAGCAGGCAATCGACTACCATCAGAAACAATTGGCAATCGCGCGTGAAATTCGGCATCAAGATGAAGAGTGTAGTGCTCTGCTAAATCTAGGAAATAGTTACTTATCGCTAAATGGCTCTCGGCAGGCAATCGATTGTTATGAGCAATGCTTGACAATTGCTCGTGATATTAGTCATTTGAAGTGGGAAGCCTCTGCTCTAGGTAGCTTAGGACATGCCCACTCTCATTTGCAAAATCATCAACAAGCAATTGATTACCACCAGCAAAGCTTAGTAGTCTTTCGTAAAATTCAGGACCATTGGGGAGAAAGTGTTGCTTTGATCAATATAGGGCACACCTATGTTCTATTAGGAGATCCGCAGCAGGCAATCCACTATCAGCAGCTAGTTCTACCAATTGCTCATAAGTTTGGTTATAGGGAAATGGAGGGTAAGGTATTGCTCAACCTGGTTCTTTCCTACTCACTTCTAGGCGATTATCAGCAGACTATTGAATGCTCTCAGCAAAGTTTGATAATCTTCCGTGAGACTGGAAACCATCATCAAGAATGTGAAGCTTTAGTCATTCTAGGTATTGCATACAAAGTGTTGAATGACTATCAACAATCAATGGACACCTATCAGCAATGCTTGACGATGGCACGTAAGATTGAAGATAAACCGACAGAGGGTAAGGTTCTGGGCGTTCTAGGTCAAGGCTATAGCGATCTAGGCGATTATCAACAGGCAATTAACTTCTATCAGCAAGCCTTAGAAGTTGTTCATGAACTTGGTGACCAAGCCGCAGAAGGAGAGATGCTTATGGGATGGGCACATCCATTAATAAAGACTGAGAAATATTCAGAAGCTCTAGAAAAATTACAATCAAGTCTAGAAATTTTTACGGAGATTGGCGCAACAAGTAATCAAGCTGAGGCTCTTAAACAGCTAGCGCAATTGTATCAAGTCTTAGGACAAGTAGATTGTGCTTTAGAATGTTGTGAGCAGGCATTCGTGATTGCAAGTGAACTCGGTATTCCGTTAGCTGAAGAATGCAGAAAGCTGAAAGAAGAATTGGAAAAAGTGCAGAATAAGTAAAGTTTGGGAATATACAAATCAAAGATTTCTACCTTTTGAACAGAATTTAATCTTGTATCTGAAATACATGTGGAGTGATTTTCCTCCGGTATATGCAACTGCTGCTGGTTCCAAGCCCGTTGCATGCTTAAATTCTTCCAATACAATGTATTGGTTTGCCAAAGGCAAGTCATCAATTTCATAGAACAAACACTGGCATTGCCTGACGTGGTTGTTGCTAATTCCTTTATCAGGCTGGTTGGGGTAGAAACTAACCGTTGCACCCAAAGAGGAAAACTTGAATGCAAGTGCCCATCCATCTGCATAGCGTTTGGGAGTGAGCTGCCAGCAGGTATTACCCTGGCGATCGCGCCCACCCTGAGTGCAGCAATAGAGGGTAAAGCCCTGGGGAGTGATGCTGCCACAAAAAATGTAATGACTGTAGATCAGTTGATTGTTCTTCCAGTAGCAGTTCCAGTTGTCAGGAATGAGTTTTACAGGAAGATCCCAAGATATCCGTAGCCAGATTTTAGCACCTGACACAAAGCCAATATGCCTGAGAAATCGGATCGTCATTTGTCGCAGATTGACATTCATCGCAGTTAAGCCAAGAGCATTGCTACTCCTTGAGTGGCGTTAGCTGCCCTGACTATCAAAGTTCTAACTCTCGTTGTCGTTGTTTTGGTAATTTGGATTTTTGGCGATGTTTCGCTGCATTATCGTCCCGTTGGTTCTCTTCTCTATTCGATACCTGCACTAACGAGTCTGCATCGATTCCACTGGTAGTTGATGAATTAACCGGTTGCTCTACCAGTTTTTTAATTAATTCCGCATCTCGATGTGAGTCATAGTTCACTCCTCGGTATCTCTGCAAGCCTTGGAAGGTATAGGCTTTGCCCAGATGAGTGCCACTGAAAGCAATACCATTTAATTCGTAGCTGATGCCTGTTATCTCACCAGTTTGACGATCGCGAATCCGAACACTGATGCCGTTTTGCTGGAGCTGCCCAATGAGCTGAGGCATAGTGATAGGAGATTGAGTGGCTTGATCAAGCGATCGCTGAAGCTGCACTCGAATACTTTCCTCACCAGTTCGAGCCAGTAATCGCTGTTCTCCAGTAGTAGGGCTACGGCTGATTTTTTCCTGGTTTGAGTGGAGCGATCGCAACCCATAGTCCTGTTCCAACTGGCGAATAGCGGCTTCACTCCGGCGATAATCCCAGCGATCGGAAACGGTTGTTCCGTCCAACCGAATTCGACTGGCGACAATGTGAGCATGATCATGGTCGCGATCGCTATGCCGCACAACTACATACTGGTTCATGTCAAAGCCCATTGCCTGGAGATATTTCTGGGCAATATCGTGCCAGGTGTCATTCTCCAGATGCTCGGTATAGGGCAAACTCAGGGAGGCATGGTAGACCGATCGACTCACCCTGGGGTTTAACTGTCGGCAAAATCGGAACTCCGCTGCTAACCCACGCGGGGTTGTTTCCTCCATATTGCTGCCAATTAAGCTGGCTCCATCTTTGCCAAACAAATAATTGAGCAATTTGCTGAAGCTCCGACCTTTGATTTGTTTGCCGATCACGATTCCTCTTCTATCTCTGTCATGAATTCCAGGTCAGTCAGTTCTCGCCGTATTTGGCTCAAGAGACTTCTGGTTTGATTCAACAACTCCTGATCGACCACGATCGGAGTTGCTTGAAGTGGAGCAGTGGTGTTGGTGCTAGCCTTTGTGTTCGCAAGTACCGCCCTAGCAATTTGGTTCAGGCTGTCACTGATTTTGGTGAGTTCCCAGTAGGTCAGACCCGCAATTCGAGTTACGCGCCGGGGGAGCTGATTTTTTAATGTCTTGGCACGAAACAATTCTGCCATCGTCAGGTTGTGCTCTGTCGCCATACAGCGCACCTGCTCTTTCTCCTTAGCGTTGAGGGAGATATGGAACTTGATGGGACGTTTCTGCGAGGACATTCCAGCCAATCAGGAAGACGGTGAAGATTCTTCTCTAGCTTTGCTGTTCCTTCGTTGACTTGTGATCTACCAGTCGGCTATCTTTTTGATTTCTGCATCGGGCAATAGCCTTTTACAACAAACAAAACTCACGGGTGTTGCAATAACACCATTATTTTTATTCCGGTATATGAATATACATTACAACATGGCTTGCTCTGCATCCTGGGTTTTGAACGGGTACTGTAGTCTGCTGTAAGAATGTGGTTCATGGGTGGAATGCTGCGATAAAGCTGTGGACATTTGAGGTTATTGAGTGTCAACAAGTCCAGCTTATTAGGAATTCAGCGCCTTAATCGGGTGGTCAAATGAGGATGGAGACGAACCATTGAGGGAAACTGTGGCAAATTGTGAACTCCTGCGGGAGAGGAAATCCGGGGTTCTCTTTTTTATCCACATGGATGATGAGTATTCAATCAGTGCTCGCTAAGTTGAGGAAACGTTAACCATTACTGATCAACCCGTGATGTCTGACCTCACGTTGACTTTCGATCCAGGCTCCTCACTCAGTAAAGTGATCTATCACTTGGCGGATGGCAGACCTCGATTGCTGCTCATGGAGCCTGAAGTGATTGAACTCAGCTTGAGTTCAATTGATGCCCACTTGAGAACCAGAGGAAGTCTTGGTATCACCCGACCTGAAGATGATGTTTGGCTTCAATGTGTTGCTAGTCAGCAGTGTCAGGTGGTTGGTTATTTAGCGCGTCAGTTTTTGGCAGCCGTGCGGATGAATGAGGTGAAATACGAACGGGCGTTATATAAAGTGCTGGCAGCCGTAGGAGCAATCGTCCAGCACATGGATCTACCTCGTAAGTTCTCTATTGCCATTTCTGCTCTGTTACCCTACGGCGAATACCAGAATGCTCAACGCTTTCAGCAACTCCTGAAACAACAGCTCAAAAACTACAGCTTTCGCGGTGAACGCCTTCAGGTCAAGTTAGCAGCCTTTGAGTGTCGCCCAGAGGGAGGTGGCTTGGCAATGGCACGGGTCATGCAGAATGGGGCAGAGTGGTTCCAGCAACAAACGCTGGCTGTGCTGATGTTTGGGCATCGGAATACCAGCCTATTGCTGTTTGAACGGGGCAAGCTGGCGATCGGTAACACCACCGATTTGGGCTTTCATCAACTGGTAGCTAAGGTATTAAACCGCACCTCTGGTCAAAGTGCTGATTCGTTAACGAGCGCAATCTATAGTATTGGCAATCAGATCATTCCTGATCATACACAACTTCAACAGCTGGTAAAAACGCGATCGCCCACTGAACAAAAACTAGAACGGGAACAAATTGTCACTGCTATTTTGACTGCCAGAGAGGAGTACTGGTCACGCTTGCAAGATTGGCTTGACACCATGCTGCCAAATGTCACCGAGGTGATTATTTCTGGTGGAGCTGCTCTTTACCTCCATGATGAATTAGAGAACTATTTCAATCGAACCCCGACCTATTGGGGTACTGATCTTCAGCGACGATTACAAGACCTGTTAGGACTGGATTATCGCTCTAGCCGTTCAGATGCTGAAGCGCTGTCCTTTCGTCTAATTGATGCTTTTGGAATGTACTGTGACTTTGTTGAGCAGTTAGCGGAGGTCGCATGAACGAGACCGCTCAAACCTCCCGTAAACGCGAAGATTTCAGCTTTCGCTATTCGCCTTACACCGACACTCCAGACGGTGTGTTAACAGCATTTTTGAAGAAAGGTGATGGCGTGAGGCAGGGCAAAGAGTTGATGTTGGAGTCCGCCAGAGCTTTTTGGATGGTAGCCGCTCGTCAGGCAGAAGGTCTGTTGAGCCAAGAAGAACTACGCCAACTGGGATTGAGCTGCTGTCGTGCTTTGGAACGTCAGGCAGACTATATCCGGGAATGTTTACAACTGCCGATTCCATCTGCTGAATCCTCAACAATCGAATATACCAAGGGCGATCGCCAAAATGGCAGTAACAAGCCTGCTGATCGAGCAACCCGAACGATGTGGCAATAGGAGAGTGCAATGGCAATCATTCATTTCATTGATGGTGAAAAAGGCGGTGTCGGTAAGTCTTTGTTTGCTCGCGTAATGGTGCAATATTGCATCGATCGCCAGCTTCCCTATGTGTTGGTAGAAGCCGATCGTAGTAATCCTGATGTGGGTGAAGTCTACCCTGAAGGGTGTGAGCGAGCAATCTTTAGCGAAGCCGAACGGAAAGCCTACGATGCCGATCGCATTTTTGACCTAGCGATCAAAACTCCGGTGATTGTGAATCTCCCAGCTCAGGTCTTTCCAGCCGTTACTGATTGGATTGAGCGCAACGGGGTGCTGGAGATGGGAGCGCAGCATGGAGTTAGTATCTGCAAGTGGTTTATCTGCACCGGCGGCTATGACAGTGTGCAGCTTTTCATCCAATCTTTAAAGCAGTTTGATGGCAAAGTGCAGCATGTTTTTGTCCGCAACTGGGGACTCTGTGATGACTGGTCCCACTTGGACGTTAGAGAGGAACTACAACAACTTCTGGCAAAGCAAAAAGTCCCTGTGCTTGATTTCCCCAAGTTCAGTTATCGCGAGCGTGATCACCTTGATGCCAAGCGACTTGCTTTTTCAGCAGGCAGGGAGAGCGGTGAGCTGGGCGTTTTGGGGAAGCAGCGGCTCCATACGTTTCTGAAGAGTGCTTATCAAGCGATCGACCAGGCAAACATCTGGAAACTCTCGCAGTCGGAAGTCAGTCCTTCAAAGCCAACTGCGAATGATGGATCACCAATGGAAGCTGGAGAAGCTGACATTAAAACGGCTGAACCAGCAACAAGCGGCTCTAAATCCCGCAATAGCAAACGTTCAAGCTAAGGGAGGTAAGGCTTATGAGCAATCCCCGCCAAATAGAAGAACCTCTGGATCTGGATGATCAATTTCTGGAATCAATGGCTGCCAGAGGCAAAGGTCTAAATCGGATTCCTTACCCGACCCTGCTCGATCTGGCAATTCGCGGTAAGGATGATGCTTTCAAAGCCAGAGTATGGGAAATTGTCGTACAAACGGGCATTGACCCAGATGATCCAGCCTTCTTGATGCTGGTTGCGACTGGCAGGCTAGAGGTGCTGCTAGAAGACAGTCCCCAAGAGATGGAGACCATGTTTGATCAGTGGCAGACGCAGTTATATGATCGGCTCCAGACCTACGAAAAGGTGGCGATCAAAGGACATCAAAAGGCGATCGCCCAAACCGTCTCTGCCCTGATTCGTCGCACAGAGTTTGAGCGGGCTATTCACTCGGTTCCCTCATTGCTTGCAGCCGGGGTATTGCTCCTGGCTACAGCCGGATTAGGAGGACTTTTGGGCGTTGCCGGACTCTCCTGGTATCAAGCCAGTCGCCCCCTTGATCCCGCCGGACCCCGACAACTGACGCTAGAGCAAGCCAAAGCTTTAGACTGGGCAACCAGTGCTGAGGGGCTATTTGCCCGTAATCTAATGAACTGGAATCAGGACTTGCTGAGCCGCGATCGCAATGGTCAGCTTGTTTGCGCCAATGAGGTTAAGCGCTTGGGTGTCACTCTGGAGATGCTGCCTAACCGAAAAGCGACTGCCGGATTCTGCACGTTATGGGTTCAGCCTCCTAATCAACGCGAATTTGCGCCCGTTCAACGAAACTAAGCATCTATCCAAAGTTTGAGGGGAATTTACCAATGTGGACTTGTAAAACTACTCAATACTGGACAGTCGTGACTTTGGCGGGGCTGCTTGCCGTTGGTTGCACTCCTCGCGCAACAAGAGGCGGAAATGAAGCCACTCAAGCGCAAAATCCTTCCATTCCAGAATATCCACCGCTTTATAACGTGGATGTTGAGGTATGCGGTAACATTATTGCACCACTAAAGGATGGAAAACGCTGCATCACGACTCAACTTCAGCTTTGGGGTCCAGTAGGAGAAGCGAGGCTGGTTCGGGCTGGAGTGGCTCTGCCATCCGTGTCCGCTGTACAGCATAAAGTTGCGATCGCCTCAAAAGGCTGCTACCCAGCATACTCGCAACCTTCACAAGAACAATTTTACTGGGCAGACACGATTATCCAGGTTAACCGGGGTGGAAAAACCACGATCGAGGTAAAACCCACACAACTTTCAAATCAGCAAGTTCATGAATTGGTCACTGGAAAGCTCTCAAATTCAAGTGTTCCAACTTTCGGTGGTGTTGGCTGTGAACCCGCCCCTGCTAGTTAATTTCTGGTACTATGGATGGGTTTTGCCAATCGTCCAAGAGCGCTTGGACAATTAAGAGCTGAATGCTCCCCTATCATTTTTCATCCCCTTTCTCTAAACAAGCAATTCACCCAATCGCACGGTATAGTAAGGTCTGGATTAGACTCCCTGTACTGGTTTGTGAAAGGAATGGCAAGCAACCTGTCGTCAGATAGCTATGATCGCTTTCTGGATGACCTCAAAGCATGGATTCAGAGTGCTCAACTGCGGGCAGCGACCGCAGTCAACCGGGAACTCGTGACTCTGTACTGGAGGATTGGGCGTGCTATTCTTGCCAAGCAGCAGCAGGAAGGGTGGGGAGCCAAAGTCATTGAACGCCTATCTAAAGACCTAAAACACGCTTTTCCAGAGATTAAGGGCTTCTCCCGCTCTAATCTGCTCTATATGAGAGCCTTTGCCCAAGCCTTTCCGGATGAAACGGTAATTCAAGCAGTCATGGGCCAAATTACCTGGTATCACAACATTGCGCTGCTGGATAAGCTCAAAGGCAATGAGGAACGACTGTGGTATGCCCAGAAGACGATCGAACATGGCTGGAGCCGCAGTGCCCTAGTGCATCAGATTGAAAGCGGTTTGCATCAGCGAGTGGGGAATGCCGTTAATAATTTTGACCATACGCTACCTCAAAGCCAGTCAGACCTAGCCCGCCAGATCCTGAAAAGTCCCTACAATTTTGAGTTTCTGGAACTGGCAGAAGCCGCTCAAGAGCGAGATTTTGAACGGGCACTGGTGGATCGAATTCGAGATTTTTTGCTGGAACTGGGTGTGGGCTTTTCCTTCCTGGGTAGCCAGTATTCGCTTGAGGTCGGCGGCAAGGAGTATAAACTCGACCTGCTTTTCTACCACGTCAAACTACACTGCTATGTGGTGATTGACCTGAAGATGGTTGAGTTTGAACCTGAATTTTCAGGCAAGATGAGCTTCTATATTGCTGCTGTGGATGATTTGTTGCGGAGTGAGATGGATCATCCAACGATTGGGATTGTCTTGTGCAAGTCTAAAAATAAGGCAACGGTGGAATATGCATTGCGGTACATCCAACACCCGGTGGGAGTGGCAACCTACCGACTGAAGGACACGTTACCAGAACCATTACAGAGAAGTTTGCCCAGTATTGAGCAGCTAGAGGTGGAGCTAAATGCTCTGGCAGCAGAGGCGAACGCGAAGCGCGGTGCAAGCATCGCAGATCCTACAGATGTGAGCGAATAAAATTTTTAGGAATAAATTAATTGTCCAAGCGATCTTGGACAATGGTTAAACCCCATTCTACGTGGGTGGGCGGGCGGTAATGAAAAACCCCGACTCATCGCCGGGGTTTGAGTGGTAGCCTCCGAACCTGCTCAAGAATTAGTCATCCAGGTTGATGTCTTCTTCCAGATCAACTTCAAACTCTTCATCCGTATCCAAGTCATCCGTTGTACTCAAGCCGTTGAGCGCATTCAAGCGTCCCGTGCGAGTAGCTTTGTGGGCAGCACGGCGATCGCGCACTTCATCCAGATTTTGCAATCCGTAGAGCTTGCGAGCATAAGTCAACAGATCCCGGAGTAACGTTTCGGCATAGTCTTTACGGAACTGGGCATTGTGCTGTTCCCAATCGAACTCCTGTCCGGTGAAACGAGCAGATGCTGCCAGCTCTCGTCCAGACTCTTCCCTTAGCACTTCAATCACCATCAGTCGAACTTTCTCCTGATAGGGAATTACCCGTTGTAAAGCAGGTGTGTGCTTCGGTACCTTGTGTGCAGTGTTTTTTGTAGCTTTGCGTGTTGCAGTTGCAGTAACCATGAGAATTGCTCCTTTATGAATGAGTTGGATTTCTCACAGCGATCGCATCGACAGATGCCTGCTTCGCGCAGTCCGAGCTTTCATTCCTTCCGCAGTTGCTACTGCCTTTAGCTTCAGCGTGCGTGGGAGGTGGGCGGGAAAAAAGAACCCTGCATCAGCCGAACTAATGCAGGGCAAGCAATCAGGCAGTGAGCAAGACCGAATGCGTTATTCGTCTTCTTCTTCGTCTAGATCCTCATCTAACTCGTCATCCAAGTCATCGTCCAGTTCATCACTGGCTTCATCGTCCAGTTCATCATCCAAGTCATCATCGAGATCGTCATCCAGTTCATCATCCAAGTCATCATCCTGCTCCGCTTGGAAAGAGTTGCGGCGCTCCAGCGATGCCCGGTTGAATTCCACCAGGTCTGCAACAGCTTGCTCTGGATCAGTACGAACGGTGTCATACAGCAGGCTCATAAGGATCGCCACCACTTCTGGCGCGTACTTCAGCGCATCGGGTTGTCCGAATAGTCGCGGGAACACCTTCGTATTCCATCGCTGCCAGTCGAACTTTTTGTTACCACCCTTCTTCTTCACCTGAGCGGCAATGTCAAGCCCAAGCTTTTCGCGAGTCGCATGCCCAATTTTGGTAGAGACACGAGCATCCCGGAGTTGCAGCTTCACGCCGTACTCCTTGAACACCAAGTTCCGCAATTCTTTGAGCAGTGCTGATGCGTTAGTTTCCGGGGGTCCATCAACCGTTGGTGCTTTGGCTTTAGTGGCTGAGGCTGTACCGTTAGGTTTAGCCGTTTTGGAGGTGGCACCATTGCGAGTGCCGTTGGGGGTGCGAGGTTTTGTGGTCATTGCCATTTCATAAACTCCCAAATTTGAGGATTTCCCTCCCTCGCCGCATTAGCGGCATTTCCCTCCATTTGAAAACCATTATTCAATCATTACGGGGTGCGAGTACCGATTCTGGATAGAGCTGCTCATCTTCTGCAACCTTGTACCACCAGCCTCCCTGGTCAGATTCATCGATGTTGAGCCACCGTTGGACAATTCGGGTGGGCTGTTCTCGGTTATTCCAATAGAGAGTTACCAGTTCATAGAGGTCAAACTTAGGGGCAGGAACTTCAAGGATTTTAGTGCGCTCCATTTAACAATCTCCAAACACCACAATGTTTTGAATAGCACTCCATAACAGTGTTGGGCAAAAGTGTCCATTTGACTGAGGTAAGGAGTGTTTTTGTTTCGTTACAACCAGTGGAAACCCTTACAGTTTGAGATCATGCGACAGTTGCAGGATTGGATAAAACTGATCGAGCAGAACGCTCCGATCGTGGCGCTGGAATATCAGACTCCGGATCGAATGGCGGTGTTGAGCCAGTTTTATCAATGGGGTAAGGCGCGATCACTAACAGTCTATGTCTGGAACCCTGGTTACTCAACACTTCAGCAGTTGGTAGAACTGCACGGGAGACTGATTTTGCAACCCACAACGCAAACGATAGAGCAAGACATCCTCCAATCCTTGCTAGACCAGCCGGAACCCGGCATTTACCTTCTGGAAGGGGTTTTGAATAGCACTGTGGCAGAGATGAGCCAGCAACGTTGCTACCAACTCTTGAATGCTTACCACCAATCGCTCTGGAATTCGTTGCCTCATTATTGGGTTTTGCTAGAAACCTACGTTCAATTACCATTGGAGCTTCAGCCGTTTATTTCAGTGCTGTCTCATGCAATGCCCGATCGCCAACAGGTGCAAGCGTTAGCGAAGCTCTCCGAAGGACTCGTGTCTCAGTTCTGTAACCAGCATCCCTGGATTGGCAAGGATGACTCTGAAGCTCAGCAACGATTGATTACGGCTTGTCAGGGATTGCCAGTGGGTGAGATTGAAATGGTGCTGGACAGACTTCTGACGTTTGCGGATTCTTCGGAGCAACTGATTCAATTGATTCTGGATCATAAAATTAACAAGCTGCGAGGGCGGGGGCTGGAGTATATTGCAGAACCAGATGTGCCCACTGCTGCTGGATTGGATTTATTGGAGCGGCGGTTGGAGGCGATCGCTTCTCTGCTTCGACCCGAAGCTCAACAATATGGGCTGAGCTTGCCTACGGGGATGGTGCTGTGGGGACCACCCGGTACAGGCAAGAGCCTCTCTGCCAAACTGGCGGCTAAGAAGATGGGGTTACCTTTGCTGGCGGCAAATTGGGGCATTCTCCTGAGTAGCCCAAACCCCGATCGCGCTTTGAAGGAGTTTATTGCTGTGGTCACGTCCCTGGCTCCTTGTGTCCTCTATTGGGACGATTTTGATAAGGGCTTTGCTGGCTGGGACTCGAATGCTGATGGTGGGATCGCCCGTCGTCTGTCGGCGGCTTTGCTGACCTGGATGCAGGAACACCAGGAACCGATCTACACGATCGCAACCGTCAATCGTCTCGGAATGCTACCACCCGAACTGGTACGTCGGTTTGATGACATTTTCTTTATCGATCTGCCCCATGAGGGAGCCAGGTATGAGGTGTTCAATCTACATCTGGCAAAGTACTTTCCAGCATTTCGAGGGAATAGTCAATCACCCTGGACAGATGACCAGTGGCGCAGACTGTTGACGGAGTATCGAATCTGTACCCCTGCTGAGATTGGGAATGCGGTGCAGCGTTGTGCAGAGGAGGCGTTTTACAAAGGCAAACCGGGGCAAATTGAATTGGAGGCTTTGTTGGCACAGCGGCAGCAGTTTACCCCAGCGATGGAGCGGGAATCGGAACAGATGCAGGCAATTCGGAATCAGGCGACGTATGCGAGACCTGCGAGTGGAGGCGATCGATCAAGATTTGCTTACGTTCCTCGAGAGTTGTTTGAGTAGCAATTAGACATTACAAGTAAAATTGAAAGCGTATGATATTAACTAGGCTTCCACCATATACTCACTTTTTCTGCTGTTTTACCCATGTTTCAAAAAGAAGTGAGCCAATAGAGTAGCACTCTTCATCTAGTCTTTGGATTACACCAGTACCAGAAAGTACTACTAAAGCATCTTCAACCTCACTTTCGCTCAAATTTACTAGCTTTAACATCTCCTTAATAGTTCCTCGACGATTCTTAATTAGAGCTTCGTAAACCAAGCGCTCAGCATCACTGAAACCGTCGGACTGTTGATTTTTGTTCCACCAGACACTAAAGTCAACATCATGTTGCCGGATTAATTTATGAAATAAAGCTTCCCAATTCATTTTTGCATTTGTCTGATAAATGTCAAAAATTGAGTTCAGCATTTGTTGAGTTAGGTAAGGATGATTTCCTGTCCATTGCATGATAGTGTTAACTGAGTCATTGAGAAAAAATTGTTGCTCTTGTATCCGGTGGATAATTAACTGTTTTGCTTCAGAATCTTCTAATGCCCCTAGCCAAGGAAAATCAGCAAAACCATACAACGGTGAACCTACTTCTTGTTGATAGTTCTTCAATGCACGATAGCCAGACAAAACGAGACCAAACAGTGGACTAAGTTCCATGTCATCATCTTTTATGCTTCGAAAGTAGCTCAAGGCACTGTTTGCCCAACCTTCACGTACAAGATATACAGCTTCATCAAATAGAAAGCAAACTCCTTCAAAGTCCCACTTTTGAAGATCAATGATTGTCTTGGATAAGGCTTTTTGGAAATCAGTTTTGTCCAAAAGGTGCTCACGGCCAAGATTATTGATCTTAACTTTTGCATTGATTGCCGTTAGAAAACTAATAGTTACCTCACCACTCTCGAACTGATTCAGAAACTGCTGATACTTTTCTCGGAGAACCAAGCCTGGAGTCTTCTGCCACCGATCAATAGCGTTCCGCAACTGATCAATCATAAGATAACGCAGATTATCTAAACTGTTAGGGCGTTCGTATCGAAGACTAATAAAAACTGGAAATGCTCGACGAGATTTATTGGGTGCAGGCTCAAGCAGGTTCCACTCTAAAGCACGCAAAGTGCTAGTTTTTCCAATTCGCTTTCCCCCTAGTAGGACACGAATTCGAAAAGGAAACTGCTGCACCTCCTCAATTAGCTTATTGCGTCCGAAGAAGTGTGGAGGATCAGTAACTGCTGCCTTAAAATTATCGAATGGACGATCTTTTAATTTATCTGCCATTGAAGTATTTCCTCTTCTCTGAGTTGCATTTGAAGCCATCTTGATAAGAGTGGAACTTGTAGACAATAGTAATTTTCATCCTCTACTTCAGTTAAGCTAATTAAACCAACACTTTCTAGCCATAGAAGAGCATCCAAACATTGATCTTCAGAAAATTTGTGCTTTAGCTTCATAAGAAGAACCTCCCAAGCTATCCCCTGATTTAAGTTACTATTGCAGGCAAGCACATTTAGAATTGTCATTGCAGATATAAATTTTCGCTTTTCCAAATCAGCCCAAATGTTCTGTCTAAAATATTCCTTAAGTACACCTGAGTAGGTAAAAGGATTCTTCAAATATCGTTGTGCTTTTGACCAAGTAATTGATTCGCCTGCCTCTGTTGTAATTTTAGTGCAGAGTAAACTAGCTAGCTGTCGTGCAAGAAAAGGATGTCCACCGCTTTGTTTATGAATTGCTGCCAGTACCTCTTGGTCAAACCTTTGTCCCATCATTTGTCCGATATCAGTCAGCATCGTTGTTGTATCATCCGGTAAGAAGGGTAGTAGAAAAGTCTCCTTGAAGAAATTATAAACAGGATTATTTAGAGCGTCTGATTGTGTCCAGTGATTAATCCGGTTGCAATCAGGGTGAACGTCAGCAACAAGAAGGGCTAGCTGTTCCTGCTCCTGACTTAACACCCGTAATCCTCTAAAGAAAGCATTAAATTCTTCTGCTTTCTCAAACGAATCTATTGAACGAGGTAGAATTTGTTCTATTTCATCCAAAAAACAGATGATAGGTAATCGATATCCTACTTCTTTAAGGACATTTACTAGTTGTGAGACTTGCCTGATAAATTCATTGGTCAATTCTGCTGCCGGAGCTTCACAGGGCAGCAGTGGAATTTTTAGTGGTGTTACAATTGGCTTCTTCGGTTGTTCTTGGTTATTAGAGAAAACTTTATTATCATTCACTTGAATGAAAACAGAGCTACTGGCGAGTCTGGTGAGTTGTTGAAGAATTTCATTAAATAATTCAGATCCGAAGCGAAGTTTGTCACCATAGCGTTGAAGATCAATTTGCACAACTGGATGTGGATATTGCCGTAATGCAAATTCTAATTGTCTTATGACCGAGGTTTTTCCCGATTTACGTAATCCAAAGAGACCAATGCTCTGATTACGTTGTAGGTTTTCTGTTAGAGTTTCTAGAAGCTTAGCTCGTCCAAAGAAAGCAAGTGTATCGCTAATAGCATTGCGATCATCAAAGAGATCAGAACCTGGTAAGTAACGCTCTGCGTACTTAGCTATCAGTCCACGACTCGCGCTTCCAACTAGCGCCTTTTCCACTTCAGCTAAAGAAAGCGGAATGAGAATAAAATGATCGCGCAATCGAACCTCAGCCATCCGCACCCGAAACAACGCGTCTGGTAATTCACGATAAATAAAAACTCCAACTTGCTTTTGGCGGTTTCTTACCAATTGGACGGCGTATTGGAACAGTTCAACGATATCTCGATCATTTGGCTTGTCAATGGCAAGCAAGACTGGCAATGGTGCATAAGGTTTAAGTTTACCTTGAATAGTCATAACCTGTAGACATCTCTCGCCTAGCGGATTTGTTGTTGCCCCTGCTTGCTCCAAAAATGGTCGCACAACTGTTAACAAGGGCTTAAATAGCTTCTGCGCGACCCATTTCTCGAAAAGTGTTGCGCCAATGGTGCAGTTTCCCTCATTTAGCCATTGGATAACACCACTTCCTGCCAGCACATTCAAGGCTTTTTCTACTAAATGTAAACCTAAGCCAGTAAACTGTGCCAAATCCTCAACGTTTGCCTCACGGTATGTTATCAAAGCGTAGTAAATTGAGCGTTCAATTTCACCAAAACCGTCAGTGTTCTGGTCTTCTCCCCACCATCTGGAGAATTCTCGCTGAAATAAGCTGAGGCAATGTTCCAGTAATCCATCTAAATCAGCAACCTTATTTATTTGAAAGTTATCGAAAATAGTGCTAAGAACTTCCTGAATAAGATATGGATGTCCGCCTGTCCATTTCATAACAGTTTCAATCTGACTACCAAGGGAAACTCCTACTTCCTGACTTCGATAGGAAATTAATTGCTCCGCTTCCGCATCAGTTAGTACTGTTAGCCACTCAATATCGGCAATATTTAACAGTGGAGAACCTATTTGCTGTTGGTACTTTTCCAGATCACGATAACCTGATAGGAGAAAACCAAGAAATGGTTTGAGAGCAGTGTCAGTATCCTTCAAACCTCGGATATAACTCCAAGCATCATTCGCCCAATCCTGCTGCACAATATATTCTGATTCATCCAACAGGAAACAAATCCCTTCAAACTTCCATTTGTAAAGTTCTTCAATAGTTTTAAGGAGCGCCGTTCGGAAATCATCATGAGTTAACTGTCTATCTTGATCTAGGTCACTGATACTTAGTTTAGTGTTGATGGCTGACAAAAAACTAGCAGTTACCTCGCCACTGCTAACCTGTCTAAGAAACTGGCGATACATTTCACGAATGGTTGTTCCTGAGACGTTTTGCCATCGTTCTATTGCTTCTCTTAAACGAGCAATTAAGAGGTATCGAAAATTGCCCAGACTTTTGGGCTGTTCTACTTGTAAACTTAAATAAACAGGAAATGCTTGGCGAGGTTCACGGGAGGCTGATTCAAATAAGTTCCATTCTAAAGCTCGTAAGGTACTAGTTTTGCCAATTCGTCTTCCACCAAGTAGAATACGAACTTGAAAAGGAGACCTAAGTACTACTGCAATTAAATTACTGCGACCAAAGAAGCGAGCGGGATCAGTAATAGCCACCCTGAAATCATCAGACGAAAGAATTTTTGGAGCATCTGCCATTTGGTAAGCTCTCTACTAGTTTAATAGGCGCGTGCAGATTAGTTCTGAATACCACCGTTGGTTAGAACAGTTAACCCTCAATCAGATTACGAGGCAAATATCCTGAATACACTACATAAATATAGCTGACTATGAGTTTTTCTATCTGACTATATAAATTTATAGTAAGTAGGTAGGCGGGATTAAAGTGAGCTATGTAACAGCATGTAAACAAGAGTCAATTATCTGCTAGCAGGCGTTTGAGTACTTTACATTCGTTTACATGGTTGAGTTTTACAGCGCCTTTCTACTTAATTAGCGATCCCCTCTACCCAGGTACACGCTTTTCAACCCCATCGTCCCCTTCTTCGTCACTCCCCAGTAGCGCAGATAACGGTAAGGTCCATAAGCTTTACCCGTCCTAGAGTCAGGAATCATCTTCAGCTCAATATGTCCTCGTCCCCCGTGTTTCCCCAGCGGTGTGCCATCCTCACGAGTCTCCTGGGTTTTCTCCTCTGCCTCCTCCCGGCGTGACTCCAATAGCCCCTGAATCATTTCAGCCAGATCCCCTAGCTCTTCATCACTCCAATCCTGGAGTTCCTGAATCAATTGCCCTGCTTTGCTCCGCTTTGGCATCTCCCACCCCTGATCTCGCAAAATCTGCTTAGGGAATACTTAGAGATCTTTAGCTTGTTTTTATTCCCTAAGTCCAGATTCACCCGTACTGCTTTTGGTTAGGGAAAATTTGGCTCGTTATAAAGGCAAAACTATTCCCTAAGCCTCATCGCCACCCCAACTAGATGAAACTTTGATGTCCACGACCACTGGGATCGGACGCAGAAACTTCCGAGCTGCTGCAACCATGCAGCGACGTAAGAGATAACTAATGTGCTTTGCCTCAACAACAGGACACTCCAGCAGAATCTCATCATGAACTGTGCAAATCAGCTTTGCTCCTGTCTCTGTCAGTACTTTGTTGAGTTTCACTAACGCCAATTTCGTGATGTCAGCATTCAATCCCTGGACTGGATGGTTCAGCAACTCCGCCAGCCTGGGTTTATCTGCCCACCTGCGCCGCCGTCCTGCCAGTGTACGGCTCTCCTTCGTTCCTCGGATGTAACTGCGCTTGATCGTCTCATGCCACTCTGCTACTCCGGTGTAGGCTTCAAAGAATCGTTTTCGGAATGCCTTTGCCTCCTCCAACGACAAAGTAACTCCATACTTCATCTCAGCATAGCTCTGAAGTTTGGCAGCACCCATACCATAGATCAGCCCAAAGTTGATGGCTTTGGCAAGCCGTCGATCTTCCTCACTCACCGCGTCGATCGCGTTTCCAGTCACCAAAGCTGCTGTTAATCGGTGCAGATCCTCACCTTTACGATACGCTCGTTGCATCTGAGCATCGCCACTCAAGCGGGCAACAATCCTCAGCTCAATCTGAGAATAGTCCGCTTGCACGATCTGATAACCCGGTGCAGCGACAAAACAAGTTCGGGCAGCAGCATCACGAGGAATGGTTTGCAGGGGCGGGTTACGGCAAGAGAACCGACCAGACCTGGCTCCAAGCTGATAGTAGGTCGGGTGAATCCTGGCTGTTACGGGATGGATGTGCTTGGGCAGGCTATCGGCAAAGGTAGCAGTAATTTTGGAGAGGTGGCGGTAGTCCAACAACGCTCGGATCACAGGATACTGTTTCGCTAGGGGAACCAGCTCCTTTTGATTGGTCGAGTTGACTGGCATGCCCAATACCTGAAGCGCTGCAAGCACCTGTTGGGGAGAGTTTGGGTTAATCGTATCCGTCATCTCTGGTAGCAAAGACATCTGAGCGTTACCAGCGATCCGGAGTTGGCTGAGCTGCTGAAGTGCTGCATCCCGATCGCTCTCTAGCTTTGCCCCCAAACTTTTCCATCGGGAGAGATCCAGCAACATCCCATTCAGCTCCATCTGAGCCACCGCAGGCATACAGTGAAACTCCAATTGGGCAATTTTGAGCAGGTGCGATCGCTCTAACTTCTTAATTAGAATCGGATACAACTTTAACAAAATTGCTGCATCCAACGCCGCATACTGTAACTGCTTTGAAGTCAGGGGCTTGCTCCAATCACTGACCTGTTGGGTTTTATCCAGCTCTATATTCAATAGCTTTTGAGCAAGCGTCTGCAACGAGAGAATGGTTTTCAGTCCTGCTGTCAGCACTCGATAGGCAAGTTGTGTATCGAAGAATGGAGGCGCGGGTTGGAGTCCTGCCTGGGCAAGGAACTGCCAGTCAAATTTGCCGTTGTGAGTAATCTTAAGCACAGGGCTGGAGAGGAGCTGTTGGAGTGGGTGGCGATCGCAGGGAGCAATCTGGGGTAAATCAATGAGCATCACTGGCTGATCGGGGACTGCAAGCTGAATGAGCCGAATCGTATGAATGTGAGGATCTAACCCTGTTGTCTCGCAGTCCAATCCAAATATGGGAGACTGTTCTAGCGATTTTCCTCCGGAGGGGCTACACCAACGCAGTGCCGATTCGAGTTCTTTCCCCGACGTAATCAGTTGATAGGTTCCATCTTTCAAATGAGGGTGAGTTTGGGAGGCAGGCATAAGCGGAAATGGCTGGAGGACTGGCTTAAAGGGGCGGTAGCACCAACCATCTCCGGTATCGCTCATGATTCAGAACAAACTGACCTGTTCTGGCTGATCGGATACTTGAGCTGGGTCAACCGAGCTTGCTTCTACCTTTGCCCGATTGCGCCGTTTCCCCCATCCCTGTTGAGCCGCGTGCTTCACCACACTTTGACGAATCGATCGACTCAGATCTTGGAAATCATCTCTGACTGTGCTGAATGCAATCGGATGCCCACCAATCAACTCATAAAAACTGGTTGCGTTTTCGGGCAACCGATTGTGTTTTTTCATGACCTCATTTCCCGACCAAAGATAGAGATCAACATAATTTCGATGCATCGGCGCTTCCATCGTTGCAGGCATCATATAAGCTAATACTTCCGTCGGTGTAGCATAATCTCCAACTTGCTCCTGTTCATACTCGGAAAGGATAAGTTCAAACCGATCTTGCACACAGGCAACCTTTAACCAACCTGGAGTGGCATCACCCCATGAACTACGATGCAGCACCAGCGGTCCAGCTAAATAACGAACGTGATGCATGGAAAACTCTGCCATTTCCAACATGCACGCTAGCAGTTCTCTAGGAACATCAAGGGATGCCAAAAGGCGCAACATTTCCAGGGTGCTAGATGAGCAACGGGTGTCTGGGTTGGCAGCATCTTTCCCTTGTTGCAGGGTTCGCACCAACTCTTCGGGAATAAAACTCAGTTGATCCACAGCGCAAGCCTCCTGTAGGAATGTCCCTACAAACAGCCAATTGGCTGGAGCGTTGTTATCCACCTGGTTGAGGTCACTCCCAGGTCTGGCTTTATAGGCTGGCAAGCATATCGTTTCGTATGGATGCTTGCGCGATGAACACTGAATCAACCCCCGATTTCAATGCCAATCCTGACAGTAGTAGCGGTTACCAAACGGGTGGTTATCAAACCTCTGTCGTTGGTGGCGAACAATCAATCACTGGGGCAAGCACGAATCCCTGGCAAACCGATCACTTCAGTGATGGATATCAGGAAAACATCTTTGAACAAAATTTTGGCGATACACCCTACTCAGAATCAGCCGCCAACCCCAACCCTCACTTAAAGGGCTATGGCAAGGGTTCCGCTTATCAGCCGAAAACAGAGCGTACCTTTTCTGCACCCGAACTGGAGCTTTAATCCCCTCAACCCTGCCTGATGTCATGAATACCCCACTGAGAATGCCAGACGGCTTCAAAAGGCAGCGTGTTCTGGCATGGATCATTTCGCTGTGCTTGATTGTCATTGGCCTTTGCGGACTTATTTCACCTGCATCTGCTCGCACGATCGACGACGGCAGCCTACCCACGCGCATGCTAGAAATTGCAGGGAGTCAATCTGGATTGCCTGCAACGCAAGTTTTGTTGCCCGACTGGAACCGGATCTCTTTATCGCAGATGCCGGGTATTAGTCGCTCTGGCTCGATCGATGACAAGCCCTACAGCCAAGCGTTAGGGTACGACCTGAGCCGTCGTTGGAGTGCTGGCATGACTCCCGATCAGTATTTGAAGCTGGGGGATATCTCGCAGGCATTTCAGGCAGAAGTCTTTTCGCCAGGGGCGATCGCCCACCTCACCAACCTCGATCTCAATCAAGTGGCTCTGAGTGCGTTTACGCTGGCAGCCGATCAAACCCTGAGCCATTTAACAAAAGTGGTGCCGGGGCTGGCACAAACTAATGTCCGGGCGATCGCCCCTGTCGCGGCTCTTCTCGCTGCCAAAGCCGTCGGCATTAATGTCTCTGATCAAACCCTGGCTGAAGTGCTGGCACAAAATCCCCAGATTGGACAGCTACGCTTAAAGGAGATTGATCTTTCTCGCTTTCCTGTCAGCTCCATTCCCAACCTGGAAGCCGTTCAGCTCCAACAATTTGAGGGCTGGATGAACAGCTTTGTGAAAGGTATTCCAGGGTTGGGTCAGGTGCCGTTAGGATCAATGCCCAACCCGATCGCTGAACTGGGTAGTCTAGTCATGCGGATCGATCAGGTATATGGTCCAGCAGAGGCACAACGCAACAACACCATTTCTGGCTCTGATGTTCAGGGCTTTTCTGTGCCCTGTGCTGAAACGGATTGCGCCTATGTTGAACTGGATGATCTGGAGAACGCTGGACGTAGCTCGCGTGGCAGGCTGGAAGGAAAGCAATGGATTTCAGGAAAATATCAGGAAGTTCAGGGTGGTTGGGGCGTTTTGCGATCGGTGGATGGTGGTCGAGAACCTACGGGACGCTTGCCCTTCGGTTCTGCTTTCAAAGTTGTGGTGATGGAGCCAGACGAAACTACGGACACCCTAGACACCGCCCTATTCTTCCGCTTCTGCGCCAACGCACTGGGCTGTACACCCTACTTCATTGGTCCAGTGCCGTTCTTCAGCTACAAAGTTAATGCCTTGATGTTTGTGGGCGATTTGAGTGATCAACGAGCTGCCGCTGCCTCTCAACCCACTGGGGCTAGCCGAGAGTCCGGAAGTAGCCGAACTGGCGCTGGAAATCAAAATGAGGGCAATCCCTGTACCTTCAGCGGCAGTAGTCAACCTGTATCAGCGCAGTCCCTACAAGGCATTGATCTAAACGCACTGGCAGAGTCGATCGCCAGCATCGAAAGTGCTGGAAGTGGCGGTTACCAGGCAGTCGGAGTTCATACATGTGCGGATGGCGGAAGCAATTGTGGACGGGGGTTAGGTCGCTACCAGTTCATGAGCTACAACCCTTATGCAGTCCAGTTAATTGCTGCAAAGCCAGGTGGGCAGGGATTCTTAAATCGCATTGGACAGGGTTACCAACCTACTGAAGCAGAACTGTTTCAATTTTTTCCACCTGCTGATCAGGATCGTGCCTTTATGGCAGACCTTGCCAATAAAATTCAGGTGACGCGAGGACAGATTGATCCAACGACAGGGCAACCCTTTACGGGCGATCGCCTCTTAGAACGAGTTGCCCAAAAACATTTCGGTGGCGATTACAGCCGTGTGGATGGGGGAAGTTCCGATGCCTTGGGTCGTCTGAGTCTACGAGATTACGGTCGCGCTGCTGTGACTCGCTATCGCAACGGTGGCAATGGCACACTCACCTGTGCTCCCAGCGCTACCCGGACAACCGCTAATGCCTCTGGAACGAAAAGCAATGATACAGCCTCGAACAGTGGGACACCCGGACAAGTCACCGGAAAGCTAACTAACCCTGCTCCAGGCTTTCCAGTGACCAGTGAGTTTGGTTCTCGCTCCAGTCCTTGTGCCAGTTGTAGCTCCAATCACGCTGGCATTGATATTGGCGCACCGATCGGGACACCGGTTCGAGCGGCTGATGGTGGCAAGGTTCTTTACGCAGGTTGGCTTTCGGGCTATGGCAAGACCATGATTGTGGAACATGCCAATGGCAGGATGACGCTCTATGCCCACCTGGATTCAATGGACGTGAGCACTGGCACGGCTGTTCGGCAGGGGCAGGCGATCGCTCGCAGTGGACAAAGTGGCTTGGGCACCGGACCCCACCTCCACTTTGAAGTGATTGAAGGTGCTACCCCCGGCAACTGGCGCAGCGGCTCTTCCATCAATCCCAGACAGCGAGTTCAATTCTAAGGAGGAATCAACCATGCAACCCCAGCAGCGATTTTCACTGAGATCCATTGGCAGACGCTTGACTGCAACCTTCTGGCTACCTTTAGCGGTGGGTATGCTGCTCACCATAGGGTTAGGGTATCTTCCACTTGATGCTCAAACCCCTAGAATCCCAGAAGCCGTCAGTCGTTGTATTCCTCAACAAACTCGACAGCCCATTGTTCGGAGTGAACTGATCGGCTCTAGTCGATCACAGGGCAAAGACTATTACTTACTAGCAACTCACACCGAAAACAGCCAACCGCCGACTAATTTGATTATCGCGGTTACGAATGGACGCTGCGAGGAAGTGTTTTTTAACCCGATGGGCGATCGCGTTCCCTTTGCTAGTGTTGTGCCCCAGTCCGTTGCTCAACAATTGACGCTGGCACGATTCCGGCGAGAGATTCAACGGCTTGGTAAAGAGCGTTTTCAGCAGCAGGTCAACCAGGGCGCAGCCTCAACTCAAAATCCTACCTGGTTTGCAGAGGAAGTCTGGGCGCTGCGGCAGTTGGGCATTACGGTTCCCGCGAATGTTCAGGTTCAACAGTGAGTGCAAGTTGAAAAGGAAACCCGCTATGACAGATTCAGCTTCAGAACTGGCTCCAACTCAGCAGCAGGAACTGAGCACATCTACAATCCCTGCACCACCTCACTGGTTATGGCAGGTGGGATACTGGTTTCGCATCGGTTTTAGCCTTTTTCTGCTGTTACCGGTACTTATTGGCATGGCAGGTTGCAGTTCTAGTGCAGCAACGGTTCCCTGGCAAAAAGCAACATCAGTAGTTCCTGAACCTGTTTTAGAACAAGTTATTCAAGCAAACACGGATCTGGATATGACACAAGCCAAAGAAAACCTGCTTGCCTGGACTGTAGACGGAAAAGCAGGCAAACTAACCCTGTTTAATTTCAATACTCCCAATCTGTGTGGAGCCTTGGGCTGTCTCTACGCTGGCTACTGGTTAAGAGATAATCAACCCGCAGTGGAAGTGTTCCAAAACTATCTAAACCCCAACCTTCCAGCCAACAAACCGCTATTCCAAGTAGGAGAAAACCGGAGTCAGGCTCTGCCCTGTCTGGAGGTGTTACAGATGGAGAGCGATTCTCTCCGAGACGGCAAAGCCGAACGCTTACGACAGTTGAATTATTGCTTTAATGGCGATCGCTACCAGCTTGCTGATAGTCAACTCTTCAGCTTATTGCCTAAGTAGTCCTATTATGGACGTAACATTTATTCAAACAAAAAGCAAGCAGCGTAGAACTCTCATTTAGATGTTTTGAATTTAGACGCTGAAATCGTCATTCATAAAGAGGATAGTAGATAGGTAGCCCGTTAGTATTACAGCATGAACCACAATTATATGAAGTTTTATTAAATCATCGGATTTGAGCTATTTGGTGGAGAATGATTGTGATAGCCTCCCTGCAAGTCATGGTGGGCGGTTGAGCAAATGGCTGATAAAAGAGGGATACAGGGTGTTATGGAGGATGCAATCTATAAAATTACAGGCTGGATCATCTTTACACTTTAAAGAATTAAAATTATTGAAATGAAAAAAGCAAAGGTGCTAGTAACGAAGATATTGTTAGTAACGAAGATACTAGCAATGTCCTTGGTTCTGTTTTCTTGTCTATTGCTACCTTCATACGCAGACTCTTCTCTTACAGTATTTCAAGCTGAGAGGGATTGCAAGCCAACACGGTTTGGTATCTTCCACCAATGTGTTGTTCCAAATAAAACTTTAGAGGCTAACCATCCTTCTGATACACAGAATACATTCATCAAGTCGTTAAACTTCAAAACCTCAATCTCAACTTTCTTCAATTGTCGCTCCACTCGTAATATTCCTGCTGGCTTCAATATTAATGGTCAAACAGTAGACGTTTTAATGCAAACAGGAACTATACCTCGCATTTCCACAGCATCAATACCTTATTCTGGTGCAACTTATAATTTCTTCGTTAAAATTGACAGCCCTGCTAGAGAAGTGTTCCCAGGCTGCGAGTTTTCTGTTCTTTCTAACGTCACAACTCCAGAGATTGAGCCAATCAAAGAATACGTAAATCTCATTTTACGCCAGGTAGAAACCCGAAAGGACGAGATTAAAGCAATTGATGAGGCAAGTACACTTCCTGCAAAATGGATTGTTTTGATTCGGCTTTCTGGCAATCTTGAAGCTAAAAAGAAAGATAGAGAATTGGAGTTAGGAGATCTGAAATCTGAGCTTACAATTCTCCAAAGTAAAAGTGGTTTAACTGATTTTGAATCAACAAGACTAGCAGCCTTACCTGGACTTATCTATGTAACTGAAATTAAAATTAAAGATTTTGAGCTTCTAATTCAGGATGTTGAAGCTGCTCTTCCTGACGCTTCTAAATGCATTGTGGATAATCCAGCAGACCGAACTTTCTGCTTAGATAAAGTAACTCAAGTTAAGGAGTCTCTTAATACTTTCATTAGCGAAGATATGAAGTTGGCTGAGGAAGTTCTCCAGTTTTTAGATGCAGAATTTCTGCGTCTAAAAGAAACCAACGATCAGATTAGCGCGCAAATCAAAGAACTTGCCTGCAAAATCAGCGCCATCACTGGTACCAACATAAATATTTGCCAATAAATGGGCATAAGGAGTTGTTTTCGTGCATAGAAATTCTCAAGGTGCTCCTTATCAGAAGGCATATCTGAAAATAGCCGCCGCTGTACTTGCATTCACTATCGTGTTTACATGGCACACTCCTACTGCTCTTGCTTGGAAGCCAGCTACACACGTTTATTTAGCTGAACAAGCCCTCAAAGATGCTAAGGACGATGGAAAAGTAACTATTGAACGTGTCAATTACAACACTGGAGAAATAACAGGTACCCTTGGTACGTATCCAATCGATCCGGAAATACTCTCCGCGTTAAAGGGGTATCCAAGTCAATATAGAGCAGGTGTACTCGGTCCAGACGCTTATCCTGATATATTAACAGGTCAGCAAGTCATTCATCCTGATGCAAATCCCGAAGGTAGCGATGGATGGCTAAAGTATCTATGGCATGAGAGTAGGTCTGGATCTCCTGCTGTAAAAGCGTTCGCAACAGGTTACTTGACCCATGCAGCAGGAGACATGTATGGACATACTTTCGTGAATAAGTTCACTGGCGGAGCTTTTACCCCTACACCACCCTCGAATGCTATTAAACATGTTCTATTGGAATCTTATATTGACAAACTTATGCCTAGACCTAACTTCAGTGCAAGCATTGAAGGGGTGAAAGATTTTATCTACCAAAAGATGATAGACGCTAAACCCGGAAGTGACTTGGACAAAAAGTACCTACGGGAAGGTGGTAAAGGAACAGAATCTTCTGTACCTCGTCTCTATTCAACACTTCGATACAAGTTGCAACAGAACATTGATTCTTACTACAAGAGAAAGTCTGAATATGACCGTCGATATGACGAGAAGATTAAAGCAGCGGAGGATTGTGAACCACTAGACTTCTCATGTAGCGCCACAGCTCTATATGCTCAAGCGGCTGCCATTCAAGTAGAGAGAACGGCTTTTATTGCTACTGTTGGACTAGCCACAACATATCAAGAGTACTGGCGTAATGACATTGACGACGGATTGCGGAAATGGTCAGAAACCAGCCATGAGGTAGCAAAAGCTTTATTCTTCAATCCTGAAGATAAGACAAATGTTAGTGATGCTCAAGAGATTCTTGAAGATTATTTGAATCAGCATTTGTTATCAATGTCTGGTGCCCCTGATGTAGTCGGTGATTTTGCTGGAGTAGTGGACAAAGTGCAAGATGCGCTTGAAGAGCAAATAGAGCCAATAAAAAAGCTTAAAGAAAACTTTTATAGTTCTATTCTTGAGCAGGCTACTGGAATGTCTTTGGAGGATTTAAAGAAATATTTGCAGAAACCCGCTTTGTACTTTGACCAAGTTATGACTAAAGGAAGCGGAGAAAAGATTGATCGGAAAACATTTCATTCAAAATATTGGTCAAACACTGAGCCTAAAGATTTTGATTATAGAAAGGTTCCTGCTGCTTATAATACAGTTGTAATGAGCAAACTAGTATTACTAAGTCCGGCAGGAGTCAATCAGTTACTTAGTGATTTGAAAGATAATGTTCGACTAGAGCCATCTGAGAACGCCATGTTAGGTTTTATTAGAACTCTTGATGGCGACAATGAGTGGTCAGGGCAAGGAAAGCCGAACCACAAAACAATGGCTCTGGCTAAAACCTGTGCAACTTATCGACAGATTTTCATGAAGCAGCCAGGAGAGGATAGCAATGGTGTATGTTCTCCCTCTCAACGGTTTCTATCAGAGTTCTCAACTAGAACGCAGACTATCAATGAGCTTGTCAACAATTTCCAGAGGGAATTAGCAAAAGAAGAGGGGGAGTTGAACAGCCTGAATACGTGGATTGATCAGGACTTAAAGACAGCATTATCTCCTGAGACAACAAAAGGCACTATTGACTCTCTATTAGAAATCTACTCTCAAAAGATTAATACTCCAGAAGTTCGGCTTTGCAAGAGTGGCAGAGAATCTGTGGAATTTCTCCCAAGAATTGAAGGAGTTAAAGTCTCCACGCAGAGGATGTTATCTGAGTACCAACCCTGGAAAACGCTGGGTGGTCAACATGAGCAGCTAATTTCCTCGTTAGAAAGTCTAGTCAGTAAAGCAATTATACTGTTGGAGCAGGGGCTTAATCTGAAAAAAATACCAGATAACTGTACTGCTTTAGACACGCTACCCAAAGTTTATAGTCTTAGAATTCAAGGTATTGACGTTAACGATACCAGTAAGAAGCTCGGTGAAGTCACGACTGAGCTTAGGAACCAAATTGCAAAGATTCAGAATGAGATTGAACAGAACAAACAATTCGTGAATTTTCAAAGAGCCATAGAATCCGTCCAAGCTCAGTTATCTGAGCGAATTATCCAAGGGGAGGCGAATGAGGCACTAGGTCTTGCAAGTACAGCGGAAGAAACCATTGATCAAATTCTTCAAAAGGCGAAAGACCTAAATATTTTTGGTAATGAAGAAATTTCGCAGTTACAACAATACAGTGCTCAAGCTTTGTCAGAGATTCAGCAAGATACAGAAAATAACTTGAAGTTTGAAACTTTGCCTGTTCTTGTACTTAGGCGTGTACAAGGATTGCAGATGAAGATATCTGAGATTGAGCAAGCAATTGTCAGCAATCCTTCAAAACGCTCAGAATGGGAGAATAATGTTAAAAGTTCTATCAATGAATTGTTAGGGCTACAAACAGGACAACGTATCCAGATACCTATCTTTTCTAACGCAGAATCTTTGCTTAGCTATGATACGAGCCTTGGTCTTGCTGAGGAGAAGATAAATTCCTTTAGTGCAGCTTCAGCAGAAACGGCTTCTGGAAGGATGCTGGAGCGAGGTCTGCAAAGATTCTCATTTCAGTTAAATCCAGAATCTGAGTTTAACTCTGCTATAGAATCCGAAACTGCTATTGTAGACCCCAATCTTGATATAGATGGATCTTTATCTCAAAATGAGGCAGATGTATTTGAGTCCATTGTAGAGTTACAACCAGATGAACTTTCAGTAGATTCTGAAAAAACAACTAATCAACAAAACAACATGAATGCTTCTGAAACTTTGATTTATGTAGTGTTAGGAATTATTTTAGGAATAGTTGGACAGTCTGTAAGGGCGATCGTAGGAGTAAAGAAAAGTAGTGATGAAGCTTCATTTTCTGAGAAGGCTTTCAAGGACTGGTTTGAAATTAAAAGGCTCATTTTCAGCCTCATAATCGGAGGAACTGCTGGTGCTTTAGGAGCAATCTCCCAGCTTGGCGCACCAATAGACCAGCAATTTTTACTAACTATTGTGGCATCGGGCTACGCAGGAGCAGATTTTATAGAAGGGTTTATGAGGACAAAAAGCCCAACAGGCAACAGTTAAACTGATTCATTAACAAGGCTAATTAACATGACTAATTCACTTCCCAACACTTTTACTGGCTGGGAGCTCAAGATTCGGGAAAAAGAGAACGAAATAGATCGCTCTAATGCGGCGATTGGAAAGCTTCAAGGTAAATTTATTACGTGGGATACTACAAACGCCGAAATGATTGATGATGAGTATCATCGCATTGTCGGTAAGTCAATTTTGCAGGGGGAAGATAGTACAGGAAGTTTAATATTTTCAAGCATCCAATATCAGCTTAGTTGCCTAAGGCAGCAGCGTGGTCCTTTCAGGATTCCCCTTCCTCCTCGTCCTGATAAATTTCGCGAGCCAAGTAACCGAGGTCGTGTAAGAGGATTGGTAAAACTGCCTCCTGAGCAGTTTGCTATAGGAACCAAATACAAATTGAGATTGGAGGTTCGCGCAAAAATTATTCCTGGCGTATCTTACGCACCTGCGCTTCCGTGGGTAGATTGTGATGACATCTTTAGAATTCCAAGCTATACACCTTGTGCAGTTGTAATTCAAACTGGTACAGGTACTAAGTTAGGAGCAAAATTCTATGATCAAATAGCAATACCTGATAATTCCGAGGTTAGTATTAGATTAGATGCGGTTACAGATGCTATTGATTTCAGTTCCCAGTATCCTGGAGAGACAATTCAGCTTTGGTTCTCTATGGCTGGAGAACGCATGATTGTAGATGAAGTGACTTTGACCAAAATGGAATTTGGCGTTGCTGGATGAAGGTATGAATTAGACAGGAACAGGAACATCCCCAAATTTTAAGTAGTGGAGTAGCAAACGAATGGAGTGTTTCAGCATTTCCACCGACTTAGAGTAGCACAAGGTTTTTCGATGCAGTCTCGCTAAATAATGGCGCAATCTGGTGTTTTCTCCTTCCACTCGGGTCATGTACGTTTTGCTAATAATCTGGTCTCCCGGTGGAATAAATCCTGGATAGACACTCCAACCGTCGGTGATGTAGAAATAGCATTGCCAAGCGCCCACAATTGCCCACAAGGGCTTAAAGGTTTCTCCACTGTGGTCACCCAACACCCAACCTAAAATGCCAGCACTGAAGTGGTTAACGGCTGTCCACAGCCAAATTTTGTTTTTTTTTGAGCCAACAAAGGTTTCCAACTCATCCAGTTCCCCCACCTCAGGAATTGCTTCAGGCTCATAAGTATCTGGAAGCCGTTGGCCAACTTGTGCGACCCAATCGATGACGGTCGTATGATGCACTCCTTTAACCCGCTCAATCGCCCGAAAACCCATGCCATTGACATACATTTTGAGGCATTCTCGTTTGAACTCATCGCTGTAGCCTTTGGGAGGAGCATACTGATCGATAAATTGGCGACTACAATTGACACAAATGTGATTTTGTTTACCCTTTTTCTTTCCGTTCCTACGCACATGAGAGGACTTACATTCAGGACATTGCATTGAGATTTTCCCTAATTCATAACCTCTATTCTGCAACGCCTGGAATTTTAATTTTTCCCATCTTCGTGCCTTAAGTCAGAGTTTAATGCTCGACTAATATCTATACAGCATATGGGTATATTTTTCTTGTAAATCTTCGTTTGTGGGAAGGTTAGAAGAGCAAGCGACAAACATTGAATCTTAAACTATGCTTGGAGGAATTCCCTTATGGCTGACTCATTACCTAGAACATTCACCGGGTGGGAAATTGAAGCTCTGGACAGAGCTAATGAACTAGATCGCTCTAATGAAGCAAATGGAAAGCTTCAAGGAAAATATATTCAATGGGATCTTACAAACTATGACTACGATAACGATAATCGTCAAGTTGTTGGCTGGACCGTTTTCTCAGGAGAAGACAGTGCAGGGCGATTAGTTTTCACAGGCGTTGATCATTCTACTTCTTGCGAAACCAGCAGAAGAATTCCTTTTCCTTTTGGTGGAACAAAAATAGTAAAAATTCCTGAACCTAGAATTAATAACCAATGTAAGCTAACAGGGCTGATAGAACTTCAGCCTGACGAGTTTGGACCATCAGCTACCTATAAGATTGAACTAAGCATTCGTGCCAAAGTTATTCCTGGTAAAAGACATGTTGCAGGAAGGGATTGTAATGAAAGTTTGCTCGAAAGCTTTACTCCTTGTGTGATTCAAGTATCAACTAGTACTAGACTAGCTTTTGCTGCTGCCCGAGATATCGAAGGGGGGCATGATGATGAATTTGATATTAAACTTGATGCAAGTACAGATGCGATCGATTTTAACTCCTTGTATCCTGGTCAAGCAGTCAAGGTCTTTTTTGGCCTACTAGGGAGACGAATGACTTTAGAGAAAGTAACTCTAAGTAAAAAAGAATTTTGACTCAGCATTAGAAGCAAGTAAAAAAAGCTGCTATAGCCAATTCAGCTACAGCAGAAATTCATTCAGAATATCTCACAGGGATGGACTGAATTACTCGTCGTCATCCAGTCCATCGTCATCGAAATCAAAGTCCTCATCGTCTAGCTCCGCATCCGATTCCTCCAGCTCATCCAGGAAATCTTCATCCTCTTCAATCGGTTTGATCTTTCGGGGAGATTTAGTAGAAGATTTGGTATTCAAGGCTTTAGCAGTCGCACTATTCTTGTGAGGCGGCAATACTTCTACTTCAACCGCTTCTACCTCACCTGGCAAAGCAGGCAGAGATTGAGGTTCCGTGAATCCTGCGATCGCATCATGCTGCTGCCAGATCAGCGCCTTTGCCGTAGGAGTGCCCAAATAAAGGAGAGGCAATGTTTCGATCGTCGGTTTGGTATACGCCACTGTCTTGCAGCAGTCGTGTTTATTCTTGCCCTCCCCTTCCTTGACGGCTTTGAACTCCACCTCCAACACTCCCAAACTCCGCCATCGATCATTCTTGCCGCTGAAAGGCACATTAAAGTAGTCAGCGAATGTTTTTTCCAGGGCACGGTAGAACTCCTCACGGGCTGATTTAAAGCTCCAGAGCGCGACATTTTTGAACCGCACGACAATCGGCATCGTATGCAGTGGTTGATTATCTTCATCCAGAAACAACAGCGCATGTTCTGAGCAGACATCCATCGATTTCTTGTCCAGGCTATTGCGGTACTCATCGTAGAGTCCAACAACCGTACCGCCCAAATCTTCCACATCCGACTTGTAGCGAATGTATTCGGGCACAAATGCCAGCACGAGCAACCGGGCTTCCGTAATCAAAAGACCCGTCACATCTTCGGTGAAGGTAACGGTCGTGAGGTCATCTTCATCCGGTATCGCTAGCCAGCCCGCTTTCTCCAACTGATCGATCGGAATCAGAATGCCAGCGGGCTTGTCATTGACGACAATGCCGTAGGGCAACTGCGGTCGGCGCACCTGATTGTAGACATTGCTGAGTAGGTCTGTGTCAACCTCAAAGTCTTCTGGCTCCGTCCTGTCGGTTCGAGCCGCACGAGAGTTGGTTGCCGCAGTTGATTTTGGTGCTTTGGGCGTAGCCGTCTTAGCACCTGTTCTGGCAGTGCTGGTAGAGCTATTTCTAGAGTTCGTTGGTTTAACCATTGCAGTGCAGCCAAATGAATTATCCCAACGCTGAGGCGTTAGCCTGAGACGCTATCTGAAACAGAATTTGGGTATTGAGCCTTTGGAGATCGCGAACTGACAAGTCAGCGCAAGCTATCGCATCTCCTCACCCCCAAAAAAATGTCCAGGTAGCTGATCCACTCACCAAACTGCAATCGTTAGAATTTTCGCTAGAATCTCAGCCTTTTGCTATGTCTCTCCCCTTGCCTACACATTGGAACTCCCTGTCTAGCAGTAAGAGCAATACATCTACTGCTTTGATGCAGGTGCCGTCCTATTCCCAACCACTGGCAGCGATCGACTTCGGCAAAATGTTCCAGCAGTACAACAATCCTCAAGGCTGGATGATGTTGGGCGGATTGCTGGTTGTGTTAGTGCTGCTTCGCATCAGTGGATCGGGCAAGGGCAAAATTACTACGGGCAAGCTATGCAGCACTGCGGAGAAACTATCTGCAACCAGCCTGTCACTTAAACAGATTCGGGAACGCAAACACAACAAAGTAACGCTCTGGTCTGGCACACCTCGTTATTGGGCAAAAGGAGCTTGGCGCGGGTTGATAACAACAATACAAACGACATTGGGAGCATCCCCAACGGTTTGGTTTCCCAGTTCTGAGCGAGGTACATTGGTCATTGGTGCTCCTGGCTCTGGAAAAACGTACTCCACAATTGATCGAATGCTGGAAAGTGCTATGCAACAGGGCTTTCCCATTCTGCTCTACGACAAAAAGGGTGATCAGATGCGCCTCCATGCACCCCTGGCAGCGCGATATGGGTATCAGGTCAGAGTCTTTGCACCAGGAGAAGCCTTCAGTGGCGTGATTAACCCGTTGGATTACATGCGGGATGCACGCGATGGAGTGATGGCAGGGGAGATCGGTAAAGTCATTAATCGCAACGCCAGAGAGGGGGATGGCGGGCGGAGCGACGAGTTCTTCACCAAGGCAGGAGACTTGCTGGCAAAGGCATTGCTGCAACTGGTCAAGGGTTCCCATTATCCCGATATGGCAATGCTCTACGCCGTGTTGCGCCTGCCTAACTTGGTGCATCGAATCGATTATGCGGTGCAATCCAAACAGTTAGATGAATGGGTCGCTACCTCTTTTGTGCAGTTCCTCAGTGCGAAGGACGCTGAAAAAACAATCTCTGGTATCCTAACAACCGCCGCAGGCACCTTCTCATCGTTCATTCAAGTAGACCTGCTCCGCGCCTTTATTGGCAAATCCACGATTCCAACTCGCTTGGAAGGACGGGAAATCGTAGTATTCAAGTTGGATGATGAGCGTCGCAGTGTGGTGGGTCCGCTACTGGCTGCTGCAATTCACCTAATGATTGTGGGCAATCTCAGCACACCCCGCAAAGACCCGCTGATTATCTCTCTAGACGAGTTGCCCTCCATCAAACTCGATCGCCTACCACAATGGATTAACGAATACCGCTCCAATGGAGCCTGCTTCATCCTGGGCATTCAAAGTTTGGATCAACTTTATGACATTTATGGAGACAAAATGGGGGCTGCGATCGCCTCTGCCTGTAGCACCCATGTCCTGTTCAATCCCGGCAATCATAAAACGGCTGAGGATTACTCGAAACGGTACGGTGAAAAAGAAGTGCTGATCAAAAATCGAACGACGGGGCGATCGCTCGGTGGACAAATGAGCCGCTCAATTAGCTGGAGTGAGAATCTGCAAAAAATGCCGGTGATCAGCGCCGATGAGATTCTCAAATTTCCTCAAGGCAAATGCGTGATCACCAGTCCTGGCTATAGTTCAGGTGGGCAGGCATCCATTCCTTATCCACTGATTATTCCTGTTTCTAAAGCAGATGAGAAACGAGCAAAGGAAAGTGAAGGTCTATGGGAAGCACAAGTGAGAGCCGCTTTGGAAAGCCAAGTGATTCTGCCAAATGTAGATGCATTAACGCAAGCTTTGTATGAGCGGATTGAAGAAGCAGAGCGTATGCTGCCACTTCCCGATGAAGGAGAAGCCTCAGCATCGTCATCAAAAAGTGGTGTTGAGACTGATGCACTTGATCATTTCCCTAAACGAACTTTTACAACACCAGGATTACAAGAATAGCCTTATTATCAGAATGACTACATCAACGGTTTTGTCTACGATCCAAACTACGAATTTGCAATTCTTGCCACCAGGTTGTATTACGTTCTGTCAATCCTTCTAATCGATAAAGCCATTGATAAGACTGCCCTTCCGTTTGGACACACCACATGCCAACAACTGTTCCAACTTCCTTGGTTGTCCTGACTTTAACGATTTGGAAGAATGAGAATTCTGGCATTGGCACAGTTAGATGTAAGACTGGAATTGCACGCGTAGGATCATTCGATTGTGGCGATCGCGTTGTCATAAGTAAACACCTCGCATTATCTTAAATGCAGAAATGGATGTGAAATAGCGCTGATTCTTTGCTACAGAGACACTTCTGGAATTGCATCTAAGTTCAACAGCAACGAATAATCAGTGTTCGTGTGGATTTCAGGCACTGGAAGGTTAGTAGGCTGAGTCAGGAGCTGCATTAACCACTGCTGCGTTTGCTCTTGTTGTTCTTGATCCCACTGTAATCGGAGTTTTTGAGCTGGTAGAGATGGATGCAGTGCCAGAACAATCAGGGATAACTTCTCTGGAGGAATGGTGTAATGCACAGCCATCACCCAAAGTTTTACAGCATCTTGCCAGGTTGGTTTTGCAGAGCGCATCGCCCATTCATAAAGTCTGGGCATCCCTCGTCGAAGGCCATAGTTAACCTGAACTTGAATGAAAATTGGAGCGTCCCCAGTCCTCAGAGGAGCAACCATTGGTACATCAATCCAGAGTTTTTTCCTACCCTGGAAAAGCTCTGGAACCAGTTCTTGGACTTCAGCAACCCATCGAGCCATCAATGGGTGGTTATTCAAAAGAGGTTGCACTGGCAGTCCCAGAAATAGCTGTTTCATCAACAACTGGAAATTGGTTGGATCGGCTCGATCAAAGGCAAATTCTGATTCATAAGTGCGTAATCCTAAAAGGGGCTGTTGACGTTGATAAACCTGATGCAGATCAGCCAGAGTAAAAAGTGCCATAGGTAAGAAGGGATAACTATCTTACCGATGCGGCGTTTGTCGCCGCTACAGTCTCTATCTAGGTAGTAGAGGCTCGGTTTGTTGGGCAGCCAGACTGGCTTCTAACAGCGTTTCCCAGGTGCGATCGTCCAATTGTCCCATTGCTTGAATGCAAGCTGAAAATTGCTGCCACTTCTCTTGGGCATGTTGAAACTGTGGATCAAACCCGGTTACGTGACAGAAAGTGTCAAATCCGTTATCCCAGTAGAAGGTGCCAAGCGCTTTCCTGAGTTGATTAAATTGAGCAGGTTCCATAAGTGTTGCTGAAAAGGAATCAAAACTGCCCGCTTTACCCCGGTAGGGGAGAAAAAATTACTGCCTGAATTCAGACAGCATTAACTGGCTCGAAATCTGAACCACAACGTTGTGGTTCGGGAAGTTGTCGTTTTTGTGGGAGATCGTGGTAATCCAGTTTCAGGTTGCGGTTGGTTTTGATTGAAATCATCAGCGACACAACAGTAACTCGCTGTCTAATTGCCCGTTGGTTACAGCAAGCCCGTTGAGAGTATTGCCTTTGAAGATACCTTTGCCAAAGATCATGTCAACTTCTGCCGCTCGAAAGGGTGGAGCAATTTTATTCTTCGCCACTTTGACTTTGACCCGAATGCCGTATTCCTCACTCCCTCGCTTCAATGTCTGAATCCGGCGAGTATCCAATCGCAGTGAAGCATAGTATTTGAGTGCATGACCTCCTGTGGTTGTTTCAGGATTACCGTAAACTACACCAATCTTGAAACGCAGTTGATTCAGAAAAATCACGGTGCATTGACTATGCAGGCAATTCATTAAGCGCCGGAGGGCTTTGCTCATCAACCAGGCAATGGAAGTTGTTGGGAAATCACCCATCTCTGCTTGAAGTTCTGCCTCTGTCACCAATGCAGCCACGGAGTCCACCACAATCAGATCAACACTCTTAGAACGCACCAGTTGTTCAACTATTTCCATTGCCATCTCACCGCTATCAGGTTGACTGACCAGCATTTGATCGCTAGCGACTCCGATCGCAGCGGCATAAAGTGGATCGAGGGCATGTTCCATATCAACAAAGGCAGTGATACCTCCGAGCTTTTGCATTTGGGCGATCGCCTGTAATGCCAGTGTGGTCTTGCCGCTACTCTCTGGTCCATAAATTTCGATAATGCGTCCTCTGGGATAGCCTCCACCCAATGCTACATCCAGTTCAGTTGAGCCACTGGAGAAGGTTTTCACGTTCATATGACTGGCATCCCCCAGGCGCATGATGGAGCCATTGCCAAATTCTCGGTTGATCGTTGATAGGGTCTGCTCTAGATCCGATTTTTTGCTTACCAGTTTGTTAGCCATCGTTCTCAAGAATGAACAACCGACCTCCATCTCTGAAGATCGGTGGATGTGCAGCGATAGCTGACGGTTACTCAGTTGATCAGGAGCTCATTGCTGTCTCAGTCTGTGCGGTGGGTAAAGCGTTTCTCTCAACCAGAGGCTCTGCCAACGCATCCAACAACACCAACCCCAGTTGCTTCAGCAAAGCTGTGTTGCCATCAGGACAACCATGTTGAATCAGGCACTTGGCGCAACCTGCATCACAATCACAGCTACGAGCGATCGCCGCAGCAGTACTCGCAAGTGCAGCCATATGTTTGAATACGGCTTCAGAAGCCCCATTTCCGCCGTCGCTGGTGTCGTAGAAATAGCCTGCGTAGTGGTTGCGATCGCCAGCCTCCTTAACCACCGAAAAGTTCACTTCTCTAGAGTCAACCCTGGCAAAGAGTTGGAGCGATCGCAGGATTTGATGCCCAAAGCTGTGTATGGCGATCAGGCTACTGGGATGCTCCCATAACTGCTGATATCCGGGTGGAATTGGCTGCCCACTGCGACTCAAGCTCGTTCTTGCTGCTCTAGCAAAGGTTTGGAGATAGTCTTGTGCAGTGGAGTCGATCGCCACTTTGACAATAGGGGCTGAAAATTGAGTGCGGTAGGGTTGCTCAAAACTTTCTTCAGACAGGGTCTTGATCAGCAGTGCCTTGCGGGTTGGCTTGATGCACAGTGGACAGCGGCGCTCGTCTGGTAACGGCTCTTTGTAGTTCAAGCACCGTCGGTTCAGACAGGTCTGTTCATAGAGCTGTGTCATCAAACTGTAACCGCTGGTGATATGGCTGATTTGCCCATAGCTGAGTTCAAGCCTCAGAACAGCAGATAGATCAGCAACCCCCTCTACACTGGGAAATTTTAACGGTAAGGCGACCGGATTGGTTAACGCCTTCAGGCTGCCGGTTTCCGACTGAGTGAAGGCAACCGTGAACAGGGGACTTTCCGGCACTTGTTTCAGCATGGCCTGCTTACTGGTCAAGTCGAGCGCGAGGCACTGATAGGTCAACATTTGTCCGTCGCCATCTTGCCGTTTGTAAATGGCATGAGGATGCACTTCCCGATGGGCAATGTCCTCCGACACTTCCTCCAGTGCTTCGCCCGACTCGGCATCCATTAGTTTGACAGTCGTTTGAGACACACCTCCCCGAAAGTTGACATCTTTATGCGGGTAGCCCCGCGCCCATAGTCCCTTACGCCCTTTGTTGAGGTGCCCCTGAGCCATTAAAAGCTTTGCAACCTCGATCGCAGCACTACCAAAGTAATGCTTGATTTTGCTGGTGGGAATGCCCGTTTCTGCTGCGGCACAGAGAAGATGTTTAGCCGCAAAGATAGGGTATTCGTCATTAAAGAAAACGTCCTCCGCTTCACCAGAGATCAAAAGTTCTGGATGCTCTGTGATGTAGCGATCGATGGGGTTTAAGGCATTGGGAATCAGCACTGTCATTCCCGGTTTGACACGTCCGGCTCGACCACTGCGCTGCTGATATGCCATTTTGGAGCCGGGCCAGCCCCGTAGAACACAGCACTCCAGCTCAGGTAGGTCAATGCCAGCTTCTAAGGCTTCCGTCGCAATAATCCATTGAATGATGCCAGACTGGAGTTGTTGAACCACTTCAGCCCGACGTTCTGGACTGATACCGCCATAGAAAGCAGCCACCTGGTTTGACTTCAGCAATCCTGTTAGATCCCTGACACTCCGGCGCGAGTTGCAAAAGGCAATCCCGGACTTTCCCTGAACTAACAAGAACTGAATAATACGGGCTGTATCCGCAGTCAGGTTGTAGCTAGGTTGAGTCACAACCATCTGGCGATGGGGTGCCGCCGCTCCACTTCTATGAATCCAAATGAGAGGTTTTGGATTACGTTTAGTTGGCTTCAGTCCCGCCAGCTTCTGGGCAAGCTGTTTCGGGTTGCCACAGGTGGCACTCAGAAAGATGAATTGCAGCTCTCTGGAGCGACCGCCATAGTGATCCACTGCTAACCGAAGGCGACGGATCAGCCAAGCCATATTGGCTCCATAGCTGCCTGAGAGCGTATGTGCCTCGTCAATCAACACGTAACGCAATTGCTGATAAAAGGTTGCCCAACGCTCCGATTTCCAGGCTTGCTTGAGTTGAAAATGAATCAGTTCTGGCGTAACTCCCAGAATGTGAGGATCGGATACGAGAATTTGCTCCCGTTCCTCGGTCTTCACATCCCCTGTCATCATTGCCAATACAGGGCGGGAGACAACAGGTATACCTGAAAGCAGCTCCGAGATCTTATGGAACTGATCCAACGCCAATGCGCGGAGTCCATAAAATGCCAATGCCCGGTGTCCTGCATTCACGCAACCTTCCAAAATACCAGGGTAGGTACTGAGTGTTTTGCCGCTGGCAGTGGGAGAGGTGAGAATCAGACTTTTGCCTGCACGCATGGCTTGCAAAGCTTTGAGTTGATGGGAGTAGAACTGGTGAATCCCCTGAGCATGAAGAGCCTCAACCAATTCAGGCGGCAAATCAGCAGGAATCTCTTTCAAATCTGGTTCTTGTGCAGGAATGGTTTGCTGCCAGAGCAAGTCTTCTCCCAAGAATTCAATGATATCGGTTGGTTCAGAGGGGCTATCGCTCGTTGAATCAGGGCTTTCTGCAATAGAAGTTGTCGGTGGTGTCCAGAAACTCTGGAGCAGAGCACCGTAGTTCGGTGTAGTTGTCATGGTCGTTGGCTTCGCTCACTGCCCCAAAACATCCCCTATAGGGGAAGGCAGATGCCTGTAATGATCTCTCAAAGTTAAAAATAATTAATTTTTGATGAGCTAACTGAATAATCTCAAGGCAGGGCAACGAATTTATGGTTATTCTGCAAAGCTAGCTTAAATTCTGGCAGATTAAATCATTCCTACAGCCAAGAATAACTTAGCATACGTGATGAAAACGTAATTGTAATTAAGGTATCAAGATGGCAGAAGAAAACTCTATTGGTTTAGCAGAGCTGATCGAACAAGTCAAACGCGAGTTGCTTGTCACATCTCTAGATAATGAAACAGATGTTCCATTTCTGAGTGTGGACTCTATTCAATTGGAACTACAGGTCACAGTGAAGCGAGAGGGAAAGGCTGGTATCAAAATTTACGTGCTAGAGGCTGGTGGTTCTGCCGGTCGAGATGATGTTCAAACTGTGAAAGTAACCTTGTCCCCCTTATTAAGCAAGGAGAAGCTACTTGAGAACTACCAGAAGCACCATCCGGATCGATTACAAAAACTTGCGGATAAAAGTCTAGGGGCATTGTTTAAAAACATTGATGATGGTAGTTCAGTCGGTGATCAGTTCTAACCCAGGAGAAAGTTCAACCAGTGGAACTGTTCGAGATCCGTTTCTCTCCAAGCGCTACTCCTAATCGGTTTAAGGCTATTGTGGTTCGTTCTTCTGCTGGTGAGGAAGAGGACGAATTACTTCTACCATTTACTGACAATGGGAAGGACTGGCGGACAACATTGATCAAAGTTCTAGAAGTGCCAACCTTTAACACAAAGGACTTCCGTCAGGAAGGAGAACAGGCGTGGATGGTCAGAGCTAGACTTCTGACAGAGGATTTTCAAGCTTTCCATCCAGATCTACTGAAGAACATTGGTAATGCTCTCTATCAATGCCTCTTTCCATCTGGGGGCAAATTGGAGAGCATTTTGAAATCTGCACTTAGATCTGCTGAAAGCCAAAATACTTATTTACACATTCAGTTCACCTTCCAGGAAAATTCAGTTCAAAAGTCACGATTTGCTGATTATCCTTGGGAACTAATGCATGACGAAACAAGATTTCTAGCACATCGACGGGTTACTTTCTCCCGTTATATCGCCTATGAGTCAGCCCCACCCAACTTACCACTTACCGAAAAGATCAATGTTTTGCTAGTTTCCTCAGCTGCATTTGATGCTGAACAGGGATTAAAAAAGCTCTCGAATC